>Ga0265301_10000146_pt1 | contig 112341 bp, 102 predicted proteins | sample AusTroGonzalo_MG_2_FD_193488 | JGI IMG/M metagenome (GOLD analysis project Ga0265301, IMG submission 193488) | Bovine rumen microbial communities from tropical cattle in Woodstock, Queensland, Australia - Gonzalo_04 | ecosystem: Host-associated > Mammals > Digestive system > Stomach > Rumen ... | reverse complement strand
CACCGCAGGGTAGCTATGTTCGGAACAGATAACCGCTGAAAGCATCTAAGCGGGAAGCTGGTCGCAAGATAAGATATCCCCATGAGTTCAGTTCTAGACTAGGACATTGATAGGATGGCGGTGTAAGTCCTGTGAAGGATTTAGCTTACCATTACTAATCGAACCATTGACTTTTTATCTTTCGTTTGATTTTTCAAACGAAATGCTTGAAGAGAACGTTGAAAGATTCTTGACAATCGCAAAATTTGATTTACGATATGTTTGCTGGATTTAATTCTGGTGATTATAGAGCGGATGCAACCCTCTGTTCCATTCCGAACCAGACAGGGAAAAACCGTATCGCCGATGGTACTTTGGCTTAAGCCACGGAAGAGTAGGTCGTCGCCAGAATTAAATCCAGATAATGATATAAAAACCGAATTTATAAAAACCGCTGATTCCAGCGGTTTTTTGTTGTGTATAATAGTTTTTTATTGTTCAGAATTATCAAGATTTGTTTTAACTTCTTTGTTTTTGTTTATCAATGTTTTCAATTTCGTTTTTTATTCTTTTAATATTTTCAACAGATTCTGGTGAACCTTTGATATCTGGTTTTGCGTTATACGCTACCTGGACGAACATATAATTTACATCAGAGCGATACCCTTTTGGATGTCTGTGTTGCACAGTCGTTATAATTTGTTGTTTGTACAAAGGATCTTTTAAGTCTTCCCAGTTTTGTTTTGTGATTGCATGAATCGCTTTGCGTAAAGAACTTAACAAGTAAAAATTATGATTTGGACCGTAGATATCAAAATGTGTTGGTAATTTACCTGTTTTAACAAAATCATCATACAATTCAGTTTTGTGTAAACATGATACAAAATTACTAATATTCCAGGTCAAATCCATGATATTATTGGGTAAAAATTGTCTTGTTTGCTGTTGAAGCTTTTTTCTATATGTCGTATTGAAATACACTATATCATTCTTGTCATCTACTAATGTTTTGAATGGTGATACATTTCCAAACCTAAGTGGATTATAAGACATTTCATACCATAAAGTATTGCATATGATATCGTTAGTCAAATCACCAACATACATAGACATAGGTTCAGGTTGATCAGATGCTTCGGTGATATGATACATCTGGTCCAGTGTTTTGGCTTTCCAATTACCATAATACAATCTTTCAGCATCATAATAAATAATTTGTTTCAATTGTTTTTGAGAAAAAGTCATAGGCATCCCTTTTTTACTTATACAGTGTCAGCATAAGACGCGAATGTTGTTTTGTCAATCTAATATTTATTTTTATACTTGCAAGCGTTGAAATATGTTTTACAATCTGGGTCAGAGAGAAAAAACAAAAAGGTTAAATCATGAAAAAAGTTATATTGGTATCTTTATTTGCAACTTTGGCGTCTTTATCTGCATTTGCATCTGATTTTTACAAAGAAAGAATCAATACATGTGATGAATCTGAAATGCGTGCTGCGCTGGACAGGGCAACATATGAAAATCGTTCTGTTATTACAATTATTGAATGTGATGATGGCATTGTCAGAACCAGAACTCAATCTTTACCAAAGGCAAAGCCTGCTTGCGATACATGCGGTTGCATGGAACCAAAAGAGGAAGTTATCAAACGTGAATATTTTGTTCGCGAAACAGTTCAGAAATATAAACCTGTTGTAAAATATGTTCCTGCTGGTACATACACACGCGAAAGACCAACATGCAATCATGGTTGTTAAAACAAAACTAAGCAAAAAATGAAACCCCGTCATTGTGACGGGGTTTTTGCAACGCCCCAACCACGGTAGTGGGACAATGCTGGCCTACAACTCAACCCCGCCGTCGAAATATATTCTTTGGGGTTGCCGTGTCATAGACAATACGATTATAGATTATTTGTTATATGCACTCAACAGGTACGTTTTCTTATTTTAGAACCTGTATCCAATCGACATGCCTGCGAAGTTAAAGCCTTCGTTACGGGTTGTGAAATTGCCGTTAGAATAGTGTATAGTAAATATCTCTGCATGCCAATTATCAGATATATTTTTTCCAATGAAAAACTTTTCACCGAATACCAGCCTGCTTTCGACCCAGTAATCCATATTGTTGCGCATAAATGGGCCAATGCCAATTCCCATATACCAACCATTATATTGCAACAATGCAGTATCAACAGAAATACCAATTCCCATAAAAGACAAACCGCGATTTGAATGATAAGCAAAGTTCTGTCCGATATCCAGATTTAATCGTGAATCCAGACGAAAAAACTTAATCGGCTGACTGTATTGTAAAAATAAAAGCGTCTGGGGATTAAAATCCCAAATGCCCGGTTGAATCAGCTTTAATAACGAACCAGAGCCAGTACTTTGTGCAGCATACAAAGTCAAAGAATTTATTTTATCACCAAACATAACATTGGTGTCTGCAATCGCAGGACACATAATAAACAAAGCGCAAAAAGATATTAAAATTTTTTTCATACTTTATATCGTAATTATAAAAAACGATTCGAGCAATAAAATTTTATTCCGTGACGATAATCATTAAATTCCCCTCCAACGGAGGGGTGTCTCGCTATAGCGTAAGCGAAAGCGGGCGGGGAGGGTTGATAAAAAACAGCCCAAAAGGCTGTGTCATGCTGAGCGAGCGAAAGGCGAGCGTGAGCATCCAGGTGTATCAACTTTTTCAACAAATTTGTATCAGCGCTCTGCGCTGAATACTAATGAACCTAGATTGCCACGCTAGCGCTCGCAATGACTACACTCTGGAATAAGTTTGTTATTACGAATAATCCGGAATACCCGCCTCGTCTTGTGACTGTGTCACAATCCACCCCGCCATGGGCGGGGAATTTATACTGAGTCTGACTCGTTCCAAGTAGTGTGTTGCAAAAGTCTTTGGCTTGTTATTAATCATAAAAAATAAAGTTGATTTTATGCCTTAGACTTGATTTTTGTTATTTACACAGTTGATGAAAAATGTTATAATTTTTCTAAGTGAAGGAATGTTATGTGATGAAAGCCCGTAAATCTGGGCATTTTGGCATATAACAGAAAGGCAGGAGAATTCTTATGGCTGTTCGTATAAATGCAAATTCATGTAAAAATGCACTTGGCACAGTATTTTTACTGGCAACTGTATTTTTCGTTTGTTCGACATTTATTTCAATGCGCTCTGTGTTGGCAGATCCAATTGCGCCCCAGAATGTTGGTGTTGTTTCAACTGGCCGGCAGAGCCCGCGTTCGTCATCACGAACATCTAACCGAACAATTTCGCGTTCAACTGTATCGCGCGGAACAACTGGCGCAACAGTGACGTCATCTCGTTCAACCGTATCGCGCGGAACTGCTGGTTCCAGAAGTGTTTCTTCACGTTCAATAACACCAACACGTCAAAATGCAAGTGTGGTCAGTCGTGGCGTTTCTTCACGTGGCCAGGCTATGCGTACCGGTGCGAATAATCGTGCTGTTCGTGCGCGTACTGCGACAAATGCAACGCGTGTGGCTGCAACTGGTAATATAACATCTGGTGGCGATCGTGCCAGCGTTAATACAACATATTCTTATTTGAACAGCAGGTTATATACCGGAAATTATTCCAACATAATTGATTCAACAACTGGATTGATTTCTGCAGAAGCGTATTCAAATTGTATGGATTCGTATTATGCATGTATGGACGAAATCTGCACAGCGCGCAGCACAGCCAAGGGACGTTGTTCTTGCGCTGGTCGTGCTGTTAATTTCTTGGCTGCAGAAGAAGCGTTGGAAAGTGCAAACGAAGAATTGATTACATTGTCTGGTCAATTATCTTTGTTGATGGCGACTAGGGGCAAGGGTGATGAAATCGCATCTGCATTCACTTTGACGGAGGCAGAGCAGGTTATGAACTGTGTTTCATGGAAAGAAACAATGGAACAATACGGTAAAGATTCAACCCAAATGAAAAATTGGTGCAAAGAACATTCTATGGAATATGACAGCGATGGTTCTTCGACCAACACTTGTTCCAGTCGTCCATTGTACTGTGATTCCAACAGTTATGGATTCAAGTTGGATGATTTGAGCAATATCGGTGGTTCTTCGTCTGATATTATGGCACAGTTGAAAGCATGGGCAGACGCAAAAGATTTGGCAAAACAATACGAAAATAACGAGAAGAATATTCTGGCAAAATATAACTACTCTTACTCGGCTGTGATAAATGCGCTGGGGGGGCAGACAAAAAATATACTTGATATGGATAATGATGGCACAACTTTAGATACTTTGGCAAAAAAATGGGGTTATAAGTTATTTGAATATGCGCACAATAATGTTTGCGGACGTGTTTTGGATTCCTGCTTTAACGGTATTTATGAGGCTTGCGGTACCCCACCATCTGTGACGGATTCCGAGGGGAATAAACACCAAAAATGTATGAACGGTGCAACAACTGCATGTCCGTTTAATTACAACAGTTATATACATGTTGAAACCACAACGACCGCATCAGATGCTAAATATGGTGATGTTGTGTTGAATGAACGTGGGTCTGGTAATGCAACCGCGTCATCTTCTGCATCGTGTTTTGGATATTCAACAACGACAACATCTACAGGGACAAGAACAACGACATCATCGTCTGACCCGTATGTAAATTTGCGTGGCCCGGTGGCTGACGCGCGTCGTTCAATTATGCAGAAATATTTGTTGGACGCAAATTCAGCGTGTGATGCTTATGGCGAATCATTAAAGAATACCGCACAAAACATCAATTATCAGAAAGTTGCCGCACAACAGGCTTTGCAACAAAAACGTCTGGAATTCAAGCAACAGGAAGATTCAGAAACAGAATCAAATTACACAACATATGCATCTAACTTTGTATCATGTCTTGATGAAATCTTGGAATGTTACGAAGACACATTATCTGAGGAAAAATGGACTGATGCACGTATAAAAACATATTGTGCACAAAAGTCCAACGTTCCGCATTGTTATGAACCAATGGTTTGCAGTCCGTCACGTCTGGCGTTGAAAGCGGTTATCGATATGCCGGATGATAGTAATTGTAAATTTGCACAAGATTTTCGTGAAAATACATGTCGTAATGTTGTAACAATCAACGAAATCTTGTATGCAATATCATCATCCCCGGTAGAGTTGGACAGTATAGAATATGGTAAAGGATATGATTCTGCTGCTTTAAGAGAGGCTTGCTTGTTAGATGCTGGGGTTCATGAGAGTATCCGTATCTGGAGTAAAAACGCCCAAGCCACATATCCATGTTCTCCATCAGAAGTCCATGTCTTGGATCAAAACGCGAAGACTGGTACCAAAAGTATCAAAGACGGTACTTGCGAATATATTACCAGCTGTAATTCCGGCTATGTTCTGGGTAATGGTAATGATGCTAATAAATGCAAACTAGCACGTATAGATTGCAAGGATGAAATAAACAACGCTGCAGCAGCTTGGCGTGAGTACACAACGTCTGGTAGCACCGCAACTCTGTCTGGGTGTCAACTTGAAACCTGCATTTCAGGATACCATGCAGATACAGAACTAAATGCATGTGTTGCAAATACAACAAATTGCGAACAATCGCAACTAACCGCTCTTAATGCGTCTGCTGGTAAACGAATTTGGACAGGGACAGCTTGGTCAACAGAATGCTATGCAACACAGTGTAAACCTGGTTATTCGCACGATAACAACAGTAGCGTCAATAAGTGTATGTTAACAACAACAACAGATGGTTGCTCCATATCAAACGGTACAGGAATAAAAACTTGGAATGGTACGGGATATGATTCTTGCAAGGTAAAAACGTGTAATGCAAATTACCATACAGAAGATAATACGACATGTGTATCCAATACGGATACAACCTGCACGCCACCATTTGATACAAATGCAAGTAGCGGAAAACGTGTGTGGGTTGTAACGTCTGGAACTGGTGAATGGGGTGAATGCAAAGCGACAGGATGCAAGTCAGGATACACACTTGTAGGAACAACATGTCAAGAGGTATCGTTAGAACCTTAATGATAAGCATGTACGCATGATGAGTATCATTCTTCTGTGGCTTCGCTTGCGTCATCGTTGGCTTGGGCGTTTTTGCCCAAGCTTTTATGTTCTTTTGGCTGGAATCTTTCAATTCTCGTTCTTGGAAAACCTCCCTCCCCCTACGGGGGCCCCTCCAAAGGGAGAATTTTTATTTTCCCCACGAACGCTAATTCACCCCTTGGGGGGGAGTACCGGTGTAGCCGGGGAGGAAGGAGAACTTTAACTTCTTTCTAGAAACCGTTTGCACAAAATTTTATGCAAAATGCTTGACTTTTGGTATTTTATTGATATAATTTGCATAAATATTTCGTCATAAGCGGAATTTTTAATGCAAGAACAATAAAACAAGAGAAAGAAAAATGTACGCAATCTTTCAGACTGGTGGAAAACAATATCGCGCCCAAGAAGGCGACATTGTAAAAGTTGAAAAACTGAATGCTACTGGTTCGGTCACTTTTGACCAGGTTTTAATGGTTGGCGACAAAGTTGGTACACCTTTTATCGAAGGTGCTTCTGTTGTTGCTGATGTTATCGAACAAAAACGTGATGACAAGGTTTTGGTGTTCAAGAAAAAACGTCGCCAAAATTATCGCAGAACTGCCGGACATCGTCAGTTTATCACTGTTTTGAAAATCAAATCAATCAAGGCCTAATCACAGACCACTAAAAAGTAAGGAGTTTAATTATGGCACATAAAAAAGCTGGTTCTGCTTCTACAAACGGACGTGATTCAGCCGGACGTAGATTGGGTGTGAAGAAAAGTGGTGGCAGCCGCGTCATACCTGGAAATATCATCATTCGCCAACGTGGAACATCTGTTCACCCGGGCTTGAATGTTGGTATGGGCAAAGATCATACTTTGTTTGCAAAAATTGCTGGTATTGTTTCTTTTAAACGTGGAAACGGCGACAGAAAGACTGTTTCTGTATTACCAGACGAAGCAAAATAATAATCACAAATTGATGATTGTTTTATACCGCCGGTTTTCATCGGCGGTTTTTTAGTTTTTGTGGTCAAATTCCCCGCCCGTGGCGGGGTGGCACGAAGTGCCGGGGAGGGTAATCTGGTATATTCGTAATACTAAACGTCTGGAATAAAAACTATTTGACCCCTCCCCGCCATTCTGGCACCCCTCCGTTGGAGGGGAATTCGCTCTCGAACTAGGTTGATACTGGTTCCCCGCCCGTGGCGGGGTGGCACGAAGTGCCGGGGAGGGTAATCTGGTATATTCGCAATACTAAACGTCTGGAACAATAATTTATTTGACCCCTCCCCGTCTTGCTATCGCAATCCACCCCTCCGTTGGAGGGGAATTCGCTCTCGAACTAGGCTGATACTGGTTCCCCGCCCGTGGCGGGGTGGCACGAAGTGCCGGGGAGGGTAATCTGGTATATTCGTAATACTAAACGTCTGGAACAATAATTTATTTGACCCCTCTCCGTCTTGCTATCGCAATCCACCCCTCTGTTGGAGGGGAATTGAGATTGTTCCCAGCGAGAGTAAATTCGCTCGATACTACGTGTCTGTGCGTATACCGTAACGATTCCGCCACACTTCGTTTGCAGAATCTGCTTGTATTCCCCGCCCTGGGCGGGGAACTAGTATCAGCCTAGAACGGTAACCTAAAATATGATTTTTATTCTTTATATTCTTTTTTTCATCCTTTTTTTGTGGTATAATATATCCCAAGGAAATGAAGAAAATTACATCGCTTTTTTTCGTGGCTGTTTTGTATGCCGCTAATACGTTGGCTGCGGCTGATACCACTATATCGCGTGTAATTCCCGGCAAATCAAACGGTTTGATTGAAAATACAGATTCTGAACGTGGGGAAAGTGCTGTTGTAAATCGTGCTGCGCGTCGTGTAAATGTTGCAAATAATAATGACACAAAATCTGTTGCAATGCGCGCAACAACACGCACAAACAACACAGCAACCAGAAGTCAGGGTAAAACAGTGAATGTTATTTCGCGTTCGGTAAATAATCAAAAATCAGATTCTTCGCGCGCCACTTTGGATGAAGGGGTGAATACGGTTGGTCGAAATGCGCGCGTCAATTCTGCCAGCATAAACAGTGAAGTTGTGATGAGGCGTCCGGGTGTGGCATTGCGAACAAGTACAGCAGAGGTTGTTGCTCGTGCAAAAAACATTGAAACGGATAAACAAACAGAATCAAACAAGGATGAACAAGTTCGTGGTGTTCAGGGACGCGCATTGTCTTTGACTGGTTTTGCCAAACCCAAGACGGTTCCTGTGGCAACTGCTGAATCTATATCCAAGGCGAAAGATATTTTGGAAAAAACCGCAGATTTGAATAACACTTGTCAACAGCAGTATAACGAATGTATGGATCAATTCTGTGCGGTTGTTGATGCAAATCAAAAACGTTGCAGTTGTTCTGCAAATTTATCGCGTTATGTAAAAGCGCAAGAGGCTGTAGAGCAAGCAAACACCGAATTAAACGATGTTGCGCAGCGCATACGTTATGTTGGGCTTTCTGCTGATGAAATTCGTGCGATTATGTCCGAGACTGAGGCAGAAGAAGCGATGACAAAAAACAAAGATACCAGCGAAAATCGTTCTTTGCTTGATGATATTGCAGATATGATAAAAGACCCCAGTAGCAAGTCTTCTTCGACCACGGACACCAGTTCTATATTGGATTTAGATTTTGATTTTTCTGAAAGTTCAGATGAAATATTCGGTTTGGGTATTAGTTTGGGTGGTTCTTCCAACGATATTGCAAAAAAGCGTGGCAAGGATTTGTATAACGAAGCTGCCAAACGTTGTAAATCTGTTTTGACCAGTTGCAAAGAAGCAGGCGGGACTGAATCGCAAATAACTGGTAATTATGATTTGGCGATTGACAAAGATTGTATTGCCTATCAGGCAGGTCTGGATAAATTAAACAAGACTTTGGTTTCCAATGTGCGCAGTGCGAATTTAATGTTGCAAAAGGCGCGTTTGGCTGTTTTGCAAAATAAAAATCAGTATGATATTCGTGGTTGTATCGGTGCGCTGGAAAAATGTATGCTGGACGATATGGTCTGTGGCGAAGGTTATCTGAAATGTCTGGACCCAACCAAAAAATACATAGACGAAAATGGCGAAGTTGTTCTGGGGCAAAAAATCACAGATATTACCGGATTCATGAAAGAGTATGATAATTCCAACATCGATCGTGATTTTGTCAGAAATTCTCCGTCCAGCTGCAGCGGTAGCAGTAATGGTGGCTGTATTGTGAATTATTTAATGTCAAAAATTGGAACAGGTTCAACCGTCAAAGACGGTGGTTTATGTCGTGCTGTGCTGGATAAATGCCAAGATTACACTTATACAACAAATAATAACACATCAACATACAAGCCATATAATGATGTCGTTGTGAATTATATCCAACGTGCAATGGTCAATATCAAGGCTGCACAATCAAAAATAATATCTGACTATGCATCGACCTGTTTGTCTGATATGTCTGATTGCTATAATCAGCAGATAACACAAATCAATTCTTTGACGGATGTTGCAAACCTAAACAATGTTATTGGGGTTATGCGTGGCGCATGCTATAATGTCGCATTGACATGTGGTTATGCGGTGTTGGCAAATGAACCAAATAAAATCCAAACAGCAACAGACACTGTGGCGAACATATCAGAAGTATTTTATCAATCGTTATTATGCCCAACAAATTCAACGTATAATCAGAGCGCAGGGACCCCTGATGTAAACAGAAAAATTAACGGTTATGTGAATAATCATTGTCAATGTAATCCGGGTTATACTGTTTGGAACGGCAGTTGTTTACAAAAGTGTGAAACTAATCAATATCGCAATGCCTCTGGTATTTGTGTTTCGGGGTGTGCAACGGATAATTTGGGCTATGATGACAGTTCTACATCCAGTGATGATATAGAATACAGTAGATGTAACACCGAATAAAAAATTGAACGTTTGTTCGGTTTTTTTTATTTCTCTGGATTTAACAATTTATCCATAAATTCGTTATGAATTTGCAGTTCTTCTTCGGGGACTGGAAAATTGCGCTTTGGAAAATCTGCACCGATTTTTGGGTGTTTCAAGAAAGCAGCATGTTGTTCGTCCATAAATTCGTTTATATCTTGCGCTGGGGCTGTATTTTCCAATTCCAAATATACATGTGCCAAAATTTCTGCGTCAATTAAAGCGCCATGTGCATCTGCACGCGCAGTCAAAGACACACCAAACCATTTTGCCAATGCGTCCAGTGTATAAGCCTTGGGCCCAAAGACGCGATTTCGTGCAATAACAATAGAATCCAGCATTTGATTACGTGGTATGGTTTTCAAATGTAATTTTTCCAATTCATAATTTATAAACGGAAAGTCAAAGTCCAGTCCATTATGTGCGACAATCTGGGAATCGCCAATAAAATCCAAAAACTTTGGCGCGACAATAGACATCTTTGGTTTGTCTTCCAAAAAAGCGTTTGATATTTTATGCACCATATATGTTTCTGGGGGAATAATTTTTCCTTCTGGATTAATGTATTCATGAAAAGAATTGTCTGTTAATTTGCCATCAACCAATTCCACAGCGCCGATTTCAATGCATCTGTCGCCACGCATATATTCGAATCCTGTCGTTTCAATATCAAAGCAAATTATTCGTGTCATGACCAATCCATAATTTATTGAACAAAGTGATTGTATAGAAATCTTTTATAAATTACAATACTGAAAATCGGAAAAATAAAAGTTCTCCTCAATTGGAGGAGTGCCCGCAGGGCGAGGTGGTAAGAGAATACAAATACTTGGGCACAAAACAACGGAAAAATATATGCATTATATGGACAACCTTAATCCAGAACAAAAATTGGCGGTCACAACGACAGAGGGGCCACTGTTGGTCTTGTCTGGTGCCGGAACAGGTAAAACACGTGTTTTAACATCCAGAATCGCACACATTTTAAGTGAAAAACTGGCACAACCATGGCAGATATTGTCTTTGACATTCACTAACAAAGCTGCTAATGAAATGCGTTTCAGAATCGCGCAATACAGCGAAATTTCGCATTTATGCCTGGATTTATGGATGGGGACATTTCATTCAATATGTTTGCGAATCTTGCGGTCTAATTATTCAATGGCAGGTCTGCAACGCGATTTTTTAATCTATGGCGAAGATGATCAAAAGGCAGTATTAAAACGCGTAATAACAAATCTTGGTCTGGATACTAAGGAATTTAATCCGTCAGATTGGGTTGAAAAAATATCGTCGATTAAGGACAAAGGTATATATGAATTAGAAAAAATACCACTATCTGCAACCAGTCAGAAAATATTAGTGGCATATAATGCAGAACTTGCCCGTCTGAACGCGATTGACTTTGGCGATATAATCTTGTTCGTTATAAAATTATTCGTGTCCCAGCCTGAAATTTTAAGCAAATACCAACATCAATTCAAATACATCTTGGTTGACGAGTTTCAAGATACCAATGCGGCGCAAATGATGTTGCTGAAAATGCTGACCAAAGATGTAAAGAGCCCGAATATTTGTTGTGTTGGTGATGATGACCAGTCTATATATTCTTGGCGTGGCGCAGAAATCAGAAATATTTTGGAATTCGAGCAGACTTATCCTGGCGCAAAGATAATTCGTCTGGAAACGAATTATCGCAGCACTGGCAATATCTTGGGTGCTGCAAATTCTTTGATAAAACATAATACCGGCAGATTGGGCAAAGATTTAAGATGTGCACCAAATACAGATATGGGGGAACCTGTGTATGTTTTATCTTTGCCAAACGAATGGGACGAAGCGCGCTTTGTTGCAGATACGATTATCAGAAATGGCAATAATAATTTTTCTGATTTTGCAATATTGATTCGTGCAGGTTCGCTTTCCAGAACATTCGAAGAAGAATTTGCATCACGCGGTTTGCCATATAAATTGGTCGGCGCAACCAAGTTCTATGATCGTGCAGAAATTCGTGACGCGATTGCTTATATACGGTTATTGGTTTATCCGTTTGATGATATATCTTTTGAACGCGTTATATCTAAACCGCGTCGTGGTTTTGGTGACAGTGCGATTGCTAAACTGCGTGCATGTGGTAAAAGTTTGATGGACGGGTTGAAAATTGCAGATTTATCTGCAAAACAAAAACTGGCAGCCCAGGAATTTTCAAGTGCGTTCGATTTTGATTGGCAAAATACAACACCAAAAGATGCTGTGTCGCAACTGCTGGAAAATTCTGGTTATATGAATATGTGGCGCCAATCCAAAGATAACGATGCATCGGAACGCATAGAACATATTCGTGAATTGATTGACGGCGTTGTGGCAAAGTATGATACTTTGCCGGCTTTCTTGGAACATGCTGCATTGATGATGACTGATGATAATGATAATGAAAACGATGATAAAAATGTGGTCAGTATTATGACGATTCATGCAGCCAAGGGTTTGGAATTTAATACTGTGTTTTTACCAGGATGGGAAGAAGGGATATTCCCGAACGATAAAACCACGAAAGAAGGAGAGCTCGAAGAAGAACGTCGTTTGGCATATGTTGCAATTACGCGTGCGCGTGTGCGTGCAATAATAACAAATGCGATGGTGCGTTCTGTTTTTGGTCAGCGTCAGTATCAATCAGAGTCGCGGTTTATAAATGAAATTGATAAACAATTTATGAATATCCAAGGGCAAAGTTATACCAAGCCCAAGCCACAACAAACACACCAAACAAAACCAAAACAATTCAAATCTGAATCTGTGGTTGGAAAAATGGTTGTACATGCTGAAATGGGTTCTGGCGTAGTGATTGCAGAAAATAATAATATTTTAACAGTTGCTTTCAAGACCAAGGGCATAAAAAACGTAGCACGCGATTTCTTGCGTTTTGTTTAATTTATTTTTTCAGCCAGGCTTTGAATAAAGAGTTTCCAATTTTTTTAACATCAGCCCACAAGATTTTTGCATTACCTTCCATTTGTTTTCCAAAAGAATTATCTATATCGCCACCGATATCTTTGGTCTGTTTTTCTGTCTGATTTGCCAGATATAAAACCAGACAGCCCGACAGTATGATTGTCATAGCAGAACCAGTTGTATATTGATTGTCTGCCCCCAATGAAACAATGTTTGTTAACAGTGTAGCACATATTGCGATTATAATTGATAAACTGACAAAATATATCGCAGCATTTATAAATTTCCCGATAATGTTTGATAATTTTTGTGTGTTAAATATCTTTAATAAACCATTGAAAAATTGTCCTGCGAAATTTTTTTCTGAACTGGACGGCATAGATTCTGCTAATGCAGTAAAAGGCAACATAAGCAGTGTTAAAAATAAACTGACAACAATACCCAATGTCATAAAGGCGTATTTGAAAATACATTTGATGAATATAACAATTGAAACAATTCCAAGTGCAATCATTATGGGACTGGTGCCAAGCCCTGATTTAATCCACTGAAATCCGGTCGCAGTTGCGTGATAGAAAAATACAGATGCGCGCGCAGGTAAACACATTATATTCGCGGCTGTATCTGCATCGACCAGCAGGTTTAATGATTTATCTGTGTGAACATAATTTTGGATTGCAGCGCATGTATCTGGAATGTTAACTTTGTATGTTTCCGCTACGGCACCCAATATAAAATCAGACAAATATGTCCCAAGCGTTAAAATTGGTGACACAATCATCGCAAAAATTTTAGTTGGTCCATAGTTCAATATGATAATCCATATTGCAATAGTAATACCTTGTTTGAATATATTATATAATGCTGTTTTATAATCGCCAGAATCGCGTATAAGTTTATATGCTTCAAGTCCAATCCAAAAAGCATACATAATCAACAAGAATATGACAGTAAATCGAACCAATGAACTTTGTAAGACATCATCAACAGCAGACAAAGCCTTCATCAGCATTAAACCAATCTTTGCCTCTATTGGCACAAAAGTTGTTGGATTCAAATCAATTTTTGGTTCGAATTTATCAAAATCTTTTGCAAGATTTTCATTGAACACAGAAATATTGTCATGTGTCAAAAAATTGCCGTATTCACCAACTTCACCAGTTGGCAAATTAGATGCGGCGATGGAAACATTGCATAAACAAGATATGCATAATATGCAAATTATAAATCGTGATAATAATTTAAGAATTCGCATTTGTTTCCTTTTATTTTAATTTATCTTTGACCGCTTTGTATATTTTTTCTGGGGCAGTATAAATTGTTTTTCCAAAATTTTTAACCCATGTTCCGTAATCAAACTGTTCTTTTGCAGGGCTGCCAATTATCTTGTCTATTTCTGGTGACAAAATCCAGAAATATAAACACGCAATTCCAATCATAAACATCAAGAAGTCAAAACCATCGTCCATAAAATCGAACGCATTTGGATACTTTTTCGTCACAACACTTTTTTGTGCATTGAAACATGATATAAATTTATCTTTATCCATTTTGTCATTAATCAAAGAAACTTTTTCGCATTCCGAAAATACAGCCATCACAGACATGGTTTGCGCGTCCATGTTTTTTGGTGTAATTTGTCCCAATAATGGCGGCATAATTGTTGTGAAACCGTCTGACGGTCCCGGATAAAAACTGTCTGCAGAAAAATACACAATCGCATATATTAAACATATTTTCAGACTGATTCTAATTATGCTGACCGCCGAATCTATCAACATTGTTATTGCGGATTTTGTTAAACCGTTTGCCAATTTCCATACTTCTTCAAATGCATAGGCAGCCAACAAAATTGGCATAAATATTATGATAAACATCAACTTGAAAATAACATTTAATACCTGAAAAACCAAATCAAAACCAATTACTAAAAACGCTAAAACCAAAGCAAGTCCGGCCAACCAAGTAAAAAATCCACCACCCATCCCCATCCAAGAATAATTCATCAAAGCAAAACCACCGCCTGCGCCAGCCAGCATAACAGTATTCAAATTACCCATGACACACATAAAAGGTTTTAATATCGGGGTTAAAACATTTTCTGATGATTCTGTGTCCAAAGATATATCGCATTTTGCGTCACTGATAACACCAGTCACAGCCATTGACAATGTTGAGCCAATATACATAACAGGGGTGACAGTTATACTTGTGACAGTTTTTAGTGCACCAGTTCCAGACCAATTTAATGCGCCAATCAAAGCGCCAGCAATAATAACACGCAAACCTGTTTTCCAGACTTTGTCGAACCATTTCTTGAAATCCAGTTTTGGGTCTGTTCCAGATAAATCTTTGATGTCTTTGGAATTTGCTTGTTCATGAATATATGACACAGTATGTAAAATAATAAATATTCCAAAGCCAACAGCCATCAATATCCAAAGATTTTTAACTATCCCGTTCCAGAACATTTCTGTGGCCCGACCAATAACATCAAATAAATCTGCGATATAGCCACACAAAAAACATCCATTTGCAGAAGCAATATCGCCGTTTTGGACACCGATTTGTTGCATAAAATTACTAACACTGGTATATGATAACGACGCGCCACCAATGGAAGAACTTAAATACCAAATCCCGATACCAAGCAGTATTGCCCCAGTCAAAAATTTTATTCCCGAAGATATCAGCCATGCTTTAATCATTTCTTTGCTTCTTTGCCTTTGGAATCTGTTTGTTTATCATCTGTTTTTTGTTCTTGTGGATTTACAATGTTTTTAACCAGTTGTTTTGTTTGATTTGCAACAATGTCAGTCAGCGCCAGAACATTTTTGCCCATTTCTTCTGATTTTTGGTTTTCTTGGGATACGCCGAAAACAGACATGATTTCTTTTGTTATGTTTGGTATTTGTTTTATCAAATAGTTTAATACAACAACCAGAACAATAGAACCGAAAAATGTTATCTGGACAGAGTTTGGATTATCCAGGTCAAAGTTCATTATCGAAGCGACTGAATTTTGCATAGAATCAACATCTACATTATTCCCATAAATATAGCCACGAATCAACAACACTATGATTGTGTACATCAAAATTGTAGTTGCCACAGATACTATGGCGTTAATTAATTGTTTGATTTGCTTGCCCCCAAATGTTTTACCCAGATTTTTCATCCAATCTGGTAAATCTGATGCGCCCTGAAATATGAATAAAACCAATGACAATGGAAAGAAAAATGCAAACATAGCCATCGCAACAATTATATCAACAAAACAAAAAGAATATTTAATAAACCATCGCACAAAATAGTATGTTAAAACCAATCCGACAAAAAACACTAACAGGTGTTTGACAATAACACCGATATCTATTCTTTCTGGCAGTGTAAAAACAGAGCCTATGATTTCAATGCCCATTTTGATATATATTTGGAAACTAGCAACGCTGGTTTGCAAAATTTCAACGATTGTGTCACGCAATTCAGGATTAAAAAATCCATCATCATTTAATTTCAGTTTTTGATAATCATTTGTTGTAATGTTATTTTCTGGCAAAATAATTTTGGAAAATTGTAATGTTATGGTGGCGACAGGTTCGAAAGTTATTTTAGAAATAAATCTTGGCACATTTAATCCCAACGCAAACAAAGACAATATCATCAAAGATTTTATTAATACAGGTTTTAATGATTTCTGAAAAAACGGGTCTGACATACCAGATTTTACATTTTGCCAAAAAGCGTTCAATATATAAAACCCAAATAAAATACTGAAAATAACAACGCTGAATACGCTCAATCTTTCATACACAGCCGCCGCAGAATTTGATACAACTGCAAACAAATTATCAAATATTGGACATGCCCAACATTGAACAGCAGAATCTATCAAAGTGTTTGCCATTTCTTGCATTTTATTTCTTTCCAGTTATTTTTTGTTTCAATCCCAACAGTGTTTTTATTGTATCTGGTGTTGCTTTTGCTTTTTCCCATACGCGTTTGCTATTTGCTGTCACATCTTTATACAAAGCGTCAGACATACCCGAATATTGGTTTAGTTTTTCGCGTGTCATCTTGAATATAGCATACATCAAGAAAAATGTTAAAACAGATGACAGCCACAGGACAGAATGTTGTCCGAAATTACCTGCGGTATTTATCATTGATGGGACATTAGACGATGCAATTCCGCCAGCTGCAGATACAAACACAGATGAAGACCAATTAAACAAGGCGCGAATCAATGCAACATTTACACACAATATAAACGCACATGCAATCATAGTTACAACCAGTTTTTTGAGCGCATTGATTATTTGGTCAAATGCAGGCAATACATCAAACCATTTATCAGATTTCTTTGCGACCCATGCTAATACTTTGAACGGATACATAATAAGTGCCATACAGAAATCAAAAATTCCCTGGATTATCAATAATGCCATGAATAAATTAGATGCGACAAACGAAGCAATTAATAAAATACCTGTTATAATATTCAAGAAATCTTGCCCGCCGTGTGGAATTATAGTTATCATTCCGCGTAATCCGCGTTTCAAGGAATCAAATCCATATTTTATAACACGATTGTTTTCTTGTGAAATTGTATAAACAGGTTGAATCAAAAAATCACAACTGTTCTTTGATATCCAGCCTTCTTTTTCAATAGATGCGGGACATGTTGGGACATTTGCGACATCAATATATGAATTATTTACAGTTTGCAAAATACTTTTTGTATAAATCGAACCGAATTCCAAAAACGGATTGACCAGAAATTCTGTGACATAGATTGGTTTTATCTGCAATAATACAACACCTGCAATAATTGCGCGCAGACATGGTTTCAGAACATTTTCAATCACAGACCAACCGTTTGCTTTTCCGTCCCATACACTGTCGCCAGCACTGAATCCAAGAAAAGACAGCCAATCTTTTGGGACAAACATCTTGAACGCATATAACCCCAAATAAAATCCTAAAAATAAATACACAAAAATGTAAATCAAACCATCGCCATTACCAACAAAATATTTATACAACGATATTGCAACATTCATCATCGTTTCTAAAACCAATGGCACAAACGGTGAAAGGTTGAACGCATCAACTAAACTGGATTCTGCATGTGCAGATTCAGGTATCATAGAACAAAATAAAACCAACCCGAATAATATCGGGATACGACCAAATAACCGACGCAAAGTTGGTTTTAATATATACATTCTCTCTTTATTATATTTTATATATTGAATTATATCACATTTATTACAAAATATGGTATAATTAAAATTATGAAATGGATAAAAAAATTTTGGTTGGGTTTTATTATGGCTATGCCCTTTGCTGCTGGGGCGGTTGCGCCATTGGTTATTGGTGGCGTGGCAGTTGGGGTTGGTATCTTGGGTGTGTCGATTTGGCGAAGTGTCGCGCCCGTAAATATCAGTGAAGCGTTAAATTTCTTTTCGTCTTGTTGGACATGTCAAATGTTTTCAGACGTAATGGTTGCTATGTCTAACTTGTTGCCTGGGGTTTACAGCGCATTGGGACGAATCGTTATACCAATGTCTGTGACATTGTTGGCAATTTTAATAGCTTGGCGTTTGGCTTCTGGGTATTTAAACGGAAAAACAGAAGATGAAACTAAATTAGTGGGCAACTTTGGAACGTATGTCGTAAAATTGTCTATTTTATCATGTTTGCTTTTGATACCGTTGCCACGATTGATAACCAGCGTTTTAATAGAGCCTGCAACAACAGTCGGAACTTCATTAAACTATGTTGTATCTGATAATGACAGTTTTTCGGAATGCATGGTTGCAACGGCTTTGGCGGATCCTGTGTCTGTTTCTGAAAATGCGGCGTCGTATGGTGCTTTTTCGCCGAAACTGCGTCATCAGTTGGTGTGCGAAATCGCAAATGTTCATCAAATAACCGGTCTGGGAATGACTGTTGGTTGGACGATGCTGAATATGGCATTTGATTCAGAGTATATGCACAAGGTTTTGTTTAACGTTCCGATATTCCCAAATATTCCAATATTTTTTGTTGGTTTGTTGATATTATTGTTATATTTCTTTGCTTTACTACCAATACCGCTGTATTTTTTGGAAGTATTCATAAAATTATCACTGGATTTGATAATGTTGCCGTTAATGTTGATGGCATGGCTGTTTGATGAAGACGGCTTTGCAATATTTCCAAAGGGCGGCAAAACGATTCGCAGTATGATAGATGATGTTATCAAGGCAATTGTTGGAATTGCTCTGACAGTTGTATTTTTAACATTTTCGATTATGTTGCTGAACGCATTGTTTGCAAATGCAGATGGTGTGAACGCTTTACAGCAAGCGATTGCACAAAACGATTCGAAAATATTTATGAACGGCTTGATTTTGCGCAATAACAGCCTGGTTTTAGTAATATTGATTGGTTTGTTTATGGCTATGTTTATGATGATGATTCCGCAATTAGTGAACAAGTTATTTAATATAAAAATATCTGAAGAATACTATCAAAAGACAAAAAATGATATAAAAGTTTTGTGGCAAGACCTTAAAAAATGGGGCTCCGCGATAAAAAAATAAAAAATCAAGTGCTTTATTTAACAAAGGGCACTTTTTTATGCAAACCGAATCTGATATAATTCACACTGTGATGAGAAAGTTTCCGCTTCTTTATTGGCCAACCAAGACCGCTGGTAATGCAGATTACCAGTTGTCACGCAAGGTCATAAATGCTGCGACAGGTGTTATGCCAGACGTAATCTTGGACGATTTGGATATAGCAGGTATTTTCGATACAAACGAAGATACTGTTATATATTATCCTGTGTTCTGCGAATCTACGGGCTGGTGGGGCGAATTATTGGGCGGTAATGGCGTTATTGTTGACAAGATAATTGTATCCCCAGAATGTCAATTAATGGTTATTGTTGCGGAATCCAAGGCTGATTTACATGGAAAAAACCAATTATTGGCGGCAGAAATTCGTCCGTCCAGTGGCTTTTTCAAGAAAATGAATTCATCTATTGCGACTGTGGCAGATATGTTGGCAACGGATGCAGGGACTATTTTGGCTTTGTTTTCTGGCAAGAATTCTAATCAGTTTGTAAATATCATAGAAGCAACTGGTAATTCATATCTGGGCTGTATCGGTCAATATTGATATACAAAGAATAACTTTATCTTGATTTTAAGAAAAAACCAGGTATAATCTTCGGGCTATTTGAATAATTTAGTAAAATAAAAGGACACAAAGATGAAAAAAGGCATTCATCCAGAATATCATGAAATTAACGTCACAACAACTGACGGAAAAACCGTAAAAATGTATTCTTCTGTAAAGAAAGACTTGGTTTTGTCTATGGATAATCTGAATCATCCTGCATGGACTGGTCAACGCAACAATGACGGTGCCAAGGGTAAACGTGCTGCAGAGTTTAAGAATAAATTTGCAGGGTTTAACTTCTAAAATTGGTGGTCTGATATGGATTTGCTGATAAAGGGTTCAACAGAATTAAACAAGATGTTTGCAGCGTTGCAGAATACAGCATCTGGTTTACGTCACGATTTTGGTGAGGTTGAAAATCTTCAGCAATCTTTACGCAGTGCGCGTGATTTTGTGGCCAAGGCTTCTGCCAGAATAGAAGAAAGCATATTGTCAGATTTGCAATTGGTTCGACCATCTGCGGGTTTATTGACACCTGATGTATCAAAACCTGGTGATGGACGCGATGAATTTGTATTGGCGCTATCTGGTGCATCAAATTTTGTTCGTGGAAATGCACACTTTGCAATATCTTTGGCTTTGCGCACGAATGGTGAAACAAGAATCGCATTGGTTTATTCACCAATAGATGAACGGTTATATTATGCAGAAGCGGGTGTTGGTGCATTTGTTTATTCTGCATATCATTCTGAAAAAATACATGTATCTAACCTGACAGAACCAACAGATTTAACAATCGGTTATAATACAACTGGTTTGCGTCCTGTGATTGCAGGTAATGCACGTGAAACAGGTTGTGTGGCTTTGGATTTGGCATGGGTTGCGGCTGGTAAAATGGATGCTTTTGTATCGGACCCTGTGGATTATGCAGAAATTGCTGCTGGCGAATTATTGGTGCGTGAGGCTGGCGGAAAAATATCTCTGGACGGTGCAGATATTGTCGCTACAAATGGCAAAGTCGAACTGTAAATTCCAAACCGACATTATGTCGGTTTTTTATGTTAAACATTTCTTGCATTGTTAAAATATTTCCAATAAAATCAATGCTATGAAAATCAAAAAAATATTGCGCAGTTTTATAAATATTCTGTTTTGGCTTATAGTCGCTGGAATTGCGGGTTTGGCGGTATTGGTTTTGATTTATGGACGTGATTTGCCAGATTATAAAAAACTGGCAACTTATACACCACCTGTGGCAACGCGTTTATATGCGTCTGATGGGTCTTTGTTGATTGAATATGCCGAAGAAAGACGTGTTTTTATTGATTTCGCAGATATGCCAAAACAATTGGTAAATGCATTTGTCGCTGCCGAAGATCAGCATTTTTGGTCGCACCCCGGAATTGATATTTTGGGAATTATTCGTGCCAGTGTGAATAATGGTATGCGATTGCTGGGCTTTAATACTAAATTCACAGGTGCATCAACAATTACGCAACAGGTTGCAAAAAATTTCTTTTTAACATCAGACAGAACAATTTCCAGAAAAGTGAAAGAGGCTATATTAGCTTTGCGCTTGGAACGTAGCTTTTCCAAAGAACACATAATGACATTATATCTGAACGAAATATTCTTGGGCGCGCGTGCGTATGGTGTTGGTTCTGCGGCTTTGATGTATTTTAATAAACCTGTGAAAGATTTGACATTATCAGAATGTGCATTTTTGGCATCGTTGCCAAAGGCTCCGAATGACCGTAGTCGCGCAGAAGACAGACGAAATTATGTTTTGCGTCGTATGGTTGATGATGGCTATATAACCCAACAACAAGCTGTTGAGGCCATGGCAGAACCGTTGAATATCAATTCTGGGTTTACTGCTCAGATGGAGGCTGATTTTCAATATTTTGCCGAAGATGTTCGTCGTAAATTATTGGATAAAATCGGTCGTGATACTTTGTATAATGATGGACTTTATATAAAAACAACAATTGTGCCTGAATATCAGCGTGCCGCCGCTGCTGCTTTGGCGAAAGAGTTGGATGCATTTAACAAAAATAAACCAGAAAATGCACCAAAATTACAAGGTGCAATTATCGCGATGAATCCACATACTGGACGCGTGCTTGCCATGACTGGCGGACGTTCTTTTGTGGAAAGTTCGTTTAATCGTGCAACCCAGGCGTATCGTCAAATTGGTTCAACAATAAAACCTTTTGTATATTTGGCTGCGCTGGAAAATGGCTACGGTCCCGAAAGTCTGATTTTAGACGCACCGATTGTTGGTTGGCGTGAAAATAATAAAGAATGGAAGCCTGAAAATTACGACAGAAAGTTTTTGGGAAATATTCCATTGCGTTTTTCATTGGAAACATCGCGTAATGTTCCAACAGTTCGCTTGGTTGAACAAATCGGTGTTCCGACTGCTATTGAAACAGCGCAAAGATTTGGTGTTTATCCAAAAGATATTAAATCCGGTCAGTTAAACGAATCACTGGCTTTGGGATCTGGTGAAACAACTTTGGAAAAATTGGTCTTGGGTTATTCTGCGTTTGTAAACGGCGGTCGTATTATAAAACCGAAAATGATTGATTATATCGAAGACAGATATGGAAAAATATTGGACGGCGAATCATCTGTGCAAATTGATTGGGACGAATCTTTGTTGCCACCCGTTGCCGAAGAAAAAACAGAACCTTTGTCCGATTCGCAAAGTCTGTATCAAATTGTGTCTATATTACAGGGGGCTGTGGAACGTGGAACTGGAAAGCAAGCACGTGTTTATGGTCACACAATTGCTGGTAAAACAGGAACGACGAATCAGGTCAAAGATGTTTGGTTTATCGGCTTTTCCAAAAATTTAATTGCTGGGGTTTATTTGGGGTATGATATTCCAAAACCTTTGGGGGCGGGTGCTGGTTCACATATGGCAGCACGTGTTTTTGCAGATTTTATGAAAGTTGCACTTGAAAATGAAAGCAATCAACCTTTTCCTGTGCCTGATGGGATGACTTTTGTGCGTGTGAATCGTAATAATGGTGTTTCTGCCGCCCAGGACCCAAATGGTGTTATTATAAACGAAGTTTTCAAGCCTGGCCAAGCTCCAAACCCATTACAAACAAACGAAAAACACAGCACAAAACCAATGGTTGGTGGAATATTTTAAGACATAAAAATCTGTTGTGATATTCATTTGTTTCGTTTGTTTTTTATGATAAAATGCATAATGATAAAGGAAAGGAGTTTTTTTATGCTGACTGGTTTTTTGTTAGATAATAATTTTCATTTTTTTGCAAGTGGTTGGACACAGTTTGCTGCTGCATTTGGAACTGCGTTTTTAATAATGTTGATTTTTGGACGCAGTTTTATACGCCTTATGCGTAAATGGCAGGGCAAAGGGCAACCAATCAGCGAAAATGTCCCGCTTGAGCATCTTAAAAAAGCAGGCACCCCATCAATGGGTGGTATTTTGATAATCGCATCAATTTTGATTTCGTCTTTGTTGTTTATGCCTATTTTCAATATGCCCGGTTGGATAGCTTTGGGTTCTTTGGTCGCGTTCGGTTTGATTGGTTTTGCTGATGATTATAAAAAAATAAAAAGCCAATCGAAAAAGGCTTCGAACGGTCTTTCGCCAATGTTTCGTTTGGTGATAGAGGGGGCGTGTGTGGTTGTTTTGGCTTATTTGATAAATAAAACTATGCCTGGATATGTTCCTAATTTATCATTGGTGTTGGGGTCCAGTATAGTTTTACCGTTTGACAGTTGGCAAATTGGATATTTGTTTGGTGTGCCTTTGACTTTGGGCTTTTTATATTATGTTTTTGCATATTTTGTGATTTGTGGTTCTGCAAATGCAACAAATATCACAGACGGTTTGGACGGATTACTGGCTAAATTATATATGCCTGTGTTGATAGTCTTGGTTGTTGCATTATATGGTTCAACCAGAATTGGTTTTATGGACGCAGTTATGTTTTTACCTGAAACCAGCGGTTTGTATGCGGTATTGGGTGGTGCTTTTGGTGCTGTCCTGGGCTTTTTATGGTTCAATGCAAAACCTGCATCAATATTTATGGGTGATGTTGGGTCGCTCGCACTGGGTGGTTTTATGGGAACCGTTGCAATGTTATTAAAATCTGAAATTATCATGGGGGTTGCAGCAGGCATGATGGTTTTGATATTATTGTCTTCGTTTATCCAGACAATGTGTTTCAAGATTACGCGTAAAATCACAGGAACGGGAAAACGTGTGTTTCTGCGCGCACCTTTGCATCATCATTTCGAGGAATTAGGTTGGCCAGAAACCAAGATTGTAGACAGGTTTTTTGTATTGGGCTTGTTGTTTGCTGGCTTGGCTTTGGTTTTATTGAAATTTGCATAATGGGAATATCTGATGTTAAGAATTACACGTGGCGAAGAAAGCAAGTTAACCAGTTGGTATTTTGAAATAGACCGCAGATTGTTGGGTTTAATATTATTGCTTGTTGTCATTGGTGTAATAACGATGTTCACAGCAGGTGCTGCCCAGGCGGCACATATGAATCCACCGCGTCCATGGTTTTATTTTATAAAAAAAGCATTTCCTGCATATCTGGTTGGACTCAGTTGTTTATTTGGTTTCAGTATGTTGAACAAACAAAAGGTGATAAAAATATCAGTGCTGGGCGCAATAATTGGAATACTGGGCTTGTTATTGACTGTTGTGCATCCCGTCAGAATGAAGGGCAGTGCGCGTTGGGCGCATATCGGCGGTTTTGGTTTTATGCCTGCTGATGTGTTAAAGCCTGCGTTCATAGTTCTTACTGCATGGTTTTTGGCAAAAATGCGCAGTGTGTTTGGCGAAAATATGTTTCTGAATAAACAGGCATGGAAATTTAATTGGCTCAGTTGGTGGCCGTTTCTGATATTGTTTGGGCTATGTTCATTGATTATATTCAGACATCCTGATGTTGGAACAGCGACATTGTATGTATGTGTATTATTTGTTATGACTTTGGTCGCTGGTATCCCGTTGAAATTTATGCCTGCAATGTGTGGAATATTAGCATCGCTTGGCTTGGTGGCGTATTTATCTAATTCGCATATTCGCGATCGTGCGATGCACATGTTCAGTGTGGTTCCGCGCAGTCAGGTCTGGTATTCATTGAACTCTATACGACATGGTGGTTTATTTGGCAGTGGTGATGGCGCATATGTCAAAGATGTTTTGCCTGAATCAACAAATGATTTTGTGTATTCTGCAATCGCAGAAGATTGGGGTGCGTTAATTGCGTGTGCGCTGGTTGTGTTATTGTTTATGGTTATCAATAATTTGATAAATCATGCTATACATGCCAAAGACAGATTTGTTTTATATGCAATAACTGGAACAGCGGCATTATTTGGTGGCCAAGTTTGTTTCAATTTAATGACCGCATTGCATTTATTCTTGAACAAGGGTATGACTTTACCGTTTATATCTTATGGCGGTGTTTCTTTTATATCTTTTTGCGTATTGTTTGGTATGATATTGGCATTAATACGCGAAGATACTTGGAATAAATAAAGGGTGAAAAAATGAAAATATGGATTGCAACAGGTGGCACAGGCGGACATGTCTTTCCAGCATTAAGTGTCGCCACTGAATTGGTAAAGCGCGGACATCGGGTTATAATTTCGTCTGATGGTCGTGTATCTAAAATGGTCAAAGATGGCAAACCAGAAAAAGCAAAAACGGTTTTTGTTTGGGCTTCTGGCGTTGGTGCTAAATCGCGTATAAAACAAATGATTGCATTGATGAAAATCGGTTTATCTGGGTTGGCTTTGTCTTTGCGTTTTATGTTTAATCGACCAGACAGGTTGGTCGCCTTTGGTGGATATGCATCTGTGCCGGCTGTGTTTGCTGCGCATTTATGGAAAATTCCAACATATTTGCATGAACAAAATGCAGCAATCGGGCGCGCTAATAAATTCGCATTGCGCTGGGTAAAAACTTTGATGACCAGTTTTGATTCCGTAAACGGTTTGCCAAAACAATCAAAGGTGCGGGTTGTTTATACAGGATTACCAGTTCGCGCAGATTTCTTGAAAATGTCAAATGCACCATTAAAACATGAAAATAAAATTTTGGTGACTGGGGGGTCGCTGGGCGCACAGATTTTGGACGATATAGTGCCAGTTGCAATTTCTGAAATGAAGAATAAAAAAATATTCGTCACGCATCAAACACGTCCTGAAAATGTTGAAAAATTACAGCGATTTTATGCAGAACATAAAATACACGCAAATGTGTTGTCTTTTATTCGTGATATGGCAACTGCGATTGTTGATGCAGATATAGTCATTGGGCGCAGTGGGGCCAGCACTGTGATAGAATTGGAAACAATTGGGCGGCCAGCAATCTTGGTGCCATTGGCAATAAATCCAGACCAGGCAGCCAATGCAGAATCATACGCAAAACTGGGTGGTGGTTTTGCAGTGCCCCAGGATAAGTTTTCATCAAAATGGTTATCAAATACATTGGACGAATTATTTGATAATCCATCGCGCTTGGATAAAATGGCAAAAAAATCTTATGTTGAAAATTTGGCAGTTGAAAAAATAGTGAATACAGTGACGAAATAAAAAAACATCCAAACGGGTGTTTTTTATTGCGTAAATTTTATTTTAATAAATATGAATTTTTCGCTTGCTTGCGATTCGTAAATTGTTCTATGATTGGTTTAAGGAAGGAAAGGATTATGCAGCGTTTTTCTGTATCATTATTGTCGTGTTTAATATGTGCAAAAGCCTTGGGCAGTGCGTATTTGCCGGTTGTTGATGTGTCAAATGGAACGGTATCTGCACGTGCTGCTTTTGGGGAAGAAATAGCGGTTGAAAATCGCGTTTCTGTTGCGCCTGTTGCGAAAAAAACTGATAAAAAAGTCGTTGCGCGTTCTGCACGTAAATCTGTGGCAAGTACAAACAATGTTGTCGCATCAAATACGAACGATGTTTTGAAACCAATGCGCCCCAGTTCTGATTTGTGGGCCCGTAATGAATCACCTTTGCGCATGCCACGTATGGATGAAATTGCGGTTGTTCGTTCTGACGATTTGTTGCCCGAAGAATCTTTGGATAATGAACCTGTGCGGGTTGCAGCGCGTTCTGTGAAGCCTGTGCAAAATGATGCGAAAGTTTCCAATCGTGAAATGATGGCTGAATTGAATTCTTTGCGTTCTGAAATTGCGCGATTGAATGCAGTGCAAAAGCAGACAAGCGAACAAATTGCTGCATCGCGTAATGTCGTTCCGCGTCCAGAGATATTGGATAAATTCGAATCAAAGCCTGAATCAAATTTTGCACAAAATAATAATGGTATGAATGTTCGTCGCGAAGTTGTCCCAATGCAATCAAATCAAGATATTATGGCACGTGGTATTGATGAAAAACCTGCAGAACCTACATTTGCGCGTGTCAATGATATGTCAAAAATGTCGCCAAATGAATTGAAAAAGGCGTTCAAGAAAACCTATTTATCTGAAAACAAACACCTTTCTACTTATCAGGTTGATAATCGTTATGATGTGGTCAGCGATATGACTACATCGATTGAAGGTTTCAGTGCGCAACGCGATTTGTCTGAAACAAACGGCGGCGTTCGTCCATTGGAAATCAAGATATCTTTTATGAACGGCGATGCTGGCCTGTCGCGTGAAAATTATAATTTGTTAAGTGAATACGCAACAATCGTTGTGAATAATCCAAAGCGCGCGATTCAAGTTGCTATCCCAGAATCTGCAACGCGTGACAAAGACGGTCGTAAATTGGCTGCACGCAGATTGGCAATCGTGGAACAGGTTTTACGTGACACTGGTGTTGCAGAACAGCGCATTGTGCCTGTGTTATCACAACGCAACGATGATTCTTTTGTATTGCGTATAATATCTGGTGATTTGTATGAAAGTCTGACAGAGCAAAAACGTAATATGTTTGGTGACAGTGTATCAAAGAAAACATACAAAAGTATGTCGTGGTAAGATTATTAAATCAGTTTTTCAATTTTATTTTTCCGCCAACTTGCCCAGTTTGTGGCGATTCTGTTGAATCGCATGGTGCATTGTGTGCAAAGTGTTGGTCTGGGTTTAATTGGATATCTAATCCCAAGTGTTTCAAGTGTGGCTATCCGTTTCCGGCGGATTTAGATTTGGGACCAAAGCCAATGTGTCCGCACTGTGCAGCTGGTGAATGTGATTTAGATTATATTCGGTCTGCGTGTGTTTATGACGATATTTCTAAAAATATAATGTTGCCGTTTAAACATGCATCAAAACTGAAATATCAAACAATAATGTCGCGCGCGATGATAAATGCGTTGCGCGATTTAGATTTAGATATTGATATCGTAATGCCTGTGCCATTGGCTTGGCGTCGTTTATTTAAACGTGGATATAACCAGGCAACATTACTGGCACGCCCAATCGCAAAGCATTTTAATGCGGTTTTGGATGTGGATACTTTATCGCGAAAATATAAACCAGATATGGGACATAAAAACGCAAAACAAAGACGCGAAAATGTTCGTGGTGTGTTCAAGGTTTTAGACTCAGATAAAATCAGGGGTAAAAAAATCTTGTTGGTTGATGATGTTATGACGTCGGGTGCAACATTTTATGAATTAAATCGTATTTTGCGCAAAGCCGGAGTTTCTGCTGTATACGCGGTTTCTTTCTGTCGCGTTGTGCATGCGATTTAGACCGCTGTTTTGCAAAGTGAGCGTTGCAAGAAATTTGCCATTTCCAGTTCGCGGTTTGTCATAGTTTGGGCGGTTTCTTGTAAATCAGTTTTTTCTTTGCAGACGTTTATTATGTCAATCATATCTTTTTGATCTTTGGTCAAAGGCTTGCTGTTTGTCTGGTCCCACTTGACAGCCAGCACAGGTTTTTGGTCTATGGATATGCTGTAATGATTTTTGGCCCAGCCGTCTTTGACAGACAATATTTCATGCCCATGATTGCTGAATACAGTATATTTATCGCCATTGTCATCGCGTTCGTGATACAGCCTGTTGTTGTGTATGGCTTCTTTGATAAGCATTTTAAGAACTTTGTTCATATTCGACCCCTCTGTTTTATACAAATAATACGCTATCAAAGCCCCCTTTGCACTAGGAATGTTTTATTTTTCAATTACTTGATTTTGCGATTTTTATCGTGTAAAATCCGTCTGTTTATAAACTATCGAGGCTACAAATGGATATAGATTTGGGTAAAAACATAAACACGCGCGATTTGGAAACCAAAATTCAAGAATTTTGGGATACTAATAACTTTTGGGATAACGATGTCGATTCAGATAAAAAATCATTCTGTGTAATGATGCCGCCACCAAACGTGACTGGTAATTTACATATGGGACACGCGCTGGATAATGTTTTGACCGACATAATTTGCAGATATAAACGTATGTCTGGTTTTGATGTGTTGTGGCAACCGGGAACGGATCATGCTGCAATAGCGACCCAATTATTGGTTGAACGTGATTTGTCTAAAAATGGTATCAACCCAAATTCTTTATCGTTATCAGAAAAATTAGATTATGCCTGGAAGTGGAAGGCTGATAAGGGTGGTCAGATTCATAAACAATTGCATGTTCTTGGTGTGACACCTGTTTGGAAACGCGAAAGATTTACAATGGATGAAGGGTTGTCCAAAGCGGTCATTCAGTTATTTGTAAAAATGTATAACGAAGGGTTAATCTATCGTGATAAACGTCTGGTGAATTGGTGTCCAAAACAGCAAACTTCTGTTTCTGATTTGGAAATCGAAACTCGTGAAGAACATGGCAAGTTTTACTATTTCAACTACCCATTGAAAGATGGTGGCTTTATCGAAATCGCAACAACACGACCAGAAACTTTGTTTGGCGATAAAGCAATCGCGATTCATCCAGAAAACGAAAAACTGAAACACCTGATTGGTAAAAAAGCGATTATTCCATTAACTGATATTGAAATCCCTGTTATTGCTGATGAACATGCCGATCCCGAAAAAGGGACTGGTGCAGTGAAAATCACACCTGCACACGACTTTGATGACTGGGAAGTTGGTGTTCGTCATAATCTGGAACCACTTTGTATTTTAACACCAGATGCAAAATTAAATAATGAATCTGTGATACCAGAAAAGTATCGTGGTATGGACAGATATGTTGCGCGCAAAGCGATTGTGGAAGATATCGAAGCGGCAGGTTTAATGACTAAAATTGAAGACAGGGTTATTCCAACGCCATATTCAGAACGTGGCGGTGTCCCGGTTGAACCGATGATTACAACCCAATGGTTTGTTGATGCTGAAAAATTGGCACAGCCTGCAATCAAAGCGGTGGAAGAGGGTAAAATTAAATTTATGCCAGAACACAGATATAATTTATTTATGTCTTGGATGAAAAATATTCGTCCTTGGACAATATCGCGTCAATTATGGTGGGGACATCATATACCTGCATGGTATGATAGCGAGGGCAATGTTTATGTCGCAGAAACAGAGGCAGAGGCAATAAAGCAATCTGGTGGCAAAACTTTGACCCAAGATACAGATACATTGGATACATGGTTTTCTTCTGGTTTGTGGCCATTTTCAACTTTAGGCTGGCCTGAAAAAACGACAGAACTCGAACGCTATTATCCGACAACTTATTTGTGCACAGGTTCTGATTTGATATTCTTTTGGGTTGCAAGAATGATAATGATGGGACTGTATGTAATGAACGATGTTCCGTTCAAGACAGTATACATGCATGGTATGGTTGTTGATAAGAACGGCAAGAAAATGTCAAAGAGCAAAGGTAATGGAACAGATCCAATGGATGCAATTGACAAGTTTGGCGTCGATGCTTTGCGTTATTGGATTGCAACTGCACCAATCGGAACAAATTTGCCGTATATTGAAGATGAGGTTAAACGTGGTTCTAAGTTATTGACCAAGTTGTGGAATGCATCGAAATATGTTTTAATGAACTTGTCTGATTTTGACCCAAATACAGCAAAAGAAATCCCGGTCAGTGAAAGGTTTGTCGAAGACAGATGGGTTTTGTCTGAATTGAACAAGGCAGTCGCAGAAACGCGTAAAAATTTAGATAAATATTTCAATTATAACGCGCGCAGCGCGGTTGATACATTTTTTTGGGAAATATTCTGTGATCAATATTTGGAATTTATCAAAGACAGATTTTGGTCACCTGAAAAATATTCGTCCGAATCTAAATTATCCGCACAATGGACGCTTTATACAGTTTTGCGTGCAATAATTGGTTTGTATGCACCGTTTATTCCATTTATTACCGAAGAATTGTGGCAAAAGATTTATAAGCAATTTGAGGGTGGCAAAACATTGCATTTAACAAAATATCCAAAAGTTAAATCTGAATACGACACAGATGTAGAGCAAATGAATATTGCGCTGGATATATTAAAGACTGTTCGTGGTTTGCGTACGGAACGCAGAGTTGGTAATGGTGCAAAACTGGAATCTTTAACGATACCAAGTAATACACCAGAAATTTTACATGGCTTGATTAAATCTGCAGCGCGTGCAAATGAAATTGTGTTGGGTGATACGATTGATTTTGTCGTTGCACAATCAACCACACAGCAATAAAACCAATCTGGCCAAAGGAGGGGACAAAATGGTATCTAAACTGACAGAAGAACATGTCTTGAAAGTGTATCAGTGTGACAGATATGGTTTTATGCGTCCGATTATGCTGATGAACGAACTGCAAGGTTTGGCGGACAAGCATGCTGATATGTTGGGTGCTGGTCGCAAATACTGTAATGAACACAATGTTGCGTGGGTTGTCACACACTATTTTATCGATATTATTGATATGCCACGCGCAAATGAAAAGTTGACTTATACAACATGGCCGTCTGTGTCAGGCGCGTTAAAATCTGAACGTGATTTCGAGATTCGTGGTGCTGATGGTTCATTAAAGGTTCGCGCAATCAGTCAATGGGTCTTGATTGATTTGAATACTCGTCGTCCTGCGCGTATTAGTGAGGTTTTACCAGATTGGCAAGGCCTGGACGAACGTGTTTGGGAACGCGATTTTGGTAAGTGCCCTGATTTTATACCAACAAAATCTTCCGTTATGGCATGTCGTTTTGATGACATAGATGTAAATCAGCATATAAATAATGCGGTTTATGCTGTCTGGGCAACAGAGTCAGTTGGATTTGAGTATCGCAATAAACATAAATTGCGTGGTATGGAAATATATTTCGAACGTGAAATCAGCCCGACCACACCAACTGTTCGTATAGAAGTTGCCATGAGCGAATTTGAAACGCGTCATAAAATTATGACAGACGAGACCGAACACGCAAAAATAGTTTGCTATTGGGATTAAGAAAACAATAAAAAAATCGTCCGATTGGACGATTTTTTAATTCTTTGCAGATACGGCCAAACGTTTACGACCGCATGCGCGACGGCGACTTAAAACATCGCGTCCGCTTCTGGTTGCCATCTTTTCACGAAATCCATGTGTTTTTACACGACGGGTCTTAGATGGTTGATATGTTCTTTTTGTTGCCATAATTAAATCCTTTTGCCCCTATATTTAATCATACGTTTTATAAAAACGCAACATTTTTATTTACTTTTTACCAAACCCAGCTTTTTCAGGCCTTCTAAAAACAAGTAATAGGCAAATATTGCACCAATTAAACTCCAAAACGGTAAAAATATTCCACTTGTTTTCATTTTTGACCTGTTTGTTTTGTTAGGCGTATTATAAAGCAGAAATTCTTTTTGTCAAGTTTGTTTTGTGCTATATTGTATTGTTATTTTTTTGCTTTAACCCTTGACCCAAAGGCTAATTTTTTGCTATGTTTTTTGTATTGAAACATAGGGGAAAACAAGTATGTCTGAAATAAACGAAATAAATGAAATCAAAGTACCTCAATCGCCAATTGAACACGAAATGCGGACCAGTTTTTTGGACTATGCAATGTCTGTTATCGTGGACCGCGCGTTGCCTGATGTTCGTGATGGATGCAAGCCTGTGCACCGTCGTATTTTGTATGTGATGAATGAGGTTGCACCCGCAACAAAATCAACTGTGAAATCTGCGCGCATCGTTGGTGATGTAATGGGACGTTATCATCCGCATGGTGACTCGTCTATTTATGAAGCCATGGCGCGTATGGCCCAGGATTTTTCAATGGGTGAAATGCTGGTCCAGGGTCAGGGTAATTTTGGTTCGCGTGATGGCGATAAACCTGCTGCTATGCGTTATACAGAGGCACGCTTGTCCAAACTGGGTGCAACATTGATGGAAGATTTGGACAAAGATACTGTGGATTGGCAACCGAACTTTGACGGCACATTACAAGAGCCAATTGTCTTGCCGACCAAGTTTCCAAACTTTTTGGTAAATGGTGGTTCTGGTATTGCTGTGGGTATGGCAACAAATGTTCCGACTTATAATCTGGGCGAAGTTTGCAACGGTATTTTGGCGATTTTAGATAACAAAGATATTTCAGACGATGAATTGTTTGGAATTATCCCGGGACCTGATTTCCCAACTGGTGGAATTGTTATGGGGCATGCCGGCGCTTACAAGGCGCACACTACGGGTCGTGGTTCTATAATTGTTCGTTCGAAAACGCATTTTGAAACTATGCATGATCATCCTGTGATTATTGTTGATGAATTACCGTATCAGGTGAATAAATCGCAACTGATTATCAAAATTGCAGAAATGGTCAAAGATAAAAAAATCGAAGGAATATCTGATATACGCGATGAATCGTCCAAGGAAGGCTTACGCGTGGTTATCGAATTGAAGCGCGACGCGATACCTGATGTTGTGTTGAATCACTTGTTCCAAGATACAGAAATGCAGTCTAATTTCCCTGTAAATATGATGGCATTAAATCGTGGCCGTCCAATGTTGTTCACTGTTCGCACTGTTCTGGACGCGTTCATAGAATTTCGTGAAGAAGTCATTCGTCGCAGAACTATATTCGATTTGAACAAAGCGCGCAATCGTGCACATACTTTGTTGGGATTGTCTGTTGCGTGCGGTAATTTGGACGAAGTTATCAAATTGATAAAAGAATCCGCCAACCCAGATGAAGCGCGCACAGCTTTGATTTCACGTGGTTGGCCTGCATCTGATATTGAATCATTTATTTCTTTGATTGATGATCCAAACACAGAATACAAAGACGGAATGTTTTATATGTCCGAAGACCAGGCAAAGGCGATTTTGGAATTGCAGTTGCACAGATTGACAGGTTTGGAACGCGACAAGATACATAATGATTTGACTGAACTGGGTGCAATAATCAAAGATTTGTTGGCGATCTTGGGCAGTCATGAACGTATCATCCAAATTATTCGCGAAGAAACAGTAGCCGTGCGTGATAATTGGTCACAACCAAGACGTACAGAAATATCTGATGCAGAAATCGACATAGATATCGAAGATTTAATCGCACGCGAAGATATGGTTGTCACTGTTTCTAATACAGGTTATATCAAACGTGTTTCTTTGGACACATATCGTGCACAAAAACGCGGTGGCAAGGGACGTAATGCTATGACAACCAAAGAAGACGATTATGTGGTAAATATGTTTGTTGCAAATACGCATACACCATTGTTGTTCTTCAGTTCTAAAGGTTTGTGCTATAAATTGAAAACATATAAATTGCCCGAAGCGTCCGCAGCAGGCAAAGGTCGTCCATTGGTGAATTTGCTGCCTTTGACCGAAGGTGAAACAATAACTGCGATTTTACCAGTATCTGACGAAGATGTAAAACGCGTCCAAGAATCAGGTATTGATCATTTCTTGATGTTTGCAACTGCGTCTGGCACAGTGCGTCGTAATCGTATGTCTGACTTTGATTCAATTCGTGCAAACGGAAAGATTGCTATGAAGTTGGACGAAGGTGATTCTTTGATATCTGTGTTGCCATGTAATGAAAGCCAAGATGTGTTCTTGTCAACATATCGTGGTCGTTGCATAAGATTCCCTGTTCCTGAAATTCGTGTGTTTTCGGGCCGTAATTCAACCGGTGTTCGCGGAATATCGCTTCTGAAAGACGATTATGTAATTGGTATGGCGATGTTGAATCATGGCGAATCTGATTCAGTGGTTCGTGCTGCGTATGTAAAACAAAGTCGTGCTTTGCGTCGCGCACAAACTGGTATCGAAGAAGAAGCAGATGCCGAAGAAGAAAACACAACATTGGTATTGAACGATGAACAAATGGCAAAGATGGCTTTGAGTGAACAGTTTATTTTGACGGTGTCTGAAAACGGTTTTGGAAAACGTACATCTTCGTATGAATATCGTTTGACACATCGTGGTGGTAATGGATTTACAAACATCAAATTGGGTGGAAAAAATACCGCAGTGGCTGGTTCGTTCCCTGTGACTGATGACCAAGATATTATGATGGTGACAAACGGTGGCAAGATTATCAGAACACCAGTTGTCGATGTTCGTATTGCAGGTCGTTCAACCGCAGGTGTGACATTATTCAGAACAGCTGAAAATGAAAAAGTTGTATCTGCAATCGCAATCGCCAAGGAAGAAGAATCAGATGATGTTGTAATCGCAGAAACTGTCAATGCAGTAGAATCTGTGGCTGATAGCGATATAGGTGAATAAAAAAACAGGTGCGCAGAAATGGAAAATCAAAACGAATATTTTGTTTCAATAAACGAAGTAGCAAAACGATTAGACGTTCCTGCGCACACATTGCGTTATTGGGAAAAACAATTTGCAGGTGCAATTCGTCCGATAACTGGCGCTGGTGGCCGTCGTTATTATCGCCAAGATACAATTGAAAAATTAGAAACAATAAAATCTTTGTTGTATGACAAAGGTATGACGATAAGCGGCGTTAAAAAAATTTTGCATAATGGGACGTTTGGCGAAGAAATGGCAGAGGTTAAAACCAAAACAAATAATGATACGCCAAATGTTAAAACAATGTCTGTCCAAGATCGTGATGATTTAGAGGTTGCAATAACCCTGTTGCACCAGGCAAAATCATTTTTGGAATAGGTTATAATAAATACCTGACATCACAAATAGATTTATGATTTTTTTCTGATGTCATTTCTAGTTTATTGTCTTTGATTTGGAATTTTTCCAGTTTTGCTTTTGTTGGTTCTGTGTAATCGCTTCCAAGTGGTCTGGACGCTTTTACAATCGTAAAAGGGTCAAAATAAAATTTATATGCAGTCAGAATACAATCAGCGCCTTCATGGGTTTTAAGATTTGCAAGTTGTATGCCGTTATCAAGAGTCATTTGGTATGTTGTATAAGCATGTCCAGTACCAGTCACAAAACGTTCGCGCGTTATAGTGTCTGGTTTTCCATTGTCATTTATATCTATAAAAAAAGTATCTATTTTTTCAATTCCGTATTGGCTATCAGACAAATCAAAAGTTGCTGTTTTATCTGGTGTGGGCAGACCGTCAGAAAAAATATCTGTGTATTCGGTTGTCTTGTCACAACCGATACACACAAATATAATAAATAAAATTTTATTTAACGCTTTCAGCATGACATCTGCAACCGTATTCTTCCTTTGGTCGTGGTGTATCATACCATGTTCTTGTTTTTCCGTCCAGGATTTCGTGTTCTGGGCGAACTTTGTCATCACCAACAGTTACCCAAACATATTGTTCTTTTTTAGACACTAAACGTTTTTTACCTGAAATGTTCCCTTCATGTTTTGCCATCGCTTTGGCCAGTTGTAATAAATTGTCTTTGGAAAGATTATTCATAGGTGTTGAACGTGAAAAACCAGTTTGTCGTTCTATGGATTTTAAATAGTTTTCAATATCGTTTTCGCTGGGTGGTGCATACCGGTTTATTGCGTTTTCAATGGTTAATTTTTGATAAGTGTTTGTTGATAACAGATTGGCCATAGCGTTAAAACCTGTCGCACTATCTGGGAATATAGCAAATCTGCCATCTGTGCCTATGGCACCGTTATCAAGTGCAAATTTTCCATATTCCAGATTGCCGGGGTTGTTATTGCGCCATGCACGACTGCCACCACTGGCTTCATAAATATTTCCATCGTTTCCAACAAACATCCTGTTTGTGCCAATTCCTGGAAAAGCGGATATATATGTAGGTTCCATTTTTTGCTCCTTTTTGTTAAAAATAAAAATCCCCCTTCGCCAAGGCTTCGGGGACAAACAAAAAAACGGCAATAAAGCCGTTCAAAATGTCAGGTAATATTATATCACAAAATCATCAAAAAATCAAATGGCAGTCCCAATGGGAATCGAACCCATGTTACCAGAATGAGAATCTGATGTCCTAACCGCTAGACGATGGGACCGTATGGGCATATTCTACATATAAAGATGCCGTTTTGCAATTGTTTTTATGAAAAAACAGTTAAAAAATCTTGGTTTTTATGCTAAAATTATAAGTATATCAAGGAGTTTTTAATGACAGAGAAAAAAAGTGCTTTTCAAAAAGGTAGTGCAAATTTAACGGAATCCAATGTGAAAAAACTGGAACAAATGTTAATCAAACAAAAATATGCGCTGGAAAAATTCGAAAAAGAAACAGGAACGGATGAAACGTTAAGTTCAATTATTGATTCTGTGAACGAATGGATTCGAATTATTGGTGGCGATCCACTTGTGGTAACCAAAGATACAGAAAAAGTGTTAAAAACGTTGTGTAACGCGGCTTCTACATATGCTGATTATTTAAAGTATGCTTTCGGGGCAGAAGAAAAAAGACGCGTAAGTAATCGTCCGAAAGTAGCTATGCAAGGTAGATAAAAACAAAGGTGGTCAAATATGCCAGGTGAACAATTCAAAGAATCTGCAGAAATATTAAAAGAAAAGCAAAAACACATCAAAGCAGAAAAAGCTTTAGCAGAGAAAACAGGTTTGTCGATTTCGATAAAGCCAGATATGAGCGCGGAACAAATGCATGAAATTTTAATGGATGATTTTAGGTTGTTATTAAATGATCCAAGACGTCATGTTGGAATGGGCTTGGAAACGGGAATGGGACAGGCATATTTTTCTGGTATTTTTATAGGTGGCGGTCTATTGTTTCAAGTGGCTACACATGATGCCAGAAGCGGATATAGTATTTGGGTTGATACGAACACATATGGTTTTGATAAACGTAAAGTATTGCAATTCATGGATCAGTCTGTGTTTGACTTAACTTTGGAGACGGAAAAAGCAGAACGCAAAGAAACGCTAGAACAGAAAAAACAACGGGCTTTGTTGGCGACTTATAGCGGGCTTATTAATCATTTTAAGCGTAACTATAAGGATCTAGATGTTTTACCAGATTTGCAAATGAAGCCAGGTATGAACTTTGAACAAATGCGTCAAGTATTTGTTGAAAAATTTAAACTAATCGCAGAAAAAGCAGAAATCATTTTGAAGCGTTTTGATGATAGATTGTTTTTTTGTTACTATAAACGTGGTGAGTATAGAGATGTCACTTTTCTTACGTTGGTAATTAATAAAAATAGTAAAGATTACGGTTGTGTTTGGTCTGAATATATTAATCCTGTCTACAAATTTGCTGGTAGTATTTATGACAAACAACTGGCGGATTATTTTGTACAAGAATATGACAGATTATTCAAAATAGAAAGATTGCCAGAAATAAAACCAGAACCAAAATCAGAACCGCAAAAGAAAAAAAGTTTGTTGGATAATATAATTGGTTTTTTCAAAGGTAATTCAAGATCATAACAAAAAAACACCGCCTTGTGTGGTGTTTTTTTTGTTAGTGTAATACAATATGTTATTGCGATTTTATTTTGTTTTGCTGTCGGTAAATCTTTTCAATATTGCCATTGCTTTTTCATTGTATTCGGGTTTTGGGTGTGACGCCATGTAGCCCTGAACAATAGGGATCGCGATTTTTTTGTATTTTTTCAATTATTTTTACATGCTTTTTATAAAATTTGACAACAATGACTTGACTTTTTTTTTTTTGGTGTATTATTATGATGAAGAATAGATAATAATATCTATGAGATTTTGTATAAACAAAACAGGAGGATTAAAATGGCAGCCGCAAAAGAAATTTTCACAGAATTGCATGATAAATGTTATAACAATACTGATCAATACAAGTTGGGTAGATATCTTGAAGAATACTATAAACAAATAATTAAAGAATTTGTTGAGGCAACACTTAATAATCAGTCCAACAAGAAAAAAGAATTATTGGAAATGTCTGCGCATTTGGTGGTTGAAAAAGAAGAATCTGACCAACATTTGAAATATCGGGAATCCGGGGCAAGTCGTCTTACGGGGTGGACTTTGAAAAGAGACGTATCTGGTTATGCGAAAAAAGTTTTAGATTTCATAAATTTTGCTGAACGGCAACCAGAAGTATTTAACATTATGTCTGAAATTGTAGAAAATACAATTGAAAAACCGTTACAACAACAAATATCAGGCAAAGATAAAGAATTAACTGAAAATGAAAACGAAATTAATGGTTTAAAACAAAGTGTGACCGAAAAAGAAGAAAAATTATCAGAACAAAATAAAAAAATGAAGATACTTGAAGCAGACAATAAAATCATGAAAAAAGTGTTGGACAAGGGGATTTTGGGTCAGGTAAAAGATAAGGCAAAAGAAATAGCGCAAACTGTTTTAGATCCTGTTCATACAGCACAAAAAGCAAAATTATTGGATGGTTTAACAAATTTCAAAACTAAATTGGAAGCATTAGGGGATATCCCTGTAAATACAAATGATTTGTTTGATTATTTGGTAAAATTTGCAAATATAGTTGCGGAATTTCAAGATAAAAATTATAAATTTTCACCACAATTATTAGAGGCCACACCGCAAGAAGCAAATAAATTAGAAGAACATACACATCTTGTGGGACATGGACGTCTTGCGCCAAATAAACCAGGTGAAATTGCTACAAAAGATAATGTATCAGTAAGTTTCATGATTAAGGGTGATGAACAGTTAACGGTTAAACCTTTGTCTTACATACTGGCTCGTTATGGAAAAGATCAAGATATTCAAAATCAGGTTAAGAAAACTATTACCAAACTATTGACAGAACACAAACAACCGATGATTGATTTGATTAACAAAGTGATTTCTGCAAATAACAAACCAAACAATGCAATAGTAAAAATGGTCAATACTTTTGGTAAAGAAAACAATTAAAACCATGCACCCGCTGTTTCAGCGGGTGTTTTTTATTGTTCTAACGTAATACCCTGGACATAATTCTGTGGGGATTTTATTTTTGATTTTGTTTTGCTTCTACAATTTTACACACGCATTCGCCCAAAGAGCGCGTTTTTGTCCAATCTGCTTCATATTTTTTTGATTCAGTATTTGCGGATTCACAAATTTTTTGGCAAGCCTGCAATTCCAATTCAGCCTGTTCTTTCTGTTTATGCGGAATAATATTTTGGCCATTGCATAAACAAGAATCGTTATCAAATTCATATTTTGATGGCATATATTGGCAATGATTACCCTTCTTGATAAAAGCGCCACCACAAGCATCAAAACATTTCATCGCATATTTTTGTTTTTCAGCATCGTCACGATGTTTTTGTGCTTCCTTGTCGCGAACTTCTTTCAGTGCGTTTTTATAACATACTCTGTCAAAACTGCTCAAATATGCATTTGATTCAACATCTTTCGACAAGATAATTTGTACTTTTTCTTCAGCAGCTTCGTCTGTTGTCGCACAGCCAGACGCCATCAAAACGATAGTTGTACCAGAAGCGACAAGATTTTTAATTTTATTTTTAATATTTTGCATATTTTTTCCTTTTATTAGCGAGAGTGTTCTTTTTGCTGTTGCACAATTTTATCTTTGATGGTTAAACATTTGCATTCGCCTATGTAATCATGAAAGTAATCTTGTGGGACAAGGTTTTTTGTATAACAAGATTTTTTGCATTTGTTAAAATCTGCCGCATGGTCCGAAAAATCCTTTGAATTAACATCTATGCGACTAAGTTTATAAGGACGTTGAACAAATGAGTTTGCCTGATAGTCAAAATAATAACCCAAATACGGATTATCTTCTTCATCTTTGGTATCATCAATATCAGAACAACTTGCTATTCCAATAATTATAGCCAAAGTCATAGTAAACATAACTATGTTGTTCAAAACAGATTTTTTCAATTCTTTTTTTAGATTTTTCATAATAATATCCTTTGGTTAACAAGATAAACAAATCATTGTTTATCTATATTTTTGTTGTGTTTTTAATACAAATATGGATGTTTTACCCTTTTTTGCCGGTTCCAGAGACGTTTTTTTCAGCTTTTTCATATCTTCTTGATTAAATTCATGATTTTCTTTTATTGCGTTACATTCTTCGTGTGGTTCAATTGTTCGAACACAGTGTCTGCTGTATTTGTTCAATGTTGAATCGTATGTCACGTCCATAGTATAAAAATCTTTCAATGCCTCGGCACCCTTGATTCCGAAACGTCGTTCTGCTTCGGCTAAAGTGATTGTGTCATAGCACTGTTTTTCGTGATTGAAAACCAATTTGTGGGTGGATGGACATTCTTCTGGTCTATAAGCATCAGAAAAGTCAAATCCGTTATCGCAAATATCGTTTTCCAAAACAAAAAAGAACAAAAATCCAAAAATTACAATTATTGCGCCATACAGGACCTTTTCCGATGCAGTATCTTTTGTTGTATGTAATATTTTGTTGCTTTCAGAATTCACACCTTGGGTTGCGTTTGTTTTTGCAGAGGTGTTGTTGTTCTCTTGTTTTGTCATTACTAAACTCCTTTGTGTATTTATGGGGTGTTCTTTTGACAAAATACAATATAGTATAATTTTATCAAATGTCAAGTTTTTTTATGGATGGATTATAAAATAGCGATTTTACCTGTGCAAATGTAATAATTTACACAAAAACGCGATAATTTTGTTATTTTGTGCGGATTTTTTGTGTGCAAGCGGTTTGGTTTCTTTCTGCACAGATAGGGCTGGCATAGGTTTGATGTGTTGAGGTAATTCTTTGTCGGCTATGACGGTGTTGTTTGCATCATAGACAATTTCATGGTTTCTGCCGTTGCCATCTGTTGCAATTTCGTGTTTTTCAACGATGATGGCTTTTGTTTCTGGTTCTGGTTTATTATGATTTGGGTTCAGTTTTCTTTCCAATATAACTTTGTATTTCTCGTTCCTGACAATTTCGGTTATTTCACCTTTGTCAGAATACTTTAGTTCCTTTTGACCAATGACTTTTCCATTTTCGTATACTAAACAGCCAACATATCTACCAAGTTTATCAAATTTGGAATGCGAAACAATTTGGTGTTTAATGTCCATTACTACTTCATGCCTGAATCCAGAAGAATCAATATCGGTTTCAATATAATGCGACATTTTACCATCTGTATATATCTTTCCCTTTATTAGATAGCCCATAACAGAATATTGTTTATCAGATACGATTTGGTTTTTATCGTTATAAATAAATTCCCTGTAATAACCATTGTTTTGTTTTATAGTCTTTTTACGACCAATTAAAACATTGTTCTGATACAGGTTTTCAATAATCAATTTTTCAGTTTTTTCCAGTTGATAATCATCAGATTCAGAATTAAACATAATAAAACCTTGATAAGTTATACTTGGTCATCATACCGAAAATCCCCCATTTGTCAAATTGTTTTATGCGCATTTATACAAAATATAAGGTTTAGAAAAGCGTTTTCTACCACCATAAAAATCTTTTCTGATGTTTTTTATTTTTTGTGATAAAAAATTCTGTAAAAAAATTTGTATAAGTTAGATATCTGTACCACAAATTTGCCAAAGGGGCATTTATATCCTTCCAAGGTTTTGCCCAAGTTGTCCAAGTGACATAATGAATTTGAATTGGTTTTTCAAGGCTTTCAAGGTGTTCTTTTTCAGATGAATTGTAATCATATTTATTAAAAACAAAATCTTTCAGTCGCCACCAAGACACTAACGCCATATTTCGTGGATGCAATGGTTTTATATTTGGATAGTTCACAATATTCAATATTTCTTGGTCTGGGAAGCGTAGGTATTGTAAGTTTTTATGCATAAAATCTATATATTTTTTTGGCATTTTATCACGACGCATAGCTTTTGTGTTATAGATCATATATCCTGCACCATACATAAAGTGTATATTATTGTCGGTTATATCCAAAGAAAAGGGTTTGTCGTGCGGAAGTGTTGAATTTTTTACCATTGCAATATATTCATCTGTCTTAAATTTTATAAACTCTTGTGAAACATCGCCGACAAAAACAACATCAACATCTGTTACAATGGCGCGGTCAATATCGGTAAAAATATCCGCAATTATCAATTTATATATTATCTCTCGTGGCCAACCTGATATTGTATCTGGGATGTCTAATTTTGTATTGTATTCCTTCATATTGAAAAATTTAATAGAAGCGTTTGAAAAGCCATCAAGCATTTCGATCAGTTTGTTTTTGTGTTTTTCAGATATATTTGTGTACATAATACGTAAATCATAAAAATGTTGTCTGACTGCATTTTTTAATAAAGAATATATAGCCACGCTTGCAGGAATTACATAACTATCATCGAACATCATTATTACAGGGATATTCATTTTCTGTCCTTATTATACGGATATTTTTGAGAAATTGTAAAAACTTTCATCATTTACTAATTTTTCATAATTTTTTTTATCACGATATTTTAATATCTTGGCGGGGTTGCCACCGACAACAGCGCACTTTGGAACATCTTTTGTGACCACTGCACCCATTGCGATAACCGCCCCCTCATGTATGGTTACGCCAGGACAAATTTTAACATGGGCACCGATCCAAACATTGTTTTCTATTGTTACGGTTTTTTTTATAACATTGTCATCATAAGGTAATTCTGATGGGCTCAAGTAATTATGATTTGCTGACCATATAGTGATGTTTGGACCAAATGAAACGTTATTCCCAATCATTACTTTTCCAATAGCGCATATTGTAAGCGAGGTCCCCAGTAATACATTATTACCAATGAAAACATTCTGGGGGTTATCTAGAACTAACCCGCCACAAAAAACAACCCCATCGCCAACAGAGCCAAATTTATATGGTATTTTATCGTTGTGTTTATTTTTTGTATATTTGATTTTTATAAAACCAAATAATACGATAATTCTTTTATCGCCATCGCGAACTTTGTCAAATAATTTCATTTCCAGAATCCTTTTATTATTTGTGTGATTTTTTCTGCTGCATGCCCGTCACCATAGGGGTTTTTAGAACCATCTAGACGAGTTTCTGATTTATTTCGTGATAAAATGAAATCTGATTCTGAAACGATTTTATCGATATCTGCTCCAACCAATTTTGCAAAGCCTGCCTGGACACCTTCTGTTCGTTCGGTTTCATATCTCATTACTAATACGGGATTTCCAAAAGTCGGTGCTTCTTCTTGAATGCCACCAGAATCTGTCAAAACTAACTTAGTGTTTTGCATTAAACGGACCAACTCTGGATAATCCAGTGGTTCTGTAAGAATTACATTAGGTATATTTTCAAGTTGTGTGTATATTTTATCGTGAACATTAGGATTTGGGTGCACCGGTATTATAAACTGATGGTCAACATATTTTTTTGTTAGTATCTTAATCGCTGATAAAATATTGTCTAATCTTTCGCCATGGTTTTCCCGACGATGGGCGGTTATCAACACAAGTTTATCGTTAAGTTTTATTCCGCGAGATTCTAAATTCTTATCTGCTGTTATTAATGTATCTTTTGATAAACAGTGTAGAGCATCAATAACAGTGTTCCCTGTTAAAAATATTTTAACTTTATTTATGTTTTCTTTAAGCAAAGAATTACAGGCCAATTGTGTTGGGGCAAAATGTAAGTCAGTAATACGTGCTGTCATCTGGCGCATTGCTTCTTCTGGGAAAGGTTCAAACAAATCATATGAACGCAAGCCAGCTTCAACATGAAATACAGGGACACGATTATAAAATGAACACAGAGCACCACAAAATACAGTCATCGTATCGCCCTGAACAATAGTTGCGTCTATTTTATTGTTCGCATAAACATAAGATAATTCTTTTAAAATTCTCGATTGAACGCCGGATAATGTTTGATTTGGTTGCATGACATCAAGGTTAAAGTCAGCTTTTACATTGAAGAACCCCAATGTTTGGTTTGATAATTCTTTTTGTTGTTCTGTATTACAAACCAATACATTATATTCTGGGTCTTTCCTTAATTCTAAAATAACTGGCGCTAGCTTTATTGCCTCTGGTCGAGTGCCAAGAACTATAAGTATGTTTTTCATTTGTACTTCCATATGAATGCATAAAATCTTTTAGCAGAAATTCGTATTTTAAGCAAGATTTTTTCGTTTTTATAAATAGGCATAATGTTTGTATGATGCACCTTTTTGAATCTAACAATGCTAAATCGACCAATTTTTAATTTGTTTTTTCTGTTCCAGCCATCAAGCCAAGATCCATTAAATAAGTGAATTGAGTAATTTGGTTTGTTTTCAACGGGGGTACAGAAAAACCAAGATGGATAAATTATACCATCTTCCTTTAATTTTATGGTTTTTGCACCATCATAAGGCGGTAAAACACCATATTTGTCCCTAAAATAATTAGAAACACGAACTGTGTTAGTGGTTTGATTATAGGTCCCGTCTGGATTTATAAAATGCAAATTATCATATTCAGACAACAATTCATTAATTATAGTAGATTCTTGTTCTGCACCCATAAAGGCAGTAAATGGAAAATCTATATTACACAGAGATTCGTGGCCTGTGACAAATTTATTGTTTCTGAATTGGTCAATCTTGTTTGTCAGTTCTAAATCAGAGTCAAAATAAAATCCCCCAAATTTTTTCAAGGCATATAAACGAATATAATCAGAAACAAAGGCCCACTTTTTTTCTTGAAAAGCTTCTTTGACATATACATTATTAATTTTTTCAAGGCAGTCATTGTTCCATTCCATTATTTTATAATCTGGACAAAACTTTTTCCAAGATTCTATACATTTTTTTACTAATTCAGGTTTTTCCTGGGTGCCGACCCATACAAAATGAATAATTTTTGGTATCATCACACTACTCCTTGTTTATCAAATCAATAATTTGTTTTGCTATTGTTGTTGGATTGAATCTGTCCAAAGATTTTAATGCAACCGTTGTCATGTTTTTTATTTTGATTCGCTTATTATATACGTCGCTTAATGCGTGGGCCAGTTCGTCAATATTGCCGGGCTGAAACAAAATCCCTGCACGTCCGTTCATCAAAATTTCATGTGGTCCATTTGGGCAATCTGATGATATGTTCAGTGTATTCGAAGCCATCGCTTCAATTAAAACTGTTGGCAAGCCTTCGTTATAACTGGACAATATATGTGCCATGGAACCAGCCATATATCCAAACGGGTTTTGTTGATTGCCTGTAAATATTATTTGTTTCCCAGATGATAATGTGTTTGCAAAATTACTGAATTCTTGTTTGCTTTGACCGTCGCCCACAATATATAATTTGACATCAGGGCGATTTTCATTTTGCCAAAATTTATCAAAAGCGATAAGTAGTGTCTTTATGTCCTTGTCAGAATCTAATCTTGATACACATGAAAAATATTTGCCGTCCGGAACATTCGCAGATTTAAGTTTTTTCTGAATTTCTGTCAAATTTATCGGATTATATATGCGAACAGCTTTGTCAGCGTATGTTGGATAGGTTTTGATGAACTCGCGCAGAAAACTATCGCTGATTGTGACAATTTTATCGTATTGCGACAGTCCCGATATAAAATTGTTTTCACGAAAACAATTCATCGAACAATGTGCCCATGTTATTTTCATTGGTCCAGATATATGTTTTATCAGTTTAGAAGAATATCCGCTGATATAGTCAATCAAAGCATCGAAATGCTTTGCACGCACACGTGGCGCCATAATAAAATTGCGATACTTTCTGTATATTCCAAACCCAATTCTTTTCAGCAATCTGCGTATTGGTTTTTTGCGGTCTTGTTTATCGAAAAAACGTGCCCAAGGATAATAAATAACAACATTTATTTGTGGATGTTGTTCAAGCCACTTTATATACACTGGTTCAATAATTGTTCGATGCGAATACAAAGTTATTTCAACATTTTTGCTGGTCAGCAAGGCATTAATCGTGTTCATTAAAACGGTGCCAACGCCACCAACGCGCAAATCATACATAAAAAAAGCGATTTTAAGTTTTTGCTGTTTTTTCATAAAATAACTTTTCAACCTTTTCGATGATGAAAGTATTCTATAAAAAACCGGCTATTTCAATACAATTTTACCAAATACAAAAATATCGTTATAAAGACCCGTCAGTTGGGTTGCATGCAATCAGCCAAACAGGAGGTTCATGTACAGTAAATTTATTACCGTCCCATTGAAATTTGATATATTCTGCATTTGGAATACCGTTGCGTGGATATGTGAAATCAGTAAACTGTTTTACCAAACTTTTTATAACGCCGCCATGCGTTGCGATTCCGATTGTTTGGGCATCTGTATTCGTTGCAATCTTGGTCATCGTATCATATACGCGTTTTGCAAGCATATTATAACTTTCGCCGTTTCCAGGGACAAAATCATCACTAGTTAACAAAGCCAAAGGAACATATACAATGTCACCGCTGGTATCAATCGGGGCATCAGGTGATGCATCATTCATGCGTACAATTTTACCGGTAAATGTGCCAAGATTTCTTTCTTTTAATCCATCTTCAAGTATGATTTTTGTGGGTGTTTTTTCGCAAACGATTTGCGCGGTCTTTAATGCGCGTGATAGTGGCGAAGAATAAATGCAATCAAATTTGATATTTGATAACTTGTTTGCTAATTCTTGCGCCTGGGCAATTCCTTTGCTGTTTAATGGGATATCCAGCCAGCCTTGGACGCGTTTTTCAACATTATAATCAGTTTCGCCATGTCTGAAAAAATAAAAATCCCTCTTCATGATATAACCCTTTTGCGTGTTTTCATTTATATCGTTTTTTCTTTGTTTTTCAAGTGTTTTTTTGTGACTGTTCGTGCAAGTTTTAACATGGCTTGTTTGATTTTTGTAGCACGTGTTGCATGTTGGAATTTTGTAATATTCACGTGTTTATCGATATCCTGTAATGCAACTTGCATGGCATCTTCGCCTTCATGACATCTGATATCTGGTGTTAATCCGTGCAATTCATAACGATCGTGCCCTAATTCTTTATCTAAATCGCGATAATGTGTTCCAACCCTGATAACGGCGTTGCTATGTGGTAAATATATTTCTGATGACATATCCCCAAAAACCTCTGTTCCACCAGAATTATCACCGACAAAACGCACCATAGGGTGATGTCGCATAGCCAATATAAATCTTTCTGCACTGGAACCTGTTCTTTTGTCTATCAAAATATAAATTGGTTTCATATATGCTTTGTCTTTGTTTATTGGGACAATTCCTTTGCTTGGTTGATACAATTGTGGTTCTTCTGAATCGGGTAAGCGAAGAACTTCTTTTATTTCTTTTAGTTTTTTTATTGGGGTGATTTTGTTTGCTTCCGGAGTTGTTCGAACGAATTCACGTATTGCTGGATAATTTATGATGCCACCACACAAGTAGGAGGCAAAATTATCTGTTGGACCAGAGTTGCCACCACTGTTGCCACGTAAATCAATAATCAAAGCGTTTGATTCTGGTAAAAAATCTTTACCCCAAACATTTAATCTATTTAATAAACGTTTTTCTTTTGATTCTAATTTATTAAAATTTAGTGTATTAGCTGCAACAATCGCCAAACCATTACTTTTTGTTCTGGTAACAAAAACAAATGGGTTATTAGCGATGTTTTCACCAAAAAAAGGTTGTCTGAATTTGTTTCGTGTATTTACTATGCATAAATGATTGTCAGGAATTAAATTTGGTATTTGTTTTATTTTGTTTTGTAGTTCCTTTATGCTCATTTCTTGCGCGTTGTCATAAAGGTCTTTCAACAAATCTAACACTGCGATTTGTGTGGTTGGATGATGGTACGGCCAACCAACATAACCACGTATTAATATTCTTGCAAGTGTTGAAATGTCTTTTCTTATTTCTTGCTTGGATAATATTGTATTTACGTTTTGTCTAGTCTTTGGTGTTTTTGTAATTAAATCGTCGATTGAGGAATTTTTTAACAAATATTCTTCGGTTTTATCCATGTTGTTATATAATTCCAGATATCTGGCAAGTGACATTTGGCGTAATATTTTATGGTTTGTATCTACGTTTCGTAGTTTGGCATAGTCGCCTATGGGGACAAAATAGCATGTTTGTTTTTGACCATCTGCAGTTTCTAAAGCTATGACGATTCGATTTAATGGTTCTATGACGTGATTTTCGTTGTCTTTTTGTTCAATGACTGCGACACGCATTTGTTTTGCGATTTCTGGTTTTTGCTTTATCATTTCATCACAGAAAATGTAGAATTGCCTTTTACTGCGTACGGTAAATTTCAACATTTTATCAATTTCTGAGATGATGTTCTGTGTTTTTTTGCTGCGCTCAGAAACCATTTTTGTGAATTTATTAAAATCATATAAGCGTTCATCTTTCCAATCAACCAGTGCCATTATTTTATATTCAGGATATCCGTCCATGCCAGGCAAAATGTGTTTGATTTTGCTATCTACAACAATTGGTGTATCAATCATGGGAATTTTTGGACGTCTGAATTGTGGGTCAATCGCATAGTAATTACCATCAGCCATTTTTACACATGGCAGGGTATGGTTAGCATAAGAATCAATCAAATGGTCTGGGTGTGTGCTGACCATTATTTTGATATCTAACTGTTCGTTCCTTGGTAACAAAGAATTTTCATAAACAAATACTTTGGCCCAGTGACCACATGAAAAAGCGTGTTGCGCGTCATGTATTTCTTTACCAGTTATTGCAAATAATTTGTCGTTATAATCCCCATTATGTTTGTTCAACATTTCTTGCGCAGATTTGTTGGATTTATAATTGTGCAAAATATTCAAAATCTTTTTTATTGTTTCTATGCGTTCTGCATCTGTTTTTTTCTGCATAATTTATCCTTTGTTTCTTGTAATTATACCAAAAAATGCGATAAAAATGAATAATTATATGCCCACAATACGATTCGTTATATAGCCATAAAAATATACAATTTACACACAATAATAGGAAAAATTTACTTTATCTAATTCCTATGCTTATAATCATTTTTTGGCTAATTTTTGGGAATTTTTGTAATTTGTTGATACGGATTACCCCGTTTTTATAAATCTGATTTCTAAAAACAGTATAAAGTGATTTTCCTAAACAGGAATATAATGAATGACGTAACAACAAAAAGGAGTAAAAAAATGACACATAACGATATCTGGCAAGCAATTGATAATTTTGCTTTTCAACAACAAATGTCCTGTTCAGGCTTGGCAAAATTTTCCGGACTAGACGCAACAACTTTCAACAAAAGCAAACGCTGGTCAAAATATGGTCAGCCCAGATGGCCATCAACAAGCAGTATTGCAAAGATATTGAATTCTACGGGCAAAAGTTTGGATGATTTTATAAAATGCATTTGTAAGTAATTTTTTTATTTACAAAAGCATTTATCCAGATAATATAGTAGGCATGTCGACATTAAAAACGAAACTGATTTTATTGAAAGAGCTATTGGCACTGAAAGAGGTTGTTGATAAGGGTAGTATACAAATCGCTGCATGTGAAAACGGCATCAAAAATTCTAACCTTTCCCAATTGATTAAAGAGCTGGAAGACAGGTTTAATACTAAACTTATCAACAGAAACTTTGATGGCAGCCAACCAACAAATTCAACCCAGATTATATATAATGACATATGCGCCATAGAAGAATTGCTGAATAAAATCTCGGAAACTTTCGTAGATATGGACGCATTGTCGGGTTCTATGTCTGTCTGGACAGAAGAGGGTTTGTTCGGCAGTTTTATTCTGAAAGATTTGTCTGAATTTTATGCTAAATACCCAAAAATTCGTTTGGAATTATTGATGCGCAAGGAACCAGATATATCAACAATGGATGTTTTAATCATTAAACCAAAATTGCATCCAAATATTCATGGAACCGTTTTGTTCAAGTTCAAGACGCATCTGAAATTTTATACCAGTAAAAAATATCTGGAAACACATGGTGTTCCACAAAATATAAACGATTTGCTAGAAAACCATGATTTGTGTATGGTTTACCGTTATATGAATTTGCCAGAATGCCAAAGTATTATAAAACGTGCAAAACATCTGAATACGATTTCTGATTCATTGGCTTTGATATACAGATTGGTTAACGATGGCGACGGTATTACGGTATTTCCATCTTGGTTTGAGGATAGCAGTAAGAATCTGGTTTGCTTGAATGATTTAGATTTTGAATACGAAATGGAAACCCAGTGCGTCTGCAGAACAGAGATTGCAGAATCGCCAAAGGTTTGCGCTTTCGTGAATTTCTTTATAGATTTTTGCAAGGGCCACAACGTCCCAATTGATATATATTATTAGTTTTTTCGATTGTTTGTGTGTCTGGATACGCTGGTTGACAAAGTGGTTATACTATTTTACAATCCACAAAAATCACAAGAGGTGCAGAAATGAAGTATAATCCCAGTTTACACAAACTATCTAATGGTATCTCGGTTATTTTTGATCCGATGGACTTGGAAACGACTTTTGTTAAAATAAGGTTTAATACTGGTTCACGTGATGAAAAAACAACGGAATATGGAATTACCCATTTTTGTGAACATATGTTTTGCAAAGGGACACACAGATTCCCAAATAGGGATATGATGCGTAAATTTACAGGAAAAAACGGTTTATCGTGGGGTGCTTCAACTGGAAACAGTGTATTGAATTTTTATGGTGAATCTTTACCAGATAAATTGGAGGTCTTGATTGATTTTTTAGCGGACAGGCTTAGTGATTCTTTGTTTGATTCAGAATCCATAGAAAAAGAACGTGGTGCAATATTAGATGAACGAAACCGTTGTTTAGATCAAGACAGTACAAAATATGATGACATGGTAGATAAGGAATTGTTTGGTAATAAAAATGCTGTTTTTTGTAGCAAAACTCTTGGATCGCCGGAAAATATAAAATCTTTCACCCGTGAACAAATGTTGGCTTTTATTGAAAAACGTATGTCGGCGACTAACTGCACAATAATTGTATCTGGAAAAATAGAAAACCAAAAACAAGTTTTGGAAACTCTGGAACAGAAGTTTCAATTCTTGAAACCGTTCAATGTACCTGAAAATAAAGGTATTAAATATACACCCAGACAAGCGCATCTTTCGATACCAAATCGCAATAGCATTGTGATTAATATTTTGTTTCAACAGTTGTATCCAATGGACAAAGAACACCGTTTCCAAAGGTTGTGTATTGATATATGGCGCATGTTTTTAGAGATAAAATTAAGTGAATGTTTACGAACAGATAATAGTTTGGTTTATGGGATACACAATATCAACATTTTGGATGATAATAATAATTTGTTGCTTGATGGTATTCAGACCCAGACAGCACCAAAAAATATAAAAAAGTGTGTTGAACTGATTGCACAAACTTGTGCTGACGTCTATTACAATAACACAATGACCCAGGAAGATTTAGATTTATTGAATTCTCGTGCCAGAATGATTGATGCAAGATTCTTAGATTCGCGGACTGATCGTGAAAGAAAGTTGTTGGATTATTATTATCAAAACAAAGAACTATATAATTTTGATGAAGATAAAAAATTGAAAAATTCTATAACATTACAAGATATAATCAAATACACGCGCGGCATGTTTAATGACAAAACTATGTCAATTTTGACAATGGGTGCCGATTATAATTGTGATTTGATAGAAATATGGCGTGAAAATTTTAAGCCAAACAACAGTAGTGTGTTGCTTGCGTCAAAAAATACCAGAAATTTATAAATTATTTAATGCGTACATTCAATATTAAATAGTCACCTTTGCAGATTACAAGGTTTTTCATTTCGTTTCTGGCGTGCAACTTCACTGACCCTGAAATCATAAAAATCATGTAATTTTTTAATCCACGATTGTATTTCTGATAAATTCAAAAGTCTGGGTTTATATGTTTGTGCAAATGCAGATTTAATTTTACCTAGTTTTTCAATATTATTACAAGTAATCACAGGAGCTACTTTCTTATCCAAACGAATTATGTTATTTGGTCTGAATATTATATAAGATTTTTGACCACCACATTCTGTGAAATTAGCATATTTGAAACCGTCTATGCCGATTGATTCCAGAAACAGAATCATTCTTTGCAAGAATAAATTTTCATCTGTCGGTTTGTCGTACAAGGATTCCAGTTTTAATTCTTGTTTTATATTTTCAGGTTCAATATGTTCACATATAAAATCATACTGATATGGCAAAAGTTTTGTCGTTGCCATTTTGCATTTTTGTTCGAGTGTTGTCCATTTTTTCAATTTATTTATATCATCAATAATAGTTTTGTCCATTAATACAGCCAATATAATTGCCCGCCAGTCTTCAATATAATGGTTATTCAAATCTGGGATTTCAACATAATTACCTTTTCTGAAATTTACAGGTATTATTTTTGGTTTGTTTATATCAATATTTTTATCACGTTTCCATTTGCCCTCATTTAATACGCATTTTGCAGCGTGTTCTGTGCCAAAATGTGTTAATGGAAAGAAATAATCAAAATCATAGTATGTTCCATGATATGCGGTCACCACATTCCTATTTTCATCGGATAAAAGTTGTATATTCTGTACCATATATGGATTATATACTACTTTTTAGGTTACTTCTATATAAAACTTACTGCGTTTCTTTTGTAAAATCTACTTGTTGTCGAACGATGCTTTGAATCAAACGTGCGCGACAAAGCCAATATTAAAACGCGCCACAAGGGCGCGTTTTAATATTGGTTGTGGTGTGTGGGCGAAATGCGAGTTGTTATTGTGCTGTTTTTATGATAGGATTACTACAGTAGAGTAAGGTTAAAAATATGACAATTAATAAACATGAAGATGTTATTAAATATTATGATAATTACGATGAAGAACATCGTTTGGTTAAAGATCGTGCGCATAATATAGAATATTTAACAACTATGCGTTATATTCAAAAGTTTTTGAAACCTGGTGCAAAGATACTTGAAATTGGTGCCGCGACAGGGCGGTATTCAATTACATTGGCAAAGATGGGTTATGATGTTACTGCGGTTGATTTGACCCCTAGATATGTTGAAATAATGAAGTGCAAATCTCGTAGGTTAAAAAACTTTCAATGCATGGTTGCTAATGCACTGGATTTAAGTATGTTCAAAGATAATTCTTTTGATTTGGTTTTGAATTTTGGACCAATGTATCATTTATTTAATCAAAAGGATAAAAATAAAGCTGTCAAAGAAACAATCAGGGTTGCTAAGAAAAATGGCATTTGTATGTTTGCATATATATCTCAGGCTGCTATGACAATAAATTCCGGATTAAAAAAACACAAAATGTGTAATTTAATTTCTATAATGGACAAAAATGGGCGTATTAAAGATACTCCTAAAGAGATTTTTACAAGTTTTTATATTGAAGATTTTCAAAAACTTTTCGCTAAAACAGGTACAAAATATATAACAAATGTTGCGACAGATGGAATTTCATACACTATGAAAGAATATGTGCAATCTTTGTCGAAAAAAGATTACAAGCTATTTTTAGATTGGCATTTTATAACTTGTGAAAGACAAGACCAGCAAGGGTATAGCACTCATTTACTATACATATGTAAAAAATTGAAATAAACTTGGTTTTTCGCCCACACACCACAACCAAGATAGACAGAAATACTAAATAGAGTGGATTAGACCAGGTTTCCTTTCGTTTTTATTAGTTCGAATGAAAATTGTTAAAATATCTGGTTCGAAAGTGTGGAGAATGACATAATTTTTATAAAAATTACTTTCGAACTCTTGAATTCGCGCACGGATTGGCTCGGTCGGCTATGCCGACGCTGCGCCGCATTCGTTAGCACTCAAACTGCGCAAGGCTTGTTTTCGCTTACTCATAGTCGAACCAGTCTCGCCAAAGGCGGAAAATATTTCAAATCAAACGGGCGCGAAAACCAAAATAAAAACCATCCGTAAGGGATGGTTTTAATTTTGGTTGGAGCGCACGGATTCGAACCATGATAAAGAGAACCAAAATCTCTTGTCCTACCATTAGACGACGCTCCAAAGATATGCCAATTATATATGTCTTTATGAAATTTTCAATAACAAAATTGAAAAATTTATATTTTACATAATTCAGATAATTTTTCAATATTGTGGCATAAATGCACCAAACTTCAGATTCATTATATGTCAGCCGGACAAGAACATACATTATCATCGCTGGTTTCGAAAGAACAAAAATCATCATTCAGGGCATTTTTTAGTATGTTAGCAAACAAAGCAACTCGTTTTTCAGAATTTTCTGGCCATTTTTTTGTACAGCCAAACAAGCATACATTATCAATATTAGTTTTCATTTTGTAGCATTTGGTAGTTTTTGTTGAAACCAAAGGTAAAAAAATAAATAAGTTTATGTTTTTGTTTGGGAAAGACGCCTTTAATATACTTATCGCTTTCTTTATTACATGGGACGATGGGACGGAAGTTGTATCTTGATAAAGAAATAAAATATTATCAGTGTTTTCAATGTCTGTGTATAAACGTTGTATTCGTCGCTGATATTTTTCTAAAAATTCCGGGAAAAAATCTTTAACAGATTGTCTGCGGGTAAAATCCTGGGCGTAATAAATACCTGTTTTTACGTTTTTAAGACTGCGCATAAATGATTCTGTGTCGTAATATTTGATGAAATTATCAATATTAAACTCGTCTTCAAAACGATTTTTTATAGCAGTGCATTTTTTTAATAATTTTTCAGAAGAATCGCCATTGCAGTCAGACCAATCGAATGGGTACGTTTTTTCTGTGATTCTCAAGAATTTTAGTGCCATTGCAGGGACATAATCGTTCCCCAATGAAATTATGAGATCGTATTTATGCATCGTGTTTGCTCGTATAAAAATTAAACCGCCCAAGAAAGAGCGGTCAGGGAGTTGATAAATCAGACTATTATTGATTCCGTGGTTTTTAGGATATCCCTGTTTTATAACCAGCAGCTCCCCGACCAAACGTCAGGGACGACAACGGCGCAAAAAACACCGACACACAAAATTGCGATGCTTTCGCACCGAATAGTCTGGGCTTATCACAGCCCTGAACCCAATCTCTCGGATTCACTGTTATTGTAAAAACTTTTAAGGAAAAATCAAGCGAATAAAAATTTATATTTATACACTTGACTTTGTTTTTAATATACATATAATCATTAAAAAATTTAATGATTTAGTTTCTGAACAATCAACCAAGGGGGCATCTATGACACATACCGAAGTGACGCAATTAATGGCTGAAAATATGCGTATTATGGGGCGTTTGGCTAACCGTTTGCAACCGTTGTTTGAGGGGTCCAAACAATCGCGCCAACAGATGACTGTGTTGGTTCGTCTGTATTTATCCGGAAAAATCAAATTGAAAGATTTTTCAGCGCGTGAGGTTATTTCAACTGCCAACCTGTGCAGTGTTTTTCGCAAATTGGAACAAGATAAATTGGTTGTTCGTTCGACTGACCCCGATGACCATCGTGATACTTGGTATGAAGTGACGAAATCTGGCAAAACTTTGGCGGAAAAAATCATTGATAAATTTATGACTGCGCTGGAATCTTTGTGTAAATGTTTGCCCGAATCTGACCAAGACAGATTGGCAGAAACCAGCAGGACTATTAACGAAATATTGAAAAAGATGGAGCAAGCAAATGCGTAAATTATTATTGTGTGTTTTGTCGTGTGTGGCAATAATTTCAAATGCTTTCGGTATGGATTTGTCGTTAAATCAGGCGATTGAAAAAATCGTATCTGAATCTAATGATATTAAACGCGCAGATGCGAATATCAAGAAAGCAAAAGCACAATTAAGTGCTGTAAATGCAAACCGTTGGATGTCGATTGATGGCACTGTGTCATATATGAATTTGATAGATCCGACACATCCGTTTGGTTCTGACGGTATCAGAATTCCTTCTGAAATTGGCGCTATGTTGGCGACAACGCCATTACAAAGCGCATTAGATAAATTGCCAGATAATATTTTTTCAGCAGGTGTCCAGATAACCCAGCCTATTTATACTTTTGGTAAAATTGGAAATGCGGTTGATGCTGTGCATGATGCGATTGATATGTCTAAATCTGCAAAAGATTTAGCGTTGCGAGAGGTTAAATATGCGGCTGCGAATTTATATTGGACCGCGAAAATGACAGATGAAATTGTGGCTGCTTCACAAAGAAATCTGAATAATGCGCGGGCTGCGAAAAAGAAATTAACCGCGGCAGGGCGCGCAAATCGCAGCAATTTGATTAAGATAGAATCTGATATCGCGTCCAAAGAAATCAATTTGTTGGATGCAGAATTTAATCGTGATACCGCATACAGAATGCTGAAAATTATGTCTGGAATAGATATGGACGAAGAATTGGTTTTAACTGACAATTTTCCTGATAAATTTGCGCCATTAAATGCGGGTAAATTGCAATCAAATCCAGAGTGGGATATTTATCAAAAACAAATTAAAATGTATGAAGCAAACGCGTCATCTAAACGTTCTGGCGCATACCCAACATTGGCAGCAGTTGGTTCGTATTCTTTTTATTCTATGGGGCCAGATATGGGGCACATGTTTGACAAAGAAGGTTCGCAATCTGCGTATTGGGGGTTGGCTTTGCAGGTTCCGCTTTTTAACGGTGGTTTGCATTCTGCAAATGCGACCATAGAAGCGATGAACGCAGAATCTGCGCGCCAAGATTTAGATAAATCTAAAAAATTAAAGACCGAAGAATATAATAATGCAGTAAGTAAATATAAACATCTGTGCAACAACCTTGGCAAATTGCAAAAGGCTTATTCTCTGGCCCAGCAAGCATACGATGTATCTGCCAAACGTTTTGCCACAGGTCAAACATCTGCCATAGAATTATCTGATGTGTCGGGGGCTTTGTATCAAATGGACATGGCTTTGTTAAACGCAAAATACAATATTTTAATGTCTGCTGAATCAGTTAAAAAATTAGGTGAATAAAATGACAACAGAAAGAATAGAAAAATTTGTGAAAAAATTGAAAACGCGCAAATCAAAAAACATAATTTATATTATTTTAATGACGGCGGTGGTTGGGTGTTTTGTATATCGTTTTTATAATGTATTTGCAGAAAGAAATCGTCCTGTGTTTAATATATTGCGAAATAATATTGAAAACGGAACACCTGTTAAAACACTTGAAATAACTGAATCAGACGGTGTTTTGTATGAACCATTAAATGTAAAAAATAATCGTGCGTATGTATCAGGGGCGCGTGTAAATGTGTTCCATGTTGGTCAAAAAATTAGCAACTGCAAAATTGTTTCCGTGTCGAAAAAAATAGATTTATATTCAGGTATGCATATTATAAAAACATCAGGTTGCCAAGATGGGTTGCAATATGTTGAACGCACTTATCATGGTGTCTATGTCCCAGTTTCTGCTGTATACGGCAACAATGTATATGTCGCAGATGGCGATAAAGCGCGTTCGCGTGACATAGTAATAGGGGCACAAGATTCACAAAATGTTTTGGTAAAATCTGGATTAAATAATGGTGATATTGTGATTTTATCCAAAGTTCAAGATAACGAAAAAATCAAAATTGTAAAATAACAATAAAAGGAATATAAAATGTTAAAGTTCTTTATTCGCAAACCCGTCACAACAATAATGTTCGTTTTGTTTTTTGTGATTTTAGGTCTGGTTTCTTTTCCAAAAATGAATATAGAACGTTCTCCGTCTGTGGACTTCCCGTATGTGACAGTGACATTTGTGTATCCTGGGGCTTCGTCATCTGAACTAGAAAGCCAAGTTGTAAAAAAAGCAGAAAACGCAATGTCAGAAGTTGCAGGTGTTAAAAAAATTACAAGTCAGATTTATGAAAATATGGCTTATGTTATATCTGAATTTAATTTGGGCGTAAATGTTGATGACAAAGCAAATGAAGTAAAGGCAAAAATCGATGGTTTGGCAAACGAATTTCCGTCCGATTTGAAACAACCTGTGATTGCAAAACTTAACCCATTACAACAGGCTGTGTTGGACATTGTTATTCAGGGTGCAGACGCGAAAGATTTGGAAAAATATATAAATGATAATCTGGCCAATAAAATAACATCTGTTCGTGGTGTTGCATCTGTAAATACTTTTGGTGGTTTAACGCGTGCTGTGCGTATCGCGATGGATCCTGATTTAATGGCTGCACATGGTGTCACAGTAAATGACATAGTATCAGCAATTGCAACGCATAATATGAATGTTCCTGGGGGTAAAATCGAAACAGATATAAATTCTGAAAATGTTCGTTTTGTTGGGGAATTCCAAAGTGTCCAAGAAATATCTGATTTAGAAATAACAACAGCCGAAGGTGATAATTTCAAGGTGTCTGACATAGCAAACGTTCGTGATGCAACGCGTGATATTGAAAAAGGTGCAAGATATAATGGCCAAGAAGTTGTTATAATTTCTGTGGTCAAGGCTTCCGACGGTAATGCAATAAAAATATCAAAAGCGTTGCGTAAAAAAATACCCGAATTACAGGTACAATTACAAACACGTTTTCCGAATGCGACAATGGAAATTGTTTCAGATTCTTCTTTGACAATATCTAAAACAACAGCTGATACAATAAACGGCATTATTTTGGGTGTTATATTTACAATCATAGTTTTGTTGGCATTTACGCGTAATTGGCGTTCTACGATTATCGCAGGTGTCGTGATTCCGGCATCATTATTATCTGGTTTCTTCCTTATGAACGGCAGTGGCTTTACTATAAATACAATGACTTTGTTGGCATACGCCACAGCGCTTGGAACATTGGTGTCAAACGCAATTATTTTGATTGAATCTGCATTAAGCGAATTGCAGATTGGTAAAACACCTGAACAGGCAGCAGAAGACGGAACGCGTAAGGTCGCAATTCCTGTGCTTGCAGGTGTTGGAACAAATGTCGTGGTGTTTTTGCCTTTGGCGTTTATGGGCGGTATCGTCGGTCAATTCATGTTGCAGTTCGGTATGACAGTTGTATATTTAACTTTATTGTCCTTGATGTTTTCGTTTACTTTGACACCTATGATGATTGCAAAATTGTTAAAATTGCCTCGTAATCAAAAGAACAAAAAAGATATTCAGCAAACCCAGAAACACAATAATTCTACGCGCTTGCATTCATGGTATGAATATCAATCTAAACATCCCTGGTTTGTTATTTTGGGTGCTATTGGTGTCTTGGTTTTGTCTGCACGACTGATGGGATATGTCGGAAACGAATTTTCGCCGTCCACAGACGCAAACGAAATCACAATCACAGCACGTGCGCCAATGGGCAGTTTATATACAAAATCTGAATCTATCGCAAAAGACATTGAAAAACGCGTTTCGCAATTTTCAGAAGTAAAATCTACAACCGTTAAAATAGGCGATAAAGGTCTGCAAAATATCAATGTCAAAGTGACTTTGGTTGATATTGACAAGCGAAATATATCTGATAAAAAACTGGCACAGAAGATGTTGCGGATATTGGCGGATATTCCAGACGCAGAAATCCAAATTCGTGCCGGGGAAAATATGTCTGGTGCAGGTATCAGTTCCGATTTGGTGTTAAATATTTTTGGCGATGATGATATAAAACGCAATATGTATGCGCGTCAAATAATTGAAAACATAAATAAAATCGAAGCAGTGCAAAGCGCGGTCTTGGCACAACAAACACCTGCAAATGAAATTCGTTTTATTCCAGACAATGAAAAAATGAATTTTTGGGGTGTAAAAAATGCAAATGCCGGAACCGCTTTACGTACAGCCTTGTTTGGAAACGATACATACAAATACAAAGAGCAGGGTGACGAATATCCAATAGTTTTGGAATTCAATAAGCAATTCAAGAATAAATCCATGTTTGATAACGTCTATATCAATTCGCACAAAGGTATGGTTGCACTATCTCAACTGGGAAGCACAGAAAGCGCACCAGCAACTTCTAATATTTATCGTTTAGATAAAAACAGAATAACTGAAATAGATATAAACATTGGTAAATCAACAATTGGTCCTGTGCAAAACGAAATTCAGAAATATCTGGATACAATAAATTGGGAACCTGGATATAGCGCTTCTTTTGCTGGTATGTCAGAAATCCAATCTGAAAGCACAGGCGAAATTGCCCAGGCATTTTTGTTGGCTACGATTTTAACATTTATGTTGTTGGCCGGAATTATGAATTCTTTTATACATCCATTTACAATCGCAACATCTATTATAACCAGTTTTGCAGGCGTATTTATTGTGTTGTTTTTATCTGGTGCTTCCATGAATGTTGGTGCTATGTTGGCTTTCATTATGTTAGTCGGTCTGGTTGTGAATAACAATATTTTGGTGTTGGAACCAACAGTTGCACGTGTCCAAAAGGGTGAAAATGCATACAAAGTTTTATGGCAAGAATTGATGGATAAAAAGCGTATGATTTGGATGACTACGATTGCTGTTGTCGCAGGTATGTTGCCCCAGTTATGGTCAAACGATGGGTTAAAGGTTGCAATGGGGGCGGTTATGATTGGTGGTATGTGTGCATCACTAATATGGACATTCTGTTTAACCCCAGCATTGTTCTTTGTGATGGAAAAATTGCGTGTCAAATTAAGCAGAAAGAAACAAAATTGACTTAGAGCCTATTTTGTGGTACCCTATGGGCATAATAAAACCTAAGGAATCAATACCATGTTAAAGAAAGTAAATGTAGTTGTGTTTGATTTTGACGGGACACTGTCGTCTGGTGATTGCAGTTTTGATTTTGGTAAATATTGTTTCAAGCATTCAATCAAACCATGGTTTTGTTTTCCATGTTTGCTGGTTGCGTCTATTGTTCGTATTTGTAACCCTGCAGGTGCATGGTGGCGTCAGAAGATGCGTGGTTTTTTAACACCAGATATGATTCATGATTTTGTGCCTGATTTTGTCAAAGAACATCGTAAGAACAGATTTGGTTGGGCGAAAGAGCAGGTCGCCAAAGAACGCGCAGCAGGTAATAAAGTCGTTTTGATTTCGGCCAGTGCGGATTATGTGATTCCACAGTTGGTTTCAGATATGAAATTTGATGCAGTTTTAACTTCCAAGATGCAGAAAAAATTACCATGGAAATACGATTTTGTATGTTGGGGTAAAAACAAAGTTGTTGCATTGGACGATTGGGCGAAAAAAAATAAATATATACCGAATGTGGTTCGTTCATATTCAGACAGCTTATCTGATTGGCCGATAATGAGCATTGCGAAAGAGCGTATCTGGATAGACCGCAAAACCGGCCTGCGTAAGAATTAAACATAAAACGGTTTTCAAAACCGTTTTATTTTTTGTTTTTTTATGATATAATGCTCGCGATGTGACGTGTTGTCACATCGGAGTGTCAAGACTTCTGATTCTGAGTGTCCGTGGGGACATAAAACACCTCCAGCCATATGGTTGGAGGGCGGTGAGATATATAAATAAACCCACTATTTCTCAGAATATAGTCTTGAACCTCCAACCACCAAATTTTTCTTGGTGGTTTTAAATTTTTTACACTAGGAGGGAGTAATGGCTGGTACTGCCGATGCATTACATAAGGCGCATAAAAATAAAAATGACGAATTTTATACACAAAGGAGCGATATAGAAAAAGAATTAAATAATTATAATCATTTATCCAAACATAATCATTTTTTTAACAAAGTTGTATTTTGTAATTGTGATGATCCAACTGAATCAAATTTTTTTAAATATTTTGCAGATAATTTTACAGTATTAGGGTTGAAAAAATTAATATGTACACATTATGAACCAGACGAAAATAAAAAATCGTATGTCTTAACAATTACACGTGGTCGTGATATAAATAAAGATGGAAAAATAAATCGACACGATGTTATAAAAACAGAAATGTTATTTTCAAATGGGGATTTTCGGTCCAAAGAATGTATAGATTTATTAAAAGAAAGCGATGTTGTGTGTACAAATCCGCCTTTTTCGTTATTTCGAGAATATATCGCACAATTAATAGAATATGATAAAGAGTTCTTGATTATTGGTAGTCAAACATCTATAGCTTGTAAGGAGATATTTCCTCTGATACAAAATAATAAAATGTGGTTTGGTTGTACTATGAATGGTTCTAATAGATGGTTTCGTGTTCCAGATAATTATGAAATGACGCCTGCAGTAAAAATAGGGGATGGAACAGATGGGTTTGAAAAAGGTATAAAATATTGTTTCGTTAAGGCTGTTGTTTGGTATACAAATTTAGATTGTAAAAAACGTCATGATGAATTTATACCGCAAAATTATAAGCATTATTCTGAAACAGAATATCAAAAATATGATAACTATGATGCTATAAATATAGATAATGTTAATGATATTCCAGTTGATTATTATGGAATAATGGGGGTTCCAATAACATTTTTACACAAATATAATCCAGAACAATTTGATATTCTTGGTATAACCCAACGGGGTTGCCATGATCTAGTTCCGGAAACTCGCACATATGATGATTATATAGAAATGACCCCAAAAGGTATAAAAACAGGTAGTACTGGTAGTAAAACCAATGGAAATGGAAATTTATTAGGTAATGATGGTAAAAAAAATTATTTTATAAACAAGGATGGCAGAATAATTCAATCTGCTTTTACAAGATTATTTATTCGTAGAAAAAAAGGATCTAAAAATGGAAATTAAATTAAAAGAAGTGACTATTCGTGAATTGGCGAATGGATATGTTGATAATTTGGAAGATGGTGTTGTTGCTTATGGTGGTCGTTTAGATGTGCGTCCAGCATATCAACGTGAATTTGTATATAAAGACAAACAGCGTGACTCTGTTATTGATTCTGTTCGTAAAAATTATCCATTGAATGTTATGTATTGGGTTGATAATGGAGATAATCAATACGAAGTTCTGGATGGACAACAAAGAACAATATCAATATGCCAATACGTTAATGGATATTTTTCTATAAATGATAGACAGTTTGACTCTCTAGAACAAGACGAACAAGAACAGATTTTAAATTATCAATTACAAGTTTATGTGTGTTCAAATGGTACGGATTCTGAAAAGTTAGAGTGGTTTAGGACAATTAACATAGCAGGGGAAAAATTGTCTGATCAAGAATTACGAAATGCTACTTATCGTGGACCATGGCTTACAGCCGCTAAAAAACATTTTTCTAAAAATAATAATCCTGCTCAATCAATAGGAGATAAATATATAACTGCAAAATGGAATAGACAAGAAGGACTGGAAACGGTTCTACATTGGATTTCGGAGGGCAAAATAGAGACTTATATGAACAAACACCAAGGCGAGCAGAACGATAATGAATTATGGCTTTATTTTCAATCTGTTATCAATTGGATAAAAACACTATTTCCAAATTATCGTAAAGAAATGAAGTCTGTAAACTGGGGGAGTTTGTACAATAAATACAAAGACGAATCCTTTGATGCAGATGTATTAGAAAAAATTGTTTCTGGGCTTATGCAGGATAGTGAAGTTGAAAATAAAAAAGGTATTTATGAATACGTGTTTGACAATGATGAAAAACATCTAAATTTGCGTCAATTTGATGATAATATTAAACGGACAGTGTATGAACGTCAGAAAGGCATTTGCCCAATGTGTCGGAGTACAGAAAATAAGAATAAAATATGGGCTTTTGAAGAAATGGAAGGTGATCATGATATTCCGTGGAGTAAGGGTGGAAAAACAACAGAAGACAACTGTGTAATGCTATGTAAAAAACATAATAGAGAAAAGAGTAATAATTAAAACCGGCGTTTTGCCGGTTTTTTTAATCTTCCCCAAAATCCATATCACGTAGTTTTTCTGCACGTGGGGTGATTTTGGAAACAGATGTTTGGATTTGTTCTATGTCGCCTGTTGTTTGTGCAAAATGTTTTTGCAGGTTTTCTGTGCGGTCGTTTAATCTGGTCAAATCTGTCAGCAATAAATCCAATTCGCGTTTAATCTTGCTGGCTACGCGCTTGATTTTTATGTCTGATAATACCGCACGAATTGTATTTAATGTTGCCCATAAAGTCGCAGGTGAAACGATAAATACTTTTTTGCGTGCTGCATATTCAACTGTATCTGGAAATTCACTGTGCAATTCTTCGAATATAGATTCAGATGCAATAAACATCATCGCAGATTCTGCCGTCACACCTGGAATTACATATTTTTCAGCAATCGCGTCAATATGCTTGCGAACGTCCAGTTCAAATTGTTTTTTATACATCATATTATCTTTGTCTGATAAAATACGGTTATAACTTTCCAGCGGAAATTTGCTGTCTATAATCATATCGCCTGGTGGATAAGGCAGTCTGATGATACAATCAGGTCGAACACCAGTCGATAAAACGCTTTGGAAAGCATAACTTTCTGGGGGCATAATATCAGAAACCAAATCTTCCAGTTGTCTTTCGCCAAAAGAACCGCGTGCTTGTTTATTGCCCATTAAAATATCCTTGAAATTCGCGATATCTGCGCTGATGTTTTTCAATTCAATCGCGTTTTGTGACAGCATACCCAATCTTTCAGCCAATCTTTCACGTAATCTGGAATTGTCTTCGTGCAGGGTCGATATGTCCACAGTTTGCTTTCTGAATACCAGTATCAAAAGCAATACGATGATGATACCGAGTAAGGATAAAATATAAGTTGTCATTTGAAAATCCTTTGCTACAATTCAATTATAACGATTATAAAAAGGTTTTATAAATGTTGCAAATGAAACTTTGTGGCGATTTAGTTTTGCGTGAAAAATGCGAACCTGTATCTGATATTACGCCTGATATCTTGAATACCATGGACGAAATGGTCCAAATGATGTCGGCCCAGAATGGGGTTGGGCTTGCTGCGCCTCAGGTTGGTGTGACTAAACGTTTTTTAGTTATGATGGATCCAGATACCAATGTTGTATATCGCATGATAAACCCAAAAATTACATCAAAAAGTGATAAAACTTGCAATATGGAAGAAGGGTGCTTGTCTGTTTTGGGTGCGGATGGTTTACCAGTATACGCCTATGTGACACGTCCCGAAGCGGTAGAAGTTGAATGGATGGACGAAAACGGTAAAGTATTGCATGCGAAAATGTCTGGAACGCCTGCACGTATTGTGCAACATGAAACAGACCATTTGGACGGTATTTTATTTATTGATTATTTACCAGGCGTAAAACGTGAAATGTTAATGCGCAAAGTAAACAGGAAGCACTGATATGAAACTGATATTGATGGGAACAAACGATTTTGTTGTGCCTGTATTTGATAATCTGGCAAATAAACACGAGATTATCGGTGTTTTCACGCGTGCGCCAAAGCCGATGGGGCGTAAGCATATTTTAACACAATCGCCTGTGCATCAATGGGCGGATAAACGCGGATTACCAGTTCATACTTCTATCAAGGAATTTGATACAATAAACGACAAAGCAGATATGATTGTTGTTATGTCCTATGGCGTCATATTGCGTGATAATGTTTTGAATGCAGCAAAATGCATAAATATTCATCCAAGTTCTTTACCAAAATATCGTGGACCATCGCCCATAAGAACAGCAATATTAAATGGTGATGCAGATATGGATGTTTGTTTGATGAATATGGTCGCTGAAATGGATGCAGGCGATGTCTATATGCGTAAATCTATAAAGATTGATGAAAACGATACAAATTCAGATGTCGAAGCCAAAGTATCAAAAACAGCGATTGAAATGCTGGACGAATATATTGCGAATCCTGATAATTTTATCGCAACACCACAAAATGGCGAACCAACTTTTACGTGTAAATTTAATGGCGATGATGAAATAATTGATTGGAATAAAACGCCACAGCGGATTCATAATCAAATACGCGCGCTGGGCTGTGGCCGAACAAAGATAAACGGTATAGATGTTAAAATTTTACAAACAAAAATATCAAATGGTGCGTTGGAAATTATGCGGATTCAGCCTGCTGGAAAAAATGCTATGGATTGGCGCAGTTTTGTAAATGGTTTGCGTGGTGCAGAACTTAAATACGGAATATAAATAAATGACCCGATACAGAATTGATGTTGAATATGACGGAACAGATTTAATTGGCTGGCAAATAAATCGCCAGGGGCCATCTGTGCAATCTTTGTTGCAAGATGCAATTTATAAATTTTGTGGTGAAAATGTGACCGTGTTTTCAGCAGGACGCACAGATGCCGGTGTTCATGCTATTGCTATGCCTGCGCATTTTGATTTGGACAAAGATTGTGATGCCGAAACAGTTATGCGCGCAATCAATTTCTATTTAGTAAATCAACCTGTGTCAGTATTAAAGTGTGAAAAAGTTGATGATGATTTTCATGCGCGTTTCAGTTGTAAAAAACGTGTTTATAAATATGTCGTCGTAAATCGTTCCGCGCCGGTTGTGTTAAACAAAAATCGTGCATGGTGGGTACCCCAAAAATTGGATATTGATTTAATGCGTGAACAATCAAAAAAATTGATTGGGAAACATGATTTTACTTCGTTTCGTGCAGCGCAGTGTCAGGCAAAAAGTCCGATAAAAACCCTTGATTCTTGCACGATTACGCAAAATGGTGATGAAATAATTTTGGAATTTGTTGCACGTTCTTTCTTGCACCATCAGGTTCGTAATATGGTCGGAACATTAATTGATATTGCATCTGGAAAACCATACGATATTGATGAAATTTTCGCTGCACAAAAACGTGGTGCTGCGGGCATAAATGCGCCAGCATGTGGTCTGTATTTTGTCAAAGGCCTTTATGCCACAGACGATGATTTGTAATCTTTGTGATTTTTCCAGACGGATAAATAACCATGCCACCGGTTAAAACTTTCGCATGACATTTTGGTGCGCGAATTTGGACGGGCGAAACAATATAATCTATGGATTTATCACGACAGGTTTCATTTATATTATCTATCACAGTTTTTATAGACTGCATATAAACCAAATTCCAATTTTGTGTTTTATATTTGCATAAACCTTTGGCACACTTTTTGCGTGCAACATCTTTTGTAATTTGTTCGTTATTAAATGTTCGCCAAGAATCAAAAGCAAAGAAATGTTTTGACGCCTTGGATTTATTAAAATGTATTTTGCCGTTTTCAACAAAGCCAACCAATTCATTATCATATGTAGAATAAAACGACGGCTTTTCAGAATTTGCATAAATTATAATTGCAGATGCTATAAATACTGAAGCGATAATATAGTTTATATTTCGTATAAAAAGATTCTTGGAATCTGATTTTGCAATCAATATTATACAAAGCAAACCAATTATGCACAGCCCAAGAACCAGATTTGACATATATGGCATAGTGATTGTTGCATGCGGTAAATTTGTTATGCTTGTTGCCAAATTTAATGCGAAAGTATAAATATCATAGGTTGTGTTATTTATACAGTGAATATTGAAATATGCAAATACTGTTCCAACCATAATCATCGGCATTATCAGAAAAGAAAATATTGGTAATATAACAAGGTTTCCAATCAGGCTGTACAAAGGAATATAACCAAAATGTGCAATTATAAATGGCAAAGTAAACATACCTGCAATCACAGCTGTCATAAGCGCAGTATATGTCCTGTGCCCAATGCGTTTCAGAATACTTCTTTTTTGATATTCAGATTTATCAAAGAACCAAAGCAACCCGAATATAGCAGCGAAAGATAACTGAAAACCTGCATGCATTGTGTAAAATGGATTCATTAAAAATATAATAAAAAACACTAAAACCGCATTACGCAAAGACAATAAATTGCGTCCAAATATAAACGCCATAAATATAAGTGTTGTCATTAAAAAAGCACGCACAGTTGCGACACTGAAACCTGAAACTCCAAGATAAAATAATAGCCCGCACCATGCGCAAATCATGGCGGGGTATCTTGCAGGCATGCGTTTTGTAATTGGTGCAATACACCGAAATAATAAATAAAATATAGCAAATAACCAGCCACCAACCAAAGTCATATGAAAACCGCTGATTGACCAAATGTGTCCGACACCAACTGCTTTCCAAATATTGCTTTCAGATTTTGGAATTGTATTTTTATATCCCAATACCAGGGCGTCTGTCAAAACAGAATTTGATTTGTTATGAATTTTTGTGCGCAGGTTTTCTGTGCCATATTTGTCAGAATTGATTTTGTAATCTTTCATAAAGCCTGTGCCAGATAGTCCAGAAAAATACGCCCAGCGAGCAAAATCAAAGTCGTCTGGAATATAGGCGCCAGACGGGTGAAACAGCATTGCAGACCCAGATATTGTATCATTTATTTTTGGTATATCTGAATCTTTATCAAAAGACAATCGAACATAGGTATATTGGTCTGATGAATACTTGGAATCAATTTGATTTGCGGGTATTTGTAATTTGACTCGCGTTTTATCGTTTGTGAAATCTATATCTTTGACAACGCCAGATATATCGCGTGCATTGTGCGAATAATATATTTGTGGGGTGTTTATTATCTGGCTAAAAGACACGGAATAAAAGAACCCAAATATAAACAAAGCAATCGCAGTTATAATGATGTTTTTATGTCTGAAAATTATCGCGCCAGATAACAAAGTGATTAAAATTGGAAAATGAAAATCTGGTTCTGAATTTAATGAAAAATATAATACAGCGCCCATCGCCATAACAAAAGGCGACCATAAAAACAGGTTTTTGTATTGGTTATCCAGGAATTCTTTCATACGTAGATTATAGGCTTTTAGTCAAAGCCCGCGCAACTGATATTTTGGTTAAAACTATTTCCCAAAAATAAAATCTGGATTTGATGATATGGATATAATTGCGTCTATATCATCATCAGGTGCAGAGTGTTGGCGGATTGTTTTTCCGCACTTTTCGCATTTGTGGGTGATTATAAAACCGTCTCTGTCCGGTTCAACAGATATGGGTTTCATCATACCACCACAATTTGCAGTGCGGTCGCCAGGCATATTGTCAACGTGCCGAGAATATAAACATTTCGGGCAATGATTTGTGTATCCATTGCCCGAAACATTTGCACCACAGTTGGCGCATACAAAATCTTCAACACGTTTTGTGAATTTTTTCATTTATAATCCCAAAGCGTCACGATACATCTTGGTCAATTCGTCCGCTTCGTCCAGTTCATCTGGGTCCAGTTTTCTTAACCGTATCATCTGACGAATATATTTTGGGTCATAACCCGCAGATTTAGCCTCATTATAAACTTCTTTGATGTCTGCCGCAATAGCAGCCGAGTCTTCGTTTAATTTTTCGATGCGTTCAATAATGCTGGTTAACTGAGCGTTATCAAAAGAACCATGATTTGCGTTTTTCATATCCTTCCTCTTGTTTTTACCATGTGATGTATGATAAACTATAGATTATAAAAATCAAATAATTTTATGCGTGTTTGTAACGGGGGGCAGACATGATTAGATTTACCAAAATAACCGCTTCAATTGGCCCAAGTTGCGAAAATATAGATACCTTGACTCGCATGATACGGGCGGGGGTCAGTGTTTGTCGTCTGAATTTCAGTCATGATACAGGCGATGTTCAGGGCGCAAAGATAGATATGATACGGTCTGTGGCAAAAAATGTTGGTGTCCCTGTGGCAATAATGATTGATATCCAAGGGCCCAAACACAGAATTGGTGATTTTGCGTCTGATAAACATTATCCATTAAAAGTTGGTCAGAAGTTTACATTGGATTCTGATGAAACGCCTGGCGATGATACACGTGTTCAATTGCCAGATACCGATGTTATGCATTCATTGAATGTTGGTGACAGAATATTGTTAAATGATGGCAAAATAGAATTGCGTGTTGACGCTGTATTTGATGATGCGGTTGAAACAACTGTGATACATGGCGATGAAATTTGGTCCAGGCGTGGTTTCAATTTGCCTGATACCGATGTTGATACAGATATTTTGACAGACAAAGACCGCAAAGATTTGGAATATGCGATAACCAAAAATCCAGACTATATCGCAGTTTCTTTTGTTCAACGCGCAGAAGACATTTCAATCGTTCGTGATTTTATAACTGAACGGACGTCGCATCCTATAAAAATAATTGCCAAAATCGAACGTCCAAATGCAGTAAAAAGAATAATCGATATTGCCAATGCTGCAGACGGAATTATGATTGCGCGTGGTGATTTGGCTGTGGAATTGCCTTTTGAGCAAGTGCCAGCAGTATCGCGTTATATTTTGCGTGAATGTCGAAAATTGAATCGTCCTGCGATTGTGGCGACACAAATGTTATCATCAATGGTGCATTCTGATTTTCCAACACGTGCAGAAATTTCAGATGTTGCAAATGCAGCATATTTGCGTGCTGATTCAACAATGACATCCGAAGAAACCACAATCGGTGATGACCCAGTAAATGTCATAGAAAAAATGGATAAAATATTGACTTATTCAGACAATGATTCAATCGAACATCCATATGATTGGTGCAATATTGAAAATACACCCGAAAATGATTGGTCGCGTTCTGTTTCATCAATGGCGTTTCTGAATAAAGCATCTGCAATTGTTGTTTTTGCGCACGATACCGATGCTGCGGTTCAGATTTCTTGTCGTCGCCCAGATATGCCAATTATTGCGGTTTGTAGTGATGAAGTTATTGCGAATCAATTATGTTTATCGCGTGGTGTGTTCCCTGTTTATGACAGGTATTTATTCGGGCAACGTGACGCGTTTGGTGCGGTGGCATTGTTTGGTGTTCGTACAGGCAAATTGGTTATCGTGGATGAAGATAAAATCAGTTTGCGCACACTGGATTAAAATATAAATGAAAATATTTTTTGTTATTGACCGAATTATAGTAATTTTACTATGATTTTGGTTATGAAGAGAGTTTTGCCGTTTATCATCGGAATATTCGCATTTTTTGGTGTTGCAGCCGCCAAAGAATATCGTGCTGCTTTGGTTGCAGACATTGATTCAGGCCAAGTTTTATACCAAGAAAACGCAAATCAATTAAATTACCCGGCCAGTTTAACAAAAATAATGACATTGTATTTAACATTTGATGCACTGGAACACAAACGTCTGCGATTGGACGATTATTTGATTGTTTCACAATCTGCCGCAAATGCCCAACCTGTTAAATTGGGACTAACTGCGGGCAGTAAAATATCTGTGGAAGACGCGATAAAGGCAGTTGCCGTGCATTCTGCAAACGATGTTGCGCGCGTTTTGGCTGAAAATTTGCAGGGTGGGAAAGAAGGGAACTTTGCAAATTTAATGACGCGTGTTGCGAATGAAATTGGTTTACAACAGACGAATTTCGAGAATTCATCTGGTTTGCCAAATGATGACCATATGTCGACTGCGCGTGATATTGCTTTGTTGTCTATGGCGGTATATAAACATTTTCCACAATATTGGAAATATTTTGGAATAAAATCTTGGACTTATAATGGTAAAACTTATACAAACGGAAACAGGTTATTGTCTGATTATCCTGGCTGTGATGGTATGAAAACGGGATTCACAAATAAATCCAGATATTCATTGGTTGCAACTGCAAAACGTAATAATCGGCATTTAATCGCGGTTGTTTTGGGGGCAGATAACAAAGATGTTCGTGCAAATGTCGCAACAAAAATGCTGAATTTGGGCTTTAATAAAATTGGTCAAAACGTTTCAGATTACAGTTATCAAAATGAAACGCATACTGTCGCTGCAAACGCAAATAATCCTGTGGCTAAATATGCCCAAGATGCACCAAAATATAATACGGAATATAATAGTGCTAAAACATATTCATCTGGTTCTGCTGGGGTTCAGTGTGGTGCGTTTTCATCGTATGATTCTGCGACAGGTCAAGCAAAACGTGTGAAAAATGCGACTGGATTAAATGCAAATATCGAAAGAAATGACAGCGGTTTATATCGTGTTCGCATAAATGGCTTGTCAGAAAGCGCGGCACAGAATGCTAAAAATACCGCTTCCAATCATGGTATAGATTGTTATATATTTCATTAAAGTATAAACAAATGAATATAAAGATAGAAAAACTTGTTAAACAATTTGCAAAGTTGCCACGTGTTGGAACGCGTGCTGCAACGCGTATAGTTTTGTCTTTGCTTCAGGATAAATCGGGCAAGGCTGAATCTTTGGCATCTGCTTTGATGGACGCTGCAAATACAATACACCCATGCCCAAATTGTGGTGTTTTATCAGACATGGATGTTTGTGAATATTGTTCTGATATGACGCGTAAAAATGGACAATTGTGCATAGTTCGCGATTTATCAGACGTCGTGGTTTTGGAAAAATCTGGTGTTTTTCATGGCCGTTATCATGTGCTGGGCGGAAATTTGTCTGGGGTTTCTGGGGTAACGCCTGATGATTTGAATATTGCAACAATTCCAAACCGAATTAAATCTGAAAAAATATCTGAAATAATTTTCGCACTGCCAAATACAGTAGAAGGTAAAACCACACAACAATATATAATATCTGTAATTGGTGATACAGGCGTTGAATTTTCAGAATTGGCGTCTGGGGTCCCTTTAGGGGGTGATTTAGATTATATTGATGATGGCACATTAACTTTGGCATTCGGGGGGCGCAAGAAATTATGACAAATAAAATTGAATCTTTGCCACCTGTGTCTGAAATGATGCGTGACGCAGGGCTGGAACCAAAGAAACAATTTGGTCAGAATTTTTTATTTGATCTGAATTTAACCGGTCGAATTGCGCGCTCGGTCCCTGATATAAAAAACACAGTTGTGGTTGAAGTTGGGCCAGGCCCAGCGGGTTTAACACGCGCGCTTTTGATGGCGGACGCAAAACGTGTTATTGCGATTGAAAAAGATAAAACAACCGAACCGATTTTATCAAAAATCATTGATGCATCAGATGATAGATTAGAAGTTATTTTTGGTGATGCATTAAAAACAGATTTGCAAGATTTAGACCAAGATGGTTATGCAATATGTTCTAACTTGCCATACAATGTTGGAACAGAATTATTGATAAATTGGTTGCATGAAATTGCAACGGGTAAAAAGATAAAATCTTTGACATTAATGTTTCAACGTGAAGTGGCCGAACGCATTGTCGCAACACCAAATAATAAGCAATATGGGCGTTTGTCTGTTTTGGCAAATTTAGTTGCGGATACCAAGATTTTATTTGATGTTCCGAATACCGCGTTCGTTCCGCGACCAAAGGTGCAGTCTGCAGTTGTGCAAATTATACCAAACAAAAACAAAATAAAATTGATTGGTGATATTTCGAGATTGGAAAAACTTACTGCTAAATTATTCGGGCAAAGACGCAAAATGATACGCGGAATAATAAAAACAAATTGGGCAGATTATGGTTTATCTGGCACCGAACGTGCAGAAGAATTGTCACCTGAATTGTTCTTAAAAATATCGGGAAATATGGACGAAAATTTGTTATAATACAAACATAAGAAAAAAACGGAGAGAGAAACATGCCATTATCCACAGTTATATTTCTTGCAATCGCATTTGGTGCAGTATTTTTTATGCGCTTGTTCAAAATGGGAACTTTGCTGGCGTTTTTGTTGACTGGTATTTTAGCAGGCCAGCATGTGTTTGGATTATTTGAATTGTCTGGGACATGGACTTTTCTGGGTGATTTAGGAATTATGTTTTTGTGGTTCAATATTGGTTTGCAAATCAATATGAAACGTTTGTGGCAATTACGCAGAACTATTTTTGGACTTGGCGCGTCCCAGGTTTTAATGGTTGCGGTTATGTTGTTTCCTGTATTGGTCGGAATAACATCTTGGACTTTGATTGGAACAATAATGGTTGCTTTGATTCTTGCGATGTCCAGCACATCGGAAGATTTGCAAATTTTGATCGAAAAAAATCAGTTGCAAACAAATATGGGCCGCCAGACATTTTCGATTTTATTATTCCAAGATTTGTTATCAATTCCTTTGTTGGCAATGTTGCCGGTAATGACAGGTAAATCAATAAATCTGGGTGCAACAGCAATCGATGTTTTGGTCATGTCTTTAGGGTTAATACTGGGGGTTATAATTGTTTCTAAATTTATTATCAACCCACTAATGCATATCGTATCTAAAATAAAATCCCAAGAGGCTTTTGTCTTGGCGATAATGGTGAATATTGTGGTTTGGGCATTGGTTCTACAAAAACTTGGTATGCCACCTGCACTTGGTGCTTTCTTGGCAGGTATGTTGATGTCCGAAACTGTTTACAGACACCAGGTAAATGCATCCATAGAACCATACGCAACATTATTTTTGGCTTTCTTTTTCATAGTGCTTGGTATGGGATTAGATATTCCTTTTTTAAGAGGACATTATGCTACTATTTTAATAGCTGTCGGCGGTTTAGTATTGATAAAATTCTTTGCATTATATATCGTTGCGCGTGTTCGACATGTATCTGCCAAGGACGCAACATTAATGTCTTTGATATTGGCCCAGGGTGGTGAATTTGGCTTACTAATTTTGCAGACTATGAAAACAAACGGAATCAAAGCAATTCCTGCTGAACATCAGGAAATTTTAATTGCTGTGATTGTGGTTTCTATAATGATAACACCGGTATTGTTATTTATTTATGATTGGTTGCTACGTCATGGTAAGATATTTAAGAACCCAAGCGATAAAACACTATCAGAATCTATAATTCAAGATCAGCCTGTCGTTATAATATCTGGCTTTGGACGTATGGGACAAATAATTGCGCAAATGCTGGAAATCGCAAAAATACCATATGTTGCAATTGATTCAAATGTTGATGAAGTTATTATGGCGCGCGAATCAGGCTATAATGTGATATATGGCGATTCACGAAAGAAAAGCATTTTGGAAGCAGCAGGCTTCAAGCCAAGCAAAACACGCGCAGTTGTGGTCGCTGTGAATAATGAATCTATTGTTCGTGATATAGTGGAAACATGGCGTTCAATATCGCCAAAAATAAAAATATTCGCGCGCGCACATAATCTGAAATCTGCAAACGATTTGATAAAAATGGGTGTAAAAACCGCGATGCCTGAAATTATTGAATCTTCATTCCTTTTGGGTGATAAACTTATGTCTGGTTTGGGTTTGTCACGCATAAAGATAAATTCTTTGGTTGAAGATTTGCGTGCAAATAATTATGCAAATGTTAAACAGCCAATCGATACAAAGTAGATATTATATTTGATTTTATAATATGTAATTGCTATATTGCAAAAAATCAGGGGTAAACGATGAAAAAGTTTTGGAAATATATAGCAGTTATAATAATCGCTTTTTGTGCTGATTTTTTCTCAAAGGCTGGATTATTGGGCTTTTTAGCTGCTAAATATGGCGACATGGTTTATGATCCTGCTACAATATGTTCCAAATGTCACATCGAAGGGATATTTGTTTCTTGGAAATACATTTTGGGTGGTGATTATGGGTTGTCGAATTTATTTAATATCCAATTTGTGTGGAATCGCGGAATATCTTTTTCAGCGTTTAATTCTGTTATGCCTGTATTGTTAAGTGTTATCACCGCGATAATAATTGCTTATTTGTTATATTATTTATTCAAGAAATCTTTTACATACGAAAGATTGCCGATTGCTATGATTATCGGTGGCGCACTTGGAAACTTGGTGGACAGAATTCGTTTTGGCGCAGTCGCAGATTTTATACAATGGCACATTGGTGGTCTGTGGCGGTTTCCTGCGATATTCAATGTGGGCGATATATTTATAACATTTGGTGTAATTCTGTATTTGATAAATATGTTTATTCACAGAAGACGTTGTTTGCGTAATATTAAAAATATAAAGGAAAAATGATGGTAAAATTTTTAGATAATAACAGTGGTTTTAATCAGTGGAATGCTATGAACGCCAATAAAAAGCAACCAAAATCTATGGGCTTTTTTGGTTGGTTGGTGACGATTTTCTTGGCATGGTGGATTGTTGGTCTGTTTGTTAAACCTAAAAATGTGACCACTGAAAATGTTGCGCCAGTTGTGATTGAAAAATCGTCTGTGGCGACAAACAAAATAAATGCAGAAAAAATATCTGCTGATATTCAGGGCTTGCGCATTTCTAATATTGAATTAAATGGTTATAACAAATCATCCAAAGACAATGCACCTGTTTCTTTGCTGGACAATGAAAATAATTTTATAGAAATTGGTTTTGTATCTGCTGATACCCAAACGCCAAACATAAATACCAAATGGAACATTGATGCGAATAACAATATGTTCTGGAACAGCAATGCAAAGGTTAAATTTAATCGTGACATATCTATTGCTGATTATGTGTTGCGCGTATCAGATACAATTAAAAATAATTCTAACAAAGAAATAAATGTTTCACCATATGCGCGTGTTGTACGTGGTGTTTCAGACAAAGCATCCGCAGCCATCGAAACAGGGGGCGTCGTTTATGCAAATTCTAATCTGGATTATGCAAATTGGGCAAAATTGAATAAAAAATCGTATGCGTATTCTACTGTTCGTGGTTATTTTGGTTTTGCAGAACAATATTGGGAAACAGTTGTTTCGTTGGACGCAAACGACCAAACAATCAGCCTGAAAAAAAGTGGTGATTCTTATTTTGCAGACAGCAATGCTGCACCTGTGAAAATCGGGGCAGGGCAATCGGCCACAATCGACACATATATTTTCGCAGGTCCACGTGTTGGAAAAATATTGGATAAAGCGTCTGAAAATATTCCGAATTTATCAAAGACTATGGATTACGGTTGGTTCTGGTTTTTTGCGCAGCCAATGTTATGGATGATAAATTGGTTGTTTGCGATGGTGGGCAATTATGGAATCGCGATTATTTTAATGACTTTAATTTTAAGATTATTGATGTGGCCTTTGACGCGTAAGTCTTATGCATCAACTATGAAAATGCAACAAATGCAACCTGAATTGCAACGCGTCCAAAAACTGTATGCAAATGACAAAGCGCGTATGCAAATGGAAATGATGAAGGTATATCAATCGCATAAAACATCGCCGATGGCGGGCTGTTTGCCAATGCTGATTCAAATACCAATATTCTTTGCGTTGTACAAGGCGTTATTGATATCTGTTCCAATGCGCAGCGCAAAGTTTTTATGGATATCTGATTTGGCTGCAATGGACCCATATTTCATATTGCCAATTTTGATGGGCGCAACAATGATGTTGCAACAATATCTGCAAAGCCCAAAAACAAATACAAATGGAAATGATGCAATCGCATCAACTCAAAAGGCTATGAAATGGATGCCAATATTGTTCACAGTAATGTTTGCATGGATGCCTGCTGGCTTGGTTCTGTATTGGACTATGTCAAACATATTCAGCATATTCCAGATGTATGTGATAAAGAAAACAAGTAAATAAAAGTGCCCAATCGGGCATTTTTTATTTGTGTGTTATATATTTTAATAAAGCATCAGGTGTCTGTATTGCTATATTTTTAATTCCACATGCGTGTTTTGTCCATTGAACACAATTTATCGGTTTTGATTTTATTGCACGTTTCGGGTCAAATTTGCAAGCGTATTTAACAAATTTCCAACCGTGTTGTTGAAGTATTCTTAAATCGCGTTTTTTTATCGGTATGGGGACAACTTTGTTAAAACGAACAAATTGATAGATAACGCATTTGTCTTTTTTTATCAAGATTGGTGCAACATGCCGATATTTTTTACATAGAATTTTCGCAAATAATTTATGTGTTTTTGTTGAAAAACCGATATATATCATATTGAAACCTTTGCATGAATTCTTATGTTCTGATTTATTCCCTCAATCCATAAATCAGAATAAAATGATTAATCTATTATCCAACCTTTGTCGCGTGCGGCGATTTCCAATGTGTCCATAGCAGACTTCCACAAAGCTGCAGATTTATTTTCAGAATAAATATATTGATGTGGTGCGCGCCTTTTGTCGCCGAACTTTTTCATAACATTTAACTGTTCATCAGATAATTTGCCTGATAAATAAAGTTTAGTAATCAAAGTTTCGACATCTAATAACTCGCATGGTCGTCTGGTGCTGGTATTGTTATGCACAAAACCATTTTGCGCAGATTTAGAATATAAAAACCAAAACCACAATTGTTCTGCGTTTTGGAATTGTTCAGCCAAATTTATGTTGTTTTCATGTAGAGTATTTAACATTTTATTTTTCTCCTTGGTTTTTTTTAGTTTATTTTTATTTATCGCATTGTTATTCAATGCAATAAAATTTAACCTAAAAATTGAATCGTGTAAAATGATACAACTGTAAATAGAAACGCGAATCGGAAAACCGATTCGTAATAGGTTTTTGTTCTTATGCAATCGAATCGGTATATTTTATGAAATTGAAAAAATCCGCAATTGCGGATTTCTTTCTTATTCCATTGTTATCGGTGGAAAGCAATCACCACCAGTATCAGGGCAACAATTAAACCCTTGTTCGCCCATATCTGTATATGTTTCACCAGTGCAACAACCATTTGCATCGGGTGCAGAACCATCATCACATGTCAGCACTGCTTCCTCTGGTGCGGCAGCGCTTGCAGGTTTTGCAAATGGGTTTAATATCGTTTCGCCATCATCTGCATATTGTAAACCTAACACTTCTTGGTTATATGCTTTCTGTTGTTCAGGGGTTTGTTCTTTCTGATATGAACCATCCTGATATGTTGCTGTTCCGTATTTCTGTTGTGCGGTAGATTCCACATTTGCACTGTATGCAGTGCTTTTCGCATTATTCTTGGCTTCGTATGTCAAAGATTCGCAGAACATCAATACAGTTCTGTAGTCATAGCCAGATTTCATCCAATCGTCACGTGGTTTTAATTTTCCTGTTTTAGAGCTCGTATCTTGTACACAATAGTCTTGTAAATCCCAACCACGAACCTGACCAATCCAAGATGAATCTTTCAAATCAATACTAACCCTACCTTTCAGGTCCTCCCATTTACGACGATTTTGGTTTTTAGGAGATGTTGTAAATGCACACTTTTTGTTGTTATTACCACAAGACGCGATTAAATCTACAGGCGAATAAACATTTATACGTGTCCCAGCAGGAATTGAAAACGGTGGCACAGTATTATTTATTGCATCAAAAACCAATTTGTTCGTAATTTTATTCCACTGATTTATTATTTCTTGCTTTGCCATTTCAGATGAACGAATTGTTCCAGATTGAACAACAGTATTATTATCCAAATTTATTTGATTTACAAAAGTATCTGCAATTGGCGCAATCAAATTGACCGCAGCTGGAACCATCGCTGTTAATATTGGCATAACCATTTGTTCCACATAATCGGTGCTACCGCGTCCTGGAACACCAACGCGTCCCTGGGCATCACCAGAATACGGATCTTGTTCTTGTGCAAAGTTAAATTCAACACCATCCGGACGAATAAATTGATACCATTTAATATTCATACGACCAAAAGATTGATAAGGTCCAGGCAATTCACCATCCAGATATCCCATCAACAACGTTCCGGTTGGTATAATGATTGTTCGACCATTATCCGAATATACGTTCCTGTCCACAGTAGCACGCACAGGGATACTGTGGTTTTTCGTTTTGTCACATTCGCCACTTGTGCAACCATAAACGCTAGCATCTGCACGAACTTCTGAAACGATAGTTGCAGGAATTGGTTTGAATTGACGTAATATAAAGGTTCTGTCGTATGGTTTAGAAGACACCACCCTTTCAGATTCTTCTGCAGAGCCAAGATATTTGTCTTCATCTTCTTCTGAATTCCAGTCTGGTTCTTCGCTTAATTTTTTCATTCCGCCAGAACTCCAAACTGCATTTGTAAATTGACCGTTTGAAGCAATCGCCGAAGAACCGTTCGGTGATGACAGATTAGGCAAAGTCAAACCACGATTTTTTATGTTTCTGTACCCAATATGATCCGCATCAGTTCCAATTCTTGAACCGTCTTTTAGTGAAGTTATTACACCTGTTGACCAATCATATTTACCCGTTGGATTAGAACAATCTTTGTCAGAGAAAGGATAAAAATAATTCGCGCCACCCGATGGTTTTATCCAACCAATCTGTGTCCCAGATTGATTATAACCCGGAATTGCAAAATCAGAGCATTTTTCAGGTGGTAATATAAAATCTGGTGCTGGTTCTGGCTCTGCAAATGCAACAGCCGGTGCAACAACTTCTACCTCTTCAACGATATCTGATACAGGTTCTGGTTCGTCTTCGGGTTCTGGTTCTGTTTCAACAATAGGTTCAGGTTCAATAACAGGCGCTGGTTCAATTATTGGTTCTGGCTCTATCACTGGTTCCGGCTCCGGTTCAATTTCTACAATTGGTTCTGGTTTTTCAACAGCACTGAATGCCAATGGTATCTTTTTTGTTTGTTTATTTGTTTCTTCATCAGGCAGATAGTAAGAAATCACCAAAGACGCAGTTGTTTTAGATTGCTTTGCACTTGGTGTATATTCCACAATCATTGTGCATTCGTCAGAAACCAATCCATCACAATCGTTCAAATCAATCGAAAATAGATCTTCATTTTTATCAACATAGGCATTGTCTATATTAACAGCATCTGTGACAGTTATTTTCAATTTATTTTGAGAGGTTTCACCAACATTTACATCAGTAAAGCCCAATTGTTTAGGATTGAAAAACCATTCCACAGGTTTTGTTTCAACAACAGACTTTTTCTTTTTACCGCCATAATATTTTTGCAATACCAAAGTCAGCAAAATTATCACGACAATAAAAGCAGCGACCAATAACAACCATTGAATATGTTTTGGCGTTGTTGAACGAAAATCTTCAAATTGTTTCTTTATGCTTTTCATTTTGTTTACTGTATTCTAACCACATGACAACTTGAACCACTGAATTTCAATAACTGGTCACACAACTTTTGCGCTGTATCTATATCTGACAAAGGCCCAATGCGCAGACGATACAAACGCGCAGTTGCAGAATCAGAGCCCAATTCGCCAACACCATGTTCGTCAACGGCAAAGAACACGCTGTTTTTATAAGGTGTCAAAATACCAACACCATCATCACCGCTGAAACGTGCCAACAAGTCAGTCCAATAATCATTTAACGCCTTGACCGAAGTGTCAGACTTTAGTTCAACTGCAACACCAACCTGATTGCTGGTTATCAAAGGTATGTTTGATTGTGGCAGATAAGCACCCGCAGTCATTCGTGCATTTGGCGCAACATTTATGTTTGGATTCATATCAACAACAGCCATACCAGTATTATTGACGCCATATGTCCCATAACCCATTGGTTGATTTCCAATCATTATCGGGCTGGCAGTATAATCATTTATACCTGCATTTATTGCATATTGTTCATCAGTATACGCGATTGAATTCAACGACTGATTTGCCATCAAAGATTGTGCAACATTAGCCTCTGCCAAAGCCATAACAGATGCTGTATCAGCAATCAAGAAAGGTTTTTCGCGTTTTTTGATACATACAATTCTTTGACCACTGCGCAAAATCATGTCACCCACAGCCTCTACAATCAATAAACGACCGTCTTCGCCGTCTGTGCGGAAACCAACAGGACTTTCGCCACCTTCGACCAACAAGGATACTACAGGACGTTGTGTCATAGAAATAACCTTGTCACCAAAATCAATGTATGTGAATATTCTGTCGCGCCATACGCGTTCAGGCGCAATCACATAATCATCAGGATTTGGAACAAATATATCCAGGTCAAAGCGGAATTCAGACGGATCAATTTTCATTGTTTTTATCCAGCCATAATCTTCGCCATCAACACCAATCGTTGATGCAGATGAAGATGGTTTTGCAAAAACAGACCCCATTTTACCAGATGATGTTGGTGCCATAGTCCCACCAGAAATCGCACCACCATTACCCAAGGAAATATCAACCTGGGAATAAGAGATTTCACCAGAATTCACAGGATATGCGCGCAAATAAAATGTATATATGTTTCCAGACTTGCCAGTCACAATAAGGTTTGTGTCGCTGCCATTATTGTCAGCGGTAGGCTGAATATACATTGTTCGACTGCCTTTTGCAGTTTGTATATCAAACAACGTTTCGTCACCACGCATTATTTCTTCGATTGCTTCGCCGTTTGGTAATGTCACCAAAGTCGCCATACCAGAACGCGTTTTAATTGGTAAAACAGTCCCCTTGGACCAGGTGAGGTTTGCATAACCTGGCTGGGAAGAACCCGCAGCCATATTTGCATTTGGATTATCCCATGCAACCTGATAATCAGCAAATGCAGGAAATGCGCCAAGCATAACTGATAACAAAGAAATATTTAATTTGTGTGTAAAGCAAGCCATCGTTTATATTCCTTCCTTGTAAAAATCTGTATCTGATAACGGGTCTGTTTCTTTTGCGTCCAAAACCTTGTATTCTGTGACCTGAATACCCAGCGGGTTATTGCGCAAATCTTTCAGATAATTCAGTGGGTTATCCGAATTATTATCCAGATAAGATTCTATTTCTATACTTATCTTATAACTTTTTGGACCAATCTGTCTACCACTATTTTGATCAAAGCATGTTCTTTCAAAATTGACAATATAACGTTGTGATTTTTTAACCTGGACAATATTGCCGTCATTAAAATTCACAGAACAAACCATATTATACATGCGATTTTCTGTGACCTCGTTATAGGTATCAGTGCTTCTGAATTGGGCAGATACAGAAGGCGAAGACCAAGGCTTTACAATACGATTCCATCTTTCGATTGTGACAGATTTCGGACTTTCAAGGGAATTTCTGGCGATTACATACGTTCTGATGAACCCTTTGATATATTCTGATTGAAAATCTTTGTTTTTTGGATTTTGTTGATCCAATACATAATTCACATTACGACTTTGGTTTTGCAGAAAGAAAACCTCTGGTCGTGTAAGTGGCGCCATTTGATACAAAGTGAATACCAAAACAGCCAGCACCGCAATAGATGCGGCTAAAACGAACGTCAGTGTTCTTGATACTAAAACCGGCGGTTCTACGACCTTTGACACAAATTTCCCCTACATTATTTATACCGATTGTAGACAATTTGTTTTATTATGTGCAAGTAAAAAAATAACAATTTTTAATTTTTTATTTGCAATATTAAAGTTGGTGTGTGTTTTTCGCTTGCGATAAATTTTTTAAACGGTTATAATATTTCCGCTTGATTTTTAATATCGGTGTGCTATGCTTGCACCGATTATCGGTATACTGTGGTAATAAATACAAGGGTGCGTTTATGGAGATTTGTGCGTAAAATCAAAAGACTAGGGGCTTAGTTCAACGGTAGAATATCGGTCTCCAAAACCGCGGATGAGGGTTCGATTCCTTCAGCCCCTGCCAAAACAGAAATATCGATAGAGCAAGGCAAATCGGAAAATTTATGAAAAAAGTACTAGAATTTATTAAATCAGTGCGTTCAGAATGGTTCAAAATTGTTTGGCCATCACGTGAAAATGTTATCAAAACAACCATAATGATATTGGTATGCTCTGGCGTGGCTGCTTTGTTCTTTTTTGTTGTTGATGGTATATTAAATGCGCTGGTTGGGTGGATTTTCTAAAAAAATACAAGGGGATAAAGCATGGAAGAAAAAATGCAGTGGTTTGTCGTAAATGTTCATACTGGTTGCGAAGACAAGGTTGCGCGTGAATTGCGTGAACAAATTGATAAACGTAAATTAAATGCTTATTTTGGAGAGATCTTGGTTCCAACGCGTGAAGTGTCTGAAATAAAAGCGGGAAAACGTGTTAAATCAGAAAAGAAATTTTTCCCAGGTTATATTGTTGTTCAGATGATTATGAATAATGAAACATTTTCTTTGGTGAAGTTGATGCCCCAGGTTGTTATGTTTTTGGGTCAGAAAGTTAAAAACCAATCTAAACCAATTCCTATCAGTGAAGCAGAAGCGCGTCGCTTGTTGAAACAAGTAGAAGAAGGTTCTGTGGTCACAGAAGATACAGTTTATGAAGACGGTCAAGAAGTTCATGTTATTGACGGTCCATTTGCAAACTTTAATGGTATTGCATCAAATGTTGATAATGTGAAACAGAAAATGACCGTGACAATTTTGGTATTTGGTCGTGAAACCAGTGTTGAACTGGATTTTGCCCAGGTAGAAAGAGTTTAGTCCGATGGACTAATGTGTGGAAGATGCGCCACATCGAACCACAACACTAACCAGATGTGAAAACATCGTAAAAAAATGGAGTGAAAAATGGCAAAAAAAGAACTAAAAGGGATTGTTAAATTAGTAGTCCCTGCAAAGCAAGCGAATCCTGCGCCTCCTATTGGACCTGCGTTGGGTGCTGCTGGTGTTAATATCGCAGAATTCTGCAAACAGTTTAATGATAAAACAGCTGATAAAGAACCAGGAATGCCAATTCCTTGCATAATCACTGTTTATACAGACCGCAGTTTCGAATTTATCATGAAATTGCCACCTGTGTCATACTATATTAAAAAAGCGTTGAAATTGAAATCTGGCTCTAAGAAACCAGGTCGTGATTTCGTTGGAACTATTTCCAAAGCACAAATCGAAGAAATAGCAAAAGCAAAAATGCCTGACTTGAATTGCTCTACAATTGAATCTGCTTGCAATATTGTTGCAGGTCAATGCCGTTCTATGGGCGTAAAGGTGGGGGAATAAGTCATGAAAAAGATTACAAAAAGAAAACAAACTTGGGCATCATTAGATGCTAATAAAGTTTACGCTTTGACAGACGCGGTTGAAACATTGCGTGGTTTTTGCTCTTCTAAATTTGATGAAAGTTTGGAAATTGCAATTAAATTGGGCATTGATGTTGCCAAAGCTGATCAAAACATTCGTGGAATGTTGTCTTTGCCAAATGGTACAGGCAAAAAAGTGCGTGTTGCAGTATTTACAATCAACAGCCAAGACGAAGCCAAGAAAGCTGGCGCTGATGTCATTGGTGGTGAAGAATTGATTGACAAGGTTGCAAACGGCTTTTTAGATTTTGATCGTGTTATTGCAACACCTGATATGATGCCAAAAATGTCAAAGGTTGCTCGCGTTTTGGGACCAAAAGGTTTAATGCCAAACCCAAAATTGGGCACAGTCACAAATAACATAGCAGAAGCAGTTGCAAATGCAAAGGCTGGTCAGATTGAATATCGTGCTGAAAAGAACGGTATTATTCATGCTGGTATCGGTAAAATGTCTTTTGCTACGGATAAATTGGTCGAAAATGCAAACGCATTAATCGAGCAGTTGAAAAAGGTAAAACCTGCATCTGCCAAAGGTCAGTATATTTTGGGATGCAGTGTTGCAACAACCCAGGGCCCAGGTCTGAAGGTTGATATAAAATAATTTATGGTGGGCAAACCCACCATAAAAACAGATTTCTGTCCAAGACTGATGGTGTGAACAAAATCACTTAATTTCCATCATAGACAAAGAAAAAATTCTTTGGGGCAGGAACACAAGCCCCACCGGTGGGAAACCACAGATGGAAAGTTAAACAAAAGAAGCTTAAAAGGATATATAAAGATGAGACGCGAAGAAAAATCAGACTTGATTTCAGCGTTGCAGTCGTCCTTGAAAGAAGCGAACGGTGTTTTCGTTATTGAAAACCATGGTTTGACAGTGAAAGAAATGGAATCCTTGCGTAATGAATTGCGTCCTTTGGTTTCCTTGTTCAAGGTTGTCAAAAACCGTTTGATGAAATTGGCATTGAAAGATACCAATTTCGAAGCTGTATCTGACTTGATGAAACGTCCAACTGCCGTTGCAATTGCAACAGATGCGTTGGCTGTGACAAAAGTTTTGGCAAAATTTGCCGAAGACCATCAAAATTTCAGCATTATTGGTGGTAAAATGGATGCAGACCTTCTGGATGTGAACGGCATTGTGCAATTATCCAAGCTTCCGTCCCTGTTGGAAATTCGTGGAACTATCGCACGTATTTTGATAGAACCAGCATCACGCTTGGCACGTGTTTCAGCAGAGTATGGAAAGAAACAAAATTAAAAACTCAACAAGGAGTATTAAAATGGCAGATATTCAAAAAATAGTTGAAGAATTGTCAAAATTGACTGTCCAAGAAGCAGTTGAATTATCAAAAGCACTGGAAGAAACTTGGGGTGTAAGCGCTGCTGCGGCTGTTGCAGTTGCTGCTGGTCCTGCTGCTGGTGCTGCAGCTGAAGAAAAAACAGAATTTGATGTTGTATTGGCAGACGCTGGTGCAAACAAATTGGCTGTTATCAAAGCTGTGAAAGATATCACTGGTTTGGGTTTGGGCGAAGCAAAAGCTTTGGTTGAATCTGCACCAAAAGCAGTGAAAGAAGCAGTTGCAAAAGATGAAGCAGAAAAAATGAAAGCTACATTAGAAGCAGCTGGTGCAAAAGTAGAAATGAAATAATTTCTAGAACTGGAATCGCAAGATTCCAAAAATTGCAGAAATGCAATCCCGCCGCCCGCCCAGAATGGTAAAAAATCCTGGGCGGGCACAAAGGCGTAAAAAATAACGAATTTTTTTCGTTTGCAAAATACAGAAAAGAAAAATAAAAAGGATTCAGAAAATGGCAATTATCCAGAAGCTTAGAAAATCTTTCGGTAAAAGTTTTTTGCAAACTCCGCTTCCTGATTTGGTTGAAATTCAGTATAATTCTTACAAAGATTTTTTACAGGCAGATGTCGCCCCTGAAAACAGAAAAGACAAGGGCTTGCAAAATGTGTTCAAATCTATGTTCCCAATTAAAGATTATGCGGGAATCGCAGATTTGGAATTCATTGAATATACTTTGGATAAACCTGTATATAATGTCCAAGAATGTATGCTGCGTGATATGACATATTCCAGCAAACTGAAATTGAAGCTGAGATTGATTTTGTGGGATATCGCAGAAGATGGTAAAAAATCTTTGCGTGATATCAAAGAACAAGAAATATTTATGGGTGAAGTTCCTTTGATGACAGAACGTGGTAGCTTTATTGCTGCGGGCGTTGAACGTGTCGTTGTATCCCAAATGCATCGTGCACAAGGTGTCGTATTCGGAACAACCAAAGAAGCAAAAATTGCCGGGAATCCAGAAACTTACACAGGGCGCATAATTCCAGAACATGGCTCTTGGATTGATTTTGAGGAATCCAAGGGGGTTATTTATGTTCGTATTGATCGCAGACGTAAAATACCAGCAACTGTTCTGTTGCGTTGCTTGCCTTGTGCAGAAGATGAAAAGAAATTTATGTCTGACCCACGCAAACCAAATATTGTGGGTATGGGCAACGAGGAAATCTTGGAAACATTTTATAAAAAGATTCCTTTGTCTTTTGACGGGAATTTGTGGATTGGCGATACAAACGTTTTCGAAGGTTTGGATAAATATCGTTTGAATTATGATTTGATAAATCCAAAAGACAAGAAACCTTTGGCAAACAAGGGTGATCGTTTGAACGCAAAACGTCTGGCCAAGGTTGTATCTGCGTCCAAGACATTTGGGTTAACACGTGATTCTTTGATTGGTGAATATTTATTTAGCGCTGTCAAAAACGGCGAAGAAGTATTGTTCCAAGAAGGTACAGAAATCACAGAAGAGGTATTGAACGAATTGGAAAAATTGGGTGTTAAAAACATATCGTTGATTGCGATTGATAACACAACAATTACAAGCCATATGCGCAATACTTTGATGGCAGATAAAACAACAAATCGTGAAGAAGCTTTGATTGCGATTTATGATGTTGTTCGTCCAGGTGAACGTCCAACATTAGAAGCAGCAATCAATTTATTCTTGCGCCAAGGTTTTGATTCTGCTTATTACGATTTATCTGCAGTTGGTCGTTTCAAAATGAACAAGCGTTTAAGAATTGATTCTGGCAAAAAACCAGAAGATGAACGCACTTTGACCAAGGCGGATTTCTTGGCAGTGTTGAAAACATTGACCAATATTATTGACAAGAAAGACACAATCGATGATATCGATAACTTGTCTAATCGTCGTGTTCGCACAGTTGGCGAATTGTTTGAACAAACTTTCCGCAGTGGTATGTTGCGTATTGAAAGATTGGTTCGTGAAAGTTTGACATCTCCAAATATTGCAACTATGCAACCACAAGATGTTGTCAATGCAAAACCATTGATGTCATTGATTGCTGAATTCTTGGGAACATCTCAGTTATCTCAGTTTATGGATTCATTTAATCCATTGGCCGAAGTTGAACATAAACGTTTGGTATCTGCTTTGGGGCCTGGTGGATTGAATCGTGAACGTGCAGGTATCGGCGTCCGTGACGTGCATCCAACACACTATGGTAGATTGTGCCCAATTCACAGTCCAGAAGGTCCAAACATTGGTTTGATTACCCACTTGGCATCTTATGCACGTGTGAATCCTTATGGGTTTATTGAAACACCATACTATGTTGTAAAAAACAGCAAAATTACTGATGAAATGGTGTATTTAACCGCTGATGAAGAATTGGGACATAAAATTGCCCAGGGGAATACCCCAACGACTTCAACTGGTGTTTTATCAGAAGAAATGGTGACAGCGCGTGTTGATGGCAACTTTACAATGGTTCCAAAAGAAGAAATCGATTTAATCGACGTTGCGCCACGTCAAATTGTTTCCATTGCAACAGGTTTGATACCTTTTGTTGCGAACGACGACGGTCAGCGTGCTTTGATGGGATCAAACATGCAACGTCAAGGTGTTCCACTTATGCGGGTTGAGGCCCCATTGGTTGGAACAGGTATCGAACGCGAAGTTGCACGTGATTCACGTACAGGAAAGGTTGCAAAACACAGCGGTGTTGTAGAATCTGTGGATGCAAACCGTATCGTTGTAAAATGTATGAATTCACGTAATGTCGTAACTGGCGTAGACATTTACAATTTGGAAAAGTTTAACCGTTCAAATGGTGAAACAGTTATACACCAAAAACCATTGGTTCATGTCGGCGACAGAATTGTTGCAGGCGATATAATCGCAGACGGTTCATCTATGAATTATGGTGAATTGGCTTTGGGACGTAATGTGTTAGTTGCATTTGTTCCATGGCGTGGTTATAACTATGAAGACGCTATTGTGATTTCTGAACGCATTTCCAGGGACGATGTATTCACATCTATCAAGATTGTAGAAAAAGAAATCAAATTGCGTGATACCCAGTTAGGTCCAGAAAGCTTTACACGTGATATCCCAAATGTCGGTGAAGAAGCACTGAAGAATTTGGACGAATCTGGTATCATTTATGTTGGTGCCCGCGTAAAACAGGGTGATATCTTGGTTGGTCGTGTTTCGCCAAAATCTGAAACATTATTGACCCCAGAAGAAGCGCTGTTGCGTAATATCTTTGGTGAAAAGGCATTAAATGTAAAAGATACTTCGTTAAAGGTTGGACCAAACGAAGAAGGAACAGTTATTGGTGTGAACGTTTTGACACGTCATGGTGTTAAAAAAGACGACAGAACACAAATGATTGAATTGCAGAAAATCGAAAAAATCAACAAAAACCGCGATGAAGAAACAGCGATTATCGAAGACGGTTTTGCTGATCAGGTTTTCCAGTTGGCTGAAAATGCTACAATTTCCGCAGGTTCTGGCAGTTTGAAACCATTTATTGGTAAAAAATTGACAGCAGAAGTGTTTGATGGTATCAAACCAGCAGATATGAAAAAGTTGGTTATTGATAACAAAGAAATCCAAGCGAAAATTGACGAATTGCGCGAACAGCACATGTTGAAATTGAAAGAATTGAACGAACGTGCTGATGCCGAAATTCAGAAAGCAACAGAAAGCACAACTTTGGGTGCAGGTGTTCTGAAAGAAGTCAAGGTTTATATCGCACACAAAATGAAATTGCAACCTGGTGATAAAATGGCTGGACGTCATGGAAACAAGGGTATTGTATCCCGTGTTGTTCCAATCGAAGATATGCCACACATGGAAGACGGAACACCTGTTGATATCGTTCTGAATCCATTGGGTGTACCAAGTCGTATGAACATTGGCCAGCTGTTTGAAACACATTTGGGTATGGCTGCCCGCGCGTTGGGTCAACAAATCGGTGAAGTGCTGGACGAAGTAAAACAAAAACGTGCAGTCACAGACGATTTGCGTGCCATTATGGGCAAGATATATGGCAAAAGTGTCGCTGAAAAACTTGAAAAAATGACTGATACAGATGTTCGTGCAGAGGCTGCATTGTTGCGTAATGGTGTTCCAATGGCTACACCAACATTCGACGATGCCACAGCAGACGAAATCAAATCAATGTTGAAATTGGCTAAATTACCAGAATCTGGCCAGTTCACTTTGTATGATGGTGTGACAGGTGAAAAATTTGCACGTCCTGTGACAGTTGGTGTTATGTACATGATGAAATTGCATCACTTGGTTGATGAAAAGATTCATGCACGTTCCACAGGTAGCTATTCTCTGGTCACACAACAACCTTTGTCTGGTAAAGCACACATGGGTGGTCAAAGACTTGGAGAAATGGAAGTTTGGGCACTGGAAGCACACGGTGCTGCACACTTGTTGCGCGAAATGTTGACTGTCAAATCTGACGATATTGTCGGCAGAAATAAAATGTATGAAGCAATTATTTCTGGGAACAATGATATCCAAACAGGCACACCAGAAGCGTTCAACGTTTTGGTTCGTGAATTGCGCGGATTAGGTTTGGCATTAACAGCAAAAAAAATTGATTAGTGGCTGGGCCCAGGGCGGTGAAAACCGCCTGCCGGCCACAAGGCACTTTTAGTGACGTAAAAGGAGCAAAAACAAATGACAAATATGTTGCAAAAGATATTTGGACAAATAGAAACCAAGGAACAATTTGATGCGTTGCGTATTTCTATCGCGTCCCCAGAAGAAATTCTGTCGTGGTCTCATGGCGAAGTTAAAAAGCCTGAAACCATCAACTATCATTCCTTGAAACCAGAAGCAGAAGGTTTATTCTGCCAACAGATTTTCGGTCCTGTGAAAGATTATGAATGCGCATGCGGAAAATATAAACGCATTAAATTCCGTGGCGTAGTTTGCGAACGTTGCGGTGTTGAAGTTGGCTCTTCCGCTGTTCGTCGTGAACGTATGGGACACATTAAATTGGCAATACCTGTGGCACATACTTGGTTTTTACGTGAAGGTAAAATCGCAACCTTGTTGAACAATTTACCACAAAAGAAATTGGAACAAGTGATTTCTTATGATGCCTATATTGTCACAGAACCAGGTTTAACCAGTCTGAAACAATATGATGTCATCAGCGAAGATGAATACCAGGCTGCTATTGAAGAATTTGGTGAAGATTCCTTCCATGTTGGTATTGGTGCCGAAGGTATTCGTGAAATTATCGCTGGTTTGGATATGGGTGATGAAAGAACACGTTTGCGTGCTGAATTGGCAGAAACAAAATCAGAAGCAAAACGCAAATCTTTAATCAAACAATTAAAGTTAGTGGAAGCATTTTTGGATTCTAAAACAGAACCTGCATGGATGTTGCCGGATATTATTCCTGTGATTCCACCAGATATGCGTCCATTGGTCACTTTGGATGCGGGTCATGTTGCTGCATCTGATTTGAACGATTTGTATCGTCGTGTGATTATCCGTAATAATCGTCTGAAAAGATTTATGGAAATGCATGCACCTGAAATCATCGTTCGCAATGAAAAACGCATGCTTCAGGAAGCTGTTGATTCATTGTTCGATAATGGACACAAAGCACGTCCAATGGTTTCACAGAATCGTCGTCCGTTGAAATCATTATCTGATTCATTACGTGGTAAAAGCGGTCGTTTCCGTATGAACATGTTGGGTAAACGTGTTGATTATTCCGGTCGTAGTGTTATCGTTCCTGGGCCAAATTTACGCATGCACCAGGTTGGTTTGCCAAAGACAATGGCTTTGGAATTATTCAAACCATTTGTTTATGCTAAATTGTTGGCTGGTGATTATGCAAACACATTAAAAACAGCGCGTAAAATGGTTGAAAATGGCGAAGATATCGTATGGGAAATATTGGAACGCGTTATTTATCAACACCCAGTATTGTTAAATCGTGCGCCATCTTTGCACAGATTGTCTTTGATTGCATTTGAACCTGTGTTGATAGAAGGTAAAGCAATCCGTTTGCACCCATTGGTTTGTGCTGGTTTTAACGCTGACTTTGACGGTGACCAGATGTCTGTTCATGTGCCAATTTCTTTGGAAGCACAATTGGAAGCACGCACATTGATGTTATCAACAAATAACGTATTGTCACCTGCAAACGGTGAACCAATGACAGTTCCAACACAAGACATGGTTTTGGGTGTTTACTATATATCTTTGATTAATGGTGAACATACTGAAAAATCGCCACGTTTTGCAAATATGGACGAAGTTAAATTGGCATTGGAAAATAAAACTATCACATTACATACACCAATTTATGCACGCGTTAACGGCAAGAAATACGCAACAACCGCTGGTCGTATGATGTTGGGTGAAATATTACCAGAAGGTATGCCATTTGATTCTGTAAATAAAGTTATGCCAAGAAAAGAAATCAAAAAACTATTGGCATCGGCGTATGAAATGTGCGGTGACAAAGCGATGATTTTGTTGGCTGACGCCTTGAAAGATACAGGTTTCGAACAGGCTGTGCGCAGTGGTATTTCAATCGGATTTGACGATATCGTTATTCCAGAAGATAAAAAGACCATTATTGAAAAAGCTGAAAAGTCTGCGACAGAAATTGAAAACCAATATCAAAACGGTTTGCTGTCCAGTGGTGAACGTCATAATAAATTGATTGACCTTTGGATGCACACCACAGAAGAGTTGGGTGATAAAGCATACGCGGCATTTGGTAATGCAAGTGGCGATAACTGGAATTCAATTCATATGATGGCTTTATCTGGAGCTCGTGGGTCTAAGGGTCAGATTCAGCAGTTAGCGGGTATGCGTGGTATTCCACAGAAACCAGACGGTTCTTTGATTGAAGTTCCTATTATTTCGAACTTCAAGGAAGGCTTGAAGATGTCTGAATACTTCTCGTCAACACACGGAACACGTAAAGGTATGGCGGATACTGCGTTAAAGACTGCTACATCTGGATATCTGACACGTCGTTTGGTTGAATTGGCACAAAATACAGTCATCACAGAACACGATTGTGGCACCAAAGAATACATCACAGAAAAACCTGTGTATCAAGGATCAAGATTGGTTGTTCCTTTGGGGGACGTTGTTTTGGGACGTACAGCAGCACATGATATCGTTCATCCTTTGACCAAAGAAGTCATTGTGAAAGAGGGCGATTTGGTGACCAAGGCTGCGGCCCGTAAAATCAATGAATCTGGCTTGCCAAGTGTTGATGTTCGCAGTGTGTTAACATGTTGCAGTGACGGTTTGTGCGCAAAATGTTATGGTATGGATTTGTCGCGTGATGCGCTGGTTCATGTCGGTGAAGCAGTCGGTGTGGTTGCGGGTCAGTCCATTGGTGAACCTGGAACCCAGTTGACTTTGCGTACTTTCCATATTGGTGGTATCGCGCAGGGTGGTTCTGAAAGTCACTTTATTGAAATGCCAGAGGCAGGAACCATTAAATTGGTAAATGTGAATACAATTACAAATTCTGCTGGTCGTGTTATTGTTCTGTCACGTAATGGCAAAATCGCGATTGTCGACAAAAACGGCAAAGAAATATTCAGCTGTGGTTTACCATACGCATCTATGTTGTTGGTGAACGAAGGCGATAATGTTTCCAAGGGCCAGAAAGTCGCAGAATGGGATCCATATTCCAACACAATCATTGCAGATCGTGACGGTATAGTTTCATTTAATGACTTGATTGAAAACGTTTCTTTCCAAGAAGAAATCGATAGTGTGACAGGTATTATGTCCAGAAAGATTATAAACTGGAAACAAAACACCAAAAAGGCTTTAAGTCCGTCAATCCGTTTGGTTGATGAATCTGGCAATATCGTATCTTTGGGTGGCAAGAAAGTTGCTGAATACTTATTACCAACATACGCAACTTTAAGTGTGTCAAATGGCGATAAAGTTGTTGCTGGTGATATTTTAGCGCGTATTCCTGTCCAAACCAAGAAGACAGGCGATATTACTGGTGGTTTGCCACGTGTAGAAGAATTGTTGGAAATTCGTCGTCCTGCAAACCCTGCATTATTGGCAGAAACAGACGGAACCATAGAATTGGAAGACTCTAAATCCAAGATTATTATCCGCATCGAACCAACTGACGGTTCTAAACCTGTGGAATATGCTGTACCAAAAGGAACTAACTTGTTAGTTCGCAGTGGCGATATGGTTCGCAAGGCTGATAAATTGGTTGACGGTGATCCTGTTCCCCAAGATGTGTTGCGCATTTTGGGCCAGAAAGCATTGGCACAATTTATGGTCGAACAGGTCCAGCAAGTTTACCGTTTACAGGGTGTGTCAATTAACGATAAACACTTTGAAATCTTGATACGTGAAATGACTCGTCGTGTAGAAATCAGCAATCCTGGTGATACAGCATTCTTAAGTGGTCAGGTTGTCGATCGTGTCGATTTCGAAGAAGAAAACGCTCGTGTTGCCAAAGACGGTGGTCGCGTTGCAGAAGCGTCCCAGATTTTGGTTGGTTTGACACGTGCATCTTTGACATCTCGTTCGTTTATATCAAATGCATCGTTCCAACAGACAACAAAAGTCTTGGTAGATGCAGCAATCAGCGGGGCAACCGACAGGTTGGCGGGTGTGAACGAAAACTTGGTTGTTGGACGTTTAATACCAATCGGCACAGGTGCATACGTTCGTCGTGTTCGTGAAATTGCGAAAGCAGAAGAAAACGCAGAACGTTTGGCACGTGAAGGTGGCGAACAACAACAATTATTGGATATCTAATCAATAAAATGGAAAAATGCCCAGTGTTTGTATGAAAGTGCGATAATACTGGGCATTTTATTATGCTATGAACGAAATACCAGCGATTTTTTGTGACATAGACGGCGTAGTCAGCCATAAATTTGCTGTGCCGAATTATGATCATTTTGGTGAACCAAATATGAAAATGATACCGGTGCTGGAAAGTCTTGGGCGTGATTTCACTATCGTTTTTATCACAGGGCGTTGGGCGATGGGTCAAGATAAAGTTGAAAAGTTCTTGAATGATTTATTACCGAATATCAAGAAAAAGGTATTTTGCAAGCCTCACGATTATCCTGGTACAACAGCAGAATATAAATTGGCAACAATTATTGATTTGGAAAACAAGGGGTATAAATTTCATCTGGGACTTGATGACCACAGCGCTGTTGTTGGTTTAATGCATAATCATGGTATGTTTATGGCGCAGGTTTTAAGTGATTAAGATAATTTTTTGCTTGCAAATGAACAATAATAGAATAAAATAAATAACTGTAAATAAAAGGATTCTAAAATGGCAACTCCAAAAAGTAAACCAAGTAAAGCACGCTCTGCACAACGTCGTTCACATGATGCATTGTCTGTGATGCCAGTTGGTGTATGCAAAAAATGTGGCGAAAAGAAACGCCCACATCATGTTTGTCCTGCATGCGGTTCTAAATAATCTTGTACAAGGAAAATAAAAGGGTGGGGTATATTTTACTTATGCCCTTTTTTTATGTAAAAAATGACAGAAACAAAACGTATTATTTCAGTAGATGCAATGGGCGGCGATAATGCACCGATTGCGGTTATGGGCGGTATGAATCAATTTCTGTATCAGTACGGCGAAGATTCTGTGTTTTTCCGCGTATTTGGCAAAGAAAGCATCTTGCGTTCTATGTTGAAAAAATTTCCACGTGTCGCGCGTAATTGCGAAATCATAAACGCAGATAATGTGATATCGTCAACTGACAAAGTGCGCGATGTTATTCGTCATGCCCAAGATACATCTATGTACATGGCAATTATGGACGTTCGTAATGGCAATTCTTCGGCGGTTGTGTCTGCGGGGAATACAGGCGTTTTAATGGCATTATCTAAATTAGCATTGAAAACAGTTGATGGGATATCAAGACCTGCGATAACAACAATGTTGCCATCTGGAAACGGTGATTCACGTGTTGTTGGGCTGGATTTGGGGGCTAATGTTCAATGTGATGAGGAGATTTTATTTGACTTTTCGATATTGGGCAGTGTTTATGCCGAAATAATCGGTGGTATGAAACGACCAAAGGTTGGAATCTTGAACATTGGCGAAGAAGAAACCAAGGGCAGCGAAACTCTGCAAAGATTGAACAAGGTTTTATCAGAACACAGCAAAGAATTACCGTATGAATACATTGGTTTTGTAGAGGGGACAGATATATCCGCAGGTAATGTTCAGGTTGTCGTCACAGATGGCTTTACAGGCAATGTTATGTTGAAAACGGTTGAAGGTACTGCAAAATTGATTTCGCGCGTTGTAAAGGCAAATTACAAGAAATCTCTGCTGGCAATACTTGGAACATTTTTCCTGATACATTTATTCAAAAGATTGAAAAATAAAATTGACCCACGTTCTTATGCTGGTGCGGTATTTTTGGGTCTGAACGGATTTTCGATAAAAACACACGGGAACAGCGATGCATTGGCATGGTCGCATGCGCTGGAATACGCTGCAAATTTATCTAAATCAGATTTCTACGGCAAAATACGCGAACGCACAAACGCATTGTCAAAAATTAAAAAAGAAATCAAAAAATTATCAAGCAAAGAGTGAAAAGATTGTCTTATTAAGAACGTACAAAATTTCTCGCCCAGGGTGGAAAGTTGGTGTGTTTTTATATAAGGTTAATTTAATAAAAAATAAAACACTTGCATTGTTGTTTTGATTGTTTCTATAATCTGTGCATCTAGTCACAAAAGGAGAAAAAATGAAAACATTAAAAATCGCATCTGTTGTATTTGGCTGTGCTGTGATGGCAGCTGCAAACGCCGCTGATATCACGCTGTTTCATTCACCATCTTGCCCACACTGCCGGCATGCACGTGAATTTATCGAAAGCACTTTGATATACGAATATGGTGATTTAAAGGTCACAGAAATCAATGTGATGAGTGCTGATAATCGTCAGGCGTTTATGGATACTTTGACTAAATGCGAATACAAAAGTGGCGGCGTTCCAGTGATTGTTATTGGTGACAAATGTTTCCAGGGTTATGCAGATTCTATGCAAGACAAATTGCGTGCAGCTGTTGAAATTGATTTGACTGATGAACAAAAACAATCTGCCAAAGATAACAAAGCAAAAATGGCAGAAGACAAAGATGCTTTTGTTGCTGAACACGCAGACAGAAAAGATACAATCGTATTTGTCGAAGGTAAAAAAAATAAATAATTCATTCAGCACAACCGATATTCTGTTATTCGGAATATTGGCTGTGTTGATACTTGGTTTAGGATTTGTTTTATTAAAACCAAAGAAACAAAAACAGGCTGAATAATGTTTGATTTAACAATAATGGATTATGTTTATGTTCTGGTTGTGATTATTTCCACGATATGGGCAACTGTGCGTGGTGGAATTTATGAAACAATCGCGACTATGTCATGGGTTGTGGCGGCAATTACTGCGCGTTTTGTATCGCCTTATTTGGACAAATTGTTGCAGAATTGGTTTAATGTGTCTGGATCCACAGTCGGGACATTGGTCGCATCTTACTTCATAGTATTCTTTGTAATTTTGGTGATTGTTGGTTTTATAAATCAAAAACTGCGCGAAAAAATTCAGGCCAGTTTTTTGGCTGCGTCTGACAAAACTTTGGGTGTGATATTTGGAATAATTCGCAGTATCGTTGTTATGGGCTTTGTTTATTGGGGTGCTTTGTGGTATTATTCAGACACGCCACATTTGCCACATTGGGTTGCAGATGCACGCACGCGTCCGATTATGCAGTTGACAGCGGTAAAATTAGATGAATGGTTTTTCTTTGGTAATAATAAACTGCTAAAACGTGATATGGATGATAACAAAGATTTCAAGAATCTGATTAACCCAACAGTTAAACAAAAATCAGAAAATTCGGAACAAAAGCAAGAAGGCGAAACAGGATATAAATCATCTGAACGTGCCGCATTGGAAAACCAACTGTTGCAGATAGAGTCTGTGGCAAACGCAATCCAAGAACACCAAGGCAAACAGAACCAAAAATAATTGGCGTTCCCAGCAGAATTCGAATCTGCATCTAATCCTTAGGAGGGATTTGTTCTATCCTGTTGAACTATGGGAACTTACGGGACATATTTTACACCCATAAAAAAATAAATCAACATTTAGTAATTGCAATCTGTAAAACCTTGGTTATAATAGTCAGGATAAAAACATAATAAACAGGTGATAATTATGGCAACTATAACCCGTGTTGATTTAGCAGATTCTTTGCGCGACCGTTTCGGTTTAACAAATGCTGATGCTTATAAAATGATAGATGTGATTTTTGATGAAATTGAACAGTCGCTGATTCATGGTGAGGAAGTCAAGATTGCAGGTTTCGGCACTTTCAAAATTTTATCTAAATCTGCGCGCATTGGTCGTAATCCACGCACTGGTGTGCCAGCGGTTATATCTGCGCGTCGTGTTGCAAGTTTTCGTCCAAATAATGAATTCAGAAAATTGGTTGCAGACAACAAATAAAAATATCAAAAAACCGCCGATTTGGCGGTTTTTCTATTACCACAATTTCACGCGTTTTTCTGGTGCAACATACATTTTATCAGATTCACTTATGTTAAACACATCATACCAAGCATCAACGTGTGGTAATATTCCGTTCACACGCCAACGTGATAATGAGTGTTCATCTGTTTTTGTTCTGCGTAAAATTTCTTCGTCACGAATATTGCTAACTTCACCCATAGCATAAGCAATAAAGAATCTTTGGTCAGGTGTTAAACCAATTGCGTCTTCTGATTTTTCACCAAAGTTTTTATATGCTGTGTATGATACAGTCAACCCACCATAATCAGCCAAATTTTCACCCAAAGTAAATTCACCATTTGCATGTGTGTTTGGTGCAACAATTATTGCGTCAAAGAATTTACGCATAACATTTGCACGTTCATCGAATCGTTTTGCGTCGTCTGTATTCCACCAGTCTTTCATATTGCCATCTTTATCAAAATGGCGTCCTTGGTCATCAAAGCCATGTGTCATTTCGTGTCCAATCACAGAACCAATCGCGCCATAATTAAACGCATCGTCTGCATTCATATCAAAAAATGGATACTGCAATATGCCCGCAGGGAAACAAATTTCATTTGCGGACGGATCGTAATACGCATTGACTTCGTGGGCATTCATATACCAAATATATGGGTCTTTTTCTTTGCCGACTTTGTTCAGCCAAAATTCGTCTTCGAATTCTGCGACACGCATCATGTTCGCAAACAAAGAATCATTTGTTATTTCCAATTTAGAATAATCGCGCCACTTGTCAGGATAACCGATTTTCGCCTTGAAAGTATGCAGTTTATTTAACGCTTGTTTTTTTGTTTCGTCACCCATCCAACTTAAATTTTTGATTCGCATTTCCAGTGCACGTTGCAAGTTTTTAACCAAATCTTGCATGCGTTTTTTTGCAGATTCTGGAAAATATTTTTTCACATATAAATGTCCTATTTCTTCGCCGAGTGACCCGTCCAGCATCGCCACAGCGCGTTTCCAACGTGGCTTTTGTTCTTTTTGACCAGACAGCACACGATTGTAAAAATCAAATGCGATATCGTATGTTTTGTCGTCCAGCAAAGATACTGCAGAATTTATAATTCTGAATTTCAGATACGTTTTAATTAAATTTATGTCTGTATCGTTCATTATCGCAACAGATTCTTTGATTGGTTCAATTTGCGCGGTATTCAGATATTCAGGTTTAACACCACGCGATTCAAAATATTTATCCCAATCAAAATTTGGTATTTCGTTTTTCAGTTCTGCAAAAGATTTTTTATGGTAATTTGATAATGGATCACGCAATAATTCTTTTTTGTAAAAAGACTTTGCCATGCGTTCTTCCAAAGCATACAATTTTTCAACATCAACAGGTATGCCAAAATTATCCATCTGCTTTTTGATATATTGTTTATACTTGGTGCGAACCTCTTTCGATTTTGCATCATCGTCAAAATAATAATCGCGTGTCAAGCCGGTGCCACCCTGACCAATATTAAACAGATAATGTTCGCTGTCCTTTTCATCCAGACCGACACCATTATCCCAAAAAGCTGTTGAAAATTTGTGCATTTTACCAAGATATTCTGGCAAATCAGATGCTGATTTTATTTTATCAATTTCATCAATATAAGATTGGACCGGCGCTGTTTTGTCAGCGTTTAATTTTTCAGCATTCATCGCGATTTTATATAACAAACCAATTTTGCCAGAATCATTTTCAGCAATTTCACGAACGCGCTCTAAATTAGTATTTATCAAAACATCAAAAGAACCATAACGCGTATAATCGTCTGGAATTGGATTAGCGTCGCGCCAGCCCTGGGTCGCATAATCATAAAAATCATTTCCAGGTTTTACACTGATGTTCATATTTTCAGGCTTTATTCCAATTTGCATTGTTTTCTCCTTTGTCATAAAAAACGCCCATATCGCTGTTAAAACGACAGCAATTATTCCGATGATGTCTAAAATTTTATTTTTCATTTTATTATATCCAACATTATGTTATCCAGAACCAACATACCTTTTGCTGTGACAGACAAATGTTTGTCTGATTGAACAACCAAGTCATTGTGATTTTTCACCCAATCAAAATTTATTTGTTTTGCCACATCGTTTGATAACAATACACCACGAACTGTTCGCATGCCAGTAATTATTTTTTCAATCGCGCGCGTATCATTATTTATTTTTTCCAACTTTTCATAATTTCCCAATTCGTCATACCAATCATTATCCATAAGTATTCGACCTGCTGCGGCACGCCCAATACCAATATATGCGTTCCCAGCCCAAATATTTTCATTGTGCCGACAATGTTCGTCAGGTGTTGCATAATTAGAAACTTCGTATCTTGGCAAAGATAAATTTTCATTTATCGCGATATACATGTCTGCCATTTCTTCGTTTGTCGGCATTGTTAAATTCATTTTGCCGAACGGTGTGTTTTTTTCAATCGTCAATTCGTACATTGATACGTGTTCCAGGTTTAATTTATTTATATCATTACATAACTTTGCAACAGATTTAGCATTTTGATTTGGCAGACCATAAATAAAATCTGCTGAAACCCGCAGTCCCATATTTTGCGCGTTGTCCAACAGCATCAAAGCATCATCGACATTATGTCGGCGACCTAAAAATTCCAGTTCTTCATCATGAAGTGATTGTACACCAACAGATAATCGATTTACACCAAATGACATAAAGTCAGATAACTTATTTTTGTCCAAGGTTTTTGGGTTCGATTCCAATGTTATCTCGCAATTCGTATCAACATCAAAATTTTGGTTTATACAATCCATTATTTGCCCGAAAACTTTTACTGGCATCAAAGACGGTGTTCCGCCCCCAAAAAATATGGTTGGGATTTTTATTCGTCCAAGTTTTTCAGCCCAAAACTTTAATTCCCCACAAATATCGTCTGAATATTTTTGCCAATCTGGTGATTCACAGGCCAAAGAATAAAATGCGCAATAGTTGCACTTGGACATACAAAATGGGACATGAATATAGATATTATGCGGACAATTCATGTCAAACATAATATATCAAGAAAAATTAAATTCAACATAAACAAATGCTTTTTTTAATCAAGTTTTTATGATATAATAAGGTATACGAAAGGAAGATGAAAACACGATTTTGGTCGATTTTGTGCATGATTGCGGCACCTTTGTGTGGGTTTGCGTCCAACGAAGGGGTGCCCCAGTATTACAATCCACTGATGAACGCAAACCGTAATGCATATGCAAAGTACAAACAATATGGATACACAGATTATGTTGGAAAGGCCGGTCAAAAGCAGGTGATTTCTTCTGAATCTTATTCTTATCAGGTTCCACGTCCACAATATGAATATAATCGTGGTGCAATGACACCAAATGGGGTTGCTTTGCCAACCGATGATTATAAATCTACTGTGTATGCCCAATATTCCAGACGGTTTGCGGATTTTGAGTTCACAACTGGCGTTAATTCCATTTTGGAATGGGATGACATGATTTTCAATGAAATCAATGTTGGACTGCGTCATGTATTTGATATGCATGGCTTTGATTTGCTGGGCTATGTCGATTATTCTTATGGAAAAATGTCCAGTGGTGGCTTGTCAATGGACTATGACTTGGAACCATATGACTATTCTTATCCAACCGAAGGGATTTTCACAATATCTATTGGCGGTCAAAGTGGTGATACCAGTCGTTTTAAATTGGGTATCGGCGCGCATCATATTTGGAATTGGGGTGGCTGGAAAATAACACCACACATTGGTTATGAAATATTCAAGCATAATTTGGAAATGGATAACCATTTGTACCCAAATCCTGGTGTATACCTGCCTTTGATGACCAGTTCTGGGGATTATGTATTTTATAATACGCAGGGATATGATGAAACTGGAAACAGGGTTGGTGGCTACTATGCGATACCAGTGAATGATGTTCCTGATTCTGAAGAATGGTATCAGGTGTGTATGAGCCCAGAAGATATAAAAGTTGTTTATACGTCCACTTCTGCAAATTTGGGGTATGCTTATTTGGGAACGACATTCCAAACAAATGATTGGAACGACAGTTTGGGCGTTCAGCCATGGGGTGTTGGTGCTGGCGACTGTGTTGTGATTGGTGGTGACGGTGTTGTCAAGGTTGATGGAACAACACATATTTATAATACAACTTGGACTGGTTTTTATCTTGGATTGGAAATGGAAAAGCAGATGACATTGGCTGATAAATTGCGTTTCTATGTCCAGGTTAGTATGCCAAAGTATTCATCCGAAGGGACATGGCCAAATCGTGATGATTGGCAACAGAACCCGAGTTTCTTGGACGAAGGTTCAAATGGTGCCTTTGCTTACGAAGCGGAAATGGAATATTCGTATCAATTATCAGACCGTCTGCAATTATCGTTAAAGGCTAATACCGATTATTTCCATATTGGCAATATACCTGGGGAACTTTATGTCGCTGCACAAACAATTTATATTGAAGATCCTGAAAACCCAGGCAGTTGGATTGTTTCAACCCAAGATGCATACACTGAATATGTGGCTGATTCTTTAAGAAAGGCGACATGGCAATCTTTCGGTCTGTATCTGGGATTGAAATATTCTTTTTAACAAACAGTTGGTGTTATGAAACATAAATTACCAATATTTTGCACAGCATTGTTTTTATGTGGTGTTATTGTGACACCATCGCGTGCAGAGCGTGGCGCATTTGATTTTGAACGTTGGGAAAATGTATTAAATGATGTTCGGGCCAAGGCTTCTGCACAAAAAATCAGCAAATCTGTTATTGATGAAACGCTTAAAAATCCGCACTTTGTACCTGGTATTGTAAAGTCAGATAAAAACCAAACCGAATTCACTTTGACTTTGGAACAATATTTGGACAGAACTGTCAGCCCAGACCGCATAAAACAGGGACATGCAAAAAAATCTGAATATCCAACATTGTTGCATCGGGCTGAACAAAAATATGGGGTGCCAAGTAATGTTATTTTGGCCTTTTGGGGCATGGAATCTAACTATGGCAAAGTAAAATCCAGACACCAGTTGGTTGATGCCTTTTTGACATTGATTTATGAGGGCAGACGCGAAGAATTTTTTTCCAAACAATTGTTGGCTTTGATGAAAATAGCAGACAAAAACAAATTAGCTATCAACAATATTTATGGCAGTTGGGCTGGCGCAATGGGGCATTTTCAATTTATACCGACAACATTGGCGCAATATGGCGTTGATGGAAATAATGATGGTTCAATTGATATTATAAACAGCGTTGGTGACGCTATGTTCAGTGCTGCAAATTATCTGAATAAACTGGGTTGGAACGCAAATGAAAAAATCGTTCGGCGCGTTGTTGTGCCTGCGGATTTTGACCGGACAATGTTATCTGGCGACACAAAAAAATCTGTCGCAGATTGGGCAAAAATGGGCGTGACAAATCCTGATGGTTCGCCCCTGCCGCAAACGGATTTAATTGCAGGTTTGGTGACAGACACAAAAGAATTGGCAAAACGTGATTTATATCAGCCATACAAAACGAACGAAGAATCAGACAGTGATATTGCGCCTGCACCTGTGATTTCTGCGTATTTGACGTATCCAAACTTTTACAGAATAAAAAAATGGAATAATTCGTCATGGTACGCGATTGCGATTGCAGAATTGTCTGAAAAATTAAAGTAAAATCGCAAAATACCAATATAAAATAAAAATATTGCTTATGCGTTATTTCTCTGGTACCATTTACCCTATATCTACAAAGGAAATATATTATGGCTATAAAAGTTCGCGACTATGAAGTCCGATTGACAAGAACAAAAGAAGAACGTAAGCAAGTTCGCCAATTGCGTTATGAAGTATTCTGTTTGGAAGAAAACGCTACCCCAACAGAAGAGCAAAAAAATCTGGGCGAAGAATATGATGCGTATGATACTTATGCTGACTATATGGCGGTTTTTCACAATAATAAAATTGTTGGAACATATCGTATTATTGACCGCGCTGCTGCTGATAAAATGGGCGGATTTTATACCGAAAGCGAATTTAATATATCAAAAATAAAAAGCGTAAAAAGCAATATTGCAGAAATGTCGCGCGCCTGTGTGAAACAGGAATATCGCGAAAATGGTTTGGTATTGCGTTTATTATGGGCTGGATTATACGAATATGTCGTAAAACGCAAAGTTTCATTATTGTTTGGTGTTCCATCTTTTGTTGGAACAAATCCTGCACAATCTGCCCAGGCTTTGTCTTATCTGTATTACAATTATTTGTCGCCACTGCATTTGCGTGCAACTGTGTTGAAAGAAAATCTGGACCCATCTGTAAATCCAGGCATGACCCAGATGAATATTTTACCACGCGCTTTTGTTGATGAAGCAGAGGCTAAAAAACAGATGACACCACTGATAAAGGGTTATTTAAGATTGGGCGCAACATTTGGTCGTGGCGTATTTATTGATAAACCTTTTGGAACATACGACGTGTTTGTTTTGGTTCAGACCAAGAATATTGACAGAACATATCAAAAACATTTCGTTGGTTCTGAACACGCTTTCGATGAATTGGGTGTAAAAATGGGGCCACTGGCAATGCTGGGCAAAATTGTGATGTCACCATTTACAGGGACCGCAAAACTGGTTCGCGCTTTTGCTGAATTATTTATGCGCGAAGATGCAGATGATGTTGAATATATCGACAAAGAAGAATCTGAAAAAACCGAAGAATAAAAATGAAAATTCGCAAGCAGAATATTTTTAATACAGCATGGGCATGTATCAAATTCATAATGTGGTGGATACTGGTATTCATTTCTGCATTTGTATTATTGTTTGTCCCAACTGGCAATAATTCTGTTAAATTCTTGCGATTTTTCATGCGTGGCTTTGCTTTTATGACCGGGGTAAAGTTTCGCGTTCATGGAAAGCTGACAACCAAGCGTCCGTTGCTTTGTGTATGCAATCATATTTCTGTATTTGAATTCGCATCTATGCCAATTGCTTTTGGTGCATCTTTCTTTGGCAAAAAAGAAATATCACAATGGCCTTTGGTTGGCTGGATTGCAAAAAAATTCGGTGTTATATTTATTGACCGTCGTCCATCACATGCAGCAGAAGCATTAGACGCGATTAAAACAGAAATGGAAAAAACTGATCACCCTATGTTCATCTTTCCAGAAGGGACAACCACAAATGGTGCATATGTAAAACAATTCAAAAGTTCGCTGTTTGATATTGTTGAAAAAACTGGGATTACTGTGCAACCTGTGGTGATTCATTATCGTTTGCGTGACGGCACAAAAATCAACGAAGAAGATATGGCAAACCATTTTGCATATTTCTGCAACAGCAAAATGGATATGGGGCCATTATGCTGTCGTGAACGCAGTGCTTTTGGTCAGATATTTCATATCATGGTTTTGGGTGGATTTTTAGTAGAAGTAGATGTATTGCCCGTCCCCGATTTATCGGGTATGGACAGAAAACAAATGGCAGAGACACTCCATAACATAGTGTCAAAAGAATACATGAAAAATAAATAATAAAACAACAAGAGTTATAAAAATGAAAACAGGAATAACACCAACAAGACAAGAAAATTTTAGTGAATGGTTTCAAAATCTGGTTGTCGCTGCAGATTTGGCAGAAAATTCACCTGTTCGTGGTTGTATGACGATTAAACCTTATGGTTGGGCAATATGGGAATTGATGCGCGACGAAATGGACAAACGTATCAAAGCAAATGGTGTTTTGAATGCGAACTTTCCTTTGTTGATACCAATTAATTTCTTTAACAAAGAAGCAGAACATGTTGCAGGATTTGCCAAGGAATGCGCAGTCGTCACACATCACAGATTGAAAATGATTGACGGTTCTTTGCAACCTGACCCAGAATCTAAATTGACCGAACCATACATTATTCGCCCAACTTCTGAAACAATCATTGGCGAAGCAATGTCGCGTTGGGTTCAATCGCATCGTGATTTACCACTGAAATTAAATCAATGGGTAAATGTTATGCGTTGGGAAATGCGTCCAAGATTATTCTTGCGCACCGCTGAATTTAACTGGCAAGAAGGACACAATGTTTTTGCAACACACGAAGAAGCCAATGAAGATGCGCTGAAAATGTTGAATGTGTATGAAGAGTTTATGAATAATGTGTTGGCAATACCTTGCATTGTCGGTGAAAAAACACCAGAAGAAAGATTTGCTGGCGCCGACCATACATATACTACTGAACAAATTATGCAAGATGGCAAGGCTTTGCAGGCTGGAACTTCGCATGATTTGGGACAACATTTTGCAAAATCTTTTGATATAAAATATTTAGGAACCGACGGTAAATTAAATTATGGTTGGACAACTTCGTGGGGAACATCTACACGTATGATGGGTGGATTGTTCATGACACACTCGGACGATGACGGTTTGGTGTTGCCACCAATGGTTGCTCCATATCAGGTTGTAATTATCCCAATTGTTCGTGATGAGAACGTAAAAGAATTAAATGCTTTTGCACACAAAGTTGCCGACAAATTACGCGAAATAAATGTTCGTGTATTGGTCGATGATTCTGATATGCGTGCACCAGACAAAATGTGGAAATGGATTAAACGCGGTGCACCATTGCGTGTTGAAATTGGCGAACGCGAAATGCAGGAAAATACTTTGACAGTAACAAGACGTGATTTAGGCAAATCATCTAAAACAACTCTGTCCGTTCAAGATTTTATAGATTCCGTTCAACAAACATTAAACACAATGCAACACGATATGTTTGTGGCAGTCCAAGAACGTAATAAAAAATTGATTACAGATGTTAAAGATTTGCAAGAATTGGAATCCGCTTTGGAATCTGGCAAGATTGGATTTTTCCGTATCAAATACAGTCAAACAACAAATGATGAATTTGATAAATTGATTGAAAAATATAAAATCAGCAGACGTTGTCTGGACAGAAATGACCCAGATTATGTCTTTGTTGCAAAATCGTATTAAAAAAGACAGGGTTTAATCCCTGTTTTTTTATCTGAATAAAATGTAAAAAATATGATATAATTATACCAATATGGCAAAGGGGGATTTGATGAAAATTGCAATTATTGGTGTTGGGTCTGTTGGGTCTGCTGTTGCGACTGCTGTGCAAAATACTGGTCTGGCGCATGAAATTGTTTTATACGACCGCGATGGAATTCGCGCTCGCGCTGCTGCAGAAGATTTGGGACACGCATCTGCTTTTTCTTTTGATATAAAAATAAGCGCGGTCAGCAATTATCGCGGTATTCGTGGTTCTGACATTGTCATTATTGCAGCAGGCGCAAATCAAAAACCAAATGAAACACGCAACGATTTATTGCGTAAAAATACAGAAGTTATTACAGATATTGTTCCAAAGGTTATGGAAAATATAGATGCGAAAAATGTAAAAATTATCGTTGTGACTAATCCTTTGGACGTAATGGTTATGTTAGCGCAAAAGTTATCTAAATTGCCATCAACGCGTGTTATCGGAACTGGCACAATGCTGGATTCTGCACGCTTCAAGATTATATTGTCGCGACAACTCGGCATATCTACGCGTTCAATAACTTCTTATGTGTTGGGCGAACATGGCGATTCTTCGGTTATAAATTGGTCTTCGGTGTGCATTGGCGGAATTGCGTTAGATGACTTTTGTAAACAAGCAAAAATATCATTACCACAAACTACACGCAAAACTATTGAACATCGCGTCAGAAATGCAGCTTATGAAATTATAAAGGGACGCGGTGCAACTTGGGACGGCATAGGCGCAGCAGTTGCAGATTTGTTGTATGCGATTATAAATGATGAAAGACGCATTTTAACAACATCAATTGTTGATGGTGTCGGCAAAAGCGCAGTAGCTATGTCTTTGCCACGTGTTATTGGTGAACGCGGTGTTTTAATGAATCTGAAATCTAAAATGAATTCAGATGAAATGAACGCATTACGCAAAAGCGCGAAAATCATTCGAAAAAACTATGATTTAATTTAAGTGAAATCAGTCTTATGGTATAAAACCAATTCCCCTGGTATTATATAAACAATATCAGGGGATTTTTAATATGCAAAATCAAGATATCACTTTTCAATTTTCAGACGATGGTTGCAAAGTATATGCAATATGCGACAACAGAAAAATTGGCAGTATATTTTTTGTAAAAATAGGTTCTGATAAAATTATGATTTCAGAATCTGAAATCGAACCCGAATATAAAGATTCAGACCTGGAATTGCTTTTAACAATGGAAATAATAAAACTGGCGCGTAATCAGCATCGCAAAATTATGTCTATATGCCCATACATTACAAACATTTTCACAAATCACCCAGAATTTGATGATGTACGTTTATTAAACAATGGCCGATAAAAAAAGCACCGCCACAAGATATCTTGTGGCGGGACTCCCTTCCTTCCGATTTCTCGGAAACTTGTTATGCAGCCATGCGATTGGTTGTTTTGGATTCTGCGTCTTCGGCATCCATAATCTTTTTCGCTTCTGCAAAAACCATTTCTTTGACGCGCAAAGCCAACTCAGCTGTTTCCAAACTTTCAGCCGCTACGTCAAAATTATCTGTTCTGATTTGTAATGAAACATAAGCACCAATTAATGCAGGTCTGGACAAATCTTCAATTGAACGTGGCGCATTATTTTTACCAATGTGCAATTCATCACTTAATGATACAATTTGACGATCTGCATTGACCCAAACGGTTGTTGTTAAAACTTTGTTCAGGGCAATCATTATTTCTTTTATATTTTTTGGCATGTGGTTTCCCTCCTTTTCTTGATTGTTGTAAAAATCCAAATTTTTGTATTTACTGGTGTATTTACAATTTTTCAATTTAGATTTTTTGTTTTTTTGTGATTTTCGCCAGATTTCCGGTTTTCTTCAGATTTCTGCCGATTTAATTTGTTTTCTCCTTGTCTATACAAACATCTTAGAACAAAAACGAATCGGTCGTCAAGCATAAAATCAAAGTTTTTGCAACTATTTCTAAAAACGGCAGATTTCTGACTGTTGCAGATGATATTTTTATCAAACATGTATAAAAGAAAAATTTTCATATCAAAATCAAAATATAAATCTTTTTCTGCTTGTAAAAATGTCACCTATATGATAAAATTATTCAACAAGGAAGGATTAATCCATGAAAAGATTTATTGCTGTGTTAAGTGGTCTGCTGGTTTTACCTGCTTTTGCAGAGGTTGCGCCTGTTTATTACGATGAAATCGTCGAATATACTGACGAAATGATTGACGAAGCCGAACAGCCTGTCGAAGAAGAGGCGACAAAACCCGCCACAGCAACAAAGCCAACTGTCGTTCAGCGTAATGTTGCTGGGCGTTCTGTATCACGCGCAATATCAACTGGAACCAATACTAATTCGCGCACAAACACCAATACACGTGCGGTTGCTTCGTCGCCACGTAATGCGCAACAAACCCAGCGCGGAACCGTATCACGCACAACGAAAACACAATCCGTTTCTGCACGTCCTGGAACAGCAGCCACACGTGCAACTGTGACATCACGTGCTGCGACTGGCTCTAGCCGAACAAGCACAGCATCAAAACCTGTGACTGCGCGTGTTGCAGCAACTGGCAATGTGATTTCTGGTGCACGTACTAATTCTGGAACGCCAAATATGCTGACAGATTCTGGTGATCCATTGTATATCTCGAACAATTCTGCGCGTATTGCAAGCCGTCGTTCTCCTATATCTCGTAACGCATCTGTGGGTGTATCTACACCAACAATAAATGCCGAAGATGCTGCAGACACAGTATCATCATTGGATGCGTTGGCTGAATTGACCGATTATTGCAAGGCTCAATATGCCCAGTGTATGGATAATTACTGTAATGTTTTAGATGATAATCAGGGTCGTTGTTCGTGTTCTGCAAATATAAAGAAATATGAACAAAATGAAAAATCTTTGACCGAGATATCTGAAAATTTCCAAGACGTTGTTCAAAAGATTAAATATATCGGCTTGACTGCATCACAGATTGACGCTCTGTTTGCCGAGACCGAGGCTGAATTAGCTATGAAATCGACTTCTGATACATCGTCCTTGAAAAACAGTTTAGATGCGATAAAAAAGAAAGTCAAAGATGTATCCAGCGGAAAAGCATCGTCATCTGGTTTATCTGGGGTGTTTAATGGTTTTGAATTTGATACATCGGGTATACTAAATATGGATTTGGCGTCAGGTTTTGATT
>Ga0265301_10000144_pt1 | contig 114325 bp, 143 predicted proteins | sample AusTroGonzalo_MG_2_FD_193488 | JGI IMG/M metagenome (GOLD analysis project Ga0265301, IMG submission 193488) | Bovine rumen microbial communities from tropical cattle in Woodstock, Queensland, Australia - Gonzalo_04 | ecosystem: Host-associated > Mammals > Digestive system > Stomach > Rumen ... | reverse complement strand
AAGATTGGTTACAGTTCCACTCTTGGGGTTTGGCATCAAGCCACGGGGACCGAGGATACGACCCAAAGCACCAATCTTGCCCATGATAGAGGGCATGGTGATGATGACGTCGATGTCAGTCCAACCACCCTTAATCTTCTCGATGTACTCATCGAGACCTACATAGTCAGCACCTGCTTCCTTTGCAGCAGCTTCAGCATCCGGTGTGCAGAGGCAGAGCACGCGAGTCACCTTGCCAGTACCATTAGGCAATGAAACGACACCGCGAACCATCTGGTTAGCCTTTCTGGGGTCAACGCCCAGACGCACATCGATATCAACGGAAGCATCGAACTTGGTGGTGGTAATCTCCTTCACCAAGGCAGAAGCCTCCTTCAAGGTGTATGCCTTCCCTGCTTCAATCTTATCAGCTACCAACTTCTGGTTTTTTGTCAGTTTACTCATTTTAATTGAAGTTTAAATTATTTACCAGGGAACTCACCCTTGACAGTGATACCCATACTTCTGGCTGTACCTGCAACCAAAGTCATTGCAGACTCCACAGTAAAGCAGTTCAAGTCAGGCATTTTGTCCTGAGCGATGGTGCGAACCTGATCCCAAGTAATCTCGGCAACCTTCTTACGGTTGGGTTCTGCGCTACCGCCCTTAATCTTAGCAGCCTCCATCAACTGTACTGCAACGGGAGGAGTCTTGACAACGAAGTCGTAAGACTTGTCCGTGTAGTAAGTGATGACTACAGGCAGCACCTTACCAGCGCGATCCTGTGTTCTGGCATTGAATGCTTTGCAGAAATCCATGATGTTGATTCCCTTGGAACCCAAAGCGGGACCTACTGGGGGAGATGGATTTGCAGCGCCTCCTTTAATCTGTAATTTGATTAATCCAGCAACTTCTTTAGCCATTTGATTATTCTTTAATATTTATTGTTAACTGTGGAGGCTTCAAGACACGTAACAGAATGTCCTAAAGCTTCTCAACTTGTGTAAAACCAAGCTCCACGGGCGTTTTGCGTCCGAAGATCTTGACCATAACTTTCAGCTTCTTCTTTTCGTTATTCACCTCTTCAATGACAGCATCGAATCCGCTGAACGGACCGTCGGACACCTTGATACTCTCACCCACCTCGAAGGGGATGATGATATCTTCGGGTATCTCTGCCATTTCATCGATGGTTCCCAGCATCTGGCTCACCTCAGCGGGGCGCAGCGGCATGGGGGTGTTGCTTGAACGAGAGTCATTGAGGAAACCCATCACATTGGACACCTCGCGCAGACGGGCTTGAGTCTCACCAACCAGTTCTGCCTCGACAAAGACATAACCAGGGTAGCGGTTCTTCTCCTTAATCTTGCGCTTGCCTCCTGTGACGGTGACTACCTTCTCGGTAGGGATTAGCACCTGAGAGACATGTTTGGCGAAATCAGGCTGATTGTTAATCAGCGCATCGATTACCTCCTTAACCTTGCCCTCTTTTCCACTGATGGCACGCAGAACGTACCATTTCATTCCAGCTTCAGCCATTTCCTTAACGATTCGTTATCGCAGCAAACCATAGATTCCTTCCATTCCTTTCTGGAATACGAAGTCCATAACGAAAATAACCAGTGCTATGCATAGGGAAGCGGTTAATACTACAACAGCACTGTTCATCAGTTCTGAACGTGAAGGCCAAGTGGTCTTATACCTAAGTTCTTCGTATGATTCCTTGAGATATCTTTTGATACTTTTCCACATAACATTTGTAATTTGGCACGGGAAGTAAGACTCGAACTCACGACCCTCGGTTTTGGAGACCGATGCTCTACCAACTGAGCTATTCCCGTATTTTGGGTGGGAAGACATCGTCCACCCACCCAATTTTGTATATCCCTTATGGGACGTTCACTTTAAGATTATCAACTTATTAATCGAACACTTCAGTGATCTGGCCAGAGCCTACGGTGCGACCACCCTCACGGATAGCGAAGCGGAGACCTACGTTCAGAGCCACAGCGTAGATGAGCTCAACGGTAATCTCAACGTTATCACCAGGCATTACCATTTCGATACCTTCGGGGAGATGAATCTCACCGGTGCAGTCCATGGTGCGCAGATAGAACTGGGGACGATACTTGTTGCCGAACGGAGTGTGACGGCCACCCTCTTCCTTCTTCAGGACATAGATAGAAGCCTTGAAGCCCTTGTGAGGAGTGATAGCACCCGGGTGGGTGATAACCATACCACGCTTAACCTCGTTCTTGTCGATACCACGGAGCAGCAGACCTACGTTATCGCCAGCTTCACCTTCGTCAAGAATCTTGCGGAACATCTCGACACCAGTGATGACAGACTTCTTGTCCTCACCAAGACCGAGAATCTGAACCTCGTCGCCTACCTTAACGACACCAGTCTCGATACGACCGGTAGCAACGGTACCACGACCCGTGATAGAGAAGACGTCCTCGACGGGCATCAAGAATGCCTTATCCTTATCGCGTACGGGCTCTTGAATCCAGTTGTCGCAAGCGTCCATCAGCTCCATAACCTTAGCTTCCCATTCGGGCACACCATTCAGAGCGCCGAGGGCAGAGCCACGGATGAAAGGAGTATCCTCCTCAAACTCATACTGAGCGAGCAGCTCCTGCATTTCCATCTCAACGAGTTCGAGCATTTCCTCGTCCTCGACCATATCGCACTTGTTCAGGAACACAACCAGACGGGGAACGTTCACCTGACGGGCGAGCAGGATGTGCTCACGGGTCTGAGGCATAGGACCGTCAGTTGCAGCAACAACGATGATAGCACCGTCCATCTGGGCAGCACCAGTTACCATGTTCTTCACATAGTCGGCGTGACCCGGGCAGTCAACGTGTGCGTAGTGACGCTTTGCTGTTTCATACTCAACGTGAGCGGTGTTGATAGTTATACCACGCTCCTTCTCTTCGGGTGCATTGTCAATCTGATCAAAGCTCTTCACCTCAGAGAGACCCTGCTTTGCCAATACGGTGGTGATAGCAGCGGTCAGAGTAGTCTTACCGTGGTCAACATGACCAATAGTACCAATGTTCACATGGGGTTTGGTACGTTCGAATTTTTCTTTTGCCATAACGATTTTTTATTTATATTAAATAATGTATATGTCTCGTTTCTTTTTTTTTGAGCTGCTTCCGAGAGTTGAACTCGGGACCTCATCCTTACCAAGGATGCGCTCTACCACTGAGCTAAAGCAGCAACGCTTATTATATTTTGCATCTTGCCCCGAATAGAGCGGAAGACGGGGCTCAAACCCGCGACCCCCAGCTTGGAAGGCTAGTGCTCTATCGACTGAGCTACTTCCGCGTATCTTCGATACTTAGTTCTTTCGGCTTCGCCTCAGCATAGTCAAGCAAACTTGCCTCTGCATTCGGCTCGCACGAAAGTTCCGCGTATCTTCAGCAAGATGTGGGTGGTGATGGATTCGAACCACCGAAGGCGAAAGCCAGCAGATTTACAGTCTGCCCCATTTGGCCACTCTGGTAACCACCCTTTCGTGTTCTATCCAGCTGCCACACCTGGCTTGCTGAGCCTCTTGTCGGATTCGAACCAACGACCCCGAGATTACAAATCACGTGCTCTGGCCAACTGAGCTAAAGAGGCGATTTACAGCCGCAATCGACATGCGAACACGTCTAATCGGCTGCAAAATTACTAATTATTTCCGAACCAGCAAAAAGTTTCGTCGTTTTTTTAACGATTTTTTTGCTTTTCCTTATATTTAGATGCTTGGCGTACCAAGGATTCTACTGTCTTGTCGATTGCTTCTTCAAATGTGTTGCAAACTTCCTGAGCGAACAACTCTGTGCCTGGCAGTACGACTTTCAGGGCAGCTTCTTTGTTCATGGCTGTCTCAGGCTTTACAACCTTCAGTGACACCTCTATCCTTCCTATTTCGTCGTTGAACTTACCCAGTTTGGAGACCTTCTTCTCGATGAATTTCTCCAACTTCTCTGATGTCTCGAAATGGATTGCATGAATTTTGATTTCCATAGTTACCTCCTTTTGTTTTTAGCCCGAGGATGGGCTTGGTTATACATTTCTTTCAGTTGCTCGAAAGTTGTGTGAGTATAGATTTCGGTGGTTGACAGACTCTCGTGCCCAAGCAGTTCCTTGACAGACTGCAGATCGGCCTTATGGTTGAGCATCGCTGTGGCAAACGTGTGCCGGAGCACATGCGGGCTGTTGCGTTGCTGCGTAGTGACCAGCGAGAGGTACTTCTTGACGATGTTGCGCACCCTGACCGGACTCATTTGCTGTCCGTTCCTTTCGTCCAGGAAGAGGTTTGTGACTCCTGTAGCAAACTGCTGCGCGAAGGCATCACGTTCCGCAAGGTATTGTCGCAGGCTGTCGCCGAACTCATCGCCATAGGGAATGATGCGCTGTTTGTTGCGCTTGCCCGTAACCTTCAGCTGCATCTGATCCAAGTCAACATCCTTGTCCGCGAGGCCTACCAGTTCGGAGAGTCGTATGCCTGTGGAGTAGAATGTGAGCAGAATCATGCGATCGCGGCACCCTTGATAGTCTTCGCCGAAGAAGTCGCCGTCGAAGAGCCTGTCCATTTCTGTTTCGCGGACATAGGCCGGGAGTTTCTTCTCGACCTTTGGACCCGGCATATTGTGAACAGGGTCTCGGGTGACCAGTTTGCGACGCAGCAGAAACTTGTAGAAGGAGCGGAGCGAACTGAGACGGCGGCGGACGCTTGTGGCGGCATTGCCATTGTCCATCATCTCCACTACCCACTGCCGGATGATATCGGCTGGCATTTCTGCCCAGGTGAGGTCTTTGTCAATTGCTTCATAGAACCGCTTGAACGCTTCCAAGTCGGCTTGATATTCCTCCGTTGTTTTGCGGGAATAATTCCGCTCAAACTGAAGGTAATCTATGAAGTCTTTAATCCAATTCACACACTTCGCTTACTGTTTCTTCTGCGAAGGTAGCTATTTTTTTTGACAATCCAAAGAGAAACGTCAAAAATTTAAGGACTTTTAATCTTCTACGCGGTGGAGCTTCTGTACATAGACAGCACGTTCCATAGCAAGGCGCTTCAGAACAGAGGGCTTGTCGAACTGCTGGCGTGAGCGGAGTTCCTTCACGATACCAGTCTTTTCAAACTTACGCTTGAACTTCTTCAGAGCTTTCTCGATGTTCTCGCCTTCTTTTACGGATACTACAATCATTGCTTCTTTTTTGTTGTTTTTAATTAATTAATTGGTACATAGAGTCAAAATGCGGCGCAAAATTACACATACTTTTTGAATTGGCAAAGCTTTTTTAATAAAATTTTGCAATAACTCGCGGCTTATTACATTTTAGAGGCTTGCACGAAGGTATCGTTCGAGGGCAAGAATGACAAGAGAGGCTGCAGATGTGTGCAGCCTCTTCTTGAGTTTTCTTTTGCGCTTAGGGCTTCAATCCCTATATATAATATAATGTACGCGCGCGGAGATTTTTATAGGTTGGCGTTGTCTTCCTTCCAGTTTGCTACAGGAGGTATGATGCCCAGGCCGATGATTTCGTCGCGCATCTTCTGCAAGTGCTCGTAGGATGCCTGCAGGGCAGCCATCTCTTCGGCCGTGCCCTCGGGAGCGGTGAAATGTACGCCGTCCTTGTCGATAACAGAGGGCATAGCCATCATGACGTTCTTGTAACCGCACTTGTCGCAGTTCACATAGCAACCAGCAGGCCACTTGAACGGCTCGCCGCCCATTGCGCCCTCGATCATCTTAACAGCCTGATATGCAGGACTCTGGAAAGAGGAACGGCCACGCAGCTTGATGATATTGCTGCCACCCTGGGTGGTCATGTGCTTAATCTCAGCCCAACGCTCTGCAGACAGAGGAAGTTCTGCGAGGGGCTTGCCGTCAATCTTTGCCTTCGAAGCAAATACGGCCATCTGTTCACCGTGACCACCATAAGTGTAGGCACCGGTCACCTTGTCCTGCTGAACGCCGAACTCCTGAGCCAACTGCTGCTGCAGACGGGTAGAGTCGAGAGCTGCCAGCGAAGTCAGCTGGTTGGGCTTCAGACCAGAGTGGATGAGAGCTGTAAGAGCCGTCACATCGGCAGGGTTGAAGATAACGACAACGTGCTTCACGTCGGGGCAGTACTTCTTGATGTTCTCGCCAAACTCGGCAGCAATCTGACAATTGCCTTTCAACAGGTCTTCGCGAGTCATACCCTCTTTACGAGGAGCACCGCCGCTGGAAATGATGTACTTAGCACCGGTGAAAGCCTCCTTTGCGTCAACCGTATAGGAGAGGTTTGCGCCCGGGAAAGCACAATGGCACATCTCATCGTAAACGCCGTGTACGCCGGGTTCGTAGATGTCATACAGACAGATGTTAGGAGTCAGGCCGAGCATCAGAACACTCTGCACCATGTTAGAGCCGATCATACCGCCGGCACCAACGATAACGAGTTTCTCGTCAGTCAGGAATTTCATGTTTCTTTGTTATTTAGTTGTTATACTTTAATTCTGACTGCAAAGATAATGCTTTTTCCCAATGCTTCAAAGCTTTTAGGCCAAAAAGAGCCGCTCTCCCCGCAAATAACACCAATTTGCAACCCAAACTGAACATTCGCACCCTCAACAGCCCGCAAAAAACTGGTCGACATATAAACCCGGACAGAACTGACACCTTTACTTTTTATTTTTTAATCATGCTTGACTAGGAACCCACCCTATTAATTTTTTTTACTTTATTTCCCGAAACGCAGAATTTTTCTCCAAGGAAAAAAGTTTTTTCTTCAAGGGGAATTTTATGTTCCAGGGCTTAGAATATAAGTTCCAGGTTTTGGTACACACGTTCTAGGGCTTGGAACATAAGTTTCAAGGTTTGGAACATAAATTTCTTCGGGGGAGAAAAACATTTTCTCCGAGGGGAAAAGGAAAATATCCCCCGACGAGATAACAAAATCTCCCAATGACGAAAAAGAATTTCTCCGAAAGGGAAAAACTTATTACTCTACGGGAAATGACAAAATGTTGCCGCTTTGATAATTTTTTTATCATTTCCTTATACTATTTTCGCAAAAAGATGTATTTTTGCAAAAGTAAAACACACGAAAAGAAGTTATACAACTCAGATTTCCAATTACACAATTTAATTCACAACATTATGAGAGTAATCATTGAACCTGACTACGAGAACCTGAGCCGCTGGGCCGCCGAGTATGTTGCCGCCAAAATCAACGCTGCACAGCCCACACCAGAAAAGCCTTTCAAACTGGGTTGCCCCACAGGTTCCTCTCCTCTGGGCCTCTACAAGCACCTGGTCGAGATGAACAAGGCCGGCAAGGTTTCCTTCAAGAACGTCATAACATTCAACATGGACGAATACGTGGGTCTGCCCGAGGAACATCCCGAGAGCTACCACAGCTTCATGTGGACCAATTTCTTCTCGCACATCGACATCAAGAAGGAGAATGTGCACATCCTGAACGGCAACGCCAAAGACCTGGAGGCTGAGTGCGCTCAGTACGAGGCTGCTATCAAGGCTGCTGGCGGAATCGACCTCTTCATGGGCGGCATCGGGCCCGACGGACACATCGCCTTCAACGAGCCTTTCAGCTCGCTGCAGAGCCGCACCCGCGTGAAAAGCCTGACCACCGATACCATTATCGCCAACAGCCGCTTCTTCGACAACGACGTGAACAAGGTGCCCAAGACGGCTCTGACCGTAGGCGTCGGCACCGTGATGGACGCAAAGGAAGTGCTCATCGTGGCTAACGGCCATAACAAGGCTCGCGCCCTGCAGCACGCCATCGAATGCGGTGTCAGCCAGGAATGGACCATCAGCGCCCTGCAGATGCATCCGCACGCCATCATCGTCTGCGACGAAGCTGCGACCGACGAGCTGAAGCACGGTACCTACAAGTATTTCAAGGACATAGAAAAGAACAATCTGTAAGATAATAACCCCTAAAAACAACTATTATGGAACTAATCATTTGGATCGTAACCGGTATTCTGGCCGGTTTCATTGCAAGCAAACTGCAGAGTGGAAACGGTAAAGGAATGCTCCTCGACTTCTTCCTGGGCATCATTGGTGCAATGTTCGGCGGCTGGCTGTTCAGCCTCCTCGGCATTGAGACCAACGGTTGGATTGGCTCACTGATTTGCGCTGTCGTTGGTGCTGTCATCATCCTCTGGATTGTTTCGAAGATGAAGTAAAAGTTCCCAAAACCTCCCAGTAAATAGAGGTTTCCCTGATTTAAGCCCCTCCCCAAAAACGGAGGGGCTACATTATTAATATTAATTTATAAACCAAACCATGAAGACTCCGCTCTTTCTATCAGTTCTCTTGCTCTTTACCCCTTTATTCCTATCCGCTCGCTCCCAGAAGCAAATGAGCCGCGAGGCGCTGATGGACAAGATAAAAGGCGGATGGGCAGGACAGACAATCGGCTGTGCCTATGGTGGCCCGACGGAATTCTGCTATCGCGGCGTCATGATTCCCGATGATGTTGAGATTGCCTATCCGGAACACCATCTGAGGTACTTCTACGACCGCGCTCCAGGCCTGTTCGACGATGTCTATATGGACCTGACGTTCGTCGAGGTCTTCACGAAGGAAGGCCTCGATGCTCCTGCCGAATCGATAGCGAAGGCCTTTGCCTATGCCCCCTATCCTCTTTGGCACGCCAACCAACAGGCTCGCTACAATGTGATGCAGGGACTCATGCCACCAGAGTCGGGCTATTGGAAGAACAATCCGCACGCCGATTGCATCGACTACCAGATAGAAAGTGACTTTGCAGGACTCATGTCACCCGGAATGCCCAACACCGCTTCAGAGATTTCTGACAAAGTGGGACACCTCATGAACTACGGCGACGGCTGGTATGGCGGCGTCTTCATCGGAGCTATGTATTCGTTGGCTTTTGTCGAAGACAACCTGCTCACCATCGTCGAGAAAGCCCTCGAGACAATTCCCGCCAAGAGCAAGTTCCATCGGTGCATCACAGATGTGGTGAAGTGGTACAAAGAAGAACCGAACGACTGGAAACGAGCCTGGACACTCTATAACGAACGCCATAGCCAGGATATCGGCTGCCCGGAACTCATACTCGCTCCCGGCAACATCGACGCCACGATGAATTCCGCCTACGTCGTGATGGGGCTGCTCTATGGACATCGGGATTTCGGCAAGACGATGGAGATTGCGACACGATGCGGACAAGACTCCGACTGCAATCCCTCTTCGGCAGCAGGCATCCTAGCTACAGTGCTGGGTTACAGCAACATCCCGGAACAATGGATGGGAAACCTCCGCGAAGTGGAAGACCGCAACTTTTCCTACACGACAATGTCGCTGAACGATGTCTATCGGAAGAGCTTCGACCTGGCCCTGAAAACGATTGAACGAAACGGCGGCAAGACAGACTCTGAAAAGGTGAGTATCAAGGTACAGAAGCCAAAAGCCGTTCGGTTGGAACAAGGCTTCACAGGCATCTATCCAAGAATACTCATCGAGGGCATCGAGCACCTCGAGGATGCTAACAAGGGACAAAATGTCTTTGAGTTCACAGGCACAGGAATCGTTGTTTACGGCAACATCGATTGTGCCGACAGAAGCTACGAGGCCCAGCTTGAAGTAAGCATCGACGGCAAGAAAGACCGCGTGATGAAGCTCTGCTCGGACTTTAACAAACGAACCGCTGACGCTGTCTATTGGAACTACGACCTGGCGGACGGCCCGCATCGGGTAGAGTTCAAACTGTCGAATCCGCGAGAAGACGTCAACATCAAAGCCCACCGCATCATCTACTACGTGAAAGACAATGCCACAGAGGAAAAGAACTGAGCCTCCTTCTGTAAACAAATGTTAAAATGGAGACGTTTCGCGAAAATTCTTCACTCTTCACTCTTCACTTTTCACTTTTTTGTCGTACCTTTGCACCGCAATTTTAAAGAATTGCACCGCGAGAACGAGCAAATGCCCCCTCGCACAAGCTAACACGGTGCCTATAGTTCAGTTGGTTAGAGCGTCAGATTGTGGTTCTGAATGTCATGGGTTCGAGTCCCATTAGGCACCCAAGCCAAAATCCCTGCAAACAAGCGTTTGCAGGGATTTGTAATAAAGATAGTGATTTCCACTTTTGGAAGAAAAATCCACTTTTGGAGCGATGTATTTCCGTCAGTTTTCCGTCAAAACAGAAGCAAGTATGGCTACAATAACGATTGAAATAGGGAAAAAGAATAAGAAGCGCGTGCATCCCGTGTCGTTCTTGTTATGTCAGGGGTTACATAAGAAGCGCATCCCGACTGGAGTGTCCGTCTCGGATTCAGAACTGACGACCAACGGGAAGCGCATAAGGGAGCCGGAGAAGGCAAAGATGATAGATAACAAGCGACGAGAGCTTCAAGAAAGGCTCGACGCGCTGCAATTAGATTACCTTGGCCGTGCGACAATGGATGCTGGCGAAATTGTCAGCAGGATCGTAGCGAAGAAAGACGAACTGGACTTCTTCGCCTTTGCAGACGAATGGATTGACAAGACAAGCATCAAGGGCGTAAAGAACTACAAGACGATGCTTAACTCATTGGAGGGGTTTGTTGGGAAGAGGATGCTGCCGTTCAAGAGCATCACATACAAACTTCTGGAAGACTACGACAGGCACCTGCAAGACAGACCACGAGCGCAGTCGATGTATCTTGGATTTATCCGGCATCTGTACCATGAGGCGATGCGCAGGTACAACACAGACTATGAGACTGTCATAGCCAACGACCCGTTTCTGCGGTACCGCGTACCGAAGCAGCAAATAAAGAAGGGTGTCCGCGCATTGACTCTGGAGCAACTACTTACTATATATAATTATAAAGGTAGGCCAGGTAGTCGCGCTCAACTCGCAAGGGATTGTTTTATCCTGTCCTTTTGTCTGATGGGTATGAACTCCGTTGATATGTACGAAGCCAAAGAAATCAGGAACGACACGATAAAATACAACAGGGCAAAGACACAGGACAGGCGTAGCGACAATGCTTATATCGAAGTAAAAGTTCATCCCGTTATTGCCGATCTAATGAGGCGATACAAAGGCAGCGGCAAGGTGTTCTCGTTTAGCAAGCGATATTCGTCCGCTTCCGACTTCAATCGTGCCATCAATATCGGTCTGAAAGATGTTGGCGAGGAACTCGGCATCGACAACCTCCAGTTCTACCAGGCGCGTCATACCTTTGCCACGCTTTCCCGTAACATGATGCACTTCTCAAAGAGTGATGTTGACGAAGCCCTGAACCACGTCGGAACATACGACATAGCCGACATATACATTGCCAAGGATTTCACCATCATCAACGACAACAACTTCAAGCTGCTCAATAAAGTGTTTGGGGCTAAAAAGAAGAATGCTAAATAGCAGGTGGTGGCACACTATACATCCAGCTCACACCTGTGCCGAAATGTTTCAGCATCGCAGGCTTCACCAAGTCGCCCGACACATGCGGCTGCATAATCCACGAATAGTCGTCGTATTTTTCCAGTCTCAGCATGAGCGTCTTCGTGTCTTCCGTCCAAGATTCAAAGGAGAGTGATGTTATGACGCGGAAGCTATTCTCCCTTGTGCAATGACTGAGCATATCGGCCCTACATTGTTCCCATTGCTCCTTGATTTGCTCGATGCGAAGGCTTGCCTGCTTTACCAAGTCCTTTGCTTGTCCTGTTGCAGGTGTGTCTTTCTTGGTTAGTAAGGAATATCCAAGTCCAAGGTTGGTACTCATAACCGTGAACTCGATATAGTCAGGGTCGCCGCGCCTGCGTCCGTTCAGATAGACAGGCTCGTAGCTAAACGTGATGTCTGTATGGTTGTCACGTGCCATCTGGTCGAGGTCGGCCTTCACAGCATCCAGCACCTTTGTCTTGAAATGGGCGAACTTCTGATACGGCACCACCCACTCGCCCGTTGCATCATCCTTGAATGTCTCGAAGCCGAGAAAGTTCTTAATCTCCTGCACCGTCAGACGGACGCGGGTGTGCCGCTCCCTACCCATCAACTCCTGCAGCTTGAAGTAGAGCCGTGGCGTGCTACGCTTCGTGGCATAGCGTGCAATCAGTTTCGGGTGATTGGCGTAGCCCTGGCTCATGTCGAAGGCATACTGTGCCACATCCTTGTTAATCTCCACCTCAATGTAACCGCTATGCCTCGCAGACTCCACGATAATCTCGCCCTGCTCGTCGCGCTTGCGGTAGTAGTCGCCCGTCCTCGGCACGCGGAACTTCGTGAACACAGGCGAGAAAATAGTATGTCCCGTCGGCTTTCCGTTCTCGTCGAACTCCTGATGCTCCACCAGCAAGTTCATTTCCTCAATGGCCTTGCGCACCACCTTGTAGTTGGCGGGGTCAATGTCCATGTCGGCCAGGTTGATGCGGAACGGCGGGATGCCATGCTCCAGCAGGTACTTAGTGAAGAGTGCCCTCGGCTTCGCCTCTGTGTTGTTCAGATTCAGGTCGAAGAAGTTCTTCACATACTGCTGCAGGTGGTCGCTGACCATCAGCATCGTGTCCTGCTGGAACAGCGTCAGTTTCGGTCCGAGCTTGATGTACGAGAACGGCGTCTTGATCCACATCTCCTGCCGTGCGCACTCCATCAACTGCTGTTTATTCTCTTCCATAACTATTGAAATCTTCAATTATGTTGTGCAAAATGCACGATTCTACTATAACATTGTTCACCTTGACACACCGCAAACCCTTTGTTTATCGCAGTTTTCGCATTCCGTACTATACTGAACGCTACCCTTTTCTCCATCATTTATAAAGAGTATTTCTATATATAGTATATAAATAAGGTGTCCAAATATATAGTTGTATTCACCTTCTTATATAGTTTGTGGTGTCGGATATTATAGTTTGCACTAAGGTGTCCATTTATATAGTTTCGGACACTTCGTTGCCCATCAGCAGACGCACTGCGGCTTCTTTTGATATGGCCTGGCCGTAGTAGTGCCACGTTTGCTTCTTGCTGTGCATGATGCGGTCGGTGATGCGATCAATGAGTAACTGTCGTTCCTCGTATGTTGGGGTATAGTCGTTCCAGTAGTCCTTGACGCAATGTGTACTCCAATTATCAATATACGACTGCACGTTGAACCCTCTGCCTCTGACAGCGCAATGAATGTCGATGTATCTGTTATAGACAAATTGCTGTTTATCCAGGAAGAACTTTACATGCCCTTTTCCCAGCACGAACTTCTCAGGAATATGCTTAATGCTTCCAGTCCTGATAGCCTCGCGCAGACAGAACGGAAGTCGCTTAATCTCTCGATGTTCAGCCAGCAGATGCTCGTCCGTCAGGCATCGCACATGAATAGCACTATTGATTCTGGTCATAGTTGTGACTATAATTTGCCCTCTTGAACATCCAGCCACAGCGCCACCGCTTCTGCCACAAGGTTTGCTATAGTCTCTCCCCTGGTCAGTTTGATGTCATTCAAGCGGCGGTACATCGACATAGGTATGTACGTCTGCACACCCTTGGTAGGCTCGGCCTGCTGCTCGTCCTTCATTGGCGGCACAGGTGCCTCGGTTGCAGGCTTCACCACGAAGCTGCCGCCATTTTCATTCTTAATACTCTCGAAGCCCTGCTCAATGCGCTGCTCCGTGTCCTTGACTAAGGTTTCCTGCATGTCCTGCAGGTTCCAGTTGTTCTTTCCCATAACCCTATTCATTTACGATTTGACGATTTACAATTTACAATTTATGTACTATTTAGCCATTTGGCAATTTTCTTCACCCGAATAGTTCTTTAACTAATTTTTCATACGCATTGGCCACAGGCGACCACTGCTTATACTCGTAGATGTTCTGCTTCTTCGTCTGTGCCTCGTTGACCTTTACAGAACGCGGGATAATGGTCGATGTCACATTGTCGCCATACGCCCCTTTCAGATAGTCCACAAAAGACCGCACGATGTTCGGACGCATGTCAACCATCACGGGCAGGATGCCTCGCAGTTCCAATCCTGAGTTTAGTTCTCGCTTAACTCGCTCCATTTCCACGATAATTGGTGCCAATCCTGACACCGATAGCCCTTCCATCTGAACTGGTATCAGTAAACCACTTGCCACCGCCATAGCATTGTAGGTACACATGCTTAGTGCAGGAGGGCAGTCAATCAGCACATAGTCGAAATAATAAGGGATGGTGCTGATGCCTTCGTCGCTGTAATCCTCCACCTTGCCTATAAACAACTTGCGGAGCACCATATACGGCTGCATCTGCGCCATCATCTTCGGCTCAATCTTCTGCAGCGCAGGCGACGACGGAACGTAGTATATGCCCCGGTTGTTCTTGTAGATAGGCAACAGTCCCTGCTCTGATGATAGTGCGTCCGTCACCGTCGGCATCCTCTCGCCGTTCCAGCCCATCAGCTGCGACAGATTTCCTTGTGGGTCCATGTCAATCACCAGCACCCGCCATTCAGGATGCTCGCGCACCATCGCCGCCGCCAAACTCTGTACGGTGGTAGTCTTCCCTACCCCGCCCTTGTTGTTGACCACAGCCAACACTTCTTTCAATCTTGTTTTATTGTTTTCCATAATTCTTGCTTTCTTGATTTATTGAAAAGGACGGCAGGGTGGTCGCCCCACCGTCCTATAAAGAGAGTTACCAAGTGTAGTTAATAAAGCCGCCCCAGGCCGTATCAAGCGTAATGCCGATATTGCCTCCTGATGACGAACTGCCGCCGAAGAGCGCACCTTCCCAAGTCGTAATCTTATTGACCGTCACGGGAATGTTCTCCATCGGCTCGAACACGTCAATGTCGCCGTTGCTGGCATCCTGCGAAGTGATGGTCAGTTTCAGAATATCGTTCTGCTCATGCGGAGCTGTGTAAATCTCATAGACACTGACAGGCATACCGTTGTCGTCTATCACGCTGCGATACTCCGTCTGCTTCGAGTTCACGCAACCGAAACCCGTGCGAGGATTCAGTGTTGAACTGCCGCCTGTATAATAGAACTTCAACCTTGCCACGCCTTCAGGAATAGCATCGGTAATCGTTAGGCGCATCATCGCCACCACACGCTTCATTTCCAGCGTCTCGCTAACACTGCCATCCACCACCAGCTCGCCGCAGTAGCAGAACGTGTCGGTCATCTTATTGCTCGGAAACGTCACCTTGCTTGGAGAAGTAATCGTGCAGTTCCCCTCGCCGTTGTGAGCAATCGCCACGATGGTATAAGTGCCGTCCTGCAACGACAGCCCGATGGTACCAAAGTTCGTGTCGCCTACCTTCTGGCTCTTCGTAGAACCAACCTTTGCATCGTCCTCGTCGAACACCGCTACCGATAGACGCGAGCACTGGTCCGTCAAGGGTGCAGCCGCACGAGTAAACTCCTGCTGACCGTATGTCGAGAACGTTAGCACCACATTGGCATCGCTTCCATCGTCCGCCTTGATGTCGTCGAAATCAATCTGCTGACAGGAAACCAGAGCCGTAATCATTGAAAGAAAAATGAACTTTTTCATAATCTTTAAGTTTTAACTTTTTAATCTTTCAATTTTTCAATTTTTTCACCAGCTTCCTGTGTATTCTGTTCCCCACTCTGCATTCAGGCTTAGCGCGAAACCGCCGCCGCTGGAAAACAGATTGCCGCTGTAGCTCGTCACTCGGTTAGCCATGAATGGCGCATCGTCCAGCTCGGCCTGCCCCAGTACATTGCCGTCTCCGTCACGAGCCGTTATCGTTACGCCCGTTGTCCATTCCGTCGTGCTGCTGATGCCGTAGATGCTCAGATTCGTTTCCGTCCTGCCCACATACGACGCAGGAATACTAATCACCCTCGCTTCATTGGTCAGCGCATCCGTAGGCTGTCCGCTGATGTAGTCCAGACCGCTGTACCAAGTGGCAGGCGTCAGCTCGATGGACGAAATGCCCTCTGGAATCTCGTCATTGACAGTCACAGAGAGTTTCGTTGCCACACGATCCAGCGTCACACTCTGAGTGGCAGAAGTCGATGATGCCACGTTGATGCTATAATCCTTATAGAACGTGTCCATCGCCTTCGCCCAGGTAATCTTGTGCGCGTCGGTCAGGAGTGTCGGCGTAGTGCCGCGAGAGGTCACGAAATAGACATGGTGCGCCCCATAGCCCAGTGCGAGCGACGGTGAGCCGAAGTCCGCATCCTCTGCCGTCTGGTGTACCTGCTGCAGCAGTGTGCCGTTCTGATAGTCCAGCACCCAAAGGTCCGTCATCGCCTTGCCGTCCGCCTCCAGTCCGGCACGGGTCATGCCCTCGAAGGTAGGCTTCTCGAAGTCGCCCTGCACGGAGAAAGTCACCGTCTTGGTCTCGTTACTAACTGCGGACGCATCGTCCATTTCGTTCTCACAAGCCGCCAGCATCACTGCGATGCCAGCCAGCCAAAAAAGATTTTTCTTCATAATAGAAAAATTTAAGTTGTTAATAAATTGAATATCTTTGTGTGATACCACACGTTTATTATAACGTATAGTAAAAATAAAATTGTCAATTTTCAATTATCAATTTCAACTATTTGATTATTCCCGACATTGCCAGCCCAATCAGTCCAAGCGGAATCAGTAGTCCAGTCTGCCAGATAACCACCAGCGCAACCGTCATCGCAGCCACAGAACCGATAGCTTTCAGGAAATTGTGGCCGCTGCCGCTCTGCACGGCGCATTTGGTGTTATCCCGTGATTCTGTTATAACGTCATAACGCTTTGGCTGCGGCTCCTTCTCCGTAGGCTTCGGCTCTGCCGCAGCTTCAAGGTGCTGCGGCTGCTGCTTCTTACGGCGCGTTTGTTTCGCCTTTTGCCGTTCTGCTTCCATTTCGGCTATACGCGATAGCAAAGCATCATTCTCAGCTTTCAGACGCTCCAATTCCGCCGAGTCTGTATAAACTGGTTCTGGTTCAGGTTCAGCTTCCAAAGCCACAACCTCTGCATCTTCTGTGACGACCACTGCATCCTCAGTATTGACAGCTGGTTCGGCTGGTTCTGCTGTCTCGGAAGTCACCACATCCTCAGTTGTCGTCACTTCCTCCGTCGCCACTTCCTTGCATGGAAGGTCGTTTATTTCCTCCTCCGTTGCCTCGCTCCAACGCCCGTAGAGCTGTCCCTTGCTATTGCGCAGAGGCAGCATAGAGCCACTACCATAACGCAGGTGCTGACCGAGGCGATCCTCAACGAGTTCGCAGTCATACTCCAGTATGCGGTCAGTCCAGTGACACGCCAGGTGCCAACCGCCATCCTCCTTTTGCGTCAGAATAGCGTATATCTTGGGATTCGCACCATCCCAATACTTCAATGCCTTTTGCATATTATATTATAATGTATAATTAAAGACTTGTTGTAAACTCATAATTCAGGACTTCATACGCCAGCATCGCGCACATTGCAATGAGGATGACGTTCGTCAGCGTAGGATGTGCCTCGATGCCGCGTGCCAGTGCGTTAATCATCCGCAACTGGCGGCGATACAGACGCGGCAGAGATAATTCCTTCAATGCACGTTGCTTGATTGTTTTCAATGCGTTTTGAACGCTTGCCACAAATGATGCAATGTTGATTGAAACATTTCTTGAAATGTTGTTTTGTTGAATTGTTGCTTCCATGATTGTAATGTTTATTTATTTGTTTGTTGATTGATTTCAAAATTTCTTGAAATGTGTAAATGTTGAAATGTTGATTGATTGAAAGACGAGGAGCAGGAGCGTCCCGCTCCTCGTCAGGCACAAATGTTGCCGTGTGCAATATAGATAAAGTAGAGATTGTTTGGTTTTGTGTGTTGCTCAATCTGTTTCAATCGGCTTGCCGTAGCCAGTCTGTCCAAGCAGGTTTGCAAACGGCTCCAGCATCTTCAGATATTGCCTCACATCATAGAGAAACCAGATAATTTTGTCAGTTGAGCATTCAAACTCTTGCGAAGGGTCGGTTAAAACCTTCTGCTTCGCGAGTTCCATTAGCCCGATAATCTGCGTCTGCGCGTCGAGCATCTGTTCAATGTGATTGCAGTAGCAACTCTCTTCGCCGAAGTAGGTCATAATATACTTCACAGCCTCGTTAATCTTCTGCTGGTCTGCCAGCATCTTCTTCATGTTGTCTGCCATAGTCTAAAAATTATTTGTTTGTTCTAAATCTGCTGCAAAGGTAAAGAAAATAAGTGTAACAGCCAAAGAAAATAAGAATAAAAATAAAGAAAATAGGTGTTTTTAACTCTTTTTCACAATTAAGACAAAGAAAATACGTTTATTTTTATTACCTTTGCAGTCGAAAAGTAAAGAAAAAGAGTTTTATGAATATCTATATAAAAAGAGAAATGAAAAGGCTTGACATCACATCAAAGGAGCTGGCCAAAAGGTTGGGTAAATCCCCGCAGTATATAGGCAATCTTGTGAATGGCGGGAAAAATCTATCAATGAACACCCTTCAATCGGTTGCAAAAGCACTGGGTGTCCAAGAGTGGCGCCTGCTTGCTCCAGAAGAGGGCGTGGATGCAAGTATTTCCCCAGGTGGCCAGTCTATTGTCTGCCCCTATTGTGGCAAGGAACTCCGCCTGGCAAAAGCAGAAGAAACGAAATCAAATGACGAGCAATGATAGACGTTAGCAAATACGAAAAGGTAGGCGAGTTTATTGAAGGCCGCTTGCATTGGTTAGAGGGGCGCGACATAAACGCTGTGTACTTGATAAAGTTCAAAGAGGATTTTTATATTGGCTCTGCCGAATATCTGTATATAAGAATAAAGGAACACGTTAAATCGTTCTTACACTGTGAACATACGGAGAAAATGCAGGAAGTTTTTGAAAACGAAGGTGTTTTTGATGTTTATGTAATTGAAAGAGGAGTAGAAACTAATTTATTGAAAAACAGAGAAATGTTTTTCATAAAGGAATTGGAGCCTACACTAAATATTTATCGCCCAAAAAATTCTATTTGCAGGCTAAGGGATATAATGGACTCCAAAGGAATGAAGTCCGTAGATTTGGCTAATCGTTTGGGGGTCACTAAGCAAACCATCAGTAATATGCTTAATGGTCGCGTTATGCCTTCGCTTGAAACTATCAACAAGATAGCAGAAATTTTAGAGGTACCTATGTGGCAAATCTTTGCTGATCCAAACGATGTATGTAAGACTCAACCATCGCAAGGCGAACTTACAATCAGGTGTGACAAATGCGGGAATACTATTAAGGTAAAAGAAATAAAGGTAGAGCAATGATTGATGTCAGCAAGTATGAGAAGATTGGTGAGTATCGAGAAGGTGAAATGATTTGGGTTTCGCCAAAGAACGAAAACATTGTTTATGTCATCATGTTTGGAGGCGAATCATATATTGGGTCGTCGATAAATATCCGTAACAGGTTCCAGTCTTTTGTTTCGTTTTTGAAAAGAGGGCTGCACGGATCAAAGAAGGTTCAAAGTGCTTTTGACAAGAGCGGTGGTTTTGATTTGTATGCTATAGAGTTTTCAGACAAAGACCATCTTAGGGAAAGGGAGGAGTTTTATATAAACACAATGCACCCATCTCTGAACATGAGAACACGCGCCGACTACTTGTATAGAGACTCTATGCCGTTATCGCCAAGACATCGTGAAAAGAATATACATAGAGACGTCAGGCCGTCATCAATTCTCCAACAAAAGGCTAATGTAAAATTGCTCCGTCCTAAGAAAGATAAAAGTGGGCTAAAAGGCGTCTTTGCTAAAATACCATTATCAATGTATCGCAGATTAAGTAATCTAAAGATGGAGAGGGGAGAGAGTATTGAAGTCATGGTAGCACAGGCTATAGCCTTTTATGTTAATGTCCAACCAGCATCAAGGTAGAATAGTTTGTGCGAACAATGTGAACACTTGCTATCAATAGCAACTTTTATTGTTCAATTCTTGATTGTTTTTCAACTTTTGGGCGCGGCGACATACACGCAGCGGCCAGAGTGTTCCCTTTCTCCGCACGGAACACAAAAAAATGCGGCGAGCTTCACAGCCCACCGCACCCAAAGAAAAACTTTATTAACCTAAAAACAAAAAATGAGAAAACCTCATTCTCTTTCTTTTTGGCCGCTTTCGATATGTCGATATATCGGTATGACGTTATGACGACAAGAGAAAGAGCGGCCTTACTTTTTCAGCAGTTCGTTGATGACTTGCTTTCGGTTCTGTCCATCGGCGCGGAAGCTGACGTGTACCCAATAGGAGCCTTTCGCGTTATGCTCCCAGATAATCTGGTCGAACTGGCAGTGCGTCTTGATCCAGTTGAACCACCGCTTGCCCTTTGCCAAGTCGCCGTCGATGCACAGGTCCACGGCCTCGCCCTTCATGTGCTGCGAGTTGGTCACGCCGCCCACGGCTTTGTTGAGTGCCTTGCTGCGATAGCCTGAGCCAATCTTGATAGGCTCGCCCATCGCATCGCGCAGCGGCTGCAGGACGTTATGCACCAGTGCGCACAGTGCGCACACCTCGGCAGTTCCAGGGACATTCTTGATGCCTTTCGTCTTCGCCGTATCACTCGCGGTCAGTTCCTCCAGCGAGAAGTTTTTTGAAATAAATGTTGCCATAATTTCATTTACTATTTAATCATTTACCATTTACCATTTAATTTTATTCTAAGGAGTCAAGGAGTTAAGGAGTTTTCTTTTAACACGAATTGCCACGAATTATTCACGAATTGGGGCAGACAGAAAAATGTTTTTGCGTACAGGCTTGTACGCTTGGGTAGAGATTTCTGTCTTTTGCTCTGAAAGCGTGCTTTCGAGACAAAAGAGAGCAATCACTACCGCTGCCAGCGACACGTCGCTGCCCGAACATTTTTCTTCCAGCGTGGAACTCCTTTCCTCCTAAACTCCTTAGATATAACATTTCGTGTAATTAGAGTAATTAGTGGTTAAATTTATGATAATTCGCGTTTAAGTCTTATCCGTTTAATCTGTGCAATCCGTGTTCAATGAGTTATCACGCGCACCCCGTTCACTTCCATGACCAGGTAATCCCTTATTCTGCGGATTTGTTTTGATTGTGTGAACTGCACCATGCGTTGATGCTCGTTCAGGAACACTTTGAGGCAGATGGCTTCGCCGCTGATGACCTCGCCCTTGATGGTGATGGCTCGGAAGTAGAACGGCTTTTGTCGCTTATCCTTTGCTTTGTCTGGCGGGTTGAAGCCCGTCACCTCGCAGCCGGTACGCTGGTCGCGCCACGTCCATTGCTCCATATAGTTGCGGAGCTGCTGCCATGAGATTGTAGGTTGTTGTTTTGGCACCGTTGTTTCAAATTGATAATTGATAATTGAGAATTGAGAATTACTCTCTTATAGGTGTTGTAATAGTTGCCCCAATAGAAGCCCTGCTGCGATACTTAGTAAGTATAGGGAGAAACGGATGCTGAATGTTCTGTCTTGCTGTTCTGTTTTCATATACTTTTTGAATTACATCGCAAAGGTATATCATTTGCGACAACTTCGCGGACATAAAAAGAGCCTGCGACCTGTCAATGCTTCACTATTGCCTCCGCCCGCTGTGCAAGCCTTGTCCGCTTTTTGTGCGAGCTTTGCATTACCTTTGTCGATGTAAATAACGATGGCAATATGACATCACAGGTTTTTAATCAAGACTGCATAGAGTATATGCGCACACTGCCCGACGGGTTCTTTCATCTTGCCGTGGCCGATCCGCCGTATGGGTTCGGTGGAGTCGCTACCGACGGAGTACGCTTTGGCGGGCGGTTCCGTCGATACAATCATGGCGACAGCGACATGAACCGATGGGACACCGCCCCCGATGCTGCTTTCTTTGCGGAGTTGGCTCGCGTCAGTCAGCATCAAATCATTTGGGGTGCCAACTTCTTTCCCGATATGCCTCCGTGCAAGTGCTTCCTGACATGGGTAAAGACGAACATCCCCGACGGCTTCTCGATGGCGCAGGCGGAGTATGCTTGGACCAGTCTGACGTGCAATGCCCGCGTGTGGCATGGCAGTAGTGCCCGCTCGAAGGATGGCGACCACTTCCACCCGACGGAGAAGCCCGTCGCCCTCTACCGCTGGCTGATGCAGGTCTGGATGGAGTCGGTTCAGGTCACGCCCGCAGATGCTCCAAAGGTCTTCGACCCGATGATGGGCAGTCAGTCATCCCGCATCGCTGCCTACAGCCTTGGTCTTGACTACTACGGCTGCGAACTGGATGCCGAGTATTTCCGTCGCGGCTGTTTACACTACGAAAAAGAAACCGCCGGACTGATTACTCAATCCGACGGCACTCCTGTTGCGCGTCAACTGTCGCTGTTCTAATCTTTCTTCATCATCTTGTATGCCGCCACGTTAGCGCAAGCCTGCTGTGCCAGACGTGCCAGCGCGTCCTTGTCGAGCGGTTCGCCCCTGTCTATCGCATCCTGTTTCAGCAGCTGATATTCCTCCTTTTCAGCATCCGACATCGTGTGTTTGGGGTGTGGCATAGGCCGACGGCTTTCGTCCACGAAGTCGAAGCCGATGCCGCGCTGTTCAGGCCGTTGGAAATACTCCTCGTCGTCGTAGTCCTCGCGCCAGTCGTCACGCGGCTGCCAGTCGCTCGCCAGCGTAGCGCAGTCGCGCCGGTCTTTGCGTGCCGTCATAGCCCGCAGGAAGTAGGCCATGCGATTCAGTGCCGTAGCTGCCGCTGCATCAATCATGCGGTCGAATGGCTGACGAATCACCTGCCCGCTGCCGTCCTGCCGTTCCTGCCAGAAGCGTTCACCGTTCACGTCCTCCGCGCTCAACGTACCGAGCAGTTCGAGGTACATGTTCAGCCCTGGCACCTTTGCGACAACGCGGGGTTCGTCCAGTTCCTCGTCGTAGTGGTCGCCGCACACTTCGCGGACAGTCATACCGCTTTGCTGTGCCTCCCGTGCCGTCTCGTAGGCTTTCAGCCGTTGCAGCAGCCACTCGATGCGTTCCTTTTCGTTCCTTTCGCTGACCTCCACGCGCTTGTCCCGTGTCTTGAAGGTGTGAATCTTCGCCACGAAGTAGGGCTGGCGTAGTCCGATGATGCACCCTCCGAGGTCGCAGCGCGACAGCGGTCCTTCTTGGGTGACGACAAACTCTGAATTTTTTGCCATGTCATAACGCACCTTGTGCAGCTTGCATGGCTTTTCGGATAATTTCAATGTGTGCATAATCTTGTGTATAATTAAAAATTAACAATTAAAAATTAACAATTAAAAATTAAAAATTGATAGCTATTTCAGTTCGCGTCCGCAGCAGGGACAGGTCTCGCCATCGTGCTCCTTCACCGCCATGATGTCAGCCGTGCCGTTGCGCAGTTCGTCGAGAGTCATACCGCTGTCCATAGCTGCCAGCGTAGCGCGTCGCATGTTGTCCTCAAACTTGCCGTTGTAGTCCCATTGGTGCTCGATGCACTTCCTGTCACCCGCAGCACCGAAAGTTATTCTCAGTTTCATTGTTTCACTGATTTTTTAGGTTCTTTATAATAAGTAATGACTTTCGCACCCAGCCTTACCAAGTATTTCTGCAAGGTGAGGCATTGCTTGTAGTAGAGGTTCAGCTTCGCCGTCTTGATGTCGGCAAAGAATTTCGGGTCATGCTTCAGGATGCGCTTCAGATGCTGCTCATCGCCAAGGAACCAAGCCAGCTGATACTTCTCTTTGTCGCCTTCCTTATACTCGTAGAGTGTCACGCATAGGCAGTTGCCCTGATAGATGTTCTCCTTGTAGGTTTGGGTTGTTCCGTCCGTGCGCTTTGTTCGGCAAGTCACCTCGCCCATCTTGTCTTTCCAATTCCATGTAAGTGGCATAATTCAATAATTTTTAATGTTTGTTATAACGGATAATCTTTCACAGGTTCTATAATTAGATTTCGATGCTTGTCACCGCGTCGCAGTCAATCCACGCCGTTCCGCTGTCAGTAGTCAGACGCAACACATTTTCGTCCTCGTTCAAGGACCATTCGTGCTTGCATTCGTCCTGACGTGGGTTGTAGCAGTACGAGCGTTCTCTCGTGTTAATCATAATGTTTGCCTCTCCGATGTCGCATGTCGTAACATCGAACATAATTCTGCCAATAGCTTTTGCTTTCATAATCACTAATTTTTTTGATGCCCTATAAAGGCGGTTAATAATTTTTCATTTTTCACTTTTCACTTTTCACTTTTTAACTTGCCCGCTTTGCGTCCGTTGGGACACTTGATTTCCACGTCGTAGGTTTCCCCGTCCGGCGTAGTTGGAGCGTTCTCTATCCAGTGCATACGGATGTTTTTGTTCGGGTTGTGGCCGCGCCTGACCGCTTCCTCGAAAGCGTCTGACGATTGTTCCCAAGCACTCTTAGTCCCGTCCGCTTCAAAGGTGAACGTCTCCAGTTCGTAGCGTTCCCGCTCACCAATCCCGCTAACCTTCTTCGGGAATGTCACTTCAATCTTTGCCACCACGGGAACCTCGCAGTCATCGTCGGGAATCTCGCTCACCTCTTCGTGGCTGATGGTGAAGTCCGTAATGCCAAACTTCTCCGTTTGCTCCATAATCACCTGCTTCAGTTCGTCCATCGTACCTCCGTCGCAGAAGTCAATCGTCATTGTGTCGTCGTGCCAGTCGCCAGCCCACAGGCTGCTCTCGCCCTCGCTGTCAAACACCTGCTTGCCGCGCAGATATTGGTCCTGCGTTGCAAACGTGATCGAAATGTTGTTAATAGTAGCCATAAATATAAAAGTTGAAAAGTTGAAACATTAAAAAGTTGAAACACTAATTATTCCGAGGTTCTATAATAATAATTTTGAATTTTGAATTTTGAATTGATTTTAGGCTTCCCCCACAGATTTTGCAAGAATAGTCCGCGCCTGCGTTTCAGCCGTCACGGGACGGCCTTCTCGCTCCGCACGTTCCAAAAGCTCTTGCAGTTGCTTCGCTGACTCCGCATCCTTCGGCGCACAGACAAGCGTCTGCTTGATTTCGGGCACCTCCATCGTCAGTTTGCGCCACACCTGCCATCCCATGTTCATGGCAATGTGCATCGCCTCCGCGAGTGGCTTTAACTTATCTTCCGCTTCGCTTGGCGGAATAGGTTGCCACGTCACGAACCGCTCCACATAGTCCTTGCCCATCACATCCACAGCCGCAAACTTCACGCGGATTTCAAAGCCCCGTTCAGGATCGTCCTCCGTCCACTTCACAGACGAAATCCAGTTGCACAGAGCTTCCGGCCACTGCTGCTCCTTGATGTAGTTGCACAGTTCGCTAATCACGTCCTGCTCCGAGCCTGCATCCATCGCCGTAATAATCGGGTCGCAGATAGCGGGCCACGTCTTGCGGTAGTCCATCAGCTCCAGATAAAAGTCGTTAGCCACATACTTTTTTTCACCGCCCTTGCGGTCAAGAATAAAATCAATAATCATAATATGAATAAATTAAAAATGAACAATTAAAAATGAAAAATCACTAATCTTGCAGAGGTGCTATAATAGACTCTTTTTTAACTTTTTAATTTTTTAATCTTTTAATCTTGAAGTTCGTGCCACGCACCGAGCAGGTAGTTACCCGTTTCGGTGTTACCATCCTCGTACCACACATATTGACAATATGTCGTGCCGCGCACATCTTCTCCGTCGTCAATGGTCCATTCCCCGCAGGGCATGAGTGTCAGCAACCTGTCAAGCACGGGAGGACAGCTGTTCGTGATACCGATGTTCGTAATGTTCTTGTCAAACTCCTTGCTCCACAAGCACCACGAAGCCGAGTTGCCCGCGTCGTCCATCTTTGTGTGAGCCGTAATAGAAAGAATATACTTTGCCATGATACTGATTTCCTCGGCAAATACTTCCTCGTTCTGATACTCGAAGCCGTCCGGCCTGCGTTGCATTTCGTTGTACTTCACAATGTAAGTCGTTTTGCCTTCATGTGTGCCAAAGTCCGTGATAGTGCCTATTGCGCCCGTTGCGTTGTTCTTTACGCGGTCGCCTAATTGGTAATTATTTTTGCTATTCATAATAATAAAAGTTGAAAAGGTTAATCTTGCAGAGATTCTATAATAAATAATATAATGTTATGCAGCTTTGCGGTTTTCGCGTTCATAGACTTCATCAACGATGTCGCCCGCAGCCAGCCAGACCAGATAAAGCTCCAAGATGTTGCGCGGCACTTCGCGCCCTTCGTACTCTTCAAATTCCACTCCATACTCACGGACAGCTACCTCAATCTGCTTGTCGGTCAGTTGGTCGAGCTGCTTGCGCATGTATGGCAGTTGCATCACTCCCTCGCAGTCGTAGTCGCAGGGACCTGGATGACAACACGCCTTCGCGTCGCCGTACTTCATCATCAATTCAAAACATGGTTCCTTGTCGAAGCTCGTATCAAAATACGCCCACTCCTTTTGTCTCTTGTTTGCCATAGTCGTAAATGTTTTAATGCTAATTTCTCAGCGGTTCTATAATAATATATTATAATGTATAGTAGATAATAATTCGCCCTATATAATTGCGTTCTCACGAAATTCGCGGATGAGTCCGTAGCGCCTGCCGAGTTTTTCAAAATAGTTAGTTGCGATTGCGAGCCCTTCGTAGGAAACATTGTTTTCGCTGAGCCAATCCTGCCAGTCGATTGCTTGCTCACGTGCTGCTTCCTTTCTTGCAGCATAGGTCATTGTCTGTGCCATAACTTTAATTTTTTATTGCCGATTTCTCGGCGGTTAAACATTTAATTGTTATTAAATCTGCTGCAAAGTTACAACAAAATGTTGAAACCGCCAAACATTCTTGCAATTATTTTCAATAAAAAGCAAAATTAATGCGTTTTTCTTTGTTTTTAATTGAAAAAGCCCGTATTTTGCACCCGATTTAAGTATATTATAATATAAATGTAGAATAATAAAACATAAACACGCAAAACCATGACAGAAGAAGAAATCGCCCTGCAAGAAGAATTGATCCTGCAAGAAGCAAGCCAAGCGGCACCCGACACCCCGCAGGACCGACCCGCGAAACTTACCGCACTGCTAAAAGACCTTATGGCCTTGCGCTCCATGTCGCCCACGCAGCTCGCCACCGCCCTTGACCTGAACCCCAGTAACGTCACCGGCTTCCTGAAAGGACAGAAGAACCCAACGCTCTCCACCATTGACCGCATCGCCGCCGCCCTGGATGTCCCCGCCTGGATGTTGCTCAACACTCCCGCCGAAGTCATCGCCGACCTCCGCGCCGCCGGACAGTTGCCGCCAGAACCGCAGGCACCCGCCGCCGGTAGTGTGGCGAGTGATTCCATCGCGAGCAAAGAAAGCGAAGAAGCCCCACAAGCCCCACAGAAGCCCGCCAGCGGCCTTGATTACGACCTGCTGACCATTGACCCGCTGAAAGGCGAAACGCGCCGCTACAGGCTTGTAAACGACTAATTTTTCACACCGCCTATAATAACGACTAATTTCCCACACGCCCTATAAAACGGCTGTTGTGGCGAGCAGCTTTCAGCGAGCAAAAGCGAAAAGGGCCGCGTCATCACGACGCAGCCCTTTTCTATTTAACAAAGTATTATGAAAAGAAAAACTCTAATTTCGCAGCCTTTCTATAATATATAATTCTTAATTCTTCATTCTTAATTCTTCATTTTTTTATTTTTCAAGTACCACTCCCTCGGATGGGCCGATACGTGCTGATGCTTCACATGCAGCGTCACCACGCGCTCCACTGCGAAACCGCTAATGCCTTTGCCCGTCCTGATTGTCACATGCACGTTAAAATGCACATCGCGGATTGTCGCCTCCTTTTGTTCTTCGGGCGGTAGGTGCCGGTTCTTTTCGTGTTGCGCCATAAAAGCACCCTGCACGCGGTCTCTGTCCGCCTTCAAGCAGCGAAGCGAAACACACTCCACATTAAACCGATTTCGCGGAAGCTCTATAACGATACCCCGCCAAGGCTTATGGCCGTGCCTCAAGGCTTGCAGATACGCCCCAATGACCTGCCTGCGCAGTGTGAGCCTCGCGTCCGCCTGATATGTCGCCTCAATCTCGTACTCGTCCTCCTGCGTGTCAAGTGCGTGCTCCGTGCTGTGCATCGTCACATAGGTCCCGTAGGTAAGAGGGTTACTCTGTTCGGGGTCATCATTCAGCCAGCTTGCTGCAGCCACATAGTGCAGCGCAAGGGGATAAAGCTGATGCCGAGTAAAGTAGTCCGATATGGCGCGTTTCACGTTTGCCTCACAAGCCGAGTCGATTGCGTCCAAGATAGGCTCCGCGTCCGCCTTCGGAAGGTTCTCGCTCACCCACCAATAAAACTCCGGCGCCCCATACTTCGCGCCGTTCATACGGCCAACAATGTAATTTAATAACTTATCCATGACAATAAAAGTTGAAAAATTGAAAAATTAAAAGATTGAAAAAGCCTAATTTCGCAGGCGGCCTATAAATAGACCACCTGCACTCCGTGCTCCTTCGCAAAGCATTCAGCCGGATATGATGCTTTGATTTGAGCGTCATACTCCGCTTTTGTCTTGTCGCCCGTTTCCACGAGGCGGTCTATAAGCGAGCCAAGCATGTCGCAATATACCTCCTCGTGGCGGCTGCCTTCAATGGCGAAAAATTGCTCGTCCGCCAATTCCACCTCGTACACGTCCGCCCCTTCGTTCAGGCTGACAATCACCCACCCGTCATGCTCGTAGCCATGCACACGCAGCGCGATGGCGGGCATCTCGCGCCAGCGGAGCACTCGGTGAACAATCTTGCCCTCAATCGTCACGCAGCCCCAGGAACTGATGACTCCAACCCAATGCTCCTTGCCGAAGTCCTCCGCCAAGCTGCCGAAGATTTGCCGCAGGGCCGTGGCCGCGATGTTCATAGCATAGTCGCGGCTCTCCCAATACCGCTCGGGGTCGTTGTTGTTGAAAGGATTTACAAAACTTTGGCTCATGCCGTTTCCGTTCTCGTTTGCGCCTTTTGTGGCGTTCATCTTAATTGTTGCCATATCTGTAATTTTTTTGATGTCCTATAAAGGACGGATTAAAAATTATAATTCAAAATTCAAAATTTATAAATTCAAAAATCTGTGATTTCTCAGCGGTCCTATAATATATAATTCTTAACTCTTAACTCTTAACTTATTCAGCTCCATTCCATAAATTTCCACTCCTGCTCCGCTTTCATCTGCTCCGCAGCTGCAGCCGTTTCGCTTTCAGGCACGGCCTTATATGTCACGTGCTCAAGTTGGTGCCCCTTTGCTGCAAGTTGCATGACTGTGCCGAGCGGGTCGCTCGTGTAAATCGTTGTCGTTGTCGCGTTGAGTCCAAACGTAAAACTCAGAAGATAAATTTTTGTGTTCATAATACTTAATTTTTTTAATGCTGATTTCTCAGCGGTTCTATAATATATATAATTTTCTAATTTTTCTAATTTTCTATAACATCTATAACATACATATAATATATAATATAAGGGCTTCAAGGCTTCATCATCTTCAAGGCTTCATCATCTTCAAGGCTTCATCATCTTCAAGGCTTCATCATCTTCAAGGCTTCATCATCTTCAAGGCTTCATCATCTTCAAGGCTTCATCATCTTCAAGGCTTCATCATCTTCAAGGCTTCATCTTGAATGAATGCTCCGAGCATCTTCAAGGGCTTCAAGGCTGCATCATCATCTGCAAGGGCTTTCACCTGCTTGCAGGGCTTCAAGGCTTCATCATCACCTGCAAGGGCTTTCACCTGCTTGCAGGGCTTCAAGGCTGCATCATGCAGGAATGCTCCGAGCATCTTCAAGGCTTCATCTTGCAAGGGCTTCAAGAAAGCCTTTTTAAGCCCTTCAAGGGCTTTTGCTTGCTTCACTGGTGCATCTTGTCACCTGCATCTTTTGAAGCCTTGAAAGCCCTTTGCAGGGCTTCAAGGCTTCATCTGCTTTCATGCTGCACTTTTCCTTGCTTCTATCATCTTCTTAATATCTTCATCTTGCTTGTCACGAATATCATAGAAAGTGAAAAGTGCATCATAATTAAATCTTTTTTCTTTAAGCACTTTTTCTGTAAGCCCTTTATGAGGAGGATATCCATAATGCTCGTGAAAAGCACTAAGTGTTAAGCCTTCTTGCTTTTCTAAGCACTTAAACATGTGCCTTCTATGGAATGAAGGATTAAGCAGGGAATATGCAAGTTTTTCCTTTTCGAATAAACTACCAGAATCTTTAATCTTTGTAAGTGCTATCATGCTTTCATCTGCATTCACACTATATTTATTAGCGAATCCTCCTAAGATAAACAGATTTACTCGCTTACCTGCATTTTCAAGTGCTATGATAGCATTAATTAATCTTGCACTTGCTTCTATAATTTCACTTGTCTTGATAGTGTGATCTACAGATTTATCATAAATGATAGTTATAACTTTCTTTTGTGCTGGTATATTCTGCATCATAATCATATTTAATGGATCACCTGCAAGGGCTGCACCTACATTAGGAATAAATCCCCAAACAGAGTTAAATGCTTTTTTCTTATTCATCATACCGAATGCAGGTGCATTAATCTTCAAGGCTGCATTTAGCTTCTTTGCATTCTTCTTGTCACCGAATTTCATTAAATCATCTGCATCTTTATATGATTTAGTGCTCGTGAACTTGAAAGCCTTATCACCTTCTGCTTCACTTGAAAGATGATTCTTTCTAAATTCAAAAAGTGTACTTGTGCCTTCTTGTGCAAGGTATGAAGAAAGCTCGTGCAAGCTATTATATATATTTAAAATGTGCTTCATTTTCGCTTTGTTTTTAGTGTTACCTTATATTCTTGTATCTTCTATCTTTGAAGCCCTTGAAAGCCCTTTGCAGGGCTTCAAGGCTTCATCTGCTTCTATGCTGCAAGCATCTTCAAGGCTTCAGTATATTTATTATTATATGTAAGCATGTCACCTGCAAGGATTCTTAAATCATCTTTGTTGTACTTATCAAAGAAAGCACTTAACACTGCATCTTTAATTGATAATCCTGCTTTTGTAAGCCTTGCAAGATTCTTGATTAATCTGTTACCGGACAAAACATGTACTTGATTCTTCTTTGCACTTTTGCGAATATCATAGACAAAAGGCAAAATTTCATCATCTGCATCATACCTTTTTATAATGGCTTTTTCTATGTTTTCATCATAATCTACTTCAAAGAAGCAAAAGCGATCCCTTGTGGCTTCATCTATAATAAACCTTGAAGAATATTCTAAGGTTGCTCCAGTGCCTTTTGTGTTACCTGCAGCTATGCACCTAAAATCTTCATGCATCATCATCTTACCTACTACTGGAAAATCAAAATATCCATTAGCAAGTGCAGCATTAAGAACTATCAAAGCATTAGGATCACTTGAATCTACTTCGTCAAGCATGAATAAGCCTCCCTTAGTGAAAGCCTTATAAAATTCTGTTTCAACAAGTTTTCCATTAATGTCAGAATGTCCGGTAACCTTGAATTCTTGTGTAACACTATTCGAATAATAGAAGGGAATATCAAGGGCTTTTGCTATCTGCTCCGCAAGTACATTCTTTCCACTACCAGCAGGGCCAAACAGATAAACCGGTATATTCAAGTTTATAACCTTCATAATCTTATCAAAGTTCTTGTGGTAAATTTCACCTTCTATCTTCTTAATACCTTTTTCTGTATGAAATTCGTGAATAATCCTTGAAGGTGCCTTATTTTCAAGGGCTTCTAATCTTGTCTTATATGCTTCAAGGGCTTTTGCTTGCAGTTCATTTTGATTCTTTAATCCTTGAATCATCTGCAAGGCTTCTTCACTTATTCCTGAAGGCTGCATCATCATCTGCATCATCATCTGCATCATCTGCATCTTATCACCTGCAAGAACTGCACCTTGCAAGCCCTGCAAGGGCTGCACTGCATCATCTTTCTTCAAGGGCTGCACTGCATCATCTTTCACTGGTGCATCTTCATCTTTCTTCAAGGGCTGCACTGCATCATCTTTCACTGGTGCATCTTCATCTTTCTTCAAGGGCTGCACTGCATCATCTTTCACTGGTGCATCTTCATCTTTCTTCAAGGGCTGCAAGGCTGCATCATCTTTCACTGGTGCATCATCTTTCTTCACTTCATATAAATCAAAAGATTCTATAATCATATTAAGTGCTGCATTTATTTCTGCATTATAGAATGATATGTCACTACTTGAAAGTGATTCGTGCATCTTCTTAGCTTTGCAGATAAAAGCATAACTTTTCCAGGAATGCATTTTCTTAGGCTGCAAGGCTTCATCTTCTTCGAGCCTATTCCATTTTGAATTGTGTGACATTAAGAAGATATTATCATCTTCAAGATAAAGTTCACACTTTGCACCAGATACGGAGTACTGTTTGCCTTCATAGGTGCCTCTTGCTTTGATAGCAAGAATTTCACTTTTTAATTGCTTCATAATACTTTGTTTTTTGATAAGGCTTTCACCTTGATTAATAATTAAATGTTAACTTTTCGCTTGCAAAGTTACAAAATAATATGAATATACAAACATTTTAAGGAGTTTTTTTCATTCAAAAGTAACTTTTTCGTGTTTTTCTTTCAATTTTAGTGCAAAAAGGGCTTTTTCATCTTGCATTTTATTGTTATTTCTGCATCTTCAAGGCTTCATCTTGCATTCGCTTCAAGATCTTGCAAGGCTTCATCACCTTGCAGGGCTTCAAGGCTTCATCTTGCAGCCTTATATATATATAATAATGTATAGTGTTTTGCAGGGCTTCAAGGGCTTCAAGGCTGCATCTTCACCTGCAAGGGCTTCAAGGGCTTCAAGGGCTTCAAGGCTGCATCATCATCTGCAAGGGCTTTCACCTGCTTGCAGGGCTTCAAGGCTGCATCATCATCTGCAAGGGCTTTAAGGCTTCAAGGGCTTCAAGGCTGCATCTTCACCTGCAAGGGCTTCAAGGCTTCAAGGGCTTCAAGGCTGCATCTTCACCTGCAAGGGCTTCAAGGCTTCAAGGGCTTCAAGGCTGCATCTTCACCTGCAAGGGCTTCAAGGTGCTCCGAGCATTCGCTCTGCAAGGCCGGAGCATATTCCCTGCATTCAGGGCCGCAGGGCGCAGCCGGTCGCGCCCAGTGTGGCGGCGGTCTTCTCTTTGAATCAAAGGCATCGGGTTTGGTTGCCGAAATGAGAAGATATAAAAATCAGCGAGTTACAACTTTCCTTCGGCATCGTGATTTCCGCTGCAAAAAGAACAGAAAGCCTAAAATGCTGATATTTAGTGCATTTTGCGAGGGGACAGAAAGCCGTTTGGATTTCCGCCGCAAAAAGAGGCTAAAAATTGCCGAGAAAGTGCAGGAAAAAGCGAAAATATCAAACAAAGTTGCCAAAAAGTTATAAAAACTTGCTTAAAAGTTTGGATATTTAGTAAAAACATCATACATTTGCAGCAAAATTCAAACAAAACTAAGAAAAGATAAAAATCATGCAGATATTAGCAGTTATACAGAAGCATGGCTTCACGTTGGAACAGGTGGCCAATGAGCTTGGCATCACGAAGGGATCGCTGTCGGCGACCATCAGTGCATACCCGAATGTGAAGAAGATGATAGACATCGCCAAGATTGTTGGTTGCCATCCTGCTGAGTTCTTCGACGACTGGTATGAGAATGAAGGCAAGGGGCAACAACGGCCAGCGGAACAGCCAGCAGAACAGACAGAAGCCGAATCTTCGTCAATCGAACATCAGGAGCAGATGTCGAAGTTGGAGGAATTGGTGTTCGGTCAGCATGAGCAGCCCTTGCAGCCAGTGGCAGCTTTCCTCTGCCCGCATTGCAACAAGGCAGTGACGATAGGGATTATGAAAAATTAAAAATATAGGCGATATGAAAAGATTTATGATTTTGGCTGCATTGGCAGCTATGACAGTGAGTGTGTGGGCGCAGAAGCCGTTGGAGCTGAGCGCGGTTATCAAACAGGAAAACATGGACGCGAATGCGCTCTACGAGGCTACGCGAAACTGGTTCGTGGAGTCGTTCAACGACAGCAAGGCTGTCATCCAGAACGAGAATCCAGGCAAGCAAATCACAGGCAAGGGTACGATGCCATTCACGGCAAACATGATGTATTCGAGCATCAACGGCTTCATCGAGTTTCTGATTGACGTGCAGTTCCGCGACGGCAGGTTGAAGCTGACGATGCGCAACTTCAACCACAGGGCAGACCACCAAGCCGCATTCGACAACAACATGGGCATACTGGTGGACGAACTGCCGAAGAACCTGGGCGACCTTGGGCTGTCAGGGCAGCAGAAGACTTGCTACAAATACTACCACAAGAACGGCAAGCCTGCCTGCGAAGGGACGTTCCAGAAAATCGTGGCCGACCTGACAAAGTACGTCAACGAAAAAAAGGTGGAGGCAGAGGAAGATTGGTAATGACATTTACCGTTTGACGATTGCACAATAATCCCGCCGACAGGCTATCGTGGTCCTGCGGCGGGATTTTTAGTGTCCTGTGGGGCGGGACACTGTGAATTATGAATTGCGGTCGCTCTTAATCCTGGTCGTCGCCTGGGTCGGGATCGCCGCCACCGTTGTCACCGCCACCGGTGCCACCAGTGTTGTCGCCTCCAGTGCCGCTGCCTCCACCCTGTGAGCCATTGTCGTCACCACCAGTGTTGTCACCGCCGGTGTTGTCGTTGCTCTGCGTGATGTCGTCGTCGTCGGATGGTGTCTCGGTGCCTTCCTTTTCGTCCTTTTCGGTTGCCCAGCCGAGGTCTGCTCCCCTGATGGCAGATGCGATGCCACGGCTGGCGGCATAGTTCACCTTTGGCTTCATCTCGGAGAGCGTGAGGTCGTCGGCATCGCGCTTCCAGGGCGAGTTGACGGCTGGATAGATGGTGCCGAGAGGTCCGAGGTCCACGATGTAGCCCTGCTTCAGTTCTTCGGCGACTCCTTCGAGCAGCAGCTCAGCGGCCAGCGACGCTTCCTTGGGGTGGAGCGTGGTGTTCTTGGCCGACGAGCGTGCAATCTCGTCGAATGTCTTCTTGCCGTTAGTAATCACGCGGCCATAGTAGCCTGCAACGGTCACGCCATCCAGCTTGCGCTTCAGGACGGATTTCTTGACTTTTAGCTTTAATTCTGACATAGAATAAAATGGTTTTTGTAAATAATTTTGCGAACTTCCGAGGCGTCGCGTTGCCTTTTTGGGGTGTATCTCCGGCAGCCAGTTCCTGCATCGGGTACAAACAATCTTGAAATCGGGTACAAACAATCGGCGAATTGTTTGCTGACGTTTGAAAACTGGCTAAAATGGCGTTGTAAAGGATTTTTCACCAGTCTTTGTGCCAGCCTGCGTTGACACGCATGTGCATGGCGGTGCGGATTTGGTCGGCAATGCCGTCGGCGAGGCGGTGCAGCGCGTCGTTGCCGGACGGAGAGGCTGCCTTCTTGAGGTCTTTGTTCACGAGGTCGCCGATGGCGCTGACGGCGATGGCCTGGGCTGCGGTGAGGAGGTCGGTTGGGGTGGCTTCGTGGTGGGTGAAGATGCCGTCTATGTCGAGCATCATCTTCTGCTGTTCAAGAGTTGTCATATCGAAAGTTGCTATTAAGTTGCTATTATGTTGCTATTGGGTTGTTATTTTTGGGTTGTGCAAAGGTAATAAAATTGCTGCAAAGAGTGCGGACTTGCTATTTCTTGCTATTTCTTGTCATTTTAGCAACTTTTATTATTATTATAGCAAGTTTTGTTGCTATAAATGAAAATTCTTTATTATTTTTGCAACACTATTTCTCAAACCACGGATTGAACGGATTTGACGGATTATGTCTAAGGAGTCAAGGAGTAAAGGAGTTTTTTGAACACGAATTGCACTAATTTACACGAATATGGGGCAGGCAGAAAAATGTTCGGGCAGCGGCTTCGCCACTGGCAAGGCGGGATTTCACAATATCATCCTGAAAGCTGGCTTTCGGAGTGATATGATGCAATCTCGCCATAGCGTACACTCCTGTACGCAGAGAACATTTTTCTTCCAGCGCGGCAATCAATCCGTTAAATCTGTGGTCGGAAAGAAACTCAATTCGTCAAATTGTAAAATTGTAAATTATGAAAGTTGATTTGGAAAAGCTTGCCGAGTGGCTGTTGAAGGTGTTCGTGGCAGCGTTTATTTTTTGCGTTGTGTGGCTGATGCTGATGGGGTGCTCTGCGCCGAAGGCTGTGGCAGAGCAGCAGCACCATCGTAGCGAGGCGGACTCGCTGGCGGTGGTGGCGGCGGTGGACAGCAGGCTGCAGGAGGTGCGGGAACAGTTTGAGAGCGACCTGCGGGCGATCATTTCTTCGCAACAGACGGAACAGCAGATCCAGGAGCAGGAGAAGGAGCGTGTGACGGAGACCATCACGACGTGGGTGGACAGCCTGGGCAGGGTCTTCAAGCAGGAGCAGCGCACCACGGAGCGCGACATCTCACGCCAGCAACAGCAGCGCGAGCAGCGGATGCAGCAGGAATATGAACAGCGGCTGCTGACGGCAGTCGATTCGCTGGACGCGGCTTGGCAGGAGCGGTTCGAGGAGGTGAAGGCTCACCACGAGCAGGAGGACTCGACGGCTGTGACGGTGACGCCGGTGCCTGGCGACAACAGGCCGTGGTACAAGAAGCTGTGGGACGCAATGCGGTGGATGCTCGTCGGGGCGGTGGTCTTCGCGCTGTTATGGTGGACGAAGAAGTTCTGGCTGCCGTGGCTCAGAATGATGTTTTGAACACGGATTGCACTAATTAACACGAATATATATATAACAACCACGGATTAAACGGATTGAACGGATATGGCTAAGGAGTATAGGAGTAAAGGAGTAGGAACGGAACAGATGGCTTATGCTGCAATAGGCGTTATTGCAGCGGATGCAGGGTGTGACGGAAATCACTCGGAGAGCGAGCTTTCCAGATGATTTCTGCCACACTCTGCATTGGCGCAGTGCCAAAGCACAGCGCAAGGAGCCATCCGTTCCCGTCTGCCCCAAAATTCGTGAAATTCGTGCAATTCGTGGTTAAAGAAGAAAAACTCCGTAGTTCCTCGACTCCTTAGAGATAGAAATCCGTTGAATCTGTGTAATCTGTGGTCGAAAAATAAAGAAACTATAAACTATAAGCAACATGAATAAAAAAGAAGAAAAGCGTTATTGCTACAAGTTCCACATGAAGTCGGAGCTTGGAAAGGTGTTTATGAAACTGTGGCATTTGTGCGACAAGGCGGAGAAGGCGGCTGACAAGTTCGCGGCGAAGGCTGGCGCACAGCAATACTACCCTGTGGATTCGGCGTTTGCCGGCGGGGTGGCGTGTGTGTCGTTCGAGAGCGGCAAGCCGCCTCGCCCGAATGTGTGGCGCTCCATCGGCAAGGATGCCGACGGCATAGAGATGTGGGTGCCGGACGTGAAGATGCGGATGATGGTGCAGGAAATCGAGGACGAGACGAAGATTCCCAACGACACGGCGACACGCATCTACAAGAAGGAGGCGAAGCGGAAGCCCAACGGACAGGTGGTGTGCTTCTACACGGAGCTGTACCGCGACGACGAAGCGGCCAGGTCTGCCAACAAGCGCAAGAAACTATCGCTGGCGGCCAAGGAGAGCTTCCGCATCGAGAAGGAGAGGCTGAAACTGCCTGTGGTGACGACGACGACGGTGCTGAACACCATCGGGGCCGACCTGACGGGCGGCAAGGGCAGCGACGGCAAGCCGCACGTGGTGAGACCCGTCACGCCGACATTCTTCAGGTACAGCCAGAGCATCTACCTCTGCTCTGCCTACCAGTGCCATGCAGAGGGCATGACGGAAATCAGCATCGGCGAGTACGCGGAGATGCAGTCCGCAGCAAGGGAAGCGGAGAGAGGCGAGGAGAGTTGAGAGTTGAGAGTTGATAGTGGAAAGTTAAAAACTCGTTGAACTCTAAACTCGAAAACTGTCTCTAAACTCTAAACCATAAACTATAAACTATAAAGAATGGCTAACATATATTTACGTGTTCCAACCTATATTGCTCAGTTCTATCGGGGGCGGATTGCACCGGATCCGCCGCTGACGGAGTTCCAGCCGGTGATATTCTCGCCGTTCCAACAGGAATATGCGATGATGGATTCCTGGCTGCTGTTCGTCAGCGAGAAGGACATGGAGCACACCAGTTGCTTCTCCGAGCGGATGTGGAAGAACATCCTGCAAGGCAAGGCTCCGCAGGGCGGCAAGGTCATCCTGAAACGCAACCCGACGGACTGGCCCACGATGGACGAGATTTGTTTCCTGACCGGAACGAAGCGCAACAGGAAGACGGACGGCTTCGACTACCTCTGCATACAGGCTCCGAGAACAATGGTCATCGGCGGCTTCTACAAGGTGGTTACTGGCTCGTTCACTCTGAAGTTCAACGAAGCCTGCGCCCTGGTGCGGCAACTGAGGCGGGAGTTCCTGCGCATCTTCCTCCACTGGATATGCGAGGAGCTGTTTGTGTGCGAGAAGCGCGGCATCCGCTTCGACTCGAAAACAGGGCGCGACGTGGTGATGTGCATCGAGCACTTCTTCTACCACTATCAGATGTCGCTCGGCACCAACGCCACCGACCGCGACTCGATGCGACGCATGGCGAAACGCTGGCTGGAAGATGCCAAGATGCTGCCAGACGACATCGACGACGAGGATGTGCTCTTCTTCTACGAAAATGAGAAGGAACATCGGGGAAAAAATATCGACGAATTGATAGAGAGCACAAAGGGTAATGCCCTTATGCGTAATAAAAAAATGTAAAAGTACATGTTAAGACATGTTAAAAAATAGGGTAAAACAGCAAAATTATTGTCCAACTCTAAAATTACATAAAACAAAACGTAATCAAACTAAAAAAATTGGGAAATATGGTACAGAATGAACAATGCCAGGAGTTACTGATGCAGGAGATAGTCCGCATCGACTTTATGCCGGTGGCGGCGCTGAAGGTGGCCGTGCCGTTTGCCAAACGCAACCTGACGGAGGTCGGCGTGACGATGGCTAACAACGACGCTCTGACGGACGCGAGGCTGAAAGCGGCATCGCTGTTGAGCCTGAATATGGCGGGCGACGCAACGGCGGATGCCGAGATGCAGGAGGGCGCAAGCCACACACCGACAAGGAAGCGCGAACTGATGGGAACAGTGTTTACACACACCCTGCAAATACCCATAGAATCGGGCTTCGACACCATCAGGACGAAGGAGGCGGCTCTGCAAACAGCGGACTTCCACATCGTGCTCACCACCTACGGCGGCGAGCGGTATCTGCTCTATGAAGTGCCGAACACCAGCCAGTTTTCCGTTGAAGAAACAACGGCGCAGAACACCAAGATGAGCATCAAGACAACAGTCGTCTCGATGAGCGGCATCATCCGCATACAGACAACGTGAAACATACATTATTTATTATATAGGGTAAAAGAATCAAATCAACTTTGCAGCCAGAAGCCCGTGAGGGTGTGAGGCGGTACTTCGTGTGTTTCACTCGGCAGCGACTTGAAAAGGTCGCTGCTTTTTTTGTTTTGTGGTGTTGCGTTGGCAACGCAACAGGCCGAACAAAAGCCCCATTTTGCCCGAAATGAGGCGAAAACCGCCGTTTTCTATCCCCGCCTTGCGCGTGTCTTGACCGAATTTTGCAGCAGGAAATTTAACACGCACAGAAATTTATGAACGGAATAATGGAAATGATGACCGCTAACAAGTGGTTGATAGAGCCAACCTTCGGTTTGAAGGCTATGAGGCTGCTCAACGCTATGGCGGCTGGTCATCTTCTGAAAGACGACAAGAAAGTCTATGGCGCTCGCTTCTACAGCATGGCAGACGGTACATTTGCAGCATACGATGCTGATAGCGAAGAGAACGCCGGAGGGAAGAATGTCGAGCAGCCTTTTGTTGATGTTCTTTACATCGAAGGCATACTGACCCGCGAGGGCGGTGCCTGCACCTACGGTTCCCGTGAACTTCGCGACATGATGATGGAGGCTGCAGACAAGGAGAACTGTCTTGGTCACTTGCTTCTTATCAATGGCCCCGGTGGTGTATCAAACACAATCCCAGACCTTCTGCAAGCCACTGACTACGCCCGCTCAAAGGGGCAGCCAATCGTAGGCCGTATTGATGGTCTTTGTGCTTCCGCCCATATTTGGGTGTCTGCCATGTGCGACGAGGTTTATTACAACAGCCCTACCGACCAAATCGGTAGCGTCGGCGTCTATTGGGCTAACATTTTGAATAAGGATGGCGACATCGACCCGGAGACAGGCGGAAAGTGGCACATCGTATATGACCCAGAGAGTTACGACAAGAATCGCTTCGTCCGCGAACTGGCAGAAAACGACGACGACACGCTCATCAAGGAAGAACTCATTGCCGACGGAGAGGCATTCCGCAACTTCATCAAGAGCCGCAGGCCAAATGTCAAGGACGAACATCTTCACGGCAAACTGTTTGACGTAAAGGACGTAGAGGGCATTCTCGTTGAAGGTCAGGCCACCATGCAGGAAGCTTTGAACCGCATCGTCGAACTGAGCGCAGGCAAGACCAGCGCAAACGGAACAAAAGGAAACAACCTATCAACCCAATTAAACAACAGTATTAACATGAAAGAAAAATTCCCAGCACTGTTTGCAGCCCTCCAGGTGGAGGAGATGCAGATGCAGGAGGGCGGTGCCTTCATGAACGAAGAGTTGCTTGCCACCCTGAACGCAGCCATCGAGGAGAATCAGAAGGGCGCTGCCGATGCTAAGGCTCTGGCAGACCAACTGACATCCGAGAAGGCAGAGTTGGAGCAGAAGCTCGAAACAGCCAACAGCGAGCACACAGCCGCTATCGAGGCTCTGAACACAGCACATGCCGAGGCTATCGCAGCCAAGGACGCTACCATCGAAGAGAAGCAGAACGCCATCGCTGCCCTGGAGCAGGAAAAGGCACAGCTTCAGAACGACTCGGAAGGCCAGAAGGCTCAGATTGAGACACTGACCGCCGAGCGTGACGAGGCTAAGACTTCTCTGGAAACCGCCAACGGCACTATCGCCGAGCGCGACCAGCAAATCAGCGACCTGAACGCACAGATTGAGGAACTGAGCAAAGATCCGGGCGAAGGCGCTCAGGCAGGCAGTCCCGCGAACAACGGCGCAGGCGTAGAGGAAGTTGAGGTAGCCATCAGCACTCAGTATGCCTACGACAGCTCCAAGAGATACGAAGAGAACATGAAGGCTAAAAAGGAGTGGGAAGCCGCTCACAAGTAAGCCGACATCCAAACAAGAAACCCAAAGATTCAATTAACTCAATTATTCACCAACAATTCTTTAACGACTATGGCATTTATTGGAATTGAAAACCTTACCCATGTGAAGGACCGCCTTCAGGGTAACATCATCCTCGGCCCTGCGTATTACAGCGAGGATGAGTTGAAGCGCATGGCCATCAAGGTCATCACTGGTGTGGAGTTCAAGGACACCGCTACCATCTTCAACCGCAAGGGTGGCACCGCTCGCCGCAAGGTGGTCGGTCAGTCACAGAACTCGACGCTCGGCTACATGACCGAGCGCGTACTCGAAGCCCACATTGTTTGGGATCACTACACAGCCAATGAGGACGACTTCCAGGAGAAGCCAGTGCAGATTACCATCAACGGTTCTGCCAAGCCTTCGTTCCCCAAGACGGAAGAGTTCGTCAACCAGATTGGCATTGCCTTCAACGACAATGTTTATCCCTGCATCTGGCACGGCGACGAGAACAGCGAGAAGCCCGAAATGGCTCTCTTCAACGGTCTGCACGCCAACCTCGACAAGGACATTGCCAACGGCGATGTTTCCGCAGCAGCAGGCAACCTGATTCCCTGCGCCGCTCTCGACGCTCCCGTTTCAGAAGGCGACTCCGCCGCTTGGGACGAGTTCGTGAAGTGGTACAACAAGTGGCATCCAGCACTGAAGCGCCGCGAGACTATCGTCTATATGAGCACCGCCTACGGCAACTACATTGCAGACGCCTACGAGCAGAAGCATCGTAGCCACCAGGCCGTTCAGTTCATCCCCGACGCAAACGGCAACTTCAAGGTACGCGAATACCCGAAGGTTACGTTCTGCCCCGGCGACGACTACGGTCAAGGCACACGTATGATTGCTACCATCCCTGGAAACATGGAGTTTGGCGTAAACAGCGAGGCCGACCAGAGCTTCGTCAGCATCATGCACGGCGACCCCACTCCTGGCGGCGACCACAAGACCATCACGTTCCAGATCCAGGGCGTGTTCGGCACTCGCATCCTGCGCATCAACGCAGCCAACTTCGTGACCAACGGCGGCACCATCGAGGACAAGTATTGGAGCGGCGACTACCAGAAGGACAGCTTCACGGTAGTGGCTAACAATGCTGCCTACGGTGACGTATCTGTTTCTCCCGCTGCTGTCAATGGCGAGTATGCTAAGGGCACAACCCTGACCATTACCGCCACTCCGAAGTTAGGCTACAAGTTCGTCCGCTGGCAGGGTGCAAGCAACGCCACCACCTCTACGGCTAACGTCGTAACGAAGGGTCAGCCTGAGAGCGCAGTCGCAATATTCGAGGCAGAAGGCAGCTCTTCGAGTGACTAAATTCTCCACGAAAGGGGCTTAGGGAGGTCAAACGCTATATCGCCCGTCCATACCTCCCTCCCCTTTAATAAACAGATTTAGTAATAACTTAACAGAAAGGAATACAATTATGTCACAAGTAAATTGCCCTACTTTGATGGACTACATCGCAGCAGAAGAGTGCATGGAGAACCTTGCAGGTCTCGGCGAGGTGGTTTATATCGGTCTTCGCGCTGACTTAATGGCTCCGCTGTCAGCTACCGACAACGTATATTCCACTCCTACCTTCAAGGACGGAAAAGGCTTGTTCAAGTTCGAGCTGAAGGAGGAAGCCCAGAAGATTGCCGGCGAGAGCCAAGGCAAGCGAAAGGGTTACAACATCACAGGCACGATGGTGTTTGACGGGGTGGATGCAAAGGTCAGCAAGATCCTTCGCGCCCTGAACAACCTCGACTGGTTTGCGATTTTTCCAGACCCCAGCGGCGACGCTCAGATTCTGTACGACCCCAACAAGAAGGTTCGCATCGAATCCGGCGGCGCAACGACCGACACGGGCGCTGCTGCCAGCGATGACCGCATCTCGACCGTAAACTTCATTCTCGGTCCAGTTGCCTACCCCAACTTGTTCGTTACCGCTCCGCAATCTGGCGGGTGGGACGACCTGTTGGCATCCTCTGAAACTTCCGAATAGGAATCTCGTTTTGGGAACGGGTTTTAGTTTATAGTTGGTTTCAACCCCGAAGATATCCGCTTCGGGGTTGATTCTTATACGGCAATCAACATAAAGTATGGAAATAGACTATGTGGTTCCGATGGTATTTCCAGAGGACATAAAATGGCGACACGACTATGTTACGGCAAACGGGAATTGGAGAGACGACAAGTCCGCACTTGGAAACGTGCGGTACAGGACATGGGGCACGGAACCTCTGCTCGTTAAGTGCATCCAGAAGTTCTTGCCTTGGGTAAGGGATATTGTCATTCTGTTGGCAAAGCCGTCGCAGGTGCAGGAGTGGATGGTTGCTGAGACAAAATCTCAGTACGAAGGGCCGCGATTGCGGCTGGTCTTCCACCGCGACTTCATGCCGGCAGACAAACTGCCTACGTTCAATAGTCGTGCGATTGAAATGTACCTGCATCGCATACCGGGCCTGGCAGATTACTTCCTATACGGCAATGACGACATGTTTCCATTGGCACCCATCAGAGAAGAGGATTTCTTTCAAGACGGACTTCCTTGTTTCCGTACAACGACAAAGGCATTCAATCCAGACAGTGCCTTCCATATTGCCTGTATGAACGGGATGAACTTTGTTGGCCGTGAGTTCGGGAAGCACTATTCTACAGGATGGCTTCACATGGGGCACTGCACGGTTCCGATGCTCCGAAAAACCTGCGAGATGTTCTGGCAGCGTTGGCCGAAGGAAATGGAGCGTAGTGTGACAAAGTTTCGCACTGTGCAGAACTTCAATCAATACATCTACTCGTGGTGGCACATTCTATCGGGTCAATATATTCAACACGCACCGCAGCGCGACTATGTTTCAACGAAGCTCAATACCATCAGCGAAATGCGGGACTCAATCCGTTCAGCGCAAGGTATTCTCTGCATCAACGACAACGAAGCCGTTGGTGATATACGGCCCTACGCTGCAGCTGTTGGACAGGAGATAGAAATGAAGTTAAGATAGTGTCCGCAACTGTTGATTGCAAAGCCTTACCTTTGCAATCAAAGTGAAGAGCGAAGAATTATATAATGTTCAATGTTCTTCCCTACGGTCAGGCGCAGGCGGAGCAATGGTTAATGTTCAATAAAAAAGAAACTATGGCAAATATAATCGAACCATGTTGTGCAGAGCGGCAACTGCCGTATCTGCTGAGGGAAGAGCGAGGTCACGCCGTGGTGTTCCAAACCAACGGCGACGTGACATTGGAGCATTGGATGAAAGCTGTCATGCTGATGGCCGGCAGCGAGCGGCCACGGGTGATGACACTCGCCGTGCCGGTGTTCACAGAAAAGATGATACGTGTTGTTGGTCGTTATCTGAGTCTGGAATGGGTAAAGACGCTGCGCCTGCTGACAACCGCACCGCTCACTAACGATGAGTTGAAACTACTAACAGAGAGAATAGGATGCAGCGTTGATACGATTGAAGAGCGCGTGGAGTTTGCTGCAGATGCCCGTGTGCCGGACGGACTGCTTGCATTCAGCGGGACAGAAGGGACCGTCATCATACAAGGTCGTATAGTTGACGCTGTAACACCAGGACTATCGCTCTACGCCGGTGTGTTTGGGCGCACTGAGGGGCTTGCTGTTCGCTCCATAACAGATGTCTGGAATGCGAACTTCAAGGCAAGGCGCTATGCCATTGTTAATGAACCGCAACAGACAGAACAGACGAAAAAGAAGAAAAATAATCGCAAAAAGAACTATAATGAAAAGTCCTCTGAAACTATGGCGGGAACGCCGAAGACAGAAGAAAGAACTGAAGAAGCAAAGTGAACTTTTTCAGACGTGGGCACTGCTGGAGAAAATCTTCCAGAGCGGACAGCTTTCTTTCGACAACAAAACCAACCGATTATTCATCACGCAGCCAATGACCGTCTTGCTTATGGCAAACGGCGCAGACGGATGGGTGAAAAGCGTCCATAACATCTATCAGTATATCTACTGGCAGCAGTCGCAGCAGGCATGGGAAGACTTTTTCCGCGAAGAAGAGCTTGCTGCAGTACGTCATGCTCTTGCCGAGAACAAGGATCTGCAACGTCAGGACATCGACCGCATCAAGCGGGCACGTCGGGCAGAAATAGCACTTGGCGACATGCAGCCGCCAAAGGTTGAGCCGTTCGAGTTCTTCATCATACCAGACAGCACAGAGGCTACCATAGAGCCGTTGGGCGTTGGTTACTACGACCCCAACACGGGAGAGATGGAAGTTGCAACATGGGAAGAAGTAAAACACCTGTTGAACTAAAAGTAGTGCAACGATAACAAGGATTCCAAATACCTGTTAGGTAATACATACTGAGACCTGCGAAAGAAAAAATGGTGGGTCTCGGCTCGCAATACTCTCTACTTTATTACGCGGCGCATCTACACCTCACCGAGACCCACGAATGGGATTCTTGTGTGTGTAGATGCGCTTTTTCTGTTAGTGTAATAAAGTAGAGACCGCAAAGTTAGAAAAAAAAATCAATATAAAGAGTATGAAGCGAGCAGATTTAATCCTTTATTGTGAAGAAATGATGCGAAAACTGCGAAAAGCGGGTGTTCGGCCTGACGATTACAAGTATGCTGACCTGTATCGGGACTATCTGAAGATGAAGCAGACAGAAAGCAGTCGGAAGGTAGTTATCCTGTCACTGGCGCAGAGGTACAGCTACACCGACAGGCAGGTATATAACATCATCAAGCACATGGAGAAAGAGATTGAATAAAACAAAAGCGGAGGCGCTGTCACAGCGGCTCCGCAGGAAACTATTAACCTCATAACAAAAACTTTTTATGACTAATTGTCCCTTTCGATTGGATTTCCGTTTTTGTCGTAACCTTGTGTGAACTTGGCTACGAAAGCCATGCCTGCGGGAATGCCGAGAAGATATGGATATATGTCGTTCCACCATTCGTGTGTCACGCCGCCACCCGCAGTAATTGCCGTATTAACCGCGAGAGCCGTGCCGCTGATGAGTGTGCAGCACCAGCAGATAATGCGGAAGAAGCGCGGCATGGCGTTGCGCCACCGGCTTTTTAGTGTTTCCAGCAGTTTCATTCTTTCGACAAAACTTGGTTGATATTCTTTACCTCTGCGGCAATGACAGCCTGCTCGGTGGTAATGGTGTTGATGTGCTTCTCTGTTTCGGACAGCTGCTTGACAACTTCCACTCTCAGCGCAGAAATGGCAGCGAGTATTTCATCTTGCTTTTTTGAGTGGTTGTCCATGCGCCGCTGCATGTTGTCCTGATTGCGTTGCAGCGTTTCGAGCGTTTTCTCGACGACAGCCATTTTTGTTCGTAACTGGTGAATATAGCCTATGTATAATCCTACTGCCGGAATAATGGCTGTCAGGATGTAGGGTAAGAGGGCGTTAAAAACTTCGTTCATTGTTATTTCTTTTTGTTTTTGCAAAGGTAGCGAAAAACTAAAATACCAACGGACATGAAAATGGCGGGCGACGGACTTTTGCCCGACACCCGCCGACGTTCACGGCGATATGAACGAACGGTTTATCGTTTTTTTAGAGGCAGACTATCGCTTTGAAAAGAGCCTGCCGAGTAGCCAGAATGTCGTCTGCGTGAGGACATTGGCAGCGACATCCGAGCCGAAAGCCTTATACCACTGGTCGCGGTCGGCGTGCTGGACAAGATGCTGCAGGTGCTGCTGGTTCTGCTGAATGGCCCGTAGAATTTCGTCGTAGTTCCTGTTTTGCAGGGAAAGCATGGCAAAGAGCCGCTTTTCCTCTTCGGACATCTTCTTGTAGATGTCCTCCAGCATCTTGCGGCGCACAAGCGCGTCAATGGCAGCGTTGTTCATGTGGATTCCTCGCGGAAAACCGCACAGCACAGGCTATAAGCCGAAGTATGAACGGATGTCATACACGCCGTCCTTGTCCTTCAGCACGTCGAGCGCCATTGCATGAATGCCGGGCACGATTTGCTCTGCGGGAATCTCGGAAAGCGGCTTTTTCAGGATTTTGTCGGCGATGGTCTGAGCGTGGTCGCTGTACTGCTTGTTCATCTCCGTCCAGAGTGCGCAGCTGTTGTAGTACGGCGCTTCCTCGGTTGGGATGCCGAGCGACTGCATGGCATTGTTCCACACGTCGCGCTTCCAAGGTGCTTCGGGCTTCATCTTAGAGACGATAGCCTCTGCCTCCTTTGGTGTGAGATACTGATGCCAACGGATGCTTTCCAGCTTCTGAATCATCTCCTCTGCTTCTGCGGGCATCTTTGCCAGCATCGCATCCATCATTTCTGTCATCACATGACCGAACACTTCCATGTTTTTTGGCTCGGCTGAAGCAGCCATCATGTTGTAGAGCATATTGTATTGCTCTTTCAGTTCTTGTGCGTTCATTTTATTTTCTGTTTTAATTAGATTTTAAGCCTGTTCAAACATGCTTATTTGCAGGATTTCTGCAGATATAAGCGGGAAACGGCGATTTTTTATTTCTTATTTCTTACTTAACACCACGGGCAGCGAGCCGTTGGAATGCGTGGCGTATATTGAACGGGTACGCGGCGGACGGCAATCCTGCGCTTCGTTTGTGGCTGTGGTACAGCAACGGACTCGACGGGCTGCTCAGTCGGATTCTGTTCCGTCTTCTTGGTTGTAGTCTTCGATTTTGCCATATATTCTATTATATAAAGTGTCGATAGCGTACATAAACAATTCGAGCCACATGGCAAGGAAAGAGCACAGGAGGGATATTGCAAGCGATAGCAAAGGGTTACAGCCTATTACCAGTTGGTATGCCAACACGCTCCAGCAGGTAAGGCACTTCGGGCAGTCGATGATCCACAACTTGCGCTTGATTATGCGCTCGATGGTGGGTATCAGTCCAAGGTGGTTGATGGCCGTGCAGACAAACACAATCGCTGCAATATCCCGCCAGTCCATACCTTATGCTCCAGTGGCAACAGTGAAGGCGAACTCCACTTCTGCGACGTTTGTGCTGGGACAGCCGCAGGAGGCTCCAACAGGCGATGCGCTCACGCCGAGTGCTGTCACGGTTGGCACATCGGCAGACGGACATGGGATGCACTTCGTCACGATGACCTTTTCCGTCTGCAGGCAGCTGTTAGGACAGCCATTGCCGCAACGATACACCTGCTGGTAGGTAAGGTCGCAGATGCAGCGGATGTCGCAGCAATACTGGTCGCCCACTGGACGAGGTACGCCAATCACCTGAATGTCGAAGTTACTTGCCAAGGGGAATCCGTCGGCATTGACACACATCTGGCGGTTGCCGCAAGTATAGTGCGTGCAATCCATCAGATAGGTTGTAGAGGCGGCTGTGCCTCCAGGGTACGGAGTAAGACTGTTGTAGAAAGTCTTTCCATTCTGATTACAAGCCATAGTTATTGAATTTATTTGGTTTATTTATACGAGGACCTATTCTCTGCACCGTCCTCCTCCTGTGCGTCTGTCTATTCTTCTTTTCTGAACTCTTTTGGGAAAAGTTCTCCCTCTCCGTTTGGGGAGAAGACGCTGGCTTCGTTGTTCTGAATTGCTTCCACCTTTGCCGCCATCTCTGTTATGGAGCCTTGCATCACCAGCATGTCGGCCTGCATCTTCTTCAGCAGCTCCATCATATTGTCGAGGACTTTCATGTTTGAGAAGGAATGTTGGCTGGCGCAATACTGCCGCTGTGCCGGTTGGCAGTTCAGGCAGTTGCCAGAGCATTGGAATTGCTGTTTATTATTGTTTTCTTGTGCCATAATATCGTTTTATTTGAAGTAGTCGATAATTTTGTTCCTTACGAATGGGTTGCTGTCCCATCCAGAGATTGCTTTTGCCGCTTTGCCTGCCAGGACTGGTCGGTTTTGCTTGGCGTGGAAGTCGATAAAGCCGACAATCGCCTTGCGCAGTTCTTCAACCTCCTGTTCGTCGTAGCCATACACCTCGAAACTGACAGGGAATACCTTAATTTCTCTCTTTCCGTCCATGTTTGCCGTGAATTATTATTGATTGATTGGTGGTAATTGAGTTTCGACTGCCGGAGCGGTTGACTCACTGGCTCCGCGTTTCTTGACGATGCCTTGGATGAAGTCGTAAGCCTGTGCCAGTGTCCCTTGATTCTCTTTTAGCCAGCCCATAATACCGTTCACGGTCTGTGCCGTGCTTTGCTGCCATGTAGGTGGCACGGGGTCATGGTCTGGCAAATCGGGCATATCGCCGGCAAAGAAGTCGTAGAGTTCCTTTGCCTCCTTCAAGTCACCTTTTGCGCAAAAGAGGCATTGAAGTTTCAGGCTGCTCTTGCTTGTTGCTCTTATCCCTTGCTGTACCATCTGCATACGTCGTTTTTTCTTTCCATAGTTGAACATATTGCCGTGAATTAGTTAAAAATGGAAATTAGGGGAAATCTTGGGAAAGTTTCCCCTAATCCCGTTTAGCCGAATGGCCGTTTAGCCGTTGCAGCCGCAACCTGGACAGTTACAGGGCTGGGGAGCGCTGTAGATGCTCACGGGAGTTGGGTTCAGGCTGGCGCGACCAGTCACGAAGTCCTCGTAGGTCTTCGTCATCACGCTGTTCACTGCGCTAAGCTCGGCAGCTTGCTGGGCTGTGAGGGTGCCTTGCTGACTGCCCTGAACGCTGTCGTTCACCGTGTTGGTGAGTGTGACGTCGCCAGCGATGCGCTCTGCACGCTCTGCGGCGAAGAGGTTGGTCAACTGGTCGAGCTGACGCTGTGTAGCTGTGTTCTGGAGCGCAGCAATCTCCTTGGCGGCCACGGCCACCTCCTTGGCTTGATTAGCCTTGGCGTTGCCATACATAGGACCGAAGATCCACGCGCCTACGCCGATAGCGGTGCCGACTGTGCCGAGCACGAGTCCAGCCACGCCAATGCCGCTGGTGTGCGACTTCGCCTGGATGTGCTGCGTCTTGAACTGTTCGTAAGGCGTCATGCCGCCTTCGTTTCCCATAGACTTTAAGGCCATGAGGTCTTGCATCTCTAATGCCATAGTGTTGAAGTTTTTTGTTGTGAATAAATTGGGTTTTGTTGGTAGAGCCGCAAGAATTAACGGCTTCCGAAGACAAAATTATGTATATCCAGACAAAGAAGCTTCGATTCTATCCAATACCAACCGAAGCACACTTTTCAACACTGAAAAAGGCATTTCAACACTTTTGTAAACAAGCAATTACGTTATATCGTAATATTGTAATAACGACATAAAAGGGCTGGTTTTAGACACTATACGCACAAAAATAGCGGCTTTCATTTCAATTATTGAAAGCCGCTATGCGTTAATTTTATGTTAAAAACAGGTGTCTAATGCTGTACGTTATACTTGGCATCAAACTTTAAGCCAGATTTTACTTCGTCGATGAGTCCGCCAGCGCCATACTTGTTTATGTAGGCCGGTACGCCATTCTTCTGCAGCTCCTGCACGGTGAAAGAGAGTTCTGCGACAACCTGTGCCAAAGCATTAAGTGTGGTACCGCCCAATATGTCGTTATTGCGTGATGACGTCATATCGTCAGGAGTAATCTCCGACGTATTGCCGCTGTCGTATGTACGATAGCCAGCGCCGCCGTGCTGCTGATAGGTGGCAAGGTAGCGGATAAGTTCCGGCTCGTTCATCATTATGGCTTTTGTGGTTTCGCGGCCTACCACGATTTCGGGACCGTTCTCGGCAACGAGAGCGGGCTGTCCTTGAACGGTGGTGGCGATGGGGTGCGTCACAAGGCCGTCCTTCGGCTGTGCTTCCTCCGTGGCGGTATATACCTTGCCGTCCTGCCCGATGAAGCGCTGCACGTTGCCCTTGTCGTAGGTCAGCATACCACTGACGAGCTTGGTCTTGGTGTTGGAGGCGGAGGAGGTATCTGTAGCCGATGCGGTTTCCTGCGAAGCGGTGGATTTTGCGCTATTGAGCAAAGCCATGAGCACCGATGTAATGACGGCAATCAGAGGAATACCCCAGAAACCGAGCTTTGCAATGGTCTTGGCTGCACCCTCACTGATACCGAACATCGTCATAATGGTTGCCTTGCCACCCTCTGCAGCCACTTCGGTTGCATTCTGTGCGGCTTGAACACCCAAGCCCATTGCGCCGATGCTTGACTGCGCAGCTACGCGAGCCGTACCGCCCTGCACCTCTATATTCGTCATCTGCACCTGGTGCTGCATTTCCTGCATCTCCATTTGCTTGTAGAAGAGTGCCTGCTGCACCTTCTTCATCAGGTTCTCGCTTGCCATCTTCAAGGTCAGCTTGGCGTATTCAATGCCCATGTTCTTTGCCATCTGACCGAAAGTGAGCTTACCTTCGCGGCTGATGCCCTGCCATTGTTCGCCGAGCATGGTGCCGACTTCCTCTCCGAATGAACTCAATGGCTCGCTCAACGTCTGAATCTTTGTGATGCGCTCTGCCACCTCTGCGCTCACCTTTTCGGCAAGGGCAGCGGCTTCTTTCAGCATCTCGTTCTGCTTCTCCATGATGAGTTCCTCGCTGGCATTGCGGGCACGCAGGTCTTCCAGCTCCTTGGCTCGCCACTCCATGCGGTTCTTGATGCGGGCTATTTCGGGGTCATCGGCAATGGTATCGGCAAAGCCATACGTCTGACCGAAGTTCTCGCCCTGACCCGTCGCCTTGCGAAGGTTCTCCTGCGTTTCTAAGGCGGTGTTTTCCTTCTTTTCCTGCGACTCCCATCCCATAGCCTGCCAACGCTCCGAGAACTCGCGCTTTTCCTTCTCGTAGTTCTTCTTTAGCGCAGCGTAGTAGTCGCGGTCCATGTCAATCATCGCCTTGTAGAAAGCCTGCATCTGCTCCTTGTACTGCTCCGGCTTCTCCAGCCATTCGTCCAGATTGGGGAACATCGAGGCAAACGACTCGCGGATTTTCTTGCCGTCCTTATCTACGGTGTGCATCAAGTCATCAATCATATTGCGAAGTTCGAGCGCATCCTTCTCGTCCACGCCATAGAACTTCTTCGTGTCCATCTTCACCACCTTCTCGGCAAGGCTCTGTACGTCCTTGGTGTTGGCGACGATTTCCGTACCGTCTGCCAACTGCTGCACCACCTTGTCGTAGCCGTCCGTGACAAGTCCCAGCTTCACCAGCTTGTCGCCAAACGTGCGCTGTGCCTGCTCCACAAACTCATACTGCAAGAGAATCTTGTCAATCTCCTGCTGCATAGCGGCCTGCCTGCGCTGGATGTTCAACTCGTTCTGGGCGGCATTCTTCAACATGGCTTGTGTAAACGAACCAGCATTCAAGTCATAGACTTTCTTCGAGCCGTCGAAGCGTTGCAACTTCTTTGCGGCTTCCTGCACGTCGATGGTCTGCACAGTGTTCAATGCCCGCTGTGAGTTGACATCATTAGGACGCAACAAGTCACTATCCATTGTCTTGCGCAGTTTCTCAAAGTCGCTGTCCTTGCCAGCAATGGCACGGCGAGCATTCATCAGCATTTCGTCCTTGCGGTTTCGGACATAGCTAATCATCTTGTCGGCTTCCTCGCGTGTCATCTTGCCGTCGGCCACCAACTGCTCCAATGCTGATTCCTGCAAGCGATAGAACTCCTCAATAGCATTGATGACAGCGGTGGAGTCCTTTTCTGCCTGCTCCATTTCGTCCTGAAAGCGCTTCTTTTCTTCCTGCTGCGCTTTTTTGAGTGCCTTCATTGCATCCTTATCTGGGGCTTCGTTTTCGAGAGTACCTTGACGTTTCCACTTGGCAAGTTGTACGGTTTCGTTGTATTCGTCGATGTTGAACTCCGACAGCTTGCGCTTCTTGCCGTTCTTGTCGATCCACGAATACTCGGTGTCGAACTTCTTGTCTATATCCTTATTCGTGCTTCGCTCGGCTCGATATGCTGCGATATAGTTATCAATAGCCTCGTATAGTTCCTTGCTACCGATACTCTTCCATCTAACACCATTGCCCGGTCCAACAACCTTGCTGCTATCAACCAACTCACCATTAACATACTTGAAAGAAAGGTTCGACCCAACAAGACGACCACCGCTAACGCCCATTTTCTGTTCAAGAAGCTCCCGATAAATCTCAGCAGTACCTTTTGAATAAAGAACACCGTCTTTCCTTATGTTTTGAGTTTCTTCGAGGTATTTCTTGTCAATCCCTTCAATTCCGAATGAACGTGCAGCGGCTTCTACCTTTGCCTGGTTCTCGATACGCGACATACGGTTTTCGCCGTTCTGCTGTGTGCGGTATTCCTCGCGCTCCTCGTAGGCTTTCTTGATTTTCATTATGTCAACCACCTTGGCATAAACTTTTGCAAGTTCTGCTACAGAGTTTATTTCAACGCCGAGGTAGTCAAGGTATTCTTGATAGTCAGTCCTGAATTGTTTGAGCATTTCTGCACGTTGTTTCTCTGACAAGGTGGCATCTTCGAGAGCCTTTTTGTAGGTTTGCAACGGCCTGACAACTTTTTCTATTGATTCTTTGGAGTTATCAAATGCGGCTTTGAGCTTTGCCTGGCGCTCCTGTTCACGCTTGGCTGCTTCCTCCGCTGCCTTGCTGTAATCATTGACAAGTGTAATGGCCGTTATAAGGGCTGATACGGCAAATAGAACCGCATTTGACTTCATTACGACATTGAACGCACCCATTGCGCCAGTTGCCATCACTATATCCTTATATAAGGTACGGAAAGCCGTAATCATGCCGCCAATGCCTGCAATCAGTCCCTTAAAGCCAAGAGTGGTGCCAAATATCATTGCAAAGCGTATGAGCACAGGGAACAATTTGATGAGCGCACCGATAGCCGACGCAATCGCATTGATTGACGTATGCAAAGAACCCATCAGTGCCTCGCTCTGCGTCATCTGCTTACTGAGGTCATACCAAGCCTGTGCCATCTCCTTGACCATATCCACACCTTCGGGATTGGTGAATGCCTTTGCCCATAGGTTAGAAGCACGTTCTACCAAAGCGGCGGCAGTTTGGTTTTGTATCATATACTCACCAATGACAGCCTCGCCCTCCTTGAAAGCATTGCGTGAGGTTTCAAGGTGCTTGCGCAGGATGTCGGCACGATCTGCCATTGTCGCCATGACATTGACAAGACGCGCTCCGTCGCTTCCCAAATCCTTGAAGATAGAGCCGAGCAGGTTCAAGTTGCCCTTCTCGTTCATCTTCTCGAATATCATCACAATGGCATCCATCGTCTTTCCTTCGTCATAAAGGCTCTTGATAGTGCCTTTGGTCAGTCCGAGCGAATCTTCAATAAGGTTATGCTGGCGCTGAATGCTTGTGAAGAGCTTGTTAAATGCCGTTGCGCTGACTTCTGGCATCAGTCCCATAGCATCCGATGCAGAACCGAGAGCCAACAAATCCTGTGTGCTGATACGGCTCACATTGGCAAGACCCATCAGTCGCTTGGAAAATTCCACGATGTTGCTGCCTGTTGCCGTAGATGTCGCTCCAAGTTGGAAGATAGCAGAGGCGGCTTTCTGCATAGCCTGCTCAACGCCGTACTTCGGTATCAAGCCCATTACCTCCACCATCTTGGAAAGTTCGGGCAATGCCTTTTCGCCCATATCCTCGCCAAGAGCCATCTGCACCTGCTCTGCGGCTTTCACGAAGCCGGTCAAGCCTTCCACGCCATAATTCTGACCTATGCCGAGCTTCGCACCTGTATAGGCCAACTGGTTCAGCATCTCAATGGTGTTGCGGGTGTCAATCTGCGAGAGGTTGCGGTAAAGCTGGTTAATGGCCTCGCCGCTCAATCCTGAAACTTTGCGGATATTGGCAAGGCTGTCGGATAGTTTGATGTTTGCCTTGAATACATCTTCAATCAGGCTCTTCACCTTATTGAATCCAGCAAAGCCAATCATATAGGTGGCAAGGTTCTTGGCAGTGGTAGCAAGAGTTGCAGAAAGTCCCTTGTTCGCGGTATTCAGTTTGTTTGTTGCGCCTGTATTCTTATCAATCTGCCTCTGTATGCGCTGCAAGTCATCAACCAGCTGCTTGCGCTTGGGGTCGCGCTCCGACATGTTGTTGAGTGCAGCCTTGCCTTCTTGTAGAGCCTTTTTGAGGTCTTTCAGCTTGGAGCCTGCGAGGTCTTTCATCACCTCGGCAAGTTTCTTTTGCTCGTCGCGGTTCTTCTGCACGTTGGTGCGCATAGCGTCCATCGCCTTTTCCAGTTCTTTCAGGCGCTTCTTCTCGTCGTCCTCTGCATAGCCGCGCTTCTTGATGGTTTTCAGCAGCTTCTCCTCCTCTTTGGCGAGGGCGGCCATACCACGTTCAAGACCTTCGATGACAGCCTTGACGTTGGTGGCGTTACAGGTGATGATGACTTCTTTCTTCTTTGCCATAACCTATATCTAATTGATAATTGAAAATTGATAATTGATAATTACCCCACGAAGAGCGTGAGGTCTTGGAATGTTTCGAGCATCTTGAACTCGTATTTCTTGCCGTAGAAGTCCTGCACATAGTCCTCCAAGCGGGTAAGCAGGTGATTCAATTCAGGCTGTATAGCAGGGCGATGTGTCTTGCCACCGCTGGGCACCCAATTTGTATAACGATTGCGATAGCGCACCTTGCGGCTGCGGTCAATGTCGCCTGACTTGCCCCACGCTCCGACACCTATATCCACATACTGCATATAATCATTGTAGCGGAACGACATCGTGACCATACCCGTATTCTCGTCGGCTTCAATGACAGTACCCTCAAAGGACTTGATGCCTTCGCCAGTAGATACCCAGCCGCCCAGCAATTTTCGTTTCTCATTGCGGACACGATAGCCTGGATAAACCTCGAAAGGCCAAACGCGCTGCGTCATCATGTTTATTTGAAGCTGCTGCAAGGTCTGCTCCTTGAACAGGTCGGCGATATAGCGCATCGGGAACAAATCTCTGCCTTCACCGAAATCTTCTGCTATTATTGTTGCCATAATCTAATCTTCTATTTTGCTACAATTTTTTGGTTCAACCGCTTGAAAGGGGGTGCGTCAACCGCTTGAAGGGGGGTGTGTCATACCTATGGATGTTTTGGTTGATGCGCATCAAAGGGGGTGTGTGATGCGCATCAAGGGGGGTGTGTGATGCGCATCAATCATCTTGGACGTATCTTTCCGGGTTGATGCAGAGGAGGCGGGGGGATATTTGTTCGATGGTGAGGCCGCAGAGTTGCCAACCGTTGAACATCGTTGGCAGGGTGCCCCAATGTGCGCCGTCAAGTTGGAGGCCGCGCAAGCCTTCAGCATACTGCTTGTCGGCAGCGGTGGCGGCGATGAACGCCGCAAGCTCGGACCCACCCCAGTCCCCTCCCATAATGGAGGGGTGCTTTCCATTTACTGCGGATTTCATCGCCCAGAGGACGGCGAGGAGGTCTTGCACCATGTCGTCGGTCTTGAAGCGGGCTTCGGTGGCACCCTCTTCGTCGGTGATGGCGGTCTTGGAGAGTGTGCCTGCGGGCTGCTTGGCGAGGAAGTAGATGACGTGGCGGTAGGAAATGGCCTTGGGGTTCTGCTGCGCCAGCTCCGCGTCGATGTGGGTGGCATAGGCCATACAGGGCGACGGCTGGGTGGCGTAGTTGCGGATGAAGTAGCTCTGGGCGTCTATCATCGAGATGCGAAAGAAGGTCTTGCGCGATGCGGCATTGTGTCTGAGCGGAGTGTAAAGTTCCGCCCAACGCTCTAAGAGGTTATCGAGTCTGAACATCTTTCTAAATGAAGAATTAAGAGTGAAGAATGAAGAATTTGCTACCGCACTGTTTCAATTTTTCAACTTTTCACAGCAGTGGCGGTGTCCAGCAGGCGGCTCGGTCAGATGTCTGATGGCTGATGTCTGATGGCTGATGGCAACAAGGACTGGCAGCGGCGGGGGCGGGGGCGGCTTCTGCTGGCTCTGTGTAGAGCGGACTTGCCTTGAATGCGGCGAGGGTATCGGCATCGGAGGCGTAGGCTTCGAGGAGGTCGCTCTGGTGCTGCTGGATGAACCTCTGGGCATCCTCCATCTTGCGCACACCGTCGTCGTGGAATGCAACCTTCTCCTCCTTTGTATATTTGAGGACGGAAGTCCGGCTGCCGAGCCATGCCACCATGACGCGGCGCAACTGGTGGATGATGCGCAGCTCCAATGGAGACTTGGTGGTGATGGGTTGTGCGTTGCCAGCCTGCTGTAGGCTGACATCAACGAGGTGGTCGAGGTATTCCTCCCCGATGGCTCCGGCAATGACCTCCTCCTGGATGAAGCGAAGGTCTGGGAGCATACGGATGAACTTCTCGCGACTCTCGGAGAAGTCGAGGTACTGCTGCAGGACAACGGCAGACGGGATGAGCATCGAGGCTGCAAGGTAGTAGTAGCGCGACTGCCGCCAGAGGGTGACGATTTCGGCAAGCTCAGCTGCTGGGTCGATGTCTTCGCCTTCGCTGGAATCGGAATCAACCAACTGGGTTTCGCCAGCGCCTAAGCTTTGCGAAGTAGCCTCCGGTTCGGCAGCGGCGAGGCTTACCCACCGCTCCAGTTCGGCAAGCATGATGTCGCAGGACTTCATGGCATTGGTGAAAGCCGTCTTGCGGTAGGTTTCCTTTTCCTTTTCGTCGGCCTTGGGGTAGTCGGAGGCGATGCTGACGTTCATTCCTGAATTGTTGAACGACACGCCCTGCATTCCAGACGCATTACCAAGGGCATCGAAGCCAACACAGCGTTGCGCCATGAGCAGCAGGCGATTCCAGTAGCCCGTCTGATAGTCTGCAACAGAAGAGCGGTTTTCGGGATGCGCCTTGTACCAAAGGCAGAGCGCTTCGTAGAGAGGTCTGCCAAGTTTGTCTTCGAGGAAATCGTGCTCGGAGTTGTCGATGAAGCCCATCATGCCGTCGATACTATCGAATGCGTGATTGGGATCTATGAGCCGAAGCTCTTCAATGGATGTTATTAGCATAACTTTTAAGTGAAAAGTGAATAGTGAAAAGTGAAAAATTTGCTACCGCCCAAATTGTAGATTGTAAATTTAGGTGGGTTGTTCCGCATTTGTGATGCCGGTCTTGCTGTTGTCGAGGGTTGTCAGCACTTCGCGGGGGATTTCCCATTCGAGGTGTTCGTCGTAGTCGTTGTAATACTTGACGAGATAGAGCGGCAGGAGCATGAGCTGCTGCATGGGCGACATCTGCACCTGTTTCAGCAGATATCGCTCGCGGAGGTCGGTGCCGCCGCTGCTGGCTACGTCGCCTGGGCTGTTGCCCACCAAGCGGCTGTCCAGCCCGAAGGCGAAGAACACGATGCTGCTGATTTCGGCAAGCTCCTTTTGGTTCGCTTCGGCTGTCTGCTTGTTGTTGGCCTCGATTTCTACGATTTTCCATGACTCGTAGGTTTTGCCGTCGGCCTTCGACTGGAAGGTGTAGGCTACGAGCGGCTTTCCCGTGTTATTTCGGTCTTCGAGGAAGCCATTGATTTGGTCGCGAAGTTCATTGAATACTTTTCTTCTGTCATCTGGATTATCAGCCTTTTTCTGATAATAAAGCCGCTCCATATATTCCTGATTCAGGTAGATGATGCGCCCGATGACATTGCTGTTCTGGCGGCGCTTGTTGCGGTCGCTCACCATTGTCATCAGGTACTCGTAGATGTCGCCGCTGAAGATGCTCTGCCAAGCAGGTATCGGATAGTACGGACGGCCTGCGGATGGGTAGGCTATCGGGAGGATGAAGCGCGTCGGTCGGCGACGGATGCTGCCATTCTCGCGGCGCGTCTCTCTGACAATTCTCTCCAAGTCAGTGAGGGGAGATTGCGGATCGAGTGCGGGGAGCGCGTCGATTTTCTGGTCTTCGGGTTTGATGACGATGTTGGCTTGGTTGCCCTGCTCAATCCATTGGTTTGATATATACACATAATTGATGCGTCCGTTTTGGTCTTTCCGTTCAAGGCGGCAGGCGTGGGCGCTGCGGTATTTCAGTCCTACAATCTTAGGTGTCCACATCGACGTGGGGAGGTTCTTGCCGTCTGCGCCAGTGGTGCGCTTGTTGAGCGTGATTTCTGGGAAGCAGATGTTTTGGTCCTGCATGTCCTCGACGAGCGAGAGGTAGGTGAGGTGGAGGTTGTTGCGACGAAGGAAGTCCTGAATGTCGGTGTTGGTGTCGTTCCACTTCTGGTAGTCCTTCTCCAATGCCTCGATTTGTTCGCGGATGTCTTCTGCAAGGTCGCTGCTTTTGTTATTGAAGCTATAGTCATCCGGATATTTATATGATTCATCGCTTCCTTTCTGCTTTGGCTCCTCTATCTTTGCCAGTTCGCGTTTCAGGTCACGAATCCATCCCTTCAAGAGGATGCCAGCGTCCTTGAATGCCACCCGCTTCTCCGTGAGGTTGCCGCCAACGTACTGTGTGTAGGCATAGACAGGTCGCGGTCCTTTGCCCTCGCATAAATCGACATTGAAGCGATGTGCGCTGGCTGTGTAGGGAGAAATCTCGCGCATCTGGCTGACCACATTCGGGTTGTTGTTGTAGATGCCCCATGCCATGTAGCCCAAGCCCTTCGTGCCGAGGTTGTCGGGTACGGGTACTTCGCCGCCGCTCGACAGATGAAGCGTTGCGTAGTGTTTGCCCGACTTGCCGTTCTCCTCGCACATCAGACGGGCGTGGATATACTCTTCCCATCCGTGCTTCATGCCTCCTGCCACTCCGTTGTGGCCGAAGTCATTGGGCATCGGGGCGGGAATGAAGCCCTGCTTCGCAAGGCGGTCCTGTTCACGGCGGAGCGCGTCGGCGCCGCGTACAGTGACCAGATTGGGATGCTGTGCTTTCTTGTTTGCCATTGTTGATAATCGTTTGAATTGTTATTGTTTTTTTCTGTTACAATGGCAAAGGTAAGAAAAGCAAAACCGATGCGCGGACAATAACCGACAGAGGAGGAGGGAAGATATGTCCGAATACTTTTCGCTTTCGTTCGTACTTTTGTCGCAGAAACAACATAAAAAAGAGACTATGGCACAGAAACTTTACACGGAAATGACTGCCGACGAGCAGTTGCAATGGATGAAGGGTTTTACGGAGTTTATGAACGACAGGCTCGACGCTCTGGTGAAGCCGCACCAGTGGGAACAGAAGGACAGCGACGAGATGAAGGTAGCCTTGAACCTGATTGGGGCTTGGCCTTTCGCCACGGATTTCGTAGAGAAGGCATTACACTACGGCGACTTCGAGGCGAGGGCAGGCCGACTAAGGATGTACTTCGAGCGGTGCAAGGCAGAGGTGAGCAAGACGCTGACGATGAAGGGCAGCGACGGACGCACCTTTGCGCTGGTGAAGCCCACCGTGCCGCTGCGCCGCAGGGGAAGGCCGTCGCTGGCAGAGGTGGAGGCAAGGAAGCACGGACTGGAAGTGCCGAAGCCGCAGGATGCCGAGATGGAAACGCAGATTATGATTGCCCGCATGATGGGGATTGAAGTCATTGTCAGCGACGAAGCACCCCGCGAGAAGAACAATGCGGAACTGGCAGCAGAGAGAGCCAAGCGCGAAGCGAAGGAAAGGGAGATGAACCCAAGTCTGTTCAACGATAACGATAACGAAAACGACAACAAGAACCAATCTTCAATGGTCAATGGTCAATGTTCAATGGACGAAATCTACACCGAGCGCATCGAGAACGACCGCCTGCACCTCTCCAGCATCAAGTGGCTTTGCTCGAAGGAACTGCAAGACCGCATCGACATGGTGAGGGCGCAGCGCACAGCATTCGGCGACGCGGCACAGACGGCCAAGGTGCTGGCAGAGCGTGGCGGCAGTCAGGAAGAGATAGCGAAGTACGCACAGTTGGCAGAAGAGGCTCGCGAGCAGTTCGAGAGCACCTACGCTGCGGTGGATGAAGAATTGGCTGTGCTGCACAAGCGACTGACCATAGACGAGCCGTTCACCGAGGGCTTCAAGAAGAAGTTCAAGGGCGTTGACCTCGCAAAAATCACCTACATCACCCGTCCGTACTACGAGAAATTGAAGTCGCCCGAACTGGACTTGCGCATCAAGACCATCATCGAGCAGGATTCGCCCGAATATGCCGAGCGGATGCGTCAGGAGGAAGCCGTGAAGAAGGAGGTGGCAGAACTCGTCCGCTACATCAAGCGCACCGACAAGGACGCTTCCGACGAGAGGGTAAAGACGATGGCACAGCGCATCGAGCGGCTGAGGGAACTGAAGGGCGACGAGTTCGCCGATTCCTTCCTGCCCATCCTGGAAAAGACGAAGGAGGACAACGCCGCATGGCGGGCTGAAAAGGACGAGAAGAAGGCAAGCAAGAAACCTGCATCCCAAACGACTAAACGACCAAACAACCAAACGACCAAGAAAACTAAGAAGCAATGAGCCAACCATCGCAAGGATATATAGACAAGGTTGTCAAGTGGACCTACGGACAGGTGGATTTGGAGCGGGTGAACATTCCGCTGCCCGGTCAGTTCCGTGCGCGGCTTGCATTGGAGTGCTACAAGCTCTTCACCGAAAATCCGTCCATACCCGTCCGTACACTTGCCACCCGCATCGCAGAGCGTGACTACAAGAACCTCTTCGCACAGGCAGAGCTTGGCAACGAGTCGGCTATTGAGATGATTCGTGCGCTGGGCATCGCCAAAGACCCTGAGACGGGTGCCGTCACGAAGCGCGGCGCAACGGAAATCGCCAACGATATCTATCTCATCAATCAGCTTGTGGGCAGGATTAACGTATCAAAGAAGCACATCCACAAGGCGATGTTCGAGGACAACATCTCGTGGATGATGAACTACGGACGAAAGACAGGCACTTGGCAGGCCGTGAAGCAGGCTAACCAAGACCTTGCGAAAATCAACAACGACTTCAAGGAGGACGACGACCCGCAGGAGCAGATGCCGAACACCAACATCAACATCACTGGCGACGTGAGCGTTGTCAAGCAAGGCCGCGAAAGCATGTCGGACGAAGAAAGAGAGAAGATGCGCAAACGCTACGGCATGACGGAAAAGGAAATGATGACGGAAATGGAGGAAATCAACGGCATCTGGCAGCCCGTCGAAGAGGAAGAAAAGGATATATTCGTGGAGAACGAGGAATAGGTATGGCAAAGAAGAAAAAGAAGAACCGCGATTGGGAGGATTGGGAAGATATGCCCGACGAGACGGAGCTGCCTGGAAACGGCGATGGCTTCCAAGTTCACCTCCGCGACTATGTGATAGAGGAAAAGGTGAGTGCCTTCGTGCGGCACTATAAACCTTGTGGCGAGTTCGACCCGAACTATGAGCAGTTCGACGAGTCGCGGCTCCGCGACTTCTTCAAGGCGACTGTCTGCGGACTCGGCGACCCGCTGAAACTCTATATCGACGACCTGAAAATGGCGGGATTCAAAATGGACGTGTCGGTAGCCACAGGCGAACCCTGTATCTTTGCAAGACAAAAATCATAGACACTATGGCACAGGACACTCGCGATGTATATATGAACCGCGTCCAGCAGCGCATCTTCTATGCTGGAGCAAGAGACCTCCGCGTCCTTGCTGCCCGACGCTTCGGTAAGACAGACGGTGTGCTCGGTCCGCGCATCTGGGCAGTGGCTCAATCCCTGCCGCAAGGGGCGGGTGCTTTCCTTGGCGCAAGCAGGAAGCAACTCTATTCAAGGACTATCCCAGGTGTGGTTGCCGCATTGGAGCGTTTCTATGGTTTCAAGGAAGGCGTACACTTCGGCTGGGGCAAGCCGCCCAAAGGTACGCAGCAGTGCATCATACGCCCGAAGTCCTACGAGAATGCCATGTGGTTTGCCAACGGCCACTTGATGCACGCACTCAGCCTTTCTGTGTTTGGTAGTGCCAACGGCATGACGCTCTGCTATGTGGATGCCGACGAGTGCAAGTTTCTCCCCAAGAAGAAAATTGACGAGGAGGTGATGCCGGCCAACAGCGGCATTGTGCATCCGTTGGGCGACAAACGCTTTTCGGAAGAGAACCCATTCTACAAGAGCACCTGCTTCGTCAGCGACGCTTCGCTGGTCAACAGGGGCAACTGGCTTGGCAGGGAAGAGGATATGCTCGACACAGTGATTGACCACGGCGAGTTCGAGGGCAAGACATACCGCGACATACAGACCGAACTGGAGCAGTATGCCGACCGCGTAATCTTCTTCAACGAACTGCTGCGCTCGGCCAAGAAGGACGGACACAGGGTGCAGGTGGTGTCGCCTGAGACCAAGGAGCGCATCCGTGCGCTGGCCGCCGCCGTTGAACTGCGCGAGGGTGGATATAGGATTGTACCCAAGCAGAACAAAGTCGATTCCAAGGACACCATCACGCGCCTTGTGTCCTACAAGCTCATCAGCGAGGAGGATGCCGAACTGCTCTACGACTACCGCTTCCTGATTACTCACGAAGAACATTTTGAGATGATGGCGATACGAGGCGCAAAGAAATACAGGAAGCATATCGACGATCTGCGTTGTAATTCGTTCTATTTTGTGCGGGCATCCGCACTTGACAATATAGATATCCTTGGCGAAGACTATTTGCGGAGAATGAAGCGCGACTTGCCTGCGCTCGTTTACTGCATATCCGTGCTAAACCTGCGTCCGAAGAAATCGGGCGAAGGCTTCTACTGCAACTTCGACCCCGACATACATACCTACATAGACGATGACTGCCCAGCCATCAACGATTCCTACAAGATTAAGCAGGGCAAACAGATAGTTGGCGGCACGGCATACCCCACCGAGTACGAAAGCCCAGACTTCGACTACCTCTCCAACATCAAGGACTGCTCGCTCGACGGCGACCTGCGCGACGACCTCGACCTTGAAATAGCCCTCGACTACAACAACCTCATTAACTGGATTGTCATCGGTCAGCAGTATAAGCGAGGCGGCGTAGAGACACTGAATGTCCTCAATTCGATGTTCGTGAAGAACGGCGGCATGATTCAAGACCTCATACGCGACTTCGACCGCTACTATGCCCCGCACAAAAAGAAGAACAAGCACATCAACTACTACTTCTCCCACACCGCCAAGTTCAAGCTGCACGGCATTTCAATGGACGACATCAAAGATACCGTGATAAAGGAACTTCGCAAGTACGGCTGGCAAGTAAATCCCGTCGATATGGGGCAGGCACCAAGCCACATGCAGAAATACAAGGACATCAACGAGGCATTTGCAGGCTTCGGCTATCCCGCCATTGCCTTCAACCAGCAGAACAACGAACCGCTGACGGCAGCAGTCGAGCAATGCGATGTCAAACTCAGCTACGGCCACAACGGTTCGACGTTCAAGAAGCAGAAGGGAGGTGAGAAACTATCCGTAGATGCTCAGGATTCCACACCAGAGGAACTCCGCACCGACGGAACGGACGCTTTCGACGAACTATACATGGGCGTGAAGCACTTCCGTGGCGGCATCGGCTTCGTCGTCATGCCAGACGGGATGTAACAGTTATTTTTCTGCTTGCTCCAACAATTTGCCTATTGCGTCAATGACGTTAGGGCTACACCTTTCAGAGAACTTCAGAATCATGTTACATTCTTCCTCGGTGTACTCTGTCTCGCTGTCTGAATTGTATATCTTCAGCGCAAGAGCATGAGCTGCAACTCCAATACCCGTATTATATATAAGATCTGCGAACTGCTCTCTGATATTCTCTACTACGCACTGCTTTTTTGCAATGCCTGTGAAAACCTCTACTCTTTCAAAGTCTATTTTCATATTATGATAATTTTATTCCGCAAATGCACTAATTATACTTTTCCATTCAGCAACATAAGACTCATCCCACTGTCCCGACGGTGTACCAGCCCATCGTTCTCTATATGTAACAAATTTTGGTGTTATACTTAATTGACAAAGATAGCCGTTTAAGGTTATTTCTTCTGGTCCAATTTCAATGTTAAATTCCGGATGTGCTGCAATATATACACCTACTTTCCCAGCACTACTATATCCGCTTGACGGAGTTGAACCACTAAAATATCCCCATCCAATTTCTACAGTTTTGGCATATACTGCTGACACATCTGGATAAGGTGGATTATTTTGATCTATTGATGTAGGCCCAGAGCATATTATACCTCCATTAAAGGAATCAATAACGACTCGGTGCATCATTGTCGTATATTCAGATGTTATAACACCGCTTACCTCTGCTCCTGTTGCAAATAACTTGCCTGCTTTTGACACCTTGAAAGTTGCTCCGTTAGGCTGTGTATTACCTATCCACAATGGATAGTCACCACCGCCAAGACCTGCAACTATTGTGGTACCATCAGCATCCATCACAAGCAGTTGATTCGTCTGTGCAAACTTCAGAAGGGCATTCTGGGCAATAATCAGAGGCGTGTAGATAGGCTGCAGATTGTTGAACGGTTGCCAATAGGTAGTGTTCGTGACCGGAATACTCGCTGAAGATGTATGTGTCCGCTTGCACTCGTAGGCATTGAACGTGTTTGGACCAGTCGTTACAACTGCGATGTCAAGGTATCGGGTGCCACTCGTGAGAGCTTTGTCATTATGGTACTCTATACCAACTGCCCATTCGCTCACACGCAGTATGCACCCGTCTTTCGCGCTGCGTCGTACCGTGATATGTCCCGTTGCGCTCGGCATGTGATTTTGTCTTTAGAGTGATGATACAACTGTTGCTGCTATCTCCTTGGCGTGTTTTCGCCAGCCCTGATAGGCTTCGTACTCCTCCAGGTATTCTTCCCTCTTCTCCGGCGTGATAGTGCTCTCCGAATCGCTGGCCTCCGCATAGTTGGCCATGATAGCCTGCACCTGGTCGGCGCTGTAGCGGTCGTTCACAATAGCGGAAACGATGTCGCCGTAGCCGCGTCCCTTCACATCCACGCTCTCGCAGTTGTAGATGTCCGTCCTATCATCACCCTCAACAGGCTCTGCCTGCGTGAAGTCGAACAGCAGGCGCAACAGTACGCCTTCGATTGTAACCTGTACTCCACTCTGAGGGAGTTCTGTCATTTGATAACTTGCTTTCATTGTCTTTTTGTTTTTATTGGTGAAACATCATTCTTCAAAGTAATACGCGCTCTTGCCGTCGCCGAGACTTCTACGCTTTACCCTGACGTCATCAACAGGGAACACCTTGCTCCCACGCTTCTCTGCCTCACTCGCCTGGTCGAGCACGTCTTTTATGTTGAAGCAGTTCGTTATGAACTTGAAACGCTGGCCGTCCTGCTCGCACAGAACGCAATACCTGCCAGGTCCCTGTCGCGTTGTAATGTTCGGTTGAAAATCCAACACCGTAAACGGCATGTTCAGAATGTCCATGAGTTTCCTCTCCGGAACATCGAAGAACTTCTGACCGTCTTTCACAAGGTCGCGCTTTTTGAATCCTAAGCTTGCAAAACTCATATCGTTGTCTGTTAATTTATTCCACAGGTGCTTGCAATCGCCCCACTTGCACCAGCCCCAATAGCTGGCAAGGACTTCGCGCCTCCTGTCTTTGTCTGTTAATCGTTTACTCTTTCGTGCAAAGGTCTGTTTGATGCTCTTTCTGAGCCTGATCCTATGTACAGTGAACCTATATCCCAAGAAGTCTATCGTGCGACCTCTTGCTTCGCTTGCGTTTACGGTCTCTCTTCCGTTCATTGCGACGTTCTATTCCGATTGGTGCAACAACTGCAGAGTGTTTCACTACCAGACCTATCTCGGAAGATACGCTCTCAAACGCCTCCAAGTCCCTGCGAGCCGCCGCCTTTGTCATCGCCCTGCCTGTGGCATCGTCGCAGTAACGAAGGTAACACTTCACCCTCCGCTGCTCCTTCATGTAGTGGTCTATGACGCTGGCGGCGAAGTTGCCGAGCGGCTGGCTTGTGAATGCGCCTATAGGCACACCTCTCTTTCCATCGTAGTTCTTCATTCAATTCATTCGTTATTTCTTCACCCGATTCGTATGAGAACACCGCAATATCCATGAGTTCTATAAACCGCTCATCTTTGAACTTGTGCCGCAGGGCTTCTCGCATCACGTCGTGAGGAATGGAGAGGTAGAACTTCTTGAAGTCCGTCTTCCAAAACCACTTGTATTCGGGATAGCGTCTGAGCATCATCTTCATCCGCTTTACTCCGAAATGCAGCCCCTTTCCCTTGATGCAGGCAAACGTGTCGTGAATCAGACTTCTGTATATGTAAGGCCCTACTATCTGCATGATGGCATGAGCCAATATACGCCAGGGATGGTATTTCTGCTTCGCTATGTGCCGGAGCTTTCCTGCATCGCTTACCACGTCCATGAACTCGTATTCGCACGGCGGGAAGTCCAAAGTGAGAATCATCATCTGAATCTCTCGCAAGTCCTGCTCCGCGTGTTCGTTGTGCCTGCGTATGAAGCGGTTCTTCTTGACCTTTCCGTTCTGTGCCGCCCTGTCAGCGTCTCTGAGGTTGTCGATGTCCGCAATGCGCTCGATGAGATACCCTGCTCTCTTAGGCTCTTTTCCTCCGTTGGCCTCGACACTCTTCCAATAGTCCGCTATTCGGGCTTTCAGAATCATGTCGATGGCCTCTGGGTCAAGTGAATTCCAATCTATGTTCTCTGTCTTTGCCATACTTTCATTTTGTCTTTTCAGACCATTTCGTTCATTATCCCGATACTGCTCTGCCTTTCGGCTTGCTTGGATAACCAGCCCACGGCGTTCGAGAGAAACCTACTTGCCGTGCTTGTCTGTCTGCAAGGAAACAGACCTTTCCGCACTTGATTTTCTGCCATCGCGGAACACGTCCGCTACGCAGCGTAGTTCATTATACGCGCTGGGGCAAGGCTCGGAGAATGTTTAAGATTTACGGACATACAGTTTTCCGTGTTCCAAAGTATGGCGGGCCCCGATGTTCGCATTCGAGTTCGAGAAAGCGTTATTCGAGTTCACGTAAGCGAGACCGCAATTCGCGCCGTTATTCGCATCACCGCCCCACAGGACCAACTCATTCCCCTCTACCTACCTCCGTCGCCTGTCGGTTCTCGCCCCGAAGCCGCCAGCGTGGTCGGTCGCGCTTTGCGGCGCGACCTCTCGTTGGCCGTGATTCTTCCTCGGATTGGACGGAGGGTTTTCATTTTATTCAAAGAACAAATCGTTTGAGTATCTCTTCTTATTGGGTGATTGGTCGTGAAACAAACCTCGTGTTATGCGATATCTGCACCATTCACAATCGTTAATTCACCATAGTAAGCAAGGCGGGCCCCGAAGTACGCATACGAGAACGAGAAAGCGTGATACGAGCTCACGTAAGCGAGACCGCAATCCGCGCCGTCATTCGCACCACCGCCCCACAGGACCAACTGTCCAGTGGTGGACGCATAGGAGTAATCACACCAGTAGCTCGTAGAGCCGCCGTCTAATGATGCAGGGAACAGGTCGAAATATTCGCCGAGCAATTCTGTTTTAATATAGCCGCTCGAAGTGAGACGATTAAGTTCCCTATACTCGCCGCTTGGATGACTGGCAAGTTCTGCTGCCGAAGGCATACGGTTGCCCTCGTAAACGAATACTTCGCTACCTGTTTGCCCGCTGTTCGAGGAAGAGCCGCAATAGATGCCCTGTATCATTTCCCATTGCCAACCATAGGGGTCTTCAATGCCGAAGAGACTAACGTGGGAGCAATTTGTTCCACCTGAAACGCTTACATCAATTTTCCCTGCGGCATCGCCAAGGCTTTTTGTCGCTCCTGTCTGTAATGATTGCGTTTCAGTCCAGCCAACACCGTTGGATGTGCTACCGCAAAGTCCGTAGCCAAGTTGGGCTTGAATGTTGGGGGAGCCATACTCGGAGAGGGCAAGCATCATCATAAACCTGATATGGTCGTAGTTCGTAAGCCCCCAGTTGCTGCCGTTCATTTTTGCCAACTGCAAGAACTGCGATATCGTCTTGGACCCTGCAGGAGCTGCGCCAGAACGCGAAACAAGTTCCGTAAGTGTTGTCGTGCCTTTATATGCACCGATTACGGGATGCTTGATTACATGACCTCCAATAGGAATCATGCTCATCCACAGATAATTCACATTCGTCACGGGGTCACTCACTACACGGTAGTACAAATCGGGGAATACCACCATAATATTCCCATCCGTTTCGTCAAGCGGCGTTCCATCGGCATAAATGCCGCTGTTTTCCGTTGAAAGCTTTGCAGCAGTTCCGTTTTGCTTCACGAGATAGCGTCCGCTCTTTGCCTTATACTCCTCCCACAGGTTGAGATTACCGACACGTCCCCAGGCGGGACTTGATAAATTCTGTTTCAGAGGCACGCCCCACGCCACGGAGTGAAGAAGCTGTGTGTCGCCGGAATTGATAGCATCAATTAAGTTTGCAAGGGTAATTCTGCGGACAGAGCCACCTACCTCTATAATGATAGAGTTCCCCAACTGCATCGTATTTACGGCTGTTGCCGTTGCCAAATTCTTCTTTGCCATTTTCTGTTAGTTTAATATAGTGAATAATTGTTTACTCAGACGAACTGTCGGATAAGCTATCAGACCAGCTGACTTCCGCTGTAACCTCCACATCGTTTTCCTGTCCTCCGGCATCGGTTTCGGTAGTCGTAACCTGTATGGAGTTCGTACTTGAAGATTTGAGAACAGACCAATCTGACTTCTTCATAATGTACATCGCCCATATCGGACTTGTTGGAGTCACCTCGGCACCTGTTCTCATATTGATTATCCTCGCCCCGACGGTTACTGGAGAGCCTGTATCTACCTCTTTGTTCGTGCTTGAAATGTAGCAGTCAACTTTGAAATCATCGAGCGTATCAATGATTCTGATTCCGGCCCTGCATACATAGTCTGTGTCACCAGAGTTCTCGTAAAACTCTGCTATGAATAGCTGAGTACCGTCCACATCGTTGCGAGTAACGGTTATTTCCTTCAAACCTGCCTTTTCAGCCCATTCTACTGTGTCTTTGTACCACTTCACGTAGTAGTTTGTGACATTTTTCCCAGAACATTCAAGTTTCGTTGTGAGTGTCGAACTCGTTACTAATGACGTTAGCTGCTCTGTGCCTGCCATGACAAAACCGACATAGGATGATGCACCGATGTACTGGATGAGAATATCAATGCTCTTCTCTACATTGTACTCCACCCCGCCAACGCTGGCAACAGCCTTGTATGTCAGACTGTCACTTGCAATGTTTGTGATCGACGCGAGGTTTGCGATGATTTTCAGTGAACCTACGTTGCTTCCGGAAATCCTTATGGCAAACTTACCTGTGCTGTCAGCCTGCCAGTCACCGGAAATCGCTCCGTTGAAAGTTAGGGGGACAGAATTGTTGTTGTAATACCATTGGTGACTGCCCAATGTTACCGCATTACCGCGTACTGAGTTCGCAACAGGTATGATTTCCGGCTGGTTTGCCGCAACCGTCCAGTCTGGCGTTACGCCACCGGTATTTGGGTCAACGCCTTGATAAAGCGGTATTCCGTTGTTGTTGAATGTGAGGAACAGAGAGTCCCCGTTACGCAGTCTCTTGATGGTGATACTGCCTTGTGCAGAATAATTGTTAGCCATTGTTCCAGCCTCCTTGTTCTAATTCGTTAATAATATCTTGATGTGTGTAGATGGAACCCAGGATGAGTTCGCACTTTTTCTCCAGCGTCGGAGCAGAAGCAAGTGCAGGGTTGCATTCCATCTCTTTCTCGTTTAACAGGATAAGGTTTCCATTCACCCTGTGTCCGTGAAGCTCGAAGCCATAGGCTACAGCTTTCACCTTGTCTGCAATAATGTACCGCATATTAGTTGAAAATTAGTGTGTCTCCGTTTTCGTCTGTCAGTTCATTGCTTAGTTCGTCCCTTGCAACGCTCATCACTTCCTTCTGATTGCCTTCGCAGTAAACGTCAATCCAGTTGTTGAGATAGGTGTTGCCGATACCTGTCTTCGATAATTGGAAGACAATTTCGCCGCCCTCTCCATGTTCTACGGCTGTAAGGGCCGCTGTGTCTGTCTTCCATAAAATCTTGATAATGCTTTCCGGACAATCTACCGTATTGCCGTCGCAGTCCACCATAGCAACGTCGTAACGCTCTTTGTCGTTGGGAGAAATGCTTGTTCCGTTCGTGGGCCGGATATCGAACTTCGGATAAACCCTGTTCACGGAGAACTGATACTGTGCCAAGCGGGTGGTACCTTTGTAAACACGAATCAGGTAGTCGCGCTTCTCTATGAGACGAAGGTCTAATGTTATATAGGTTTTCGTAACTGCTATAACTTCCTCGTCGCTCGACGGAGTAAGAGCAGTGAGCATAAGTACAGGTGACACAGAGTCTATCCTGCAAAGTTCCAATGTATATTCTGTCGTCGGAAGAATCTCCTTTCCCTTGAATACCGTTACCGGTATTGTGCGCTCATAGCAGTTTTCGTCAATCGAAGCGTTCCTGTTCACTTCGCTGTCTGTTGTCAGTCCGTGTGCTACCTTATATTCATACAGGTGCAGCTTGTCCTTGAATGGATCGTACTGGATAATCTGGTCGTCACCGATGCTAATGTTATACTCGTCGTCGCTGCTGTCCTCCGTAATCAGGGTGATAGGGTCGCACTTGATGGGTATGTTCACGCCCAGCCTGTCATCTGCAAGCTCTGCCTCGAAGCTCAGTTCCACATGAGAGCCAGGGTTGATGTTCTTGTAGATGGTGATGTCGCCGCGTGTTACGCCTGTTGCTGTTTCTATTGTGAACTTGTTTTCCCATTCACTGAGCGTCGTAATATCCACCCCGTTGACCTTCCACACCATATTTGCAAGATATGCGTTAGCCCGTGGGTGCTTCCAGCTTCCATCCTTTGCATGAGCCACCACGTCGGGGTGTATGACGGTTGGCGACAATGTGCGATCTGGTTCGAGTTCGTCCAGATGTGAATTGTAAACCTGCGTCACCGGAGAGAGAGGAGTCGTGCAGACAAGCCCAGCCATAATGGTTAACGGTGCATAGTCTCTCCTGATTCGTTTTCTTTGGCTTTCCATTTTATATTTCTAATTGAAATTGTGAATTACTGCCGTCTGCAAGATACGCCTTGAATGTAAAGAGCGTACTCAGTACGTTTGTGTTGTTTCCGAGGTCGTCTATCGTCGGGTTTGTGTCGTGACATAAGACGAGCTGACCTGGATTCAAATACTCTTCTTCTCCTTCCTCCTGTGCAGGTCTTGGATTTCCCCGGTAGAAGTCAATGACCTTTTCTCGGTACAGCCACGCAGCATCATCGGCTGCATCGCCGCTGTCACGTACCACCTCCCATTGAGTCACCTGCGACGTCACATCATCCCAACCGCGCATCACCGTACATGTCACAAGCATACTCTCTCCCATTGCCAGGAAACTGTCTCCCTGCGTGTCTATCTCCATGCGTGGCGGCAAGTTCTCGAACTGCTGGATAGTGCCGCTCATGTAGATATTGTTCAGATAAGCGGAATAGCCCGTCATGTCCAGGCCGAAAACAGACAGGTTCGAGAGGTCGCCGAACTGAGCGCCGACGTTGTTCTCGTTGAACTCCCACCAGTTCACACCCATCAGGAAACGCTCGTATGTGAGGGTGGAATAGCGCGAGGACTGCCTGTCCGTGTTCGTGAAGTTGCCGTATGCCACGAAGTGCATTGCTTCGCAGGGATGATGACTCTGCGTCCAGCTGCCTCCTGCCGTTCTTCCTGCTTCACCAGTCGGCCTCGGCAGGTTGTTCGTAGGCCTCAGAGCATAGCGGAATCTGCTGTTTTTCGCATTGTCCAATATCTCGGTCACACGGAAATAGCTGGTAAAGAATCCGCCAAACTTGAAGTTGCCTATGCCGTCGTCATAACTCTCCGCATCATTGTTGGCTGGCGTTATGCCGTCGTGGAAGATGCCCTGACAGATATCATCCACTGCGATTGTGCCGATTTCCCCGTCTTCGAGATGCAGTGTGATGGTGCCAGTCGTAAGGATATTCCCCTGTTCGTCTTCATCGGGTGTTACGCTCTCGATGATGCCGCCGCCTGGCGCACGCCACTGGTTGCCGACGTATATGCTCACGCGGTTGTACCTCAGCTCCGGCACTTCAAGGAAGCGGCGCAATGTAAGGCTTTCAAGCTCGCCTTGTCCAAGTCCGTCTATCTTGCCGCCATGTCCTGCAAGACCAGACGCGAATGAAGAACCGAACTGAGCGCCATACTCATGGATAGACTTCTGCTTGAATGTTATCTGTCCGTTCGCTTCGTCGTCAACGTCTTTCCGCAGGTAGTGCTGCTTGATGAAGTTCGGCGTGGCTACAAGCGTGTCGGAGTTGATATACTGGCTGGGTGTGGCTGCTGTGGCAACACCTGTCAGTTCATTGTTTGCGCCACCGAGGAAGATGTTCTGGAAGAACGAGCCGGCATTCATCAGAATCCGCTTCAGGAATGAAACGGTATCAGTGGTTTTAGAGTATGAGTACCAGTCTGACTCGGACATATCCACGATATCCTCGTATGTGCCAAGCGAGCCCCAGACCATATCTTGTGTCCATTCGCGATGCAGCGGAGAGCCTGTCGGTGCCGAGATGATGCCCTGCAGCCAAACGTAGAAATAGTCCATCGAGCCAATCTGCTCGTCGTTGTCGTTCTTGCCGTACAGGTCTATCTTCTCGCTTGGGAAGACCACAACTGCCAGCGTGCTGAAACTTGCCTTTCTTGGAATGGCGGCATAGACATATTTCAGTGTGTCGCTATTGAAGAATGTTGGCGATATGACAAGGGACCAGCGCTTTGGGTTTCTGCCGTTGTCAAGTCCAAGCCCGTCGCCGTTGCCTGCATACTGTTCGCCGGCACTCTCAGGCTTGACACTCTCGATATAGCACGAAATTATCGAGCCACTTACTATGCTGCCTTGTATGCGGTTCTCATCGCCAAGGGCATTCAGTGAAATGCTGATGGCGTTCGGCGCTATCCAGTAATTCTTTGTCGTGGCTTCGAGTCCCATAGCATTTTAATAAACGAGGTCCAACTCTATTTTGAACTGCACTTTCATCGGCTGCGCTTTCTCCTGGTCGATGATGGTCTCTGTCTCTTCTGGCATGACGTGACACTGAATCCACTGCGACCCCACCTTAATCCACACCAGCTGCGCCTTCAGGAACTCGTGGATGTACCACGATGCCCATGCTTCGTCGAGCGGACCGCTGACCAGTGTCCAAGCATCCTTGTCATCGTTCTTAACGGTCATGGTGCGGCTGAACTTCTTCAGGGTCTCCCGCCTTGCGATGGTGTATTTCTCGGTATGGATGTTCGCCTCCTTCTTGACAAAGGAGGTGACATTTATGCTCTCCAGACAGCCCATGCCGTTGACGAAACGCAGTTCGTAGCCGTTTGTTGGCTTATCGACAGCATAGATGACGTGGCCGCCAACGGTTGCACTGCCGACAGCAGAGGGCGTATGGCTCAATGACTTTGGTCCGTCGGTAGGCGCACCGCTCACGAATACCGGAGTGGAATCATCCGACATCGCATCTGTTGTGCCAAGGCTTCTGCCAGGGCTGGCGAATGTGGATGGATAGATGAACGGTGTGGATTTGTACACAAACTCAGGCGAAGTGTTCGGCTTGCGAGAGAGATAGGTGATGTTGAGATATTCCACGCCATTACCGTCTATCAGTGTGCCCATACGCTCCAAGTCGTTGAAGGCTCCCATGAAGGCATAGCCGTAGAAATCGTAGGTGGTGCCGCTGATGGTCGTTGGTGCAGACGGCCAATACACGACGTTCTGATTGGTCGATACCACTCCGTCTATCATCCACTCGTCCCAAGCCTCCACGCGGAACTTGATATAGGGATAGCGTTTCGGGAAGGTAGGGTTGGCATCGTACTCGTATTTGTCGGCCACGGCTACCAATGCGCTGCTGATGTCAAAGGTGGAGGCAACTGTGACAAACGACTGACCGTCGGGCTTCGTCTCTACGGGATTGGAGAAGTCGAACGTTGTGTAGTCGTCATCGTTTTCCAGCTTGGCATAGACACGGACGATGATGCGATGAAACGTGCGGTCGCCATCATACGCTGCTGGCTGTACGCTATAGACAATCGGACAACCTGCAAAAGGCGAACCGCTGATGAGTGATATTGATTGTGCCATTACGTTGCTTTTTTCGAGAGCAAAGTTAGAAAATACAGAATTAACGGACGGACATAGGAACAATGTTCAATGGTCTTCCGCGACTACAATCGCGCCTTTGTGCTAAAGCATCAAAGAATGGTCAATAGGAGTAGAACTCTATATCTGCAGACTGTACGCCGTTGGACTTTGATATCTCATAGTCCACACAGTTGATGAGTCCGACCTTTCCGTCCAGCACGTAGAAATCGGTCCAGTGGTTGCGGATCTCAAGCAGTTGCGCAATGGTGGCGAGGACTTTCACCTTGTACTTCTTTCGGCCAAGCAGGAACTTTGCATGTGGTAACATGAAAGTGTCGAACAATCCACGCGAGCGGATTTTGTGGATGATGTTGCCCTGCTGGTCGCGCTCGTCGTCGTTGCACGGGATGAGCCATGTCTTTCCACTGACGCCCTCTACGGCCTGACCTGCCAGCGACACGTCCTTGTTGATGTGCAGCTTGCCTGTCAGGGGTTCGGTGTAATAGACAAACGGCGCCCACGAACGGATTTGCAGAGAGAATCGCTCGCCACCGCCATCGCCATTGTCCTCGCCCTCGCTGGAGTCGGAACCCTCGCTGGAGTCGGAGCCTCTGCCGTTGTAGTCAAAAATGGCACCCTTCACGTCCATTGTGTCGCTGGTCAGTTCATAGATGGCTATCGTGTCCTTCCAGCGGCTATTGTCGAAGTTGTCGTAATCGCGGTCGTATTCTATGAGTTCTGAGTCACTGCCTGCGCCGCGCATGACGCCGATGGTAAGTCCCCAATCAATTTCCTGCAATGGAGAGTTTCCGCTATCTGTCTGCGTCGGGTCGTAACTCTCTGCAAGAGTAAGGGATTGATTCAATACCATTTCTATGCCTTCAGGCCAAGGGTGGTACTTGCTTGAACGGCTTCTTTGCCTATGACCGATAGACTTCACGTGCATGTCCTGGAAGATTATCTGCTGAATCTTCGCCTCCAGATACTCATGCTCCATATCAACATCGATGAAAGGCGCAAGCACAGGAGATACGTCGCCTGTTGTGTCCTCGGTATATTCCAATGGATTGACGATATTGACCGAAAGTGGCCGGAAGTCGCTCGTCAGTTCCTTCACGTAGTCCTTGTGCCTCTCCGAGCAGTCGCCGTACTCTATGCCCTTGTTCTGCGCAACTTGGAATAGAACAGGCCGTAATGACAGGGAGTCTTCTGCGGCGGAATCTATCTTCACTCTGTAACTGTTGCCCGTTGCCAAATCCACATAAACGTTCATATTGGTGGCGGAAACATTCTGGGGCTTTGCTATCTCTTCGTAATTCAGACCTATAATCGTGCGATTCTCCGGGTATTCAATGTAGTCGTACTCTGTATCATAGTCCTTCACGCCGTCGCGGAGATTGTTCCTTTGCTCCTTTCTCTCGCTCTCTGCGCTGAAGGCCATGCGGACGCCTGTGATTTTCTCGTTGATGGGCAGCATCGACAAGACCTTTCCCTGAAAGTTCAGTGCATTCTTTCTCTTGTAGATGTTGCGCAACAGACAGGCAGTAACGAGCCGCTTTTCTGGGTCATACAGAAAGCGGATGCCAAAGGAGTTCTCCAGCGAAGAGATGACGCTGCTGACAGAAGCATTGGGGAAATTGCCGGAGTTGGCATACATTTCGTTGATATAGGCGTTTGCCACAACACTCCCGAATAATTGCCTGTAGAACCAGTTGGAAACGTAATATCGTTGAATAGTGCTGCCTATTTGCTGTTCAACTATATGGTTCATCTCTGTTTCATAGTTCTCGCTTATGGTAAACTGGCCGTCACTTGGATTTGGCTTAATCTCCCTGTCGCCGGATTTAATCACTATATCCATCTGTGCTCCGCAATCATTGTCGGTGAGCCATTCGTTTATCTGGTCTATCGTCAGGAGATGCTCGTCTGTCTCAACAAGGTCGAAACTGCATTTTGTGGTGAAGAAGCACAGCCGTTTGAAATCTTCTATCTGCAGGAGTTCATCTTTGTTGAAAATCACGCCAAGCTGCGCAAACAGGCAGTCCAGGAAGTAGAGGACATAGAAGCAAATGCCAGACTGCGGACGATTGGCGTCGAGGCACCAGTATTGCCCAAAGTCATGGCCGGAAATGCCCTTTTCGTCAACCACGGAATAGCTGCCCTTCACAATGCCATCCGTCTTGCCGTCTTTGATATCCGGATGTGCATAGCAGACACGAGCATTGCAATATGCAGCATCTGGGTACGGCAAAGACACATTGATATTCATCGGCAAGGAGAAGCCAAGTGCCTGCGGAGCCTCTATCAGTATATCGCCGCTGTCCGTTACCTGCTGAAGCGTTGGAGGGTTAACTGATATATATGGAGTAAGTTGCGGAGAGCCTACTATACCTTCTGCCAACAGCTGACCTGATTCTTGGTGATAGCATTGAACATAGTCTTGCACCGTGCAGCTATACGTTCCATTGATTCTTCCTATCTGCTTACCTATCAGTAAATCATCTTTCACTTTCACATCCTGGCAATCGAGGTTGCCAATCAGTTCGGAGAACGACTGTTGCATTGCGTCGATGTTGAACTCGAAGGTGTCCTTGATTTCCGAGCCGTCCTGCGTGATGACCTGCCCATGGTTCAGCGGCAATCCGTCGGCATAGATGCGGGCATCGGCATGTTCGAGGTCCATAGCCCGCATGTTGCTGTCGCGGTGGGCGATGTTCTTCAGCACGGCAAGGTTGCCCTTCGTGGGGATGTTGGCGGGATAGGAGAAGAACGACACGTCGTTGAACATCGGGTTCTTCTCGCTCACGGACAGCGAGAAGTCGTCTGGCAGCACGAGCGACTGCCCGTTGATTTGTATGTCTAAGTGGCTGTGCATCTTTGAGAGTTAAGAATTAAGAGTTAAGAATTATTTCTTGTGCTTTATCTTTTCCATCTCGGCGGCTTCATCCGCCATCATTTCGAGTTGTTGCAGGGTGACGCTGTAGGGCTGAGAATCGACATCTGTTGCCGACAGACCGCCGATGTACTTCTGCACGGTGGCGGTAACGCGGTTGTAGAAGTCCCAGGGCGTGTCCCGCTTCTGCTTATTGCCCTTGCCTACCGGCTGCTTCTTGAACACCCTTGGAAACTTCTTTTCAAGCTGCTCCATGAGCGAGGACCACCAGAAGAGGATGACCTGCCACTTTATCGGGCTGAAGCCATTGAACATTGACCAATGAACATTGAACATTGAATGTGCTGCCGCACCGCTTTCCTCCTTCGGCTTGAACAGGATGGCAAGGAACTCCTGCATGGCACGGCTTGCGTCGCGCTTGGCATTGCCAAGGCGCATGTACTCCTGCATCCAGTCCGTCAGCCAGCGGTACTCCCGCCATGTGTAGCCATCCAATAGTGGCGGCGGCCCGACAATGGTCAATGGTGAATGGTCAATGTTTAATGACAATTCAGGGTACGGGAATCGGAAGATTATCTTCGATGCCTTTTTGTCATCAATCCAGTCTATCCGTTCGCAGAGAGCGTGAAGCTGACCGATGGTAACGGGCCAGGCTTCCTTGTCCTGCTCACGCTTGACCATATAAGTGTCCTCGCTTGCAGCAAATTCTTCATTTTCCACAGTGAATCCGTTTATGGCAAGGACAATCTGCAACTTCACCTTCGACCAGTCGAAGGGATGATATCTGTCCACGCGAAGCTGTGCCGCAACGATAGCTGCGGCGATGTGCTCCAACTCTTCGGTGGTGCAGGTGTTCCAGCTTGTAGGCAAGTGCAGGTCGATGTGGCGCTGCTGTTCTAACATGGGCGTTATTACGTTATTTCAACCGCAAAATAACAAAATGTCCGCCCAATCGGACGGACATTTTCGGTTATAGGTTATCGGTTATTGGTTATTAGTCAATCTACCCGCATAGGCATTTGCAAAATCAGCCGGCTGCTGTGCATATCGTCCTGCTTGTAGAGCACGGGGCGGTTGGGCTCTGACAGGATGAGCACCACGTTCTCCGACGTGATGCGGTCCAATATGGAGATGGCGATGCTTATCTTGAAGCCAATCGAAAAGTCCTCTGGCAGGAAGGTGTCGCCCTCGATGATGGCGATGCGCTCCGAACCGCTGCGGGCGTTTTCTGCGCTTGCCGACCTGATGACGAACTCATGTCCGACGCGGCGTATCTCGGCCAACTGCACGCCCTCGTCGGCGAACAGGCGGAGGCGGCATAGTGCCAGGCGCAGCGAGTCGCGGCATACCGTCACGCGGTACTGGCTGTCCTTGGGGATGACGGACTCGTAGTTGGGATAGTTTCCCTCTATCATACGAGCCATGATGCGCACGCCCTCTGCGGTGAACTCTACGCGCTGGCGGTCTGCCGTCACGGTGAGCGGGCCGCTGGTCACAGCCGAAGCCAGTGCCTTCCTTGTCTTCTTCGCGATGATCAGTTTCGCGGAGCCTGATGCGGGGAATGAGCCGTACTCCAGCCAGCCGCTGCCTACGCCGGTGTCGATGATGTCCTTGAAGAGTTCGTGTCCGTTGGTAGCCACGACAATCACCTTGTCGTAATAGACATCCAGACAGACGCCGTTCATCACCATGCGCAACTCGTCGTCGGCGGTACTTTCTACGGCGGCAGACATCATTGGCAGGAGTTTTTCTGCACCCATCGTGAAGCTGCACAAGGCACCGTCCTCGCCCTGTGCGGCAACGGGCAGCGGCTGCGGGAAGGTATCGGCTGGCTCGCAAGACATCTCAAATTCTCCGATGCCGTAGTTCACCTTCATCGTTGTGTCCTTGAAGCTCACCTCCAGGAGCTGTGCGCTGGGCAGCAGGCTCACGGCCTCCTTCAGCGGAGCCAACTGGATGGCTACCTCCTGGAACTTGTCGGTCAGGTCGTCCTCGATCAGGTGAATCCACGGCTGCCCCTCCTTGTCGGCGCAATCTATAGTCATCCAAGTCTCGCTGTCCGAGCACGTCAGCGTGAAGATGTCGCGCTTGGAATCGAACCGAAGCACCACGTCCGCCAGAATGGGCAGAGCGTTCTTTGTTCCCACCACGGGGCTGAGCATAGCGAGCGCCTTTTTCCACTGGCTCGCATCAATAGTTACTTTACTTTTCATCTTTCATTTACCATTTAATGATTTACCATTTACTATTTACTATCTCTCATTTATTATTTACGATTTATGTACAATTTAGATATTTACAGATTATAAAATGGTTAGTTGCGCCTAATCGGTTATTCGTTTGCACTGTTCTGGAATAAAGAACTTCTTGTATTCCCACCATTCCGAGCCGTCGTATTCGTGACGCTCCAGCCAAGAATCATCGTTGAACATCACATAGCCGTACAGCTCCTGACCGCCGAAACCGTCCCAATACTCATCGTCAAGCTCCATTATGAAATCGTTAAGCAAGTCCTGTGTGTAGCCTTCCTTTAGAACGAGGTACTTTGCTTTTTCATCGGGTTTACGATACATGTTCTTGCCGAGGAATATGTTCATGTTGTATTCGTCGGTATAGTCGAACCTCAGCGAGACCACGGCACACTTGATGTCGCCCATGTTCTTGCCATTGTCCTTCATAATTTTAACAAGTTCTTCTAATGCGTTCTTTCCGTCTGTCATATCGCCTATAATTAAAATATTGTTCGTTCGTAACTTCCCCCGCCCTGCTCACGATGTCGGAGCGGGGGAAGTGAAAGATAGGGCTTAGCCTTGACGCTTCCGCGTCGAGCCTGACTACGCTCGGCATAGCCATCAAGCGATTTGCCCTTTCGGGCGAACTCCGTCGCGACTCGGCCTAATTGATGCGAGCATCATTCGGCTCTCGCTGCTCCGTCGCTTGTGGCTCTGCTCTCGCTTAACTTTAGCCTTCCAGGTCCCCGGAGCCGTTCTTGCGTCCCGTTGGTTATCACCCACCTCTGTCGCGACTCGGCCATGTCTGAGCAAGCTCACATGGCTCTCGCTGCTCCATCGGTTCGGTAGCAAGCGTCACCCTTGCGGGATGCCGAGCGGTCGCCGTCTTTCGGGCTTAGCCCTCAAAATCCCCGGAGCCGCCGTTGCCGTCGCCCTCGCCAGGGTTGCCGGTGTCGGTGTCGGGGTCGGCAGGAGTCTGGGCAGCATTGTAGTCCACGCGGCGGGCGGTCTTCTGGAGTGCAAACTGCTTGCTGAACTTGATGCCCACCGTTGCGCCAAGGCTCCACTGGATGCGGTCGGCAGTCAGGTCGTCGGCTGTTGCCACGGTGCGCTGGCCGTCGGTGTCGCGTGCCACCTGCTCGTCGGTCACGGAGCCGCTGGCCTTGGGATAGATGCTCACCAGTGCGGTGCCGTCGGCATTCTCCAGCTGCACGCGGTTGTTCTCCTGCGTCTCTTCGAGGATGATCTCGCTGACGGCTTCGAGGACGGCCTTGATTTCGTAGGCCCGGCTGATGCCGCGTGCCTCTACCTTCTTGGCCAGTTCCCTGTTGGTGATTACGTTGTCGGTCACTGCCTCTGCAAAGAAGCTGTGCGAGCCTGCCTGTCCGGCTTTAGGGGTGAACTCGCGAACCCTGTACTTTACGTCTGCCATTTTTCTTAATTTGTCAGTTGTTAAAGTGGTTATACAATAGTGAGGGCTTTCACCTCGTTAGCTGTTTCTTCAGTGCAAAGATAGGGGATGTCGATTCAGAAGAGGGACAACTGCCGCCGCTCGTCGTTGATGCGCTTCACGGCTCGATCGAAGTATTCCTTGTTCAGCTCGAAGCCGACGAAGTGCCGATGCTCCTTGATGCAGGCGATGGCGGTCGTGCCACTGCCCATGAAGGGGTCGAGGACGATTGCGTCTGGCTCCGTAGAGTTTACGACAAAGTTCTGCACGATGCCGAGCGGCTTGACCGTCGGATGGCCGTACTTAACATTGTCCTCTTGGTTGCGAAGGGTGACGTAGAAGGTGCGCTTGCTTTCATACGAGCCGAACACCTTAACGCCCTTCTCACGGAAGAACAGAATGAACTCTGTATCGTTGAGATACTTGTTACCGCACGCTGGTATCGGATTCGTCTTGTGCCACGCCAGCAGGTTCCAGTTGCAACCCTTGCGAGTGACAAAGTAGTCGAGGTACTGCTGGATTTGCTTCTGACTGCAAAAGATGTAGATATTGATCTTCTTCATCACACGGCACATCTCGTCGAGCACCTCGTCCGTGATGCCGTTCTTGATATCGCCCAGCTTATCCATACCTTTGCGAGTGCCACGGGCATTGTAGTGGTTCACAGTCGGGTCTTCGTTCTTCGACCAAAAGCCGCCGCCCTGATTCTCCAATTCGTAGGGAGGGTCAGTCACAATGCAGTCCACCGACGCTGTGTCGATGCGCTTCATGCCCTGCAGGCAGTCCTCGTTGTATATGCGGTCAAGTTCAATCATATCGCCTTACTTTACGTCTGCCATTTTTTTAAATTTGTCAGTTGTTAAAGTGGTTAAACAATAGTGAGGGCTTTCACCTCGTTAGCTGTTTCCCTGTCTTTTTTGCCTGTCAGCCAGGCACCCCCCCCTGGAGAGAATGCCTATCTTCTCTGTGAAGAATGCCTATCTTCTCTGTGAAGAATGCCTATCTTCTCTGTGAAGAATGCCTATCAACTCCTTTTCCGGCCTTTTCCGTTTTCCGACCGCTAAGTTACGAAAACCTTGCGCATCTGGTCGGACATTGTTTGCCGCTACGAAGGTAATACTTTCGGCTGACAGGAATGGGACAAGCGGCGGGGCAGCCGTCTATCGTTTCTTCTTCCGCGATTGTTTCTGCATCCGACGCTTCGCCTTTTTCTTCTTGGCATAGTCCTTGGGGAACGTGCGGTCGTGATACCTCGCATTGGGCAAGTCCGACGTGTCAACCACGGCATCGGTGACGGCAGACTCGGGTGGATGGAACACGTAGGAGTTATCTGGCTTGCGAATAAGAGCGTAGGTCTGCGCCTCGCGGTCTAAGCCGTGCCGACGGTCTATTTCGTCCAACTCGCGCTGTTCCTGCTCTTTCATGCTCTGCGTCAGCATCCTGCGCTGACCTTCCAGCAGGTAGGGCCACGCCGTAGCCATCAGCGACAGCTTGCCGAGCCTTCCGAAGCCATTGACGGGAATCTTTGTGGGCATACGCTTACTTTTTACATTTATACTTCGGATTGTCGCTTACGTCGGTGATGGTGCCGTCGGCATTGCGGATATGGTGACCACGGGCAAGGGTGATTATGCGGTCGGTCGCCTCTTTGATGTCCTCAGCCGACACAGCGCACGCCGCCACTGCATTGTTGAGCGGTTCCGGGTTCTTCATATACTCCTTCAGCAACTCCTGTGAATGTCTGTCGAGAACCATCACGGCCTGCGGCTTCTTCGGAACACCGAATAGCCTGTCTTTGAACCATCCGACGATTCCGCGACGTGGCGACGGCATCATCTCCACTCTTGGCGCATGAACCATTACAGGCTCTTCGTCCTTGTAGGTCAGCATACCCGACTCCATCTCACGCTTTGCAATCTCCATGATTCGCTGGCGTCCGCGCTGCTTCTCTTCCTCCGGCATTTCCCATATCCGAGGGTCGCTCATTATCTCTCCGAGACTTTTCTTCATAGCTTAGTCCTCCTTTTTATTTTCTTGTTCCGTTCTCGGCACATACTGGGCGCAGCCGTCGCACCTCTTCGCCGGACTGATGTCGCAGCCCCATCCCTCCCAATAGCGTACACACGGAGCCTTGTGCAAGGAGTCGATGAAGGCGAGAATAGGTTCAAGCGTCTTTATTGCCCGTACTATATTCCGTGCGGCATCAGACTCTGCATCTGCAAAGTGCAGCTTCTCTTGCAGCTTTTCTATTTCACCTGCTATTTTCGCTCTGATTATTTCTTTGTCTGTCATAACCCGTTACTGCTTTAATTCTTCGATAAAACTATTGATGCGGTCAACCGCCGTGTCGATTCCTGCAATATTGTATGCTTGCTGAATCTCCTGGATGACGGCCTTTGCACCAGCGTAAAAATTCTCGTAAGCCTTCTTGCCGTGACCTCTCTGCATGGAGTAGTCGAAGGCCATGTCTCGGATTGTTGCCATAGTCAGTCTTTCTTTTCTGGTTTATACTTTATCTCGTTGTTATAGAACTCGCCCCATCGCTCATACGACGGATTCTTGCGAGGCGTGCCGTCACGCGGCAGTAGAGCCATTCGTGCCGGCTCAGCCCCCACAGCGCACCGAATGCTGCGCCAAGCATGAAGGCCAGTGCCGTGCCGATAATCATCGGAATTGAGTAGTCAGTCATTGTCGCCTTTGTTTTTTTTGAGGTTTTGTTGAACACGGATTGTGGGGATTGAGGGGATTTCTTTTCGACCACGGATTGCACGAATTTCACGGATTTCACGGATTATCTTTGCTCGGCGGTAGCTTATAGGCCATAAATCCGTTATACAGTCTTCTGCTTGGGTCTGGCAAAAGTTCCTCTTCGCCGTAGTGGAAGCCGAAGCCCTTATAGTATTCGTCTATGAACTTGATGCTCTTGAGTCCCATTCCCTTCGGCTTCAAAAGCGACTTGCGGCTGATACGCAGCAGGTCGTTTAGTTCGCGGATTCCAACATCTGCCAGCGCATTCATTATGCGGTTTGGAAAGCCGAGGTCACTCAGACGCTTGTCACCGTCCTTGGCTATCAGTTCAGCCGCACGGGCATCAAGTTCCGGCTTCGGCTCTTTCGGCGGTTCGATGGTTTCCAGCTGCTCATACCTCACTCGCTTGAAGATGGCTATTGTCTTCATTGCGCATTCCTTTTGGTCAAAGAATGCGTTGTACCATATCATTTCCCACCCTTCGGCTCCGAGTTCGTTCATTCTGTCCATCGAGACGGGCGACTCGCTCATGTACTCCCATTTCGGGGTTAGATTGATTAATTCTGCCATAGATTAGTCCTCCACCTTCTTAACCATTCGTGCTTCCATTTCCTTGCGCTCTTCTTCCTGATGCTGCTTGATGTACGGCTCAAGACAATCCCAAGAGCGCAGCATGATTTTCACGCTCTCGATGCGCGACACACTGCCACGGGCATCAACCTTTATTTCGTAGGGAAGAGCGTCGGGTGACAGCGTGCGCACCAGCTTCTGTAGCAGCTCGATGTTCTTCTCGTTGGCAATGGGACGTGCGCCGTCCTTGCTCAGGTCGTCAAACTCAAAGCCGAAGTCTATCATCCTCTGACGTGTCTTTTCGTCGTCACGGCGCCAACGTCCAAGTTCCGTGCGCATCGTGCCGGTCAATATACCCCAGTCGTCGGTGCCTCTGTCGCTAATCCATCCGAAACCCTCAGTCTTCGCCCATTGCAGGAATCCGTCGTTTACCAGTTTCAGACGCTCACGGCAGTCTTCGAGCGACACCTTCTCGCCCAACTGCTGACGCAGTATGCGGTTCTCCATGTTCACCTCCTGAATCTCTCGCAGCGTCTTGGCCTGCGACTTCTTCAGGTAGGTGTCGTAGTCGAGCACGTCACAAACGTCCTGCACCTTGTGGTCGAGTATCGAGGCCATGCTGTCCCGCGTTCCCACTCCGAGTTTGCCTTCCTTTATCAGATACATCAGCATTCCTGCTGTCTGCTGCAATTCCTTTGCAGCCTTTTCCAGCTTTTCGCGCTGGGCATCGTCGAACTCAACAAGCGTATCGTCATTGTCAAAGTCGAAATCTAATGGTCTTTCTATCATATCGCCAAAATTTAATTTATTTACCTTTTAATTACAATATTATCACTTCCTCCTCGCCCCGTCGGCTGACGTAGGCGAACACCTGGTCACGGCTCACCTGCATCTGCTTCACGCGGCGACCTTTCGAGCGGGCATAGCCGCGACACCACTGCTCGTCGAGCGTCCACGAGATGCCGGGGTCGGGGTCGGCGTCGTAGGCACGCCAGACGGTCAGCGGGAACGGCATCGACTCCAGCGCGGCGGCATCTTCGGGGGTCATAAACCAACTGCGGCAGGGGCGGCCCGACTGCATCAGCGTGCGGAACAGCGGGGCCGTCTCGGTGCTGCCGACGGCCACCCACACCGTGCGCATCACCTCCCAGTAGCGGGGGTTCGACAGCAGACGGGCCTTGCGCCTGAAGATGTCCATCACCTCCTGCCCCCTGCCCTGCTCGTAGGCACGGATTATCTGCCCCACAATCTTCGCGTCCCTCGCCAGCTGCTTCTCCGGCAGTGCGGGGATGCGCCGCGTGAAGTCCGTCCGCTCGTTCTCCGCCAGCCCCCGAGGGTCATACGTCGGGACAGTGTACTTTGGTAGTTCAATCATAGTTCTGTTGCTTTTTTATCACGAATTATTTTTCTTGAACACGGATTACACGGATTTAACGGACTATCTACCGCTCGTGTTGATGCACGATGTGGTGTGGGTCAACATCATCGAAGTCAATTTCCTGCAACCGTTCAAAGTAGAATTTTCCATCCCACGGCTCATATTTGATGATGCCGTATTGCATAGCCAGCCGCGTTTGGAATGACTGACGGCAAGTGTGGTCGAGTTCTGACTTGATGCGGTTACGGAACCGCTCGATGTCGTTGATACCCTTGTAAAAATTGCAAGCACGGCAGGCTGGCATGAGGTTGTCGATGGCATTGATGCTCTCATCTTCAAACATCTTCCGCACCTCTTCGGCTTTATCCCGAGGGCCATAGCAGCTGTATGCAATCGGGATAATGTGGTCAACTTGCATTTCCTTCATCTCTATTTTCCGACCGCAATAGGCACAATGCCCGTTGTACTTGTCGAACACCTGCTGCCGCATGGCTTTCGAGATAGATTTTCGCTCTCCGTATTTCATAATTCGTTTAATCTGTGTAATCTGTGGTCGTTAAAACTTATACCTCGGCGCTGTTGCCTTTGCTGTACTCGAACACGTCCACCAGCTGCGTCTCGCCGACGTTGGCCTGCACGTAGTCAATCATCGTGCCCTTCATCACCGTGTCGATGTTGTCGAGCGCATTGTGCAGCGAACAAGCCTGCACCAGATACGTCACGTTGGTACGCTTCTCCTTCTCCGTCTTTTCGTCGATGGTGATGAACTGGAGCTTCGCCTTGTACCAGCGGGTGTCGGCATTGTTCGGGTTCCAGTCCATCGGCTTGTCGTACTGCTCCATAGCGGCCTCCCTGCCCTTGTTCATGGCGCGGCTCAGCTTCTCCGTCTCGTGCGACAGGATCTTCTCGCCGTCCTGCATGAAGAACACTTCCTTGTAGGCCGCCTTCTTCACGTCCGCTACTTCAAACTCGCCGCTGATGTACTGCGACATCTCCTCGGTGATGCGCTGCTCCGCCTCTGCAAACGACAGGGCATCGACCACGTACTGCTCCACGACCTGCTTCTGCAGCCCGTCCTCCATCGCCTTCTCATACTTGATTTTGCACTCAAACCATTGTGCTGTTCTACTTCTCATAATCGTAAATGTTTAATTGGGTTATTACTTTTTCTGTTTCTTACTTTTCGGTTTGATAGTCTTATCATTCACTCCGCAGGCAGCGACGGCCTTGCCCAGTTCGGCAAAGGCTTCGGCGGTCTTGCTGACGGGCGATGGCTTGCGCTTCTGCTCGTAGAGGGCAGTCAGACCGAGGCAGCGGGCGAAGGATCGCTCCAGTCGGGCGCCGTCGCTGGTGTGCCAGTCGGTCAGCAAAAAGATACAGCTGCACGTCCACCACATCCACAGCAGTTGAAGCAGCAGGCAGGCGACGTAGCCGAACCGCCCGCAGTGCAAGGCAAGCCACACGCAGAGTCGCATCTTCAGCGGATTGCAGGTGCGGTAGCCAAGCCCGCGCAGATACGCCTCGCTCTCGGCAAACCGCTTTTTGGCCTCATTCATATCCGTGCCGCTGATTTTGCCGCTGATATAAACTTTTTCTTTTTGTTTGCAATTCATAATTCATAATTCATAGTTCATAATTACTCCATTTCTACCAGTTCTTCGTCTGGAGTTGGTCTTACCACCTCCACGGCGATGGCACGGCAATAGGCTTTCGCCAGTTCGTGCTGTTTGTCTTTCGGAAGGTTCGGTGCTTCCTTCAGTTTCTCGTGCCATTCCTGGGCAATCCTTTCCTCTGCCCAGAAGATAGTTTCCGCGATGTCAGCCCATCGCTTGATTGCTTGTTCTCGTGTCATAGTTTCTTCAATTTATAATTCATAGTTTATGGTTGTTAAATTCTTCATTCTTTCATTTCTTCATTCTTTCATTTCCCGCTCATCCCATTCGGCTGGCTCGTGCCCCGCATGTCCTTCCCCTTGAACTGCACTATCTTCACCACGGAGCGGAGGCGGGAGAGCACGAGGTCGCCGTAGCGGTCCTCGATGCTGGGGATGGTGTTGCCCTGACGGTCAGTGCCGTGCGTAGTGCGCAGGTTCGCCGTCATCATCAGCAATATGCCGCGCTTCTCAGCAGCGTCGCAGAGTTTCAGGAACGGCGTACTGCGCTCGCCATAGTCAAACTTCGTTGCTGGCTCAGTACCTATGTCATCTATGACTATAAGTTTGTGTTTTATGACATCCTTGATGTTGTCGTTCATCTCCTGCGCAGAGTAAGTCGAGACGATGCGCTGCGTGTGGCGGTGGATGATGACCGGCAGGATGTTCTGTACGATGAGCGTCTTGCCGAGTCCGCATGGACCAAGGCACAAGAGGCCGCGCCCTTTGTTGTCCGCGAGCCACGCCGCCACCTCGTCATAGCACGGCAACCACTTCGCGCTGTCACCGAGGTAGTAGCGCAGCCCAGCGTCCAACATCTCCTTCGCCTCCACCACCTGCAACCGCAGACACTTCGGATAAGGGTCAAAACCACAATCCCGCAGGGCTTCAACGGAACTGGAGAATATAGAATCTATCTTATTCATTTACGATTTGACGATTTACTATTTACCATTTATGTACTATTTAATCATTTGGCAATTTTCCCCTCCATTACGGGAGGGCCAGGGTGGGTCTGCTACCAAGTGTCCATCCCCTCAAAGTTATCCCCATCAACGTGCTTCGGGCTATCGTCTGTACGTTGGCGCTGCTGCTTTTGCCCAATCGGTCGGTCCCCATGCTCCTTACGAAAACTCTCAAAGGTGCGGCAGCGGGCACGCCAGTCCATCATCGGCTTGCCGTCTTTCAGCGTCCAACCACTTTGGCAGCAAGCATCGTAGAAGCCGTCGGGAGTGATATATAGGAATGGCTTGCCCTGCTGGGTGCGTTCGTCGAAGTACGCCTGCACATCTTCCAGCGTCGGGGGATTGTCTGCCACAGTAGCCCTATTTTGCCCCTTGCGGGGCTTCTGTGCGCGTTTCTCCTGCTGGGTGGATAAATCCCCCGCTTTGCCCCCTTTCGTTGAAATTTGAGCCGTTTCTGTGGGTTTCGGGGTATTATCTTCTGGTTTTTCGTTTTCGTTCTCGCCGTCGCGATTTTCCCCCATACCCCCTATATCTTCCTTACTATCTATATTATTATTAACTCTACCCCCAACTCTCTTTGAACGGACGGGCGCGTCGCCTGCGCCTACGCGAGGTTTTTTATCATCTTTTTCGGTACTTTTTTCTGCACCTTTTTCAACCTCTTTTTGCAGCCTTACAATCTCCGCGTCGGTGTCTCCTGCGGCATCGTCGGGAGAGCCTACAACGGTCACACCATCGTCTGCCATGACACGCGGATTTCCGTCCTTGTCGGTCAGCTCGAAGCCATTGTCGAGGTACATGCGAGGCTGTATCATCGTGTCGCCCTCGATGAGTATCATACCTCTTAAATATAGCTCCTGCAGACCATGTATAAGTCCTGGTCTTGGTCCGCTGGCACCGCTCACTGCTATAGCCTCTGCAAAATACACAATAGACTGATATTCACCCGCTTTTGCCTTTTTCTGGCATTGCAGGCAGCGGAACGTCAGCGAGCGTTCGTTCTTTGGCCGCAGGTCGAAATCACGCAGGCAGATAGAGCCTGGTTTCGGCTGCAAAGCCAGCACGTTAAGCAAGTCACAGTACACCCCCTTGGCCACCCAGGAGCAGCGCCTGTAACGTTGCGACGACAGCAAGTCACGCGAGAACATATAGAACCCTTTTCTCGCTGCGGACTTGGTAGAGAGCCTGCCGTTTTTCTTGTTTCTACTCATATACAAAACCCCAGTTAAAAACCCCCTCGTTTTGCTCGCAATTTGCATCGCATTTTGCATACAAATTGCATGGAAAATTGCAACGTATTTGCTGCACAAATTCTGACGCAATATTGTAAACGATTCGCACAAAAAATACACGAATCTGCATCGCATTTTGCACAACGAGGGTAGTAAGTCCGTTTTTCTTATTCATATCGCCAATATGTATTATTGTTCCTGACAGGCGGTCATTTCACCATTGTCGTATGCCCAGCGCTTTGCCTTTGGCCACATGTGAGGCTCGTGTACTGCGGCATACGTTTCCTGTGTGAGTGTAGCGGACCATACCACCTTATCGTCCGTCAGGAACACATCGACACGCCGTTTGCCGCTTCGCCCGAAATTGGGGGATTCGGCGATGGGATGCCAGTCCAAATCTTTCCAGTTAATCATAGGTATATCGCCAATAAAAAAGTTATATCGCCTTTTGTCTGTGCCAAAGTTATCGTTTTCCTATATATCGTGTCGGACAACTTTATGCGTTGACGAACTTTTGGAAGTCGTCGAAATACTCCGCATCGAAGTGCTTCTTCCGCAAGAAAAGGACTATCATTTCTGTCAGTTCGTCTTCCCTGACTGCTTGCGAGTTTAGTATTTTCACTACGATTTTCCTGTGGCACATGCCGTTTTTCATTCCGCGAACTGGATCTGTGGTAACGACGCTGACGCATACGGCTCTCAGGTTGCTGAAGATGTCCTCGATGAACTTCCTCGGTGCGCCGTGAAAGATGAAGTATAGGCAATCGTCCTGCCACTCCTTTGCGAATGCCACATGTTTGCGAAAATTACTGTTAGACATCTTCTTTCTCCTCCTCTTCTTCAAGCCGTTTCAGTTCCAGCATGGCTTCCTTGTGTTCGTCCACCACCTCGATGGTACCAAACGAGGGGGAATACTTTGCGATGCCGACTTCCTTGTAGTATTCGTCCTTCTCTGCATCATGCAGGCTGCAGAACAGAAAGCTTTTTAAGTCCACACCATTGTCGCCAAGCTGAAATTCCCCATAGCAGACGTCGTACAGGTCGCAGTTCTCGCAAGGCGTATGCAGTGCCCCGTTTTTCTTCTTTCGTATATTATTGGTCAGACAGTATGCACGACCATTGATAATTATCATATTCAATGGGTCGTAGTGCTCCGGCTCGGTTTCACGATTGCAACCAGGCTTCGATACATAGTCCTCGCCATCTATGGCCACACCGCCCAGCACATCACTGATTTTCTCAAATTCCTTGTCGAGCAAAGAGCGTTCAATGTCGAGTATGCGATGCTGGATAGAATGTGTGGCAATCAATATATCATTATCCCAATCTATCCAGCCTTTTACTTCTCCCTTACGAATAATGCCAACGCATAACAAATGACTAATTGCCTCAGATATATCATCGGTATATCCTTGAACAATCTCTTCGATGCTATGACCTGTCTGTTCGGAAACAATAGCCTGGATCCTTTTTTTATTTGTTAATTTATAAACATGACACTTGCTTTTGTAGTCCTCTATATACCACAATGCCTTCTTCAAGTCCTCAATCTCTTTCTCCGCATCCTCCTTGCCCATTTCTGGTTTCAGTCCTGCCCGCCAGAGGTATTTGATTGCATTGGCGATGTCGCAGTAATAGTGTCGGATAATATCTATGCACTCGATGCCAGCAGGATGCTGGTTATAGTGCTTCGGGTGATTAACGTGTTCCATATAATATTATTTATTATCTTTTTATTTCACGAATCTCTGGCAGGTCAATATGGAAGTAGTCCATGAGGAATTGCCGGCAGTCGGTCTTACCACCGAACATATTCGCTCCAAACGTCTCGCGATACTCCTGAAGATTACGGCAGAAGAGTGACATGCAAAACCACTCGTAGGCATTGTTGAAATAGCTATGTATTTTGCTGCCAGGGTGCGTGTCAAGAAATTCTTGACCGCCACGGCACCAGAACTTGACCATATTGGGGTACTGTTTGAACTCGGTAATGCGCTTTGCTTTTGATTGCATAGGGCATCCCATACAGCCAAGCCTGCGTGATACATCGAATTTACCCCCCCATAATATAGCGGATGACACTTGATGCCACGCTCTGAAATGAATGCGGCTACATCTTCGTCTGTCCATTCGAGAATTGGCAAATATTGGCGAGTCTTTTCATTCTTGTTATAGACGCGGCAAAGTTCAGGTTCCTGATATCGTGCGGCTCGCTTCGGGCTCTCATAGCGTCTGACTCCGATGACAGCATAGTCGAGAATCTTGTATTCTTTCAGTTTATCGCAACATGCTCGTCTGAATCGGCTTGGCAGTCCAACCCTGTGCATAACCTCTCGGAAAGTCATCTTCGGCTGTACTACTTCTACACCCTTTGACTTTACATGAGCAATGGTGCCAGGTGGGTCTATTGTCGTATTCTTATAGATTGGTCGATATTCGACCCCACTCATCTTCGCCAGTTCGAGAATCACATCCGAGTCCTTGCCGCCGCTGTAACATATCTCCAGCGGTTGCCCGTGCTCCTTCGCCAACTTACCAGCCGCCTGTATCAGCTTCACGGCTCGATCAACCTTCTTCTGTAATTCGTCAGTCATTTTCTTGTTCATCCGATTCCAAGGTTATTCAAGTCCTCTTCGCTAACATACTTCCTCGCAATTTCCATGTTCTGTACGATTGCTTTATCGCAGATCTTATTGAGCATGGCTCCGTCAGATAATTTGCGGGAAAGCACATCTACTGCTGTGCGCAAGTTGGCATCATGGTTCAGGTCGATGGTCTCGTTTGGGTCGTCTGTCTTGACGTAGATATCGCAGACTTGCCTCCAGACATAGAGAGGATTCGTGTATCGGCCCTTGGCGAATACCGGAGCGTAATCGACGTTGAACTTCTGCTTCATATCCCGCATCAGCGCGTCGAACTGCGCCACTGCAAGTTGTGCGCATATCAGCCCGCATTCCAACCTTGCCTTCAGTTCGGCATTGGACTGGTGGTGTTTGTCGAGTACCATCTTCACGGCATTATAGACAATGAAGATGTGGCGACGGAACACTTCCTCCGTGCCGTCAAGGTAGTCAAGCCAAAGACTGAGCCTTTCCCCGAAGTTGGAGTTGTGCGCCCTCTCGTATTCCTCCTGCCTGCGAACGGTCTCGTTGCAGAGTTGCTTTGTTCGCTGCCGGAAGAGTCCGGCCTTCTTGATAGCGTCGATGCCGTCGCTAATGGCAAGCCGCGCAACCTCGTTTGCAATGCCAACAATAGCGTTAATCTGTGTGTTTGTGAGGTCGAAGCCCTCAATGAACTTCTCCTCCGTAATCGTCGGGCATTCACTGAGCACCTTTCTCGCGTACTCCTTGCCGTAGTAAACTGGATTTGCTGCCATAATTCTATTTCATTCTTTTATTTTTTATTTCACTTTGTAGTATTTGCAGTTAGTGCAGTTTGTTGTCTTTGTAGTATGATTGTTAGCGGTCTTTCAGAAAGTCTTGTTTCCTGTAGGACAGTGTTCGCAGTCGCCACAACGTAAGCGCGGCTTGTCGTTTTCCAACTCATATATGTTGCCAAGTTTGCCTTCTGCTGCAGCTACCATCATTGCAGCCATCATAGCAAGCGATTTAATTCCTTTCATAATAGATTTTATTTATTGAACATACTCCAGTCCTTGTCCACGATGTTCTTGTAGCCTACGGTTGCGCGGGCAAAGTCCTCTTCTCCGAGGAAGTCACGGAACGACTGCTTCCAATAGACGGTAGCCGTGCCGCCGCCAGCCTCCATAACCCGCATCACATCGTGGATAAACTCAATGCAGGCATCGTAGTCGTACATCTTGCGGCATACCTTCGTATTCTTCGTCATCAGACCAATCTTAAAGTGACGGCATCCAGCATCGCAGGCTGCCAGTATCATGTCGTAGGATGACTTGAAGTCGATGACAGGCTCAATAGAGGCCCACAGGTGGATGTCAGATTTAGATTCGGATAAGCAGCGAAGGACTCTGATACGTTCTTCGTTTGACGAAGCGTTAGGCTCCAGCTCGTCGTGACCGGTGAGTGTCACACCAAGAGCCACGAGGTTCTCGTCTTCCTTATACATCCATTGGCGAATATATGTCGCAAGCGAATAAGAGTGCTTTCCTGCTGAAAGGGTATTACCGACCTTTGTCAGCAAGGTAACTGGTATGGCTATTTGTATGCTGGCACTCATTATTTTCAGGAATAAATTTATTGTCTCTTCGATACACGGGTCACTGGTGAACGTCATAAACAGCCCGCCGTCCTTGATAATCTGCTCTCGGTTCTCAAGTATCTCTGCCATCGCCACATGATAGGCGTGTTCTTCATTCACGATGCCCTTCTTCAGTTTGGGGCTGCTGCCGCCAAGGCCTTTCGCCCAGACACCCTTCTTCAGATAACAATACTTGCAGCCATGCGGACAGCCTACATACGGGTTCACGCTCCAGCGTCCGTACTCCTCTGCATTGCCTTTTGGTTTCGATAATATCTTCATAGTCGTTATTCCTAACAGTTAATATCACCGCTCATCGTGTTCACTCTATTCGGACGGCCTTTGCAGGTCACGTCGCCACTCATGGTGCTGATGTTCACAGCCTCCTGACACGTCACGTCACCGCTCTGCGTGCTGATGTGATGGCAGTCGCCGTACACCGTCACGTCGCCAGATTCCACTTCCAGTCGCTCCACCTCGCCGTGAATCTCAATCTTCACCGTGCAGTTCTCCAACGTCATCTGCTCACCGTCGAAGTCGAAGCGGTTGCCGTCAACGAACCACTCGCCGTTGCGCTGCTCGATGCGGTTGCCCACCAGTTTATATGTCTTACCCTTTCGAGTAATCACCACCGAACCGCCGTTGATCATCGTCACCGTGCGCCCTCGGCTGTTGTAGTTAGTTATCGTCGAGCCGTTCATGCTCTCGATAACCTCACCTTCTTGTCTCTGTTTCTCGATGTAATCCTTCATCGACATTCCGTTAATCTTGATACCCATGATTTATTTCTTATTGGATTCCATTATCTTTTGCTATCGTCTTTAGTTGTTTCTTCCTTCTCAGGCCACCACGCCCAGGCGGCATCCTCGGCACGTCTAATCATCCATGGGGCGATGGCCTTGATGATTTCATCGTAGAAAGCCCACGCCACGGGCAGCGTCTTGCGGCTCTCGCTGTCGCGGAACCCGCACTCGGCAGGGCGTATATTGGGACAAGAGAACTGCACCGTTTGGAACACATACTGCCCTTTGCCGAGGTCATGCCGCGTCATTGCCATCAGCACGCGCCGCATACCAGGACTTTCGGTAGCAGGATGCCAAGTAAACGTCGTCGGCTTCAGGTCGGGGTACTCGTTCTCTACCATCGTGTAGGGCAGCTCCAGTCCGTGCCGCTTGTCCCAAGCACGACAGCGGGGGCAGTCCACGTCGGGCGTACAGCCCAGCAGCACGCCTCCGTCGAAATAGCACTTGTAGCCCTTCTCGCACAGCGTACCCAGCTTGTTGTACTTGCACCCCTTGCGGAACTTGATGCGCTCCTTCGGCTCCAGTATAAATCGGTGCCCGTAACTGTTCTTCCGCACCACCTTGAACTCAATTTCCTTTTTTTCCATAGTTAGTCCTCCTTCTTACCACGTGCCAACACCTCGACAATTTCCTTCAGCGTCTTGCCGCTGACCCACTCGCCCTGTGCAAAGCGCTTGGGGGTGTCGAGTTCCAGCTGCATCTTCTTCAGTTCATACTCCTGGTCGAGTTCCAAACGGCGCATGGCCAGCGTCGCGTCCATCTGCTCCTGGAGTGCGGCCTTGCGAGCCTCGTAGTCCTCCTTGGCGGCACGGGTTTCGGCCTGCGCTGCCTCAATCATCGTCTGACACTCGCGCTCCTTGTCGGCCAACTCGTCTTCGTGCGCCGACTTCAAATCGTCCATCTCGCACTTGATATTCTCCACGTCGGCCTGTGCATCGAGCTTGACGTTCTCGATGTCGATAGCCAATGCCCAATCGTCTGGGTCGAGCAGGTCTGGCTGTCCGATGAAACACTCAAAGACCGTGGCCTGCTCGTCATCGCAGCGAGCCTCGCCCACCGCAATAGGTCTCAGTTGTACGTCGGCAACGCTTGTGTCGCCATTGTCGCGGCGAATAATGTACCGCCCACTCTTCGGGTAGTGCTTCGCCAAGTAGGTGTTGTCCGATGCTGCCAGTTCGATCATCGGCAGCTTGATCATCATTTCTTTCATAATTCGTATAATTCGTTTAATTCGTGATTCGTTAATACCACCATCCCTGCGGTGGCACATCTTCAATCTTTCCGTCTTTTATGAAGTAAAGGTTGGCGGTCGCATTGTGCAACCGCACCCACCTTCGCTGGTCAGTTCGACATAGAAGTTTGTTCGCATCGTCTTTCGACATCGCTTGCAATCGTTCGTCAGTCATAATTCTCAAATTCTCTAATTCTTGATAATCGAAATCCGTTAAATCCGCGTCATCTGTGGTCGTAAACCTTAAAACGGCAGGTCTCCTCCGTTATCCGCAGGTGCTGCCGAGGCGGGCGGGAACGGGGCGGCAGGCTGCTGTGCTATGGTCTGTGAGTGGGTCATTTTGCTTTTTTAGTGAAGAGTTAAGAGTTATCCTATCCGCTTCATGTCGATAAGCTCTGGATTGTCGTAGATGTTGCCGATGATTATAATGTCACCATTAAAGATGATGTCCCACTCGTTGTCTTTCATCGGCTGCGGCATAGGCTCGACCATCTTGAAGCCACCCTTGCGGAAATCGACGTACATCTTCCGACGGAAGGGTTCCATCGGTCCATCGCCGTTGGAGAAGTATTCGTTCCAGCTGACACACTCCACTATGTCGCCCTCATATATGCGGTTGTGGTTCTTGTCGTAGCAGCCAGTGAACTGCCCGACGGTTTCGCAGAGCACCTCGATTTCTCCATACTCATAGACGATGATTCCCTTGTCGTAACGCTTCTCATGTCGGCCATTGTCAGTAGCATGTGGAGCAATTACGTTGTGCCATAAGTATTTGAACTCGCCAAATACCCAAGGCGTAACTTTGCCGCCCTCATAGCAGGGCTTGGCTCTGAATTGAATTTCTCTCATAATGTTTCTATTTCTGCTTTCAGTCGTTCAATCTCTTCGTCTATCTCCTGGCGAATCGCCGTGTCGTGCTTGTCGAGCAGTTCGTCGATGTACTTCATCACACATTCGGAGGTGAGTCGCCAATCTCTTTCACATTTCCATGCGTACCATAGACGATGTTTAGATGTCTCGTCTATCTCTTTCTTGACTCGCGCTAATTCTTCGAGGCGGTCGTTAATCTGAACGGCTCTCCGATATTGTTCCTGTGTCATACGTCAGTCCTCCTTCTTTTCGTTTAACTTCAATGGAAATCCTTTCTCGGCTTCCAACTCCTGCTTGCGCTTATCGGCGGCCATAAGCAGTCTGTTGCCATAGAAGCCGTGGATGATGTTGGCAGCGTCCATTGCCGCGTCAATCATCTTCATTTGTCGGCGCATGGCCTGCACCTCGTCCATCGGCTGCTGTGTGCCGATAGACTTCAATGCGTCGCTGCCCAACAGATAGATGTCGAGCAGGTCTTGCATCAGTCGCTCTTGTTTCTTTTTCGTTAGAATCTTCATAATTCCTTAAATTAACTTCGTTCATTCTTCCTCCCATCGCCTTCGCCCGCCACAGCCGCAGATGCAGGGGGCTACTCAGTCGGATTGACGATTACCCAGTCCTCAGCAAACATATCGGGAGTAGATGCGTTCCATCCGTTAGATATCGAGCCGTCGGCAGCCTTCATACAAATGTAATGCGTGAAGAACCGCTCGCCCTCGGCATTGGGGTGCGCCTTGACCCACTCCTTGAAGTTGTAGGGCAGTGACTTTACGGTGTCGATGATAAAGTCATCTTTCAACATGTCGAACGGACGCATGAAGAGGAACATCCCCTTGCCGTTCCATCCCTTGCGAGCCACGAGGAAGCCGCGCTTCAGCGAGCCGATGGCCTGTCCGAAGGTGCCTTCCTTGCCCTCCTGCAGCGTCTCCATCGACTGTGCGCCGACAACGAAGCAGGTCTCCATATCGCCACGGGTGAAGCTATCCGTCGGATTGCCATCACTCTGTTTCTGTGTCTCTACTGCCGAGATATACTGCTCGGCCAGTTCATCAAAATTCTGCATAATGTCTGAATGTTTTTTGTTGTTAATACTTGCGACGAATGTACGCCTTGAGTGCGATGATTGCTAACAGTACGATGACGGCCAGTATGGCGTATATCCATAGCGGGGCAGTGACCCACCACCATGACCAGTCAATGACCTTCGTCAGTTTCAGTACGAGGAATACGAGGAACAAGGCTCCTGTGAAGCCGATTCCTCCAGTTGCTGTGCTTGAATTACTTTCCATAATCTTTTCGTTTTATGCCTTGCGGCGGTTATCTGTTATTCGCTGATATGACTGTTCACATGCTGCTCCACCTTGTCGAGCGTGCCATAGACGGCCTTGTACTTCTGGAAGTCGCAGGTCTTCAGCTTCGTGATGATGCGCTCACCGCGACGGGTCTTCAGTCCAAGTTCGTTGCGGATGACCAGGCCTTCGGCCATGAAGTCCTTGTTCTCGGCGACACGGCTCTTGAAGCCCGTGCGCACAAAGTCGATGGCTTCGTCGAGCGTCATCATACCGATGAACGGCACCACGGGCGCACCCAGCTTGGCGGCAATCTCGTCGCGTGCCGAGCAGAGCAGGTAAAGGTCGTCCACCTTCACGTCGAACACAATGAAGCCGTTTGACTGCGACAGATAGTTTCCGCCCGCCTTCTGGATCTTCGCGCCGTAGCCCTCGCCGTAGATGGTATAGCATTCTGGAACGTCCTGCTCCGACTGCCACTTGTGGTCGGCAAACTCTTCTTTTGGAATGAAACGCTTCAAGCCCAGTGACTCCAATACCTTTTCGGCAGGATAGGTATCGGTCAGATGCTGCATCAACTTCGGAGGCACGTTGGCGTTGTCGGTCTTGCCTTTATAGTCCACGCTAAACTCAATGCCTGCCACGTAGCTCGGCTCCATTGGGTCGTCCCATTCCACCTTGCTCTTAACCTCGATGCGTATGTTCGTGCCGTCAATCTTCTCCTCGCACCGCCAAGGCAGTGAGCGCAGGAAACCGAACTCCGGCTGTGTCAGCTCGTCATACGGCATGATGACGTTCTTCTCGTCTCTCTTGAACACCGTCTGAATCTTCTGATACGTGTTCTCGCTTCTTTTCTGTTTTCCCATAATCTTACTGTTTTTGATTTGGTGAATATTCCAATAATCCTTTTAATCCTTTTAATTCCTTTGTTCCGAATCCACGGAGGGTTCAGGCCTGACGGTCATTTCGATGTGCCGGGCCAGCCGGTCGCGCTGATCACGGGTGATGACTATCTCGGCACGATGCAGCGTGTGGCAGAGCCGACCGAGATAGCTGGCCAGCTTGCGCTTCCACTTCGTGTCGCGGCGATAGCGGGCGCGGAGTGCCTTTTTCATCTTTCGGGGCATACGGCCTGGCTCCCGCTCCAGCCTCACGTCCCACAGCGTCGGGCGGTTCAGCATCTCAACGAGTTCGCGGCCCGGCTCCTGCATCGTTCCCGTGAACGTGGTGCTAAAGCCCTTCGCGCCGTATTCGTTCTTCGGCCCGTCGTCCTTATACGTCAGCATCCTCGGCTTCAGCGCGACGGCCTCGCCCAGCGGCTGCGGTTCCTTGTCCTTATCCTCGACTCGGCAGAAGTATAGCTTGCCGAGTCCTGCAAATGGTGGTTGTTCTCCCATAGCCTATCTCTCCAATTTGAATCTGTAACACTTTTCATTCTTCCAGTGGTCGCGGCACCAGTCGCTGTTTGACGTGGTGCCGAAGCGATGCTGACAGCGATTGCAGCATGGACCGCAGAACTTCTGCTTGCGAGGTTTCACAGGTTCCATCATGTTATAGTAGGGATTGGCAAAGATGCGCATCGTCTCTTCGCTCGCCCACGGGTTCTCGTTGACAGCCTTGTATTCGCCAGTCTCAAACGCCCCCATCAGATAACGCTCTTCTATCTCGTCGTCAAACGGACTGCCCTCCTTGGGGTGAGCCGTAGTCAGCACCATGTCACGCTCCTCGTCATAACCACGGATAGTGAAGTAGTCAATCGGCGAGTCGAAGGTCGGTCGGAATTTCCGACCTACCACCTCGGCATACTGCAAAGCCTTGCTTGGCCTGTAAGCTGTCTTCTCGCCATCTGGAGAGTGACAGATGCCTGAATAGGTGCAGGCTGCCTTGCCATCCTCCGCCTTTAATCCGTAAAGGCACGTCTTGCATGAATGTTCCGTCATATCCGATCTTCCTTATGAATCCTTTTCGCCATATTCCTTACATGCTCCCAGTCCTCGGACTCCTTCATGGCTTTCACGAGTTGGTAGGTGTTGATGCGAGGTGCCGGTGAGTATCTCTTCGATTTCTCGGCCCACACATTGCATTTCAGTTTCTCGTTCCAGCCGACTACCTCCATTGTGTAGAGATAGTCACCGGTACGCTCTTGCCTTGTCTTTCCCAACGGCAGCATTTTCTCATTCAATGCCATAGTCAGTCCTCCTTAATACTCGATGTCGAATTGGTCTTGCGCAAGCTTTTCCTTGTCGAAGGCTTGCGGAATGCTGTCGTTGCAGATGAGCATGTAGCGGCTTGTCTCGCTATCGAAGATGGGCTTGATGTAGTATGAGTAGCCTTTCTTCCAATCGACCATGTGGATGCCGAAGGGATGGAAGATTTCTTCGGTCACTTCATGCTCCTCAGCGAACTTCTGGAAGTCGGCCTTGAACTGCTTGCCTGCTTTCAGTCGGAGGTTGGGCAGCCAGCGTCCTTTCTCAGTGTGGTCTGGTCGCAGCACGGCCTTGTCGATTTTAGGCTCTTCTTCTGGAGCGAATTGGAACTCGGGCACGAACTTGATGATGGTGCCCCAATGGAAGATGTAGGCAGGGCTGATGTGCTTTGCGCCTGCCAACTGCTCAACGAGGGCGATGGCCTGCTCATGGGCATTTTTGATTTTCTCGACGGCATCCTTGATACATTGCTCAAACGGAGTGCCTTGTTTTGCAACGATGTACATAGTTCCTAATATGCTAAATATGGTCTTGCGTACTTACTCAGCGGCCCGTAATGCTCGATGTCGGATTCACGTAGCAGCCGCTCTGCCTCGTGAACCATCTTCTCGGTCTCTCGCTTCATGTCGTTAATACGGATGAAGATGCCGGTTGCCGTCTTGCCTTTATCCATTTCCATGCGTTCTTTTTCGAGGAAGTCAATCATGCTATGCAGATAGCTGATAGCCTCGCCGACGCGCTTCACGTCGTCGTAAAATTCGCCTGTCATTTTCAGATGTGTCATACTCAGTCCTCCATATTTTCGTTGATAAGTTGTTCCGTGAGTGCCATGACGTTCTTGATGTCCTCCTCAACGGGAGTACCGCCACCGCCTTGATAGAAGAAACCCGTCATCTTCTTTTTATCGAAGTGCTTACGACATGCGTTGCGATAATTCCAGCATTTCATGCCGAGAGCTTTCTTGCAACGGCCAGGGGCTTCTATGCCGTTCTCGCCTGATTGCCACCAATCGCCAGGCTCCCAATGTTTGCAAAGTGAGCACGTATTCCTTGTTTCTTCATCGGGTGCAAACTCCATCAGACGTTTTATCTGTTTGATGCTTGCATCGTAGAAAGCGTCAATGCGACGGTATTGTTCTTCTCGATGCTGACGTGATTTGGCTCTGTTTCTTGTGAATCGGCTCATACTTCCTTGGGTTGTTGGGTTAGGGGCAGGGGTGTGAGGCTTTCAACTTCTTGTTGAGTTCGTCAATCTCTTGATAATGTTTCTTGCAAACATCGTGGTAGTTGTTAGGGCCATATATCCCATCCCTACACAATCCAGTTATTTCATTCTCCAAGTAGAAATGCCTGTGTTTTTTGCAATAGAAGTCGAACTGATCGCTATATGGTGGAATGTAGTGCGCTCCTTCCCAATGTCCTTTGTCGCTATCGCAAAATAGCGTTGCGTCCCAATTTGCAAACTTGCAATCTTCACACTGCACACACATTGCCATAGTCAGTCCTCCATAAGTTTAGACAATCCATTCTTCTCGATTTGGCGTTTGCGCTCTGCTTCAATGAGTTCAATTCCTTTCTTTTTGCCGATAACAAGATTCTTGATTTTTCTCAGGTAAAGGTTCCATACTGCCCGCTCTTCGGGCATGTTGATGCCATAGACTCTGGTTTCGACAACGTAATACTCGAAGTCGCCTTTGTTCCAGATACTCAGTTGCTCGCCTTGCTCTGGAACATTGATCGTATATATGGTGGCGAATGGTTCATCGCCGCCATCCAAATCATACAGATAGCATCTTAATTGGATTTCAGTCAGCCTTGTCATATTTGTGCAATGCTTGATGTAATAACTCTTGTTGTTGGCGGATATGGCAGTTGAACATTACTGTCGCGCCACAAACGCAGCCACAAAGAAAAGCCAATACACTCATTACAATAATTGTCTCAATATCATGTTTTAATCTTTCCATATTTAGTCCTCCTTTTCAAATTAGACATCCTTACTTTTCATTCATCCCGGATTACACGGATTGCACGGATTGACGTGGAAAGCGAACCTGCGACCAGTTGCGACGGAATAGCCGCGATTCCCTGTCGCACTGCGTGTCGATGTTGTCGGCAAGCTGATGCGGAAGGCCAGTGTCGTAGAACAGGACGCTGTGATATACGCAGGGTATCGGAATATCGTGTCGAACCCAGCTCTTCACGTTGATTCGCTGATGGATGTTCAAATCGCGGTATGTCATTGCTCCTCCTTTTTGTCGAACAACTCCCTAAGCACACGCTCCACGTTGTTGATAGAGCCTGCGAAGAAACCGAGAATGAACGAGTAACCGATGTACTCTCTCGTTGACATGTCGGGGCAGGCGATACCGAGCAGAAAGCAGAATATCAGGGCGTAGATTCAGATGCCAGCCATGTTCTCAAAAAACTTGATGACGTGTTTCATTCTTCTTCTTCCTTCTCTTCTTTATCGCACCAGCCAAACTCCTTGGCAGCTTCCTTGTCGCCAACACATTCTCCCCATCGGCAAATGGGGCATGTCCAACTGTTACATTTCTCCGCCATAGTCAGTCCTCCTGTTCCATTGATTTCTTAAAGTCATCTGCCAGTCGCTGATGGTCGATAGTGAAGTCCTGCGCACCGATGTAACAGCATAAGTCATTCTCGAAGAAATCAAGCGTCTTGTCTATCATCTTTTTGCGAGTGGTCTCTTCCCTTGCGACGAGCGCAGCCTTCAGTGACTCTATCTGATCAAGAGCCAGCGTCAGACGGTCGTACTTCAAGCCGTAACTCTGGCGCATCTTCTCGTACATATTGTGGAACCACTCGTCGGCCACCTGCCAGCCTACCCACTTGCCTGCAAGCGTTGCCTCCAAGTCCTCGGTGTGGTCGAAGTTGAACGTCTCGGTGTGGCAGTTCAGATTGACCATTTCGTTTTTCTCGATTCTCGGCACGATGACCTTGCAGTCGAGCCATAGCTTCACCGTGTCGTCGAATACATTGGCGGTTATCGCCTTGATGTCGCGGATGCAGCAGATGGTGTGCAGTGGCACGTGGTACCACGGCTCGTCGCCAGTGTCGAAGAACTTGCCTATCATCCACCCGTAACGCTTCCTTGCGAGGTCGGTCATCATCTCGTTACGCCGTTTTTTACTCGCAAACAGCTTGCGGATAATCGCCTGCTGCTTTCTGATTCCAATCAGGAAATCGTCTTGTGAAATTCTGTCTTTTGTGTCCATAATTCTCCATTATTTCTTGTCCTGACATTCGTTCCAGCGGCGGCAGATTTCCTCGCCGAGCCGCCTGGCATCGGGCATCGTGGCCTTGAAGTCCACGTAGAGCTCGCTGTCGTAGAGCTTGATTTCGGCAAACGGGATGTTCCATCCGCAGCCCTCCTCCTTGAAGCACAGCTCCACCGCGCCGTGGTGGTCGCTGGCGACGACCAGCATCCTGTCCGTCAGCGTCTCGAAGCTGCCCTCGACGTACTTGAATCTCGGTGTAATCTGCATGGGTCAGTCCTTTCTATATTCAGGGTCAATCTTCCGAATCGCATCAATCACCCTGTCGAGCGCAGAGATGTAGTCGCCGACCCGCGAATACTCCTTGCCGTAATCATCGAAGTCGCCGATAGCATCCTTCATTTCCTTGGCCACCGACTCGCGTCCCTTGAAGTAGGCTGCACGGAAGTACCTGTCGATGTTGTCCGTAATCTCGCCGACGGTCACGCCGCCCTTCGTAATCAGCTGCTGCACCTTGACGGTCAGTTCATCAAAATTCTGCATAATGTCTGAATGTTTAAAATGTTATACTTATGCCTTGCGGCGGTTAATTCAATTCGTCCTCCAACATAAGGCCGCCATTAAGAACATACTCAACGGCACCGTCACCAAGACCTTGTAGCTGCTCAAACGTAGGGCGTACCCAGCTATGAACTATAAATTCCTCGCGTTCTGCGCACTCCTCAGAGACGGTATCTGAACTTCCAGTCCCGTTTGTCCTCTCCGTAGAGCCGCTTCCCCACTGCCTCCCATTCTGCCAGCGTCACCACCTGCTTGACCGCAAGGTCGGGCTGGTTGGCATCCTTGTAGTAGTTCGGCCACCAGGAGGTGCGGTCGTTCTCCCATGCTTCCAATACTTCGTCGCGTGTCACATGGCACACGTCAGCATACTGCTGCGCCCTGTCAAGAATCCAGCTGCACGCGGCCTTCCCACCTGTTCGGTTCTTTTGCGTAGTCTCTGCCATAATCCGCCTTCAGCGACTCATAGCCTTTCTTCGGTTCTTTTTCCATCGTTCATTCTGTTTTTATTTCTTCTCCGTTCTCCGTAAACCGCCTGCCGTCCTTGGTCACGATATTGTCGTCATCGTCCCACTGCCAGCAGTCCATGCAGTAGTCCCTGCCTCCCAGTCGCTTCCAGCCTTCCTCGTGGAACAGCTGGTCTATCGCATCCCACTCCTGCCAGTAGTGTTCGTCATCCAGTTTCACACCGCAGCAGTCGCACTTCTTGTTGTAGAATGTCTCCTGTAAATCCATACTCTTTTTACTTGAAATAGTCCAGCACCTTTTCGACGATAACATCCATGTCGTAGTATTTGTATTCCGCCAGGCGACCGCCGAAGTGGACGCGGGTTTCTTTCTTCGCCAGTTCGTAATAGAGTTCGGCCATTTTGGTATTGCGCTCGTCGTTGATGGGATAGTATGGTTCTGCGCCTGCTGTATATTCGGCTGGATATTCGTGGGTGATAACAGTCTTATCAAGTGCCGCATAAGAGCCTACAAAATGTTTGTGCTCAATAATGCGGGTATAAGGCACATCGGCATCGGTATAGTTGACTATCGCGTTTCCCTGATAATCGGATATAGGTAAAATAGTATTTTCAAAATGCAATGAGCGCCATTCCAGGTGGCCGTGCTGACATCCGAAATACTGATCGAGTGGGCCGGTATATACAATATTGTCGGCAAAACGCTCCCAATAGCTGCGGTTGTCAAAGAAGTCTGCATTGGTCTGTGTGTCTGAACCTTCCAGTAGCCCTTCTATAAGCTTATTATATCCGTGAAGCGGTATGCCCTGATAGCGGTCGTTGAAATAGTTGTTATCAAAGGTATATCGCACCGGCAGCCTGCGGATGATGAAGGCTGGCAGCTCGCTGCACGGTCTGCCCCACTGCTTTTCGGTATAGCCTTTTATCAGTTGCTCGTAGATGTCACGCCCCACCAAAAGCAAAGCCTGCTCTTCAAGGTTGCGAGGCTCCGTAGCGCCATCATCCTGCATCTGCCATAATGCCTCCTGTCGCTGCTGTTCGATGATGCACTTGGCTTCTGCTGGTGTGGTACAGCCCCACATTTGGTAGAAGGTGTTCATGTTGAACGGCAGATTGTATAACTTGTAACGATAGCGAGCCAGTGGCATATTGATGAACGGCTCGAATGGCGTGATGCTGTTCACGAAGTCCCAAACGCGCTTGTTGGAGGTGTGGAAGATGTGCGGGCCGTAGCTATGCACCGTAATCCCCTCTATTTCCTCGCAGCGCAGGTTGCCGCCAAGGTGCGGTCGTCGGTCAATGACCATGCACTTCTTGCCGCGATGTGTGGCAAGGTGTGCGAAGGTGGCTCCGTAGAGACCGGAGCCAACTATCAGATAGTCGTAGTGCTTCATATCAGATGTACCATTTCATGTTAATTGAAATCCATGCCGACACCAGGCGCTCTCCAAGGAAGCCCAACAGACGTTGCTGGTAGGGAGCAACCTCTTCGCCAAAATCGGCTACGGCCTTTGCGTGCCACTTCTCCACGTCATCGCAACAGCCCGTTTCCTCTGCAAACCTTTCGAGAAAAGAGAAAACGAAGTCGCACATCTGCATAAAGTCCTTCCATGCCATGAGGAAGCAGACGTTTGGGAGCATCGTCCTGGATGTCCGCAGGTAGTTGCTATAAGGATTGTCCTTGCCAAAGCGCCCGTCTATGAGCGAGAGCAGGAGATCGTAGTCCTTGATATTGTGGCAGCGTTGGTACTGCTCGTACATCGTCTCGCCGTTACGGAAGCGGAGTCGCTTCAGCACCTGGCACTCACCGCGCTGTGGCAAATGGTTGACATTCAGTATTCGGCGGTAGTGGCAGAAGCCCACATAGTCTGAACGCTCTCCTTTCAGCCACACATGTAGGATTGTGACAAACTCGCTCATGCAACTGTTCATTGGGTCTTGCCGGGCATCAAAGAGATTGTAGTGACTACCGAGCCGGTCAAGCTGGTATGCTTGAATCAGTTCGGGCTTGTGGTACGTCAACCAGATTTTCCATTCCTTACCATGCTTTATCCAAGACGCAGGCAGAAGGTTGGTCATGGCCGGTCGCTTGGGGTTGTCAAACCACGGCCAAGGGCAGACGACCTCGACGTACTTCTCGTTTAGGAATGCTCCCCACCATGAGAAAGATGAATTGGAGATGATGCAGCCTGATCCGCATTGCGTCATCAGGTAGAGGTCCATTTCTGGTTTCCAATGGCAAGGCTTGTTTGCGAAGAGATAACGCTCTCCCGTAAAATTATTACGGCACCACTCAATGTCATCGCTGACAAACAGGACGCGATACATAGGAAGGAAGTGCTCCTCCAGCATATCCTCTATCTGCTCTTTGGTGAGCACACGGAAGCCGTGCAGCTGCACCTGCAGGTAGTCGCCGCGACGCACATTGACGCAAATGCAGTCCGATAGGTCGCCATAGAGCTGCTGTATTTCCTGCTTGATGCTTTCGTATGGAGCAAACAGCGACATCGCGATATCGCAGTCGATGCAGGTAAAGTCCTGGTAGTAGTCGCAGAGCACCACATCGGGTTCTTTTATGTCGGGGAATCCGTTGCTGACGTACTCGCCCTGCTGCATGTGGTAGAATCCTGCCACCTCGCTCGGCTCAATGTACTTCACATTACGCATCACGGTCTTGAACTGCTCCTCCGGATAGTCATAATCGAATTTAGGTCCGTGGTTATATACCAGTCCTATAAACTCTCTGCCTGTTCTGCGGGCAAATGTCATAGCGGCTGCGGCAATGAACATCTGGTTGCCCATTCTGCCCAATGCAACGGCAGCCACACGTCCTTTCCTGTTATTCCATTTCTCTATATATGCCTCCTTCTCCGGAGTGCGCTCGTTAATTTTGAAGAAAAACTCGGCATAGTCCTTTCGGAACTTTTCAAAGCTCAAACCTGCTGCGCCCTTCACCCATTTGTTCGTCAGCCACTCGCTGATTGTCTTGGTGGTGAAGTGCTTCAGGTAGGCAATACTATGGTCGTATGGGATGCGCGGCTGTTGTCGGCATCTTTCGCCCTTGGTGTTGCAGCAGATCAGGCGCGGCTCTAACGGGACGTGCGGGTTCTTGAATGCAAGTCCTGCGATGCCGGTGCGGACGATGCTTTTGGCATGATTGTTCTCAGGGTAGTCACCGCCAATGCCCGTCTTGTCGTACTGCATCGGTGCAGTGAAGCGCTCCTGCAATGGCCGTCCGTCGTTCTCAATGAGGTTTCCGTCGGTATAGTCCATCCAGTTCACCAGCAGGCACTGATAGTCGCGGTAACGCTGCATGAAGGTGTGGATGTCATCGCCTGCCGCCGTGCCTTGCGCTTCTTTGTTCGTCCCCGTGCCGGGTGCTTCAGCGCTCGGAATAACAAGGAACTCGTCGAAGTCGAAAAACGCCATCCATGTATGCTTGCCTCCGAAGCGGTGGTAGCAGTCGTTATATGCCATGCGCTGCGCATCATTCGGAGCGTATGTCCATGTGATAATGGTCACTTTGCCGTCGGCAATGTAATCACCAAGCACGTCGGCCAGATGCTCCTCGCCTTCGTGGGCATTGTCGTAGAGATAGAGGTGGTCGAAGCCAAGCGTAAGGTAGTGCTGCACAAACTCACGGGCGTATTGGTTCTCCATGCGCCCTATTGCGCACAAGGCAACGCTATTCTGCCTATTCATATCCATAATTCTTTGTTTTCGTTTAGCCATTGTTCGGGGTCTTTTTCCTTCCATGAGCCGTGGCCGAAGTGGAGGATGTAGGGGTCGATGTCGGTGTCGTAGAAGGACAGGCGGTGGCGGATGAGTTCTTCATAGAACCATGCGCCGGTGTCGTAGCGGTTGTAGGGATAGCGGTCATGGAGCGCCCACATCTTCTCGCCGTTGAAGTAGCGGATGCGGTGCTCTTTCAGCATCGGCACGTTAATCCAGCAGAGCACAGGCTTCAAGAGCAGAATGCCATCCTTCACCTGCAACGAGCCGACGGCAGCCCGCTTGTGCTTGACAAGGGGCGTGATGTCCTGACGGAACAGCACGTCGCTGTCTGCCAGCACGAAGCCCTCCGCGCAGTAGTCCATCAGCCAGTCGATGCTCATAGTGTGCTTCGCCGAGCCGAAGTTGCTGCGGTTGCGCTGCGAGTATTCCTTGTTGGGGTACTTGGCAAGCTCCGCCTCGAAGTCAATCACCTGCCCCTTCGTGTTGTCAATGATTTCAATCTTCGTTCCCGTACCGAGTGCTTCAGCACTCGGAAACACAAACGCCCCCTGGTCGCTGTTGTCGAACACAACGACGCGGGCCTCTGTGGTGTGCTTCAATAGCGAGCGTATGGCGCACTCCGTCAGCCGCTGGGTGTTATAGTTTACAATGCAAACGATCATCATCCTTCTTGTTAGTTGTTATTTTGTTAAAGCAATCAGAAGAGTGTTAGTTGTTGTTGCTCATTCTTGATGCGCTTGCAAGCGATGTCGAAATACTCCTTGTTCGTCTCAAAGCCTATAAAGTGGCGATGCTCCTTTATGGCCGCGATGGCCGTTGTGCCAGAGCCGATGGTCGCATCCAGTATGAGGTCGTTGGGGTTCGAGTACGTCAGAATGAGGTAGCGCAGCAAATCGACGGGCTTCTGGGTGGGGTGCTTGCGGATATCTACATCACTATCATACGTCTTGCTATACGACGGAGCATGAGGTGTCTTTGCGCTGACAATACTGATAGGATAACGAGTGCCATCATCACCGCGACGTGTTCGATGTGTTGCGCCGTAGATATTGTTTCCGATGTACTCGTTTTCCAAGAACGTCTTTCGTTGTGTCAAGAACTCTTTTTCTTCGACAAGCCATTTCTGCGGATTGAATGTAAATTCGCCCGATTTGGAAAATACAACGATGTTCTCATGTATCTTCATGTGTCGTTGGTCTTTGCCATACCCAGTCGCAGGCTTGTTCTTCAGCCAACATAATTCCTCACGAAAGCATTTGATATTCGACATAATCATTACCGATGTGAACGGCTGACTGCCAAACAGCACGATTGGGGCTGTCGGCTTTGTGATGCGGTTAAACTCTCGCCATAGTTCTTCAAAGGGTATCACTGAATCCCATGAACAACTTGTCGAGCCGTAGGGCAAATCGGTGATGATGCAGTCCACCGCTCCGTCAGCGATGCGCTTCATCCCTTCGAGGCAGTCCTCATTGTATGTCTTGTCGAGTTCAATCATATCGCCTTGAAAATTCATTTTGTTTAGTCAAGTGAAGAGTGTCAATCTGTTTTAGATTTTTCACTCTTCACTTTTCACTTTTCACTTCGACCGAAGGGAGATTATCCTTCCAGTCCGTCGTCTTCGCCTCCTTCGCCGGTGTTGGTGCCGCCGTTGTCGCCTTGTTCGGGGGCTTCGGTGGTCTGTTCGGCCTGTCCTGGGTTGGCTCGCTGTGCGGTCTTCTGCAGGGCGAACTGCTTGCTGTACTTGGTGCCGACCTGTGCGACGATGCTCCACTGAATCATGTCGGGTGTGAGCATGTCCTGCGTGGCCACCTGTGCGCCGTTGTACTTCTCTGGGTTCTGCTGCACGTCGCGGTCGCTGATGCTGCCCTGCGCCTTTGGCGAGAGGCTGACGAGCACACCGTCGCCCGTCTCGATTTGCACGCGGTTGTTCTCAGCCACCTCTTCGAGGATGACCTTGGCGACTTCCTCCAGAATCATCTTGATTTCCGACTGACGGCTGATGCCTCGGTTCTCGACTTTCTTGGCGAGTTCCTTGTTGGTGATGATGTTGTCTGTCTTAGCCTGCACGTAGAAGCCGTGCGTGCCTGGCATCCCCTCTTTCGGGATGTACTCTCTTACGAGATACTTTACTGCTGCCATAGCTTGAAAATTTTTTAATAGTTAAACATTATTGAAAATGGTCTATTTTGATAAACCCTACCTTTTACTTCGGTAAACCCTACCTTTTATTTTGGTAAAACCTACCCCTGCAATTTTGGCACTTTCGGGAGCCTTCAGTCCGCCGCTGCAGACCTGGCGATTTTTTTTAATGTGGATTTGTTTGAGACGCCGCCGTTTTCAGGCTCCCGATTGCGCCGTTTTGCGTCTGCCAATGTTTCGTGTCTGATGGGTGTTGTACCCGACCCACCACGACGGGTGCGCTGCAAGGTTGTTGGCCGAAGCCACTCCGTAGAGCATTGCGCGGAACTCGTCTATCTGTTCCTTCGTGAACGGACAGTCTGGATGGACTGCCGAATAGTGAATATCTTTAGCTTTCATAGCGTCTCTTTTTAGAAGAGAAGGCTGCGGACCCTAAGCAATTTAACCCATGTGCCATAACAGCACATCCGCAGCCTTCGTTTTTCTTGCGGGACGGCGTGGAATCGAACCACGGCTCAGGCCAAACCTTACCTGCCTGTTGCCCATTTACAGGCTTTCCGTCCCAAGTGCCCGTCTTTCCGGGCTGTCATCTCACGGCCTCTGCATCAGAAAGGATGCAGTTCCCACATTTCAGACACGGATAAGCGTCCGCTGGCGTTATGTGTGCCCGTCTTTCCGGGCTGTCATGCGAGGCCTCTTCTCGATAAGAGCCGTTCTATTGTTAATTGTTAATTGTTAATTGTTATTTGTTATTTGCGTCAGCTGGATTTTCTCTCAGGGTCGAACATGTCCCGCGATTCCTCGTCGCACTTGTCAATCCAGCAGTGTTGGTCGCTTGATTCCAACATGCTGTCAGGCATACGCTGACCGTTGAGATAACGCTTGCAGTTCGAGCGCAGCAGGCAATGTCTGCCCCTGCAATAGACAGTGTACGATTTAGCCATAGCCGTATGTTATTGGAAGATTAGACGTAGTGCTTGCCAAGTGAACCAAGAGGAACGCACGCAGTCGTAGAGAGCACCGTGGGCATTCTCTTTGCCGCCGAAGGATTCGGGCAACTGCGGCAGGAGCTTGTAGGCCAGTGTCGGGTCTTTCAGCAGGTCGAGCTTCGTGTATGGCTGCTCCACATCGTCGCGCTCCAGCCACTTCGCCGTGCATTCATAGATAGCCGTGCGGCAGTCGCGGAAATACTTGTGGTGGAGCGCCATCGGCAGGAGCTTGTTGCACTGCGTCCGCTCTGCTGCATAGCGCAGGATAGGGATGTCGAAGTCCGTCCCCTGGCACCAGATGCAGAAGTTATCGACCTTGTATAGACTCAGCAACTTGCGAATCCAGTCGTCCAGTTCCGCAAGTGCCTCGTTGAGCAATGCCTGGCTCTGCTTCTCCGTCTTGATGTCATACGAATGCGTCGCTCCGCTATTGATGTCATCGGCAACCGCTAACTTCGCCTCACGGCCCTGCCTGCCCCACCATCTTGCCGTGTCCTGGTCGAAGTCGAACAGCCCCTCCACGAACTGCGAGTTCAGGTCGATAGTGCGGACGAAGTGCTCCGTCTCTTCCGGCTTCGATGCCTTGCCGAAGAACATCTGCGTGTCATCCTTCGCGAACCTGTCCCATGCCACCGCAGCAATCTGCATAATCGCCGCGTGGGAAGAGAGCGAACAGGTCTCCAAATCTAATGTAATGTCTAATAGTCTCATATACATTTATAATTGTACATGGTCGTGTCCGGCCTTGTTTGTTATATCTTTCAGTCGCAGTGTGCTGATGAGCTTCTTGATGTCGGATAGCGAATAGAGAACTACGGCGTTCTGTGCATCGCCCGTCTTGACAGGTGTGAGCAGGCGGTCGTTCACCCATCGCTGCAGCATCGCAGGTTTGTAGCCCAGCTTGGCGATGTAGCGCTTCGCCTCGCCCTGCTTGATATAGTCCTGCATCGGCTCAATGCTCTTGATGTACGACTGCACACCAGCATCAATGGCTTCTGTCATCAGCGACAACAATTCCCTCAGCTCAATGTTCATAAGTGCCTATCTGATTCTCGTTATACTCACAGAGGACGATGCGTAGTCAGGTTTGACATCAAACTCCAAGTCCTCCTCGTTTTTCAACTGATTGGCCTGCACTCTGGCAGAAGTCAGTTTCTTTTTGTCGGCGAGCGTGAAGATGCGCGTCTGTCCGACACGCATCTCTCTTAGGTCACGTCTGCTTACTCTTTCTTGCATTTCTTTAATCTTTCTTAAATTCTTTCTTACTTTTATATAAATATCGGGAGAAAAGCAGTACCTTTGTGCTTGCAACTAAACAAAGGAAGCGCAACGCCTTCCGCCGAAAGACGCATATAGCGCCTGACTGCTTTTCGTATGCCCGATAGTTTTGAATTTCTTTCTTACTTTCGGACTGCAAAGATAGCAATAATTATTATTACTTATAGCAACTTTTGTTGTTATTTAACGATTTTTAAGAATTATGGAAAAGCAAGAAAGAATGAAAATGGCATTTGCCTATCTTCGTGGTCATGGGTATATACACACCCAGGAAGACCTTGCAGCCGCTATAGGCTCAACACCAGCTAACGTCTCGAAGGCACTCAAAGGCAATCCCAGGTTTCTTACCGACAATTTCTGCAGAAGGATTCAGAAAAACATAAAGATTATTTCTGCAGAGTGGCTAATAAGCGGAGCCGGAGAAATGCTTGTTAAAAATAGCAATGATTTAGCAACAGACCAGATGCCAGCGCCTGACTATAGCAGCCTGGTAAATGCAACAATCGCGGCGATGGACTCCACCATCGCATCATTAAAGCGCGAACTTGCAGGTAAAGATGTCTCGAACAAAGCTGCGCTTCAAGCAAAGGACGAGACGATTGCTTCACTTAATCGCGAACTGGAGGCAAAGGATGTGCTCATCGCGTCGCTCAGGCAGCAAGTGTCCGACCTTGGCTATACGCTGTCCGTGCTTAAAGAAAAAAATATAAATGGCTATCCGTTTACTATGGGAGTTGCTGAACCATGTGTTAGCGAATGCACTCCCAACGTCCCAAGATAACAAGAACTAAAACCACCCGCCAAATTTCCGTCAATGAACAAATAACAATACACCAAGAACCTTATAAATAAAAGGAAACTGACGCATTTCACACCAGGGATTGTGGTTCTGAATGTCATGGGTTCGAGTCCCATTAGGCACCCAAGCCAAAATCCCTGCAAACAAGCGTTTGCAGGGATTTGTAATAAAGATAGTGATTTCCACTTTTGGAAGAAAAATCCACTT
>Ga0265301_10000143_pt1 | contig 117121 bp, 98 predicted proteins | sample AusTroGonzalo_MG_2_FD_193488 | JGI IMG/M metagenome (GOLD analysis project Ga0265301, IMG submission 193488) | Bovine rumen microbial communities from tropical cattle in Woodstock, Queensland, Australia - Gonzalo_04 | ecosystem: Host-associated > Mammals > Digestive system > Stomach > Rumen ... | reverse complement strand
GCCACAAAGCATTGTCACCATTGCCCCTGACGGCACGATCGCGCATAACACGCCCGTTGTCCATGGTGCTCCGCTCAAGGGATATGTCCATGATGCCGGCTCGCAGAAGGGATACATCTTCGGTGGTATCCTCGCCGCCAATGCCCGGAACGTGGATACGAGTTACCATTTCACATTGGTGAAAGGAGGCTGGAAAGGCGATTACTACTATCGTTCGGTCACGACTTCCCTCTACAGGACCGACAGCAGCGGCCGCGACCTTGATCTCTACCAGGTCTCAACCTGGACGCCCATCACGGACTACAAGCCCATTGACCTGGGCTGCGACTGGACCATTTCCAATAATGAAAAGCAGCGTGTCTATTGGGCCAGCCGCAACCTGGGCGCCACCAGCGAAAACCCCGACGACGAAGCTACTTACGGAAACTACTACGCCTGGGGAGAGACGAGCCCGAAAACGGAGTACTCTCAGGCCACCTATACGGGGACGGCCGAAGGTGATGCGGCCCGCGCCTCCCTCGGTGGAATCTGGCGGATGCCAAAGGGCGGTGAATGGGAAAGATTATGTGGCGATTTCAACTGGAACCCGTCTGGAAAGGGCTATGTCGTTACCAGCAATGTTGCTGGTTATAATGGCTCGGATGGTCCTCGTCTGTTCATTCCCGCCGCTGGTTATTATAACGGGAGTGAGCTTCTGAATAAGGGCTCTTACAGCCGCTACTGGAGTTCTAACCTATCATTCGATGAAACGGGGGCCAGGGTTCTTTATTCGAACGATACTTCCACACGCCCTGGGGCAGAACATAATATGTCGTTTTATTTTGGCCTCTCCGTCCGTCCTGTCACCCATTAAACATGATCGCCATGAAATGCATTAAACCTATATCCTTGCTTCTCCTGTCGGTCATGCTGCTGGCACTCCCGGCCTGTGAAAACGAGCCGGCGCAGATCGACATTACGCTGCAATCGGACTACAGCGGGATGCTCGCGGCCATCCGCGGCGTGGACAAGACGCTTTCCGACAAGCTGGCGCTGCTGGAAGCGGCGTGGAACGATGGCCTGGCCGACAACCAGGAAGCCCTGCGGCTGGTCCGTGAGCTGGTGGCCTCGCTCGACGGGACAATGGAACAGAAACTCGCGGCCGTCGCCTCGGCGATGAAGGCGCAGACGGCGGGGCTGGAGACGAAGCTGGCACTGGTCCAGGAAGCCGTCTCTGCCGGTTTCGCCGACAGCCAGGCGCAGCAGAAATTACTGCGGCAGGCCCTCTCTTCGCTCGAAGGTACTCTCGATGAAAAAATCGCCGCAGTGGAAGCGGCCGTACAATCAGAGACTACGAGCCTGGAGACGAAACTCGGCCTGATCGAGGCGGCGGTGCAGGAAGGCTTCGCCAACAGCAGTCAGGCACTGGCCCTGATCGGGGCGGCCATTGAAGCGGCCGGCAATTCGCTCTCCGACAAGGTGGCTGCCATCGAGGCCGCCATCGGCAGCCGGACGACGGACCTGTCGGCCCGGCTGGCGCTGATCGAGACGGCCGTGCAGGAAGGCTTCGCCGCCGATACGGCGCAGCAGACCCTGATCCGGCGCGCGATCGATTCGCTCGGCGGCACGACAGATGAAAAGCTCGCGGCCATCAAAGCGGCTGTGCAGAGCCAGACAACGGGCCTTGGTACGAAGCTCGACCTGATCGAGGCGGCGGCTCGCAGCGGATCGTCCGGCTCCGATTGGGTGCTGGAACAGATCCGGCAGGCCCTGAACACGCTGGACGGCACGATGAAAGACAAGCTCGATACCATCCGGGAAGCCATCTCGGCCGAGACGACGAGTCTGGAAACGAAAGTCGGGCTGATCGCAACGGCGCTGGAGAAAGGCTTTCTGGCCGATACGGCCGCCGTCCACGCGATGCAGCTGGCCCTCGACACGAGCCTGAAGGGACTCGATGCCGATCTGTCGGAAGCCAAGACGGGCGTCATGGGACAGCTGATGGCCCTCGCGGCCCAGCTGACCCCTACGGAACTGGCCAAGGCGTTCCAGGGCATCATGGATGCCATCGATACCCAGACACAGACGAAGGAAGATATCTTGAAAGCCATCCGGATAGCAATCGAAAACATAGTGAAAATGATGGGGGGTAGCGTGTTTACGCTCACCTACGCCGGAGAACCGTCCTACACGTTTCTGAAGCGGCAGGAAATCGCCATCCCGTTGCAGGTCGATCCTGCCAACAGCGTCCTTTCCAAGGACAAGATGCGACTCGATGTCCTGGAAAGCAAACAGTTCTTCAAAGATTCAGGGACGGAGGCGGACCATTTCTCCATCAAGTCGCTCGAGCCGGATCCTTCCGTCGAAGGACGGTATATTGCGACGCTGACGGCGGACGCCGCCGAAAGCGTATGGGATGAGGCCATCCTGGCTTTCATGTACAACTACGGAACGGACAGCAAACCGAAGTATGCCACTACCCAATCGTTCCAGGCCACGATGATGCCCGGTGCGGACGAGGGGCTCCGGCCTTGGGTCTATCGCTATGCAACGTTCTGCGCGCGGGATACTTTCTATACCCACAAACAAGGTAGATACGAAGCCGATACCCTGGGCGTCATCTATTATGTCTTCGACAATGTCCAGTTCCGGCAGAAGAACGGCTCGGAGACGCGCTCCTATTCGGTCGATAACCTTAATACCATCGTATTTGTTCCGAATGACGGTGCAGCTCCAGTAAAGACCGAATGGATAAAGTACCCTGAAGATAGTAATCACTCTTACCCTTACGTGGCCTTCTGGCCGGATACGACGAGCAGCCTGCAGTGGCGGAATATCGCTGGTCTGCTATACGAAAGAATGGACGTGTCGGGTACCCTGGTCCTGACCGACACATTGGGCCATCAAACTTCCGTTCCCGTCAATGTGGGCTGGTACAACCAAAGCGAACTGGATCTTTCGCTCAATGTCAGTGTGAACGATAAGCATTTCGTCAAAACAGGAGAACAACCCTATTTACCGTACGATCTAGCGTTCGGGTTCAAGTATGTGGGCCTGGAGGACCAACTCTTGTTGGGATGCAGGAATAATACGGGGTATAAGTTGGACTATAAGTCGTTATCCATAACCCAGCAGGATATTGATGATGGTTATCTTCCCATGACGCTGGTTTGGCCGGAATCGGGACGCGAGGCGAAGCTGGTTTTTGATAAGAATACAATTTTTGCAGTCGGCCAGCAATACCGGGTACGTGGAAGGGTCCGGCTGAAGATGCAGCCCATCGAAAGCTCCAGTGGCTTTGATCCCAGGCAACTGTTGATCACCTATTGTATCACCTTGAAGTTGACGAACTAGTATATGGAAAGATTTCGCTATCCCTTTCTGCTCTTTGCCCTTGCCGCATCGCTGACACTGTCTGCCTGCAAGGAAGAGCCCTTGACGGCCGACATCGCGCTGCAGTCGGACCTCAGCGGGATTGTCGCTGCGCTCGACGAAATGGGCGCGTCGCTTTCCGACAAGCTGGCGGCCATCGAGGCAGCCGTCGACGCCGGCCTGGCCGACAATCTGGAAGCCAGCAAGCAGATACAGGCCGCAGTCGCGGCGTTGGGTGGAACAGCGGAAGAGAAACTCGCGGCCATCGCGTCGGTGGTGAAAGGACAGGGAACCAGCCTGGAAGCCAAGCTCAGCCTGATTGAGGCGGCGTTCAACGGCGGCTTTGCCGACGCTAATGCACAGCAGTCGCTCCTGCAGGAGGCCGTGGCTTCGCTCGAAGGGTCGCTGGACGAGAAATTCTCGGCCCTTGAGACAGCCGTGAAGACTCACTCCACCAGTCTGGAAGCCAAGCTCGGCCTGATCGCAGCGGCCGTGACGGAGCGCTTCGCTGACTGCGCCGCCGTGCAGGCTCTGATCGTGGAAGCCATCGAATCGTCTGGCAGCACGCTGGAAGAAAAGGCCGCGGCCATCGAAGCCGCGGTCGGCAGCCAGACGGCGGACCTGTCGGCCCGCTTGGCGCTCATCGAGACCGCGGTGCAGCAAGGCTTCGCCGCCGATACGGCGCAGCAGTCCCTGATCCGGACGGCGGTAGATTCGCTCCGCGGAAACGCGGAAGAGAAGTTCGCGGCCATCGAAACGGCGGTCCAGAGCCAGACGGTAAGTCTGGGGACCAAACTGGACCTGATCGAGGCGGCTGTGGGCGGCGGTGCGAGCGGAGGGCGGCTCGACCTGATCCGGAAGGCCCTGGTGGGGCTTGGAGGGACGGTGGCGGAGAAACTCGCGGCCATCGATACTGTCGTGACGGAGGAATCAACGGAGCTGGCGACAAAAATCGAATTGATCGCTGCGGCGCTGGGAGCGGGTTTTCTCGACGAAACGGAGGCTGTCCGGACGGCGCAGACGGCCCTTGCGACCAGCCTGGACAGCCTCGATGCCAGCATCGCGCAGGTCGGGGATGAAATCGTGGCGCAGCTGGATACCCTGGCTTCCCAGATGACCCCCGAAGAACTGGCCAAGGCCTTCCAGGGCATCCGCGCAGCTATCATCAACCAGACCCAGTCGACGACCGGGCTTCTGGCCGCCCTTCAGCGGGCGCTCGTCGAGCTGGAAGAAGCCATTGTCCCGTTCCGGCTGAACTATCTGGGGGAACCGACACTGATGACGGCAGCCGGCGGTTCATGGCGGGCCGACATCCAGGTCAATCCGGCGAATACGGTCATCGATGAAGCGAAACTGAAGCTGGACATTCTTTCGAGGAAGCAGTTCTTCCCGACCTGGGGCAATAATGCCCAGGGCGATGCATCGTCCATTCTGTATTCCCTCTCGTTGACGGCCGATCCTTCGGTCGAAGGAAAGTATGCCGTCACCATATCCTGCCAATGTCCATATGTTGTCTGGGACGAAGTTACCGTGGCTCTTTCGGCGGCATATGGAAGTACGCAGAAACCGGGATATGCCTCTACGGAGCCTTTTGATCTCGTGATGACGCCCAAAGCCCTTAAGGGCCTTAAATACTGGACCTATCCCGCAGCCTCGTTCACGTTCAAAAGACACGGCAGTATCAACAATATCTACTATTCGCTCGACAGCGGGGTATTCAATACGCAAGACCAGTCGGATACCCGCACTTATACGGCCGCGTTCATTGATTCGGTACAATTCATTCCGGTTAACGATTCCATCGCACCGGTGTTCATCCAATTGGACAAGGAGAAAAGGATGATTGTTTTCATACCCGATACGGCGGGTATCACGTATACCCAGTTCTGGCCCGACAAGGATCCGTCCGACCGCGGCGGCTGGAGACTCTGGCATAATTTCAAGGATTCTTCCGGGGTCAAGCATGAGTCCCTGATGGGCAAGCTGGTCCTGACGGACCGCTGGCATGTCAAGGATACGATCCATAATTTCAAGATCGGATGGTACAATGCCGTCTGGTTCCCTGAAAGGGCCATTGTCGGTGTTAACGATATCCAGGACGACAATACCGCGGTCGTTGATACCAGAAGCCTGCTTTCTAAACTGGGTTTGGAGCGAGCCTGGCTGGAGGGCCGTTATATTTTGCAGGAACACTACGGAGACCTTGAGGGCCCCTATTTGAAGATGTCGGCCCAGTTGCTGCCGGAAACGCTGAAGTTGGCCGTGAAGTTCCAGGGAGATCCTGCGGCCGGATCAATATTCGGCTTGACAGCCCATTACGACCTGTGGACCTTCCCCACGGAGACCGACCCTCAGTTCAAGATACTGGCGCTATCATTCTCTTATAGTCTGGTCGTAACGATCGTGGATTAGCATTTCCGTCATCCTTGCTTGCTACGGAGTCTTGGTTATTCAGAGAGTTTTTGTTAACTTTGTAGGACTTTGTGGAAATTTAATAACAAAACCCTATGAAAATACTTTCCGTACTGACCAATCTGTGGAACAGCAATGCCACGATGGTGCTGCTGTGCCTGATCCTGATCATTGTGGCGGTCTTCGTCGTCTATTACCTGAAGAAGGCGAAAGAGCACCCGAAGGGCCTGATTGCAGCCGCCCTGAGCAACATGGGCGAGCGCTTCGGCTACTACATCATGAACGCGGTGCTGCTGCTCTTCCTCGTGTCGAAGTTCGGCCTGCCCGACGGCACCGCCGGCCTCATCTACTCGTTCTTCTACTTCGGCATCTACATCCTGGCCCTGGTGGGCGGTCTGATCGCCGACAAGACGCAGAACTACAACCGCACCATCCAGGCCGGCCTCTTCATCATGGCAGCCGGCTATGTGGCCCTCGCCATCCCGCTCTTCAGCAAGGTTGACGGCCGGGTGGTCGACGGCAACGGCGGCTGGTGGGGCATCCTGATCTTCACCTGCATCGCCCTGCTCTGCATCGCTTTTGGTAACGGCCTCTTCAAGGGCAACCTCCAGGCGCTGGTGGGCAAGCTCTACGACGAGTTCGAGGAAGAAGAAGCCAAGAAAGGCCCCGAGGCCCTGAAGATCGCCAAGGACAAGCGTGACTCCGGCTTCCAGATCTTCTACGTGTTCATCAACATCGGCGGCGTGATCGCCCCGTTCATCGCCCCGATCCTCCGCAAATGGTGGCTGGCCCGCGACAACTTCGTTTACAATGCCGACATGGCCGGCCTGTGCCACAAGTTCATCGGCGGCGACCAGACCATCGTCGAGTCGCAGAAGTTCATCGAGACGGCCGCCGCTTCCGTGACGGATCCCGCCGTGCTCGCCGATCCGGCGAAGTTCTGCTCCGACTATGTAGAGGTGTTCAATACCGGTATCCACTGGGCCTTCATCGTGTCGGCCCTCGCCATGATCACCTCGCTGGTTATCTTCCTCAGCACCAAGCACATCTTCCCGCAGCCCGGCAAGAAGGTCGCCGCGCAGAGCGTCGAATACACGCAGGAAGAGAAGCTCGCCATGGCCAAGGAGATCAAGCAGCGCATGGCTGCCCTCTTTGCCGTCCTCGGCATCGCCATCTTCTTCTGGCTCTCGTTCCACCAGAACGGCCAGTCGCTGATGGTCTTCGCCCGTGACTTCGTGGATTCCTCCAAGATCGCCCCGGAGATCTCGCAGGCCCTCAACCCGCTCTACGTGATCATCCTCACTCCGATCGTGATGGGCATCTTCGCCGCCTTGGTCCGCAAGGGCAAAGGCGTGTCGACGCCGCGCAAGATCTCGATGGGTATGTTCATCGCCGGTCTGGCCTACCTGTTCCTGGTCATTCTCTCGCTGGTCCATCACTATCCTTCCGGCAACGAGTTCCGCGCCATGGACTCCATCCAGATGGAGGCGGCCGGCCTGGAGAAATGCGGCTACTGGGTGATGTTCGTCATCTATTTCTTCCTGACCGTGGCGGAGCTGCTGATCTCGCCGCTGGGCCTGAGCTTCGTCTCGAAGGTGGCCCCGAAGAACATGGTGGGTCTTTGCCAGGGCCTCTGGCTGGGTGCCACGGCCATCGGCAACCTCTTCATTTTCGTCGGCCCGATCATGCTCAACGCCTGGCCGATCTGGAAGTGCTGGATGGTGTTCCTCATCATCTGCTTCGTGTCGATGTCCATCATGCTGGGCATGGTGAAGTGGCTCGAGAAAGTTACGAAAGCTTAATTTTTCAGCGATGCTGAAGATCGTATTCTTGGATGCGCAGACGCTGGGGAGCGACATTTCCCTGGCGCCTGTCGCATCTTTGGGTGAATACGTGTCGTATCCCTCCACCCGGCCCGAAGAGGTCTTCGACCGGATTGCGGGCTTTGACGTGGTGATCACCAACAAGGTGTGGATGGGGAAGGAGCAGATCGATTCGTCGCCTGCCCTGAAACTCATCTGCGTGGCGGCCACGGGCACGAACAACGTGGATACGGCCTATGCCGCCGAGAAGGGGATTCCCGTGCGCAACGCGGTGAATTATTCCACGGAGAGCGTGACGCAGGTCACCTGGATGCACATCCTCAATCTCGTGGGAAAGGCACGTTTCTTCGATGACTATGTCAAGGGTGGTGCCTATAGCGCCAGCGGCTGCTTCACCAACGCGGAAGTGCCTTTCTTCGAGTTGCGCGGCAAGACGTTCGGCACGGTGGGCCTGGGTAACATCGGCTCACGCGTGGCGGCGGTGGCGGAGGCCTTCGGCATGAAGGTGCTGTACTACCCGACCTCCGGCAAGCCGCACTCCGACCGATATGAGGCCGATACGGACCTCGGACGCTTCCTGTCGCGCTGCGACGTGGTGAGCGTGCACTGCCCGCTCAACGAGCGTACGAACGGCCTGATCGGCTACGAGGCGCTCACCCGCCTGAAACCCGGCGCCGTGATCGTCAACATGGGCCGTGGCGGCATCATTGTAGAGGCCGACCTGGCCCGCGCCCTCGACGAGGGGCTGGTGGCCGGCGCCGCGACCGACGTGTTCACGAAGGAACCCCTGCCCGCAGAACATCCATACCTGAAGATGCGGCATCCCGAGCGGCTGCTGCTGACCCCGCATGTGGGCTGGGCGAGCCGCGAAGCCCGTATGTGTTTGGTTGAAAAGATCGCTGAAAACATCCGTGAATCATTTAAAAACGTTTAAATCTTATTGATATGGTTGCTATTATCGTTATCGCCATCGTGGCGATCCTGATCATCTGGGTTATCTCCGTCCAGCGCAAGCTGGTCAAACAGGAGGAAATCTGCAAGAACGGCCTCAGCCAGATCGGTGTGCAGCAGGCCAGCCGTTGGGATGCGCTCTCCGCCATCGCCGACCTGATCAAAGGCTATTCGGAACACGAGTACAAGACCATCACCGATACCATCGCCCAGCGCCGTCCCATCAACGCCGCCAGCTCGACGGCCGATGCCAACGCGCAGGAGAACCTGTTCACGCAGGCGATGTCCGCCCTCAACGTGGTTGTGGAGAAGTATCCCGACCTGAAGGCGAACGAGCAGTTCAACAAGGGTATCGACAACGTCAACCTGTATGAGAACCAGGTGCGTATGAGCCGCATGGTCTACAACGACTCCGTCACCAAGTTCAACCAGCTGATCCGTCAGTTCCCCGACTCGATCGTCGCTTCGCTGCTCCACTTCGTTCCGCGTGAGTACCTGCAGGAGAATGTGGGCAAGACCGACATGCCTTCCATGAAAATCTAGCGGGATGAAACGTCTCCATTGGTTTTTCACGCTCGCCCTCGCGTGCCTGGCAGCCGTCCCCGCCCTCGCGCAGAACCAGGTCAACGACGTGGACATCACTGTCACGCTGGACACCGACGGCAGCGCGCACGTGCGGGAGGTCTGGGACATGACCCTCAGCCGCGGCACGGAGGTCTATCTGGGCCGTGAGAACCTGGGCGACATCAAGATCCTCGACCTGACCGTCTCCGACGAGACGGGGGAGACCTATGTCACCGACCGCTCCTGGGACACCGACCGCTCGTTCGAGCGGAAGAAGAACCACTGCGGCCTGAATTCCATCTCCGGCGGCTACGAGATCTGCTGGGGCATCGGGGAATACGGGCATCGTACGTACACTGTCGACTACACCCTGACCAACCTGGTCAAGAGCCTCGACGACTACGACATGCTCCACTACCAGTTCTACACGCCCAACGACTTCCACGGCTCGCACGTAAAGGTGACCATCGAGAAGCCCGGCTTCGAGATGGACACGCTCACGCGCATCTGGGGCTTCGGCTACGACGGCTACATCTGGCGGGAAGACGGCAAGGTGATCGCCGAGAGCGAGAACCCGCTGGAACCCAGCCACTCCGTGATCATACTGATGCGCTTCGACAAGGGCACGTTCGATTCCAAGAGCGTGCAGGAGCGCCCGTTCCAGGCGGTGCTCGACCGGGCCCTGGAAGGGGCCGATGAGCCCGACGTGCCGATGAGCAAGGCGGAAGAGGCCCTCTATACGATCCTGGGCTTCATCTTCTTCATGGGCATGTGCCTGCTGCCGTTCATCCCGCTCATTATCCGGCGGGTGCAGAAGCGAAAAGCCCGGAAGAACGCGTTCGGCACATTGAACCTCAAGAGCATCGACTGGTCGCGCGAGATCCCGTACAATGCCGACATCGAGAAGAACTACTATGTCATCAGCACTTCGCCCGACCTCAAGGCCCAGAAGAACTCAGTGGCCGCGGCCATGATCCTGCACATGCTGCAGGTAGGCTGCCTGGAGGCCGTCAAGTCGCTCGACACGGGCAAGGTGGACATCCATTTCCGGCCCAACAGCCCGGGCTTCAAGGAGCTGGACCACAGCGAGGAACAGCTCTGGAAGTACATGTACGAGGCCAGCGGGTCGAACCATGTCCTCGAGGAGAAGGAGTTCTCCTCCTGGGCCAAGAACCACCATTCCACGCTGGCGTCCTGGACCACGCAGGTCAAAAACAGCGGCCTGACAGGGCTCAAGAACCATGGGTATTATACCAGTGGATCCTATACGGACAAGGGCCGGCAGGAGAACCGCAAGATCGTCGGTTTCAAGAAGTTCCTGGAAGACACGACGCTCATCAAGGAGCGCACCACGCCCGAAGTGGCGCTGTGGCGCGACTACCTGATCTTCGCCTCGCTCATCGGCATCGCCGACAAGGTGGCCAAGGAACTCAAGGACATCAACCCGGTGGTCTTCGAGCAGGTGTACTCCATGTCGTACAACGACATGTCGAGTGTCATCCGCCTGACGAATTCCTACGCGAACGTGCTCTCGCGCAACGCGTATACGCCGAGCTACTCCTCGTATTCGGGCGGCTCGCTCGGCGGCTTCAGCCGCAGTGGCGGTGGCGGCCATTCTTCCTTCGGCGGTGGCGGCGGCTTCTCGGGCGGCGGCCACTCCGGTGTACGTTGACAGATTATGAAAATGAAAAGACAAATCTTTACTATGGCCGTCGTCGCGTTGACGACGGTCCTGTTTTCCGCCTGTTCCACCTCTTCTTCGGTCGAGACGCCCACGGGCCGTTCCGTGCCCGACCTGGGCTGGCTGTTCCTCGAAGAAGGCCCTTACACGCTGACGACCCATGTGGACGCGGCGCCCGGCCCGGCCAGCTTTGCGCTGGTAACCGACCGCTCGCTGATGGCCGACGTGCCGGAGGTGGTGCTTTCCGCCGATATCGAGATAGCCCCCGACAGCACGGTCAGCGTGCCGCTGGGCAAACTCTCGCCGGGTTTCTATGAGGTGCGCCTGCGCGATTCCGTGCGCTTCAACATCGGCGTGCGGCCCGACGCCGTGATCAGCGCGCCCGACGCGCAGCCCGACTTCGACGCCTTCTGGGCGCAGACGCTCGCCGAACTGGACGAGGTCCCGCTGGAGGTCGAGTGGACGGAGATCCCGCTCTATTCCAATGATGTGCGCAAATGCTATGAGGTGCGCTATCCCTCGTTCGGTGGCGGCGTCGCAGGCGGCATCATCTCCATCCCCGTGGCGGACGGCAAGTATCCGGTGTGCATCCAGTACATGGGCTACGGCGCGCCGGTCTACTGGTTCGACCCCAACGCTGCGGCCGACCGCATCGAATATGCGGTGAGCATCCGCGACCAGGGCATCTTCAAGGGCGACCAGGACCGCTGGATCGACCGCGGCCTCGGTTCCAAGGAGACCTTCTACTACCGGGGCGCCTTCGCCGACGCGAAGCGGGCCGTGGACTTCGTCTGCTCGCTCGACAAGGCCGATACCGACCACATCGTGGCCATCGGCGAGAGCCAGGGCGGCGCGCTGACCTGCGTGGCAGCGGCGCTCGATCCGCGTATCAAGGCCATCGCGCCGGCCGTGCCGTTCCTGGGCGACTATCCCGACTACGCGAAGATCGTGTGGTGGCCCGTGCATGAGGTGTTCGAGCAGGCCGATGCGGAGGGCATCTCCCGCGACGACCTGTTCACCATGCTGTCGTATTTCGACGTGAAGAATTTCGCGCCGCGCATCCAGTGTCCCACCTACATGGCCTTTGGCCTGCAGGATCCGACCTGTCCGCCGCACACGAATTTCTCCATCTACAACAACCTGGGAACCAAGGACAAACGCTACTACTGCGTGCCCACTTGCGGACACGCGATGTGGCAGGAGCCGGCCTGGGCCGTGGAGCGTGACGCGTTCCTCAGCCAGTTCTGATCAGGACTGCTTTTCTTTGCGGTGCGTCTTGCGGTACATGTTGCCGCGGACGATGGCCGTGAAGATCCGATAGTGAAGGGGGCGGAGCGCTTTGTCCGCCTCCTTGATTTTTTCCCGGATCGGGATGCCCTGCGGGCAATGGGTCTCGCACTTGCCACAGCGGATGCACGCGCTGGCAAAAGTGGCTTCGCGCGTGAAGCTGGCCGAGAGCACGTACTGGAAGCGGCCTGCCTGCTTGCGTTCGCTGTACATGGTGTTGTAGCAGCGGAAGAGGGTGGGGATGTCGATGCCCTGCGGGCAGGGCATGCAGTAGCCACAGCCCGTGCAGCCCACTTTCTCCTTCTGCTGGATTTCCTGCACGACCGCCCGGATCAGCGCAAAGTCCTTCGGCCCGAAGTCGCCCACGCGGGCCTCGGAGGCGGTCTTCACATTTTCTTCCACCATCTCCAGCGAGTTCATGCCCGAGAGGACGACCGTCACTTCGGACTGGTTGTAGAGCCAGCGGAAGGCCCATTCGGCGGGCGTCCAGCCGCGTTCATTCTTGGCAATCAGTTTTTTCGCGGATTCAGGCAGCAGGTTCACGAGCTTGCCGCCGCGCAGGGGCTCCATGATGATCACGGGAATGCCGCGCTCGGCGGCGGCCTTCAGGCCGGTGACGCCGGCCTGCGTGTCCTCGTCGCGGTAGTTGTACTGGATCTGGCAGAAATCCCAGTCGTAGGCGGCCAGGATCTTGAGGAAGTGGCCGGAAGTGCCGTGGTACGAGAAGCCGATGTTGCGGATGGCGCCGCTCTTCTTCTTGGCCTCGATCCATTCCACGATACCCAGGCTCTTGAGTTTCTCCCACTGGATGTAGTCGGACATCTGGTGCAGCAGGTAGTAGTCCACGTGGTCGGTCCTGAGGCGCTTGAGCTCCTCGTCGAAATACATGTCAAAGGCGGCGCTGCGCTGGATGAGGTATTGGGGAAGTTTCGTGGCGATGTTGACCTTATCGCGCACGCCGTTGCGTTCCAGGATCTTGCCCAGTGCCACCTCGCTGCCGGGATAGATGAACGCCGTGTCGAAATAGTTGACGCCGGCGTTGATGGCGGCCATCACTTCCTTCTCGGCCTTTTCCAGGTCGATGATGCCGGCGGTCTTGGTGAACCGCATGCACCCGTACCCGAGCATCGACAGCTCATTGCCGTATTTGTCCTTCCGGTATTGCATTATTTTACTTTGATGAACCTTACGCCGTGCGGGGGGATGTTATACACCGCGTTCACGGGGATGTCCCGCTGGCGCCAGAGGTCACGGACGGTATCCTTCGCCACGATGCCGGCCTTGGCCAGCGCTCCTGCGAGGTCCACCGGCATGTTGTGCTCATTCAGGTTGAAGATGCCCACCGCGATGCCGCCGTCGGCCAGCGGACGGCTCCAGAGCTGCATGCCGTCCTCATCGATGTCGCGGTGTGCCTGCTTGCCCAGGATGTCCTGGTTCACGGCATTCACCTCGTTGTTGCAGAGCAGGTTGAACGTGAAGTCGTCGATCTGCGCAATGTCGCAGCCGATCAGCATGTTGGCTGCCAGCAGCGACCACAGCGTGATGTGGGTGTACTGCTCGTCCGGCGTGAGGCGGCTGTCGCGGAGCTGGTCGCTCCAGCCTACCTTGCCCACTACCAGCATATCGGGGTCGTTCCAGTGGCCCGGGCCGGCGTAGGGATAGAGCTCGGTCTGGCGAGTGAAGCCGATGTTGTAGAGCGATTTCCAGGTGTCCGTGATGTCACCTGTCGTGCGCCAGGAGTTGGCGTCCACGGCGTGGCCCCAGGTCCAGACCTCGGCCATGCCGTACTGGCACAGGGAGTAGAAGATGTCGCGGGGCTGCTGGCGCAGGTACTCCTGCATCTTCAGGTACGGGCGCACGTAGGCGGCCGTGGAGCGGTCTTTCTGCGCATTGAACACCTTGCTGTAGCCGCACCAGTCGTATTTCAGGTAGTCCACGCCCCAGCTGTTCCAGGTCTCGGCATCCTGCTGCTCGTGGTCCAGCGTGCCCAGGTAGCCGCCGCACGTGCGGTCGCCGGGGCTGGAATAGATGCCCAACTTCAGGCCGTTGCTGTGCAGCCAGTCGCCCAGGCCCTTCATGTCAGGGAATTTCTCGTTGCAGACGATGCTGCCGTCCGCGGCGCGCTCCTCGGCTTCCCATGCGTCATCCACGTTGATGTAGGCATAGCCGTAGTCCGCCAGGCCGCGGTTGATGAGCGCGGCGGCGCTGGACATCACCTTCTCCTGCGAGACGCTCAGGCCCCAGCAGTTCCAGGAATTCCAGCCCATGGGCGGCGTCAGTGCGATCTTGTCGCCCACTTTCAGAGTGAATTCCGCGCGCGCTTCGCCGTGGGCGTTGCGTGCCACTAGCACCAGCGGATAGTCGCCTTTTTCCGCGACGCTGCCGCTCAGCACGCCCTTCGACGGATTGAGTACGACGCCTTTCGGCAGGCCTTCGACGTCGTAGACCATGGGGCGTTCGCCCGAGAAGGCCAGGCGGAAGATCACGGGCGAGCCGGGCCGCACGCCGAACACCAGCGGGCCGTTGTAGCGCGGTGCGGCGGGGGCGGGGGGCGTGAGGATGTACGGCGCCGCATAGCTGGCGGTCAGTTCGCCGTCGATGCGGTCGTCGCGGTAGATTATCTGAATGCGCCCCTGGTCCTTGACAGGCCAGGAGAGGAGGGTTTCCTTGTTGGGGGAGAGTTTGACCTTCTTCACGACAGGCGCCTTCTCCGCCAGGACGCCGGCGATGTCTCCTTCAACCGGCTCGCTGACAGATACTTCTACGGTGCCGGAGGTCTTGACGTTGCTGCGCAGACTCAGCTGGCAGGCGCCCTTTTCGCCCTTGAGCGACATCGTCACGAAGTCCTTGAGCGCGGGCTTGTCGACACGGATGGCCCGTTCGAAGAAGCCGCCCGGGTTGCCGCTGTTGTAGACGCGCACGGCAATCACGTTCTCGGCGTCCCAGCGTACCCATTTCGCGTCCACGACATAGCGCCGCGGCACGCTCCACTGGCTGTCGTACCCTTCCGGGTCCTCCGGGTTCGTGCCGGTCTTGCCCACGAAGTGGCCGTTCAGCCACGTCTCATCGGTGTCATCGATGGGTCCCAGGTCCAGCAGGACCTTGTCGGAAGATCCCTTTCGAAGCGACGAAGGAATCGTTACATGGATGCGGTACCAGCCATAATTGTAGCCGTTCTTCACGCCCTGGTCATCCCAGGTCTTGTCAAGCGACAGCACCTGCCAGCCGCCGTCATCAAAATGGGTCGCGCTCCACGCCGGGTCATCCCCCGTATGGAACCGCGCCACCCCGACCTCCACCGGCTGCCCCGCAGCCGTCAGGAATATACTCAGAAAGAGGATAGAAAGAAGAGTCTTTTTCATAAGTACAAATATACGAAAAAAGACCTGCTTTCGCAGGTCTTTTTTCGCGTGCCCAGGACAAGACTCGAACTTGCACGCCCTAAAGCGGGCACCAGCCCCTCAAGCTGGCGTGTCTACCAATTTCACCACCTGGGCGGGGATTGGGACTGCAAATATACAGCTTTTTTCTAACTTTGTACCCCGAATGGAGGAAAATTTAGATAAAAATTCGGAAAAGATCTCCGGGATGTTCGATTCCATCGCGTCGAACTACGACTGGATCAACCACGGCATGTCGCTGGGAATCGACCGCTTGTGGCGTCGGCGTTTCATCCGGACGCTCGCCCGGTCGCTGTCCGTTGCGACGCCCTCCGTTCTCGACCTGGCCTGTGGCACAGGTGACCTGACGAAGGCCATGGCCCAGCGGCGCTGGCAGGTCACGGGCCTCGACATCTCCGCCGAAATGATGGAAGTAGGGAAGGCCAAATGTGCCGGTCTGTCTCCGGCGCCCGTCTTCGTGCTGGGCTCGGCCGAGGCGATCCCGTTCCCCGACGCATCGTTCGACGCTGTGACCATCGCCTTCGGCCTGCGCAACTTCGACCATCGGCCCCAGTGCCTGGCCGAAATCCGCCGGGTGCTCAAGCCGGGCGGCCAGCTGGCCGTGCTGGAATTCGCCGAGCCCCGGAACCGGTTCTGGCGCGCCATCTACCTGCTCTATTTCAAGCACGCCATGCGGTTGGTCGGCAAGGCCGTCGGCAGCGGCCCCGCCTACGGCTACCTCGTCGAATCCGTCCTGGCCTTCCCCCGCTACGAAGCCCTTTGCGCCGAATTCACGGCCGCCGGCTTCGCCTCCGCCCGCTACGACAGCTATTCGGGCGGTATCGCCTGCGGCTACTCCGCCAGTAAATAGCAATTAGCTGGTAATCGCTATCATTCCCACTCTATAGTAGCCGGGGGTTTGGAGGAGATGTCGTAGACGACGCGGTTGACGCCGCGGACTTTGCGGATGATTTCGTTGGAGACGTCGCGGAGGAAATCGTAGGGGAACGGGAACCAGTCGGCGGTCATGGCGTCGGTGGAGACCACGGCGCGCAGCGCGACGGGGTTTTCATACGTTCGTTCGTCGCCCATCACGCCGACACTCTTGACCGGCAGCAGGATGACACCGGCTTGCCAGATCGCGTCGTAGAGATTCGTGGCCATCACGCGCGGGTCGGAGGCACAGGGGAAGCCCATGCCGGTGCAGTCATACGAGCGCAGGCCGCGGATGAAGATGTCGTCCGCTTCCCGCAGCACGGCCAGCTTCTCTTCCGTGATGTCACCGATGATGCGGATGGCCAGCGACGGGCCCGGGAAGGGGTGGCGTCCCACCAGTTCTTCCTTGATGCCCAAGGCGCGGCCCACACGGCGCACCTCGTCCTTGAAGAGCATACGGAGCGGCTCCACAATCTTGAGATTCATCTCCTTGGGCAGGCCGCCCACGTTGTGGTGGCTCTTGATCTTGGAGGCGATGCCGGGGATGCCCGCGCTCTCGATCACGTCGGGATAAATGGTCCCCTGGGCCAGCCAGCGGGCGTTTTCTATCTGCCGCGCATATTTGTCGAAGGTCTCCACGAACAGCCGTCCGATGACCTTGCGCTTGGCTTCCGGTTCGGAAACGCCAGCGAGGGCCGCCAGGAAGTTGGCGGAAGCATCGGCACCGATCACGTTGAGGCCCATGTCCTTGTAGGAGGCCAGCACGTCCTCGAACTCGTTCTTGCGCAACAGGCCGTTGTTCACGAAGATACAGGTGAGCTGGTTGCCGATGGCCTTGTTCAGGAGCACGCCGGCCACGGTGGAATCGACACCGCCGGAAAGACCCAGGATCACGCGCTCGTCGCCGATTTGCCGACGCAGCGCCTCCACCGTCGATTCGATGAAGGAGTCCGGGGTCCAGTCGCCCTTGCAGCCGCAGATGTCCAGCGCGAAGTTGGCCAGCATGCGGGAGCCTTCGGTGGTGTGGTACACCTCCGGGTGGAACTGCACCGCGTAGGTGGGCTCATCCTTGAACTGGAAGGCGGCGTTCACCACGTCAGCCGTGGAAGCGATCACCTCGGCGCCCGTGGGAAGGGCCGAGATGCTGTCGCCGTGTGACATCCAGACCTGCGTCTGGGCCGGAATGCCCTTCAGCAGCGGGGACTCGGCCACCACCTTCAGCATGGCGCGGCCATACTCGCGAGTGTTCGAGGCCTCCACCTTGCCGCCGCCCGTGTGGGCGAGGTACTGCGCGCCGTAGCAGATGCCCAGCAGCGGGCGCCTGCCACGCAGCAGTGACAGGTCGACCTGCGGGGCGTTGGCATCCCGTACAGAGCAGGGACTGCCGCTGAGAATCACGCCTTTGACGGTCTCGTCGAGCGCGGGAACCTTGTTGAACGGATAGATTTCGCAAAAGACATTGAGTTCGCGGAGCCGGCGGCCGATGAGCTGTGTCACCTGGGAGCCGAAGTCGAGGATGATGATCTTTTCAACCATAGCGCAAAAATACGAAACAGTTTCTTAAAATTGAGAGATTATTTCTACTTTTGCGGCCGCAAGAGAACGAATATATACCTTAGTATGCAAGATATCAGAAACGTAGCGATCATCGCACACGTGGACCACGGCAAGACGACCCTCGTGGACCGGATGATCTATCAGGCCAAACTCACCCGCAAGGCGGAAGACCTCGGGGAACTCATTCTCGACAACAACGACCTCGAGCGCGAACGCGGCATCACCATCCTGGCCAAGAACGTGTCGGTCCCCTACAAGGACGTAAAGATCAACATCATCGACACCCCTGGCCACGCCGACTTCGGTGGCGAGGTGGAGCGCGTGCTCAACATGGCCGACGGCGTGCTGTTGCTGGTCGACGCCTTCGAAGGCACCATGCCGCAGACCCGTTTCGTGCTCCAGAAAGCCCTCGAGATGGGCAAGAAGCCCATCGTGGTGATCAACAAGGTCGACAAGCAGAACTGCCGCCCCGACGAGGTGAACGAAGAGGTCTTCGACCTGATGTTTTCGCTCGGCGCCACGGAGGAACAGCTTGATTTCCAGACCATCTACGGCAGCGCCAAGCAGGGCTGGATGTCGCGCGACTGGCGCAAGCCCACGACCGACATCACGGAGCTGCTCGATACCATCATCTCCGAGATTCCCGCCCCGAAGGTGGTGGAGGGAACGCCGCAGATGCTGATCTCCTCGCTCGAGTATTCCCCGTACGTGGGCCGCATCGCGGTGGGCCGCATCACCCGCGGCACCCTGCGCGCCGGCATGCCCGTGTCGCTGTGCAAGCGCTATGACATGGTGGAGAAGCAGAAAATCAAGGACCTGATGGTCTTCGAAGGCCTCGACAAGAAGAAGGTGGAGGAAGTGCAGTGCGGCGACATCTGCGCCGTGGTGGGCATCGACGGCTTCGAGATCGGCGACACCATCGCTGACTTCGAGAACCCGGAGGCCCTGCCGCCGATCGCCGTCGACGAGCCGACCATGAGCATGGTGTTCACCATCAACGACTCGCCGTTCTTCGGCCGCGAAGGCAAGTTCGTGACGAGTCGCCACATCAAGGAGCGCCTGGAGCGTGAGTTGGAGAAGAACCTGGCCCTGCGCGTGAAACCCGGCGTGAACGCCGATTCGTTCGTGGTGTACGGCCGCGGCGTGCTGCACCTTTCGATCCTCATTGAGACCATGCGTCGCGAGGGATTCGAACTGCAGGTGGGCCAGCCCCGCGTGCTCGACAAGACCATCGGCGGCAAGCGCTGCGAGCCGATCGAGTCGCTTACTATTGACGTGCCCGAGGAATTCGTGGGCCGCGCCATCGAGATGACCACCCGCCGCAAGGGCGCGCTCATTCGCATGGAGACGCGCGGCGACCGCGTGCACCTCGACTTCGAGATTCCGGCCCGCGGCCTGATGGGCCTGCGCAGCAACCTGCTGACCGCCACCCAGGGCGAGGCCGTGGTCGCACACCGTTTCAAGGACTATGAGCCGTACAAGGGCGAGATCGAGAAGCGCACCAACGGATCGCTGGTGGCCCACGAGACCGGCCTGTCGGTGGCGTATGCCATGGACAAACTCCAGGACCGCGGCCGCTTCTTCATCGAACCGGGCGAGGAGGTGTACGCCGGCCAGGTGGTGGGCGAGCACACCCGCGACTTCGACCTGGTGATCAACATCTGCAAGACCAAGAAGCTCACCAACGTGCGTGCCGCCGGCACCGATGAGAAAGTGATGCTGCCGCCGCCCGTGCGCTTCAGCCTCGAGGAGGCACTGGAGTACATCCAGGAGGACGAGTTGGTGGAAGTGACGCCCAAGTCGATGCGCATGCGCAAGATCATCCTCGACGAGACGGCGCGGAAAAGAGCCGAAAGAAACTAGAATCTGCAAAGATTCTTGATTTTCAAAATATTTTGCTATATTTGCAGCCCCAATTTTTCCGACATGGACAGAATGCCACACGACATCGTCATTCCGATCAAGGGTTTGCCGCTGGGAGAGAGCACTTTCCGGTTTGAGGTTGGGGAACCGTTCTTTCAAGCATTCGAAAACGGCCAGATCAAGGACGCGGACTGCAGCGTGCGCGTCAGCGTGATCCGCCACCAGACGTTGCTCGACATTGTGTGTGAGATCACGGGCTTCGTCGTGGTGGAATGCGACCGTTGCCTCGAGGACCTGACGCTGAAGGTGGACATCGATCCGCATCTGACGGTGGGCTTCGGCACGGTCGACGTGGACGACGCTGAAGCGGCAGGCGACGATATCCTGGTGATCGACTCCGCGGAAAGCGAGTTGAACCTCAACCAGTTCGTCTACGACTACATCTGCCTTGGCCTCCCGCTGGTAAAAGTCCATCCCGAGGGGAAATGCAACCCCGAGATGCTCCGTTACATCACGGAGAACGAAGGCACCGACACGGCGGCGGAAGGCGAGATGGCCCGTCCCTTCGAAGGCTTGAAAGAGTTATTGGAAAAACAAAAAACAATTAAAATAAAGTAAAATGGCACATCCGAAACACAAGATCTCGAAGCAGCGCCGGGATAAGAGAAGAACCCACGACAAGGCGATCGTCCCTCAGCTGACGACCTGCTCGAACTGCGGTGCTACCGTCATGTATCACCACGTTTGCCCTGAGTGCGGTTACTATCGTGGCCGTCAGATCATCAACAAGACCGTTGCGTAAGGTCTGTTGATCGAAAGTGAAAATGCCGGGGCTGCGTCCCGGCATTTTTTGGCCTTGTAGTTCAACGGATAGAATGGAGGTTTCCTAAACCTTAGATGGCGGTTCGATTCCGCCCGGGGCTACGAAAAAAGAGTTCGCACGCGAACTCTTTTTTCGTAGCCCGAAGGCGGCTTTGCCGCCTTCTTCTTTAAAGGGGGCACAGCCCCCTGCGACCCCTCGCGCTTCGCGCGGTTTACTGATGTTGAACCAATGTTTGCAGTTCATTTTGCATTCTGCTTGATAATCAGTAAATTTGCCGGCGTTTTTCAAGTTAGAAGTGCTTAACTGCAAGAACAATATCGAGAAAGAGAACCTCTCCATGATTATAGGGGGTGGTGATAAGATGTTAACAATCAGCACATTACATGATCTTACCACGTGAATCCGGTAGGACTTGCGTGGTTTTTGCGATAAGAGTGCAATGAACATGAAAGAGAAAGAACTGTATGAAGCCCCTTCAATTACCATCGTGGAGGTGATAACTGAGGGTATCGTATGCGCAAGCGGGGAGGTCCCGGACATGGAGCACGGCTGGGATCTTGTATTTTAAACCAATATAATGTCTGCAAGATGAAACGCATTATAATGATTTCCTTAATGATGGCCTGCGCAGCCGTTTTGATGAGCAGCTGTCAGGATATGATGCCCGAGACGAAGAATGGCGTCCCGATGACGATCCAGGCGTCCGTCTCCGCTCCGGCGGGCACGAAGACGCTTTATGAATACGACACGGAAAGCAAGACGCTGGAAGGGTTCTGGAATTCGGAGGAAGCCATTACGGTGGTTTCTTTCGGCCAGGGCGGCATCACGGCCGTCGATACGTTCACTTCTACCGGTGAGGAAGGCCGCAAGAAGGCGGAATTCTCCGGGACCTGGACCGGAAACGCAGGGGACAAGGTCATCTGCCTGTATCCGTCCGTGGACACGTACGCAGGCAATTCGATCTTCGACGCTGTGCGGGTGGGATCTCCGACCATTTATATGAGAAACCTTTCGACCGCTTCGGGCGCCCTGCAGCACGATGATCCGTCTTCTATCTCCGACGTCGACCTGATGCTGGGTGAGGTGAAGATCTCCGGCGATGTCGCCCACGTGTATCTGGAGCACCAGTTCGCCGTGTTCCGCATCGAGGTGACCCTTAGGAACTTCCCGTACGAGGCGCCTTCCGGTTCTCCTTTCGACCAGGCGCGGATCAATTCCATCCGCATCAAGTGCGTGGATCCCGACTCGGACGAAGAGGAAGAGTGGGGTGTGAATGGTGACCCGGTCTTCGTCCGGTTCTCCGGCCTGGATGTGACCACCGGAAGCTACACGGGGACGCCCTTCACGATCGAGAGAGGACCGCAGGACTATTACCTGCTCGATAGCGGCAATAACAGCGACCTCACGCTGATGGAAGAGGATGTGGTCGAAAAGACCTTTTTCGTGCCCGTCCGCTTCGACAAGGATCTCGAGGCGGGATATGAACTCTGTCTCCAGTTCGGCGGCAACTATTACGACGACGAGGAGGAACGCCGGAATTCGGTTACCGTGTTCCCCGGCTGCGACATGCGGAAAACGATCACGAACAAGCTCACGCTCGAAAACGGCAAGGTTTACGGTTTCAAGGTTACCATATAAAGCAACCGTATTCTTTGTTTGAAGGAAACTCGGCCAAAATACTTGCCGCCACCTGGTACAGAGCCAGGCGGTGGACGGTACGTCGCTGGTGGAAGGTGCGATTGCCGTGACTCTCGGGACGGCATCGGCAAATCCGTTCTTCGTGGCCCTGCGAAATGGCGACGAGACCAATGCGGAGGCGCTTACCTTCACGGTGATTGACGCGGACGGCGTGACCTACCGCGGCTCCAAGACCATTCCGGCGGAATACAAGCCCAACGGCACCTTCGTGAGCATGAAGAACGCCACCCTGAACGACAGATTAGGTGTTAGCTTGAGTGCAACAGAAGTTTCGACCGTCTGGTAGATTCTTCGCTGCGCTCAGAATGACATTGCCGCCATCTCTTCAAGTGATGAAGGGGTGGCGGCAATTATGAGTAGCACCGTATCCCGGGCTAAAAAGACAATATATAAAGGTTTTTAGCCCGTTATATGAGGAGGTCTTTGAGGGTAACGAAGCTGCTGACGGTGTCTGTCCAGGCATTCTCCTTGACCGGCTTGACGGTGATGAGGGTCACGAGGATGTTCTTGTCGGTGCCGGTTTCCTGCTGGAATGCGCTTACGCGGTTGTCTATCTTCTCGGCCTCGGCTTTGGTGAGCGCGTAATCGCCCTTGGCATACTTGACTTCGCAGAGATTCAGGAAGCCGTCGGCCCGGTCGATGATGAGGTCGATCTGGGCACCCGGGTCTGAGGACTGGCTGCGCCAGGAGTAGTATTCGGTGAGGATGCGGTCCATTCCGATGGCGCGAAGGATTTGCGGGATGTGGGCCATGGCCACCTTTTCATATGTAAGGCCGTACCAGTTGTTCTGGGTGGCGGTGTTCAGCGTGTGCTGCCAGTAGTGGGGGTCGGTATTCTTGCTCTTGATGAAGGAGGCGTGAAAGAGCGAGAAGAAGTCCACCAGCTGGTAGAGGCCGCCGCTGGAGCGGACGCTTTTGCCGAGGACGTTGTAGTGCCGGATGAAGTCGCAGTTCACGAGGTCTTCCAGCATATCGCTGAGGTGGCCGTTGTTGGGAACCTTCAGTTTCTCGGCGATTTCCTTGCGGGTGAGGCCTTTCTTGGTGTCGGATAGGAGTTTGATGATGGCTTTGTAGCGCTCCGGGGTCTTGAAGAGGGACTTGTAGAGGCGCTCGTATTCACCACGGAGCTGGGCTCCATCGGCAAAGAAAAGGGCGTCGATGTTGTCGGAGAGTGACATTCCGGAATCCAGCAGGCCCAGATAATAAGGGATGCCGCCCAGAATCATATAGGCCTGGAGGACGATGATGTCGTTCCACTTGAATTTGTTCGCCTGCAGGAATTCCTTGGTTTCTTTGAGGTGGAACGGGAAGAGGTGCATTTCGTGCGTGATGCGGTTGTGGAGGCCGCCCTTGTTGTCGATGATGTTGCGGACAATCCAGGAGGTAGCGGAGCCGCAGACGATGAGCATCAGTTCCTGCTGGCGGGAGCCCCATTTGTTCCAGAAGTAGTCCAAGGCTTTGACCAGGTCTGATTTGGGTGTGGCCAGGCAAGGAAGTTCATCGATAAAGACCACGGCACGTTTACCTTTCACAATCTTCTCTTTCAACAGGCCTTTCAGGAATTCGAAAGCTTCCATCCACTTCTTGGGCTTGGGGCCAGAATATCCGTACTCGACAAGGGCGGAATAGAAGGCGTCGAGCTCTTCGGCGCGGGTGCCGCCGATGATGCCCGTGGCGTCAAAGGTGAACTGGTTATCGAAAAAGGTATTCACCAGGTATGTCTTGCCCACACGACGTCTGCCGTAAATGGCGATGAATTCGGCTTTGCCGGACTTGTACCAGGACTTGAGTTTTGCGTTTTCTGCGTCGCGACCAATGATTTTCATATAGACGAACTTTACTTGATGCAAATATACAGAAATATATCGGATAATGGGCTAAAAACATCAAAAATCGATGCTTTTAGCCCGCTATACGAATTGGAATCGGCCTTGCAGTGCGCTCTAGTGCTGATTTGTGAGATTGACCAATACTCTATAAATGGTTATATATTTGCATTGTTGTCCCATTGTTTTACCCAAATTACGAGTATGTCTATAATAAATTGAAAATAAGCGGGTTACGGACTTGCAACGTAAGTTTCCTAAACCTTAGATGGCGGTTCGATTCCGCCCGGGGCTACAAAAAAAGAGTTCGTGCGAACTCTTTTTTTGTAGCCCGAAGGCGGTTAGGTTCGGGAAGGATGATACTTCAAAATGGTGTCCTGCCATTTGCGGGAGTCGATGTGGGTGTAGATTTCGGTGGTGAGGATGGATTCGTGGCCGAGCATCTGCTGGACGACGCGCAGGTCGGCGCCGTTCTCGACCAGATGGGTGGCGAAGCTGTGGCGGAAGGTGTGGGGGGAGATCTCCTTCCGGATGCCGGCGATGCGCGCCTGCTCTTTCACCAGGTTGAAGACCGCCACCCGCGACATCTGGCCGCCGCGCTGGTTGAGAAACAGGATGTCCTCGGCCGCCTTTTGCACCGGGCCGGCGTCGCGCACCTGGCGGTAGAGCCGGATGGCGTCGGCCGCCGGCTCGCCGAGCGGCACCAGCCGCTGCTTGCTGCCCTTGCCGAAGACCCGGATGAACTGCTCGTCGAGGAAGATATCCGAAATCTTCAGCCCCACCAGCTCGCTGACGCGTAACCCGCAGGAATACAGCACCTCCAGGATGCACCGGTCGCGGTGTCCCGACGGCTTCGACAGGTCAACGGAGTCGAGGATCGCCATGACCTCGTCGACCGAAAGGACTGTCGGCAGGTAGGGATTGAGTTTCGGCGTAGCGAGCTTGTCGCAGGGATTCTCAGCTAAAGCGCCTTCAGCGTCCAGAAACCGGTACAACGCCTTGACGGCACTGACCGCCCGCGCCTGCGACCGTTTCGTGACGCCGGCGGCCACCAGCCCTTCCAGAAACGCCGAAATCTGGTCGATGGACGCCGCCGCCGGCTCCACGCCGGCCTCCCGCAGCACCTCGAAATACTTCTGCACGTCGGACGAATAGCCGGCGATGGTGTTGGCCGACAGCGACCGCTCGAGCTTCAGGTGCGCCTTGAAGTCGAGCATCGTGGTCTCGTAAGTATCAGCGTGCGAGCGCATGGCGGCAGTAGGGGGCCAGCCCGCATTCAGAACATTTGGGCGCACGGGCGGTGCAGACGTAGCGCCCGTGCAGGATGAGCCAGTGGTGCGCCCGTGGCCGCAGCGCTGCAGGGATGCCGGCTTCCAGGTCAAGCTCCACAGCGTAGGGCGTCTTGCCGTCGGACAGCCCCAGCCGGTGCGCCACGCGGAAGACGTGCGTGTCGACGGCGATAACGGGCTCGTCATATAAGACAGAGGTGACTACGTTGGCCGTCTTGCGGCCCACGCCCGGTAGCGTCATGAGGGCGTCGATGTCGCGTGGTACCTCGCCGCCGTAGGCGTCGACGACCCGCCGCGCCATCTCCACCAGGTGCGCCGCCTTGCTGTTGGGGTAGGAGATCGACTTGATCAGCGGATACACCTCCTCGGGCGTGGCGGCCGCCAGCGAAGCGATGTCGGGAAACCGCTCGAAGAGCGCCGGCGTGGTGAGATTCACCCGCTTGTCGGTACACTGGGCCGAGAGTATCACGGCCACGATGAGCTGGTAGGGCGAGAGGAACCGCAACTCGCTCTGCACCACGGGCCTGTTGGCTTCGAACCAGGCCAGTACCGGCGCGAAGGGCGGCTCAGGCGTTTTCTTCCGCGGCTTCATGTTCCTGGTTGCGGTCGAGACGGATGTGGCGGGCAGGGAAGGCCCGGATGATGCCCATATTGTGCGTCACCATGAGGACGGCGGTGCCGCGCCCGTTGATGGCGAAGAGGAGCCGCATGATGCCCTGCGCCGTCTCCTCGTCGAGATTGCCAGTGGGCTCGTCGGCCAGGATCAGGGGCGGGTCGTTGAGCAGGGCGCGGGCGATGGCAGCTCGCTGCTGCTCGCCGCCGGAGAGCTGGTGCGGCTGCTTGTAGGCCTTGTGCCGCAGGCCCACGGCCCCCAGCACCTGGTCGATGCGCAAATCCATGTCCGCCTTGTCTTTCCAGCCCGTGGCTTGTAGCACGAAGCGCAGGTTGTCTTCGATGGAACGGTCCATCAGCAGCTGGAAATCCTGGAACACGATGCCGATGCTGCGGCGGAGGTACGGAATTTGCTTGCGTTTGAGGTTCGTCAGGTCGAAATCCCCGACCCGCGCCTGCCCGCTCAGGGGCGGATTTTCCCCGATAAGGGTGCGGATGATGGAGGTTTTCCCGCTGCCCACCTTGCCGGTGAGGTAGACGAATTCGCCCGGAAAGAGGGTCAGGTCGAACCGGTCGACCACCACGACCTCGCCGTTGGAGATGTCGGCCGAACGAAAATAGACGATGGGAGTTGCGTCAGTGCTCATGGCGAAGGGTTTGATGCACAAATTTAACTTTTTTTGCGTATTTTCGCATCATAGAACGATGAAAAGCGTGCGCGTATACCCGAGAATCGCCGCGGCGGCGCTGCTGCTGCTCCTGGCGGCGGCGTCCCTGCCCGCCCAGGTGAAGGACCGCCAGCATTCCGACCGCCTCGAGTCGGCCCGCAAACTCTATTACAGCGGATCCTATTATGCCGCCGAGAAGGCCTTCACCGAGCTGGGCAAGGAAAGCCAGGTGACCCTCGACAAATCCGAGATCGAAGCCTATAAGGTGATGTGCGCCATTGCGCTCGACAAGGTCAACGCCGAGGGCATGGTCAACACCTTCTGCAGCAAATACCCCAACGCCCCCCAGCAGTCGATGGTCCGGGAGGCCCTCGCATCCCGCTACTTCGATACCGGAAGGTATGAGGAGGCCCTGGCCGTCTACAATACCATCAACCGCAACTACCTCTACCAGTCGCGCCGCACCGGCTTCACCTTCAAGAAAGCGTACAGCAACCTCCGCACCGGCAACTACGAGGAGGCTGAAAAAGGTTTCGCCGAGGTGCTCGCCGGGCCCTATTCCCAGTATACCGTTCCCAGTACGTATTATAAAGGCTACGTTCACTACATCCGCCAGCAGTTCGCCGAGGCGGTGCCCCTGTTCGAAAAAGTGGGGAAGGAGAACCAGTTCTCGCTGATGGCCGACTATTTCGCCGTGGAGAGCAAGCTGATGCTCAAGGATTTCGACTATGTGATCGAGCGCGGCACGCCCCTCTACGAAAAGCTCGACCACGAGATGCAGAGCTCCCTGGCCCGCATCCTCTCCGAAGCCTGGTACGAGAAGGGGAACCAGCAGGAAGCCCGCCGCTACATGGACATCTACACGCAGAGCGGCGCCGAGCTCAGCCGGAAGGACCACTACTTCTCGGGCATCGTGTCGTACAGCCTCAAGTCCTGGCCCGCCGCCATCGAGTCGTTCTCGCATGTGCTGGGGCAGGAAGACGAGCTCGGGCAGAACGCCTGGTACTACACCGCCAACAGTTACCTCCAGACCAAGAACAAGATCGCCGCGCTGGATGCCTTCAAGGCGGCCTCTGAGTGCGACTTCGACAAGGTGATCCAGGAAGACGCCTTCTTCAACTTCGCCAAGCTCTCGTTCGACGTGAACGCCGACATCTCGCAGTTCCAGAAATACATGGAGCGCTGGCCCGACAGCGGCAAGGATGACATCATCAACAACTACATGGCCACGGCTTTCCTCCTGTCGAAGGACTACCGCTCCGCCGTGGAAGCCCTCTCCGCGATCCGCGTCCACACCCCCGAATCGTCGTCGAACCTGCAGAAAGCCTCGTTCCTGCGCGCCATGCAGCTGATCGAGGGCAAGGGCTACCGCGCCGCCGAGCCGCTGCTCGAGACCGCCGCGGAGATGGGCGACAACGAGAGCCTTTGCAACCTGGCCCGCTTCTGGCTGGCCGAGTGCTGCTTCCGCGACGACCGCTGGTCGGAAGCCATCGCCATCAATACCAACCTGCTGGCTGACAATAGCTTCCGGTCCAGTTCCGAATATCCGCAAGCCCTCTACAACCAGGGTTACTGCTACCTGAAGAGCGGCAACTACGTGTACGCTGAGAACTTTTTCCGGAACTTCCTGAACGTGTCGGGCGAATACCAGCAGTACGAGCGCGACGCGCAGACGCGCCTGGGCGACGCCTGCTTCATGCAGGGCAAGTACGCCGATGCGGCCGCTACCTACGAGAAGGTCTATGAGGCGGATCCCGCCTCGGACGACCTGTATCCCGTGCTCCAGTCGTCCATCGCCTACGGCTTGCTGGGCGACGAAGCCAAGAAGATCGACCTGCTCAAGCAGGTGACGCGCTTCAACCGCACGGCGCCGCTCTATCCCCAGGCCCTCTTCGAGCTGGGTCGCACCTACGTCCAGACCGGCAAGAACGAGAACGCCTCGGAATGCTTCTTTACGCTGCTGGGCATGAAGGGCAACGACTACTATACGAAGGCCCTGCTGGAGCTCGCGCTGATCAACGCCAACGCCCGCAAATACGACAAGGCCATCGAATACTACAAGACCGTGGTGACCTACGCGCCGGATTCCCAGGAAGCGGAAGATGCACTCGCGGGCCTGGAGAGCCTCTACCAGCTCCGCAACCAGCCCGAGGCCTTCCTGTCGTACCTGGAGGAGATCGGACGTGATGACATCAAGAGCCCCGAGGAGAAGGAGCAGATGCTCTTCCGCTCCGCGGAGCAGCTCTACCGCACGGAGCGCTACGCGGCCGCCATCACGGCGCTGCAGCGGTTCGTGACGCAGTATCCCGTCGGGTCGAAGACCCCGCTGGCCACCTGCTACCTGGCCGACTGCCTCCGCGCGACGGGCCGCCTCGAGTCGGCGGCCGACACCTACCTGAAGGTGATGAAGATGAAATCTTCTTCCTGCCAGGAAGAGGCCACGCGAGCTTACGCGGCCATCAACTACGACCTGCAGCACTACGACAAGGCGGTGGATGCCTACCGGCAGCTCATCGACCTGGTGCACGACGACACGACCCGGCAGGACGCCTACCTGGGGCTGATGCGCTCCGCCTACGGGGCGAAGGATTACCCCGAGGTAATCCGTGCCGCCCAGGTGGTGGGCACGCGTGAGGCGCGCTTCCTGATGGCCAAGGCCTACCGCACGCAGGGCGACCGCGAGCGGTCCCGCGCGCTCTTCGAGGAGCTGGCGCAGAACCGCGAGGACGGCTACGGCGCCGAGAGCGCCTACACGCTGATCCTCGACGCGTACGACCGCGGCGACTTCGGCGAGGTGGAGGAGGCGGTCTACGCGTTCTCCGACTCGGGCTCCGGCCAGGTGTACTGGCTGGCCCGCAGCTTCATCGTGCTGGGCGACTCCTTTGCCGACCGGGGCGATCTGGAGCAGGCTGAGGCCACCTATACCAGCATCCTGGAAGGTTATGCACCTTCTCGTGAGGACGACGACGTGCCCGACCTGGTCCGCAGCCGCCTGAATTCCCTTAAAACCCTGAAACGATGAAACGGATCCTGACCCTGTCCTTCCTGCTTCTTTCCCTGCTCCCGCTGCGGGCGCAGGTGGCGACGGTGGAGGTGAGCCGTCCCTACGACGTCAACCTCGACGGCATCCGCAAGCCCGCCATCCCCATTTCGATCGACGATTCGCTCCATCGCTTCGACGTGCATTTCGATTATTCGATCTTCAACCGGCCCTACAGCGACCTGTACGACTTCACGCCGTACGAGTCGATCCAACTCTCCACGGTGGGCGCCAACCGCACGCCCTTCGTGTACGGCCGCTTCGGCGCGCAGTACGCACCCAGTGGAAAGGGCGTTATCCCGTCTGGCGAGCTCTACCTGCAGACCCGCCCGAAAAACGGCTTCTGCTCAGGCCTTTACGGACGCCACAACTCCTACTTCGGCCTGCTGGCCCCCGGTTTCGAGGGCGCCGCATCGCTGGAGACGGCCCGCATGCAGAATACCGCAGGTGCCGACATCACCTATGACTGGTCCACCGGCGAACTGATGTTCGACGTCCGGTACGATTACGACCAGTACAAGTACACCCGGAGCGAGGTCTACGATCCGGCTTACGGCATCCCCACGTCGCTCCACAAGAACAACAACCTGAAGGCCTCGTTCAACCTGAATTCCGCCCAGAAGGAAGCTAACACCATCTACTACGACGTCACGCTGTCGTACCGCAACACGCAGAAGGACTTCTACATCACGACTCCGTCCGGCCACAGCCCGCTGGGCGATACCAGCCGGCTCCGGGAGGGCTTCGTCACGGTCGACGGCTATGTGGGCGCCACCTTCGACAAGCACCGCATCTACATCGACATGAACATCGAGTATGCCACCTACAACGGCATGCACGATTTCAACATCGGCGTGGTGGAATTCTCGCCTATCTACAAGCTGCAGCTCAAGCGGCTCGACGCGAAGCTCGGCGTGAAGTTCGGCAGCCGCTACGGCATCCCGGGCGAGATCGAGGAGCCCGGGCTCGACCTGTCGGCCCGCAGCAGCATCTTCCCCGACGTGGACGTGCGATACGCGCTGGTCAAGGATGCTCTCTGGGCGCATGCGGTGGTCACGGGCGGCAACGATCTGAACCCGTACTCCCGGATGATCGACGACTGCCCGATCGTGGTGCCGTCGTGCACCATGGATTTCGGCTCCCGTCCCATCGACGCGACGCTCTCGCTGGAAGGCGTGATCAGCGGCCGCCTGGGCATCAACGTGGAGGGTAACTTCAAGATATACCGCAACAAGATGATCTTCGTGCCGCTCTACGACGGCACGGGCATCAACCAGATGACCTCCCTCTACCGCGATGTGAACCAGCTGTCGGTGCAGGGAGAGGTGTTCTGGCGCTCCCAGGACCTGACGCTCGGCGGGCGGCTCCGCTATGCCAGCTACAAGAACCGCTACGACAAGACCCTTGTCACGGAGATGCCGGCCTGGACGGGCTATGCGTTCGTCCGCTACAATTTCCGGGAGCGGCTCATCGCCCAGCTGGAGTGTACCTACCGCAGCAAGAGCAGCGGCATGATGGCCGACGCCACCTATTCTCTCGTGGATGGCATGCCCTACGAAGTGCCTTCCATCATTGACATGGATCTGAACGTGAACTTCCTCGTCAACAAGTATTTCTCCGTTTTCGCGAAGGTCGGAAACATCCTCGACCACCGCAACCAGTACATGCCGCTCTACATGGAGCCGGGACGCAATTTCGGCGGTGGTATCTGCTTGAATTTCTAAGAAAAAATTGCTATCTTTGTTCGTTTATATGAAGATAGCAAATTAATGGAACAGAACGAAACCTATTCGGCCGACAGTATCCAGGTGCTGGAGGGTCTCGAAGCGGTGCGCAAGCGCCCTTCGATGTATATTGGAGACATCAGTTCGCGTGGTCTGCATCACCTTGTCTATGAGGTGGTTGACAACTCCATCGACGAGGCGTTGGCCGGCTATTGCAACGACATCGTCGTTGTCATCAATCCCGATAATTCCATCACGGTATCCGATAATGGCCGCGGCATCCCGACCGGCATGCACGAGAAGGAGCAGCGCAGCGCCCTCGAAGTCGTGCTGACGGTCCTCCATGCGGGCGGCAAGTTCAGCAAGGACAGCTACAAGGTTTCCGGCGGCCTCCACGGCGTCGGTGTGTCCTGCGTGAACGCGCTCTCCTCGCACCTGCGGGCCGAAATCCATCGCGAAGGCAAGGTCTTTGTGCAGGAATATTCCCAGGGCAAGCCGCTCTACGACGTGAAGGTAGTGGGGGAGGCCTCCGACACGGGCACCATCATCACCTTCAAGCCCGACAAGGAGATATTCACCGTGCTGGTCTACGACTATGACATCCTGGCCGGCCGCCTGCGTGAGCTGGCCTACCTGAACAAGGGCGTTCGCCTCACGCTGCGCGACATGCGCCCGCGCGAGAAGGAACTCGACGAGAACGGCAACGAGGTGATCCCCGAGCCGAAGCAGGAAGTCTTCTATTCGGAGCACGGCCTGGTGGAATTCGTGCAGTACCTCGACGGCGTGCGCGAGAAGCTCACCGAGAAACCCATCTACCTGGAGACCGACAAGGTGATCCCCATCGAGATCGCCATGCAGTACAACACGGGCTTCAGCGAGAACGTCCACTCCTACGTCAACAACATCAACACCATAGAGGGCGGTACGCACCTGAGCGGTTTCCGCCGCGGCCTGACCACCACCCTCAAGAGCTACGCCGACAAGAACGGCCTGCTCTCCAAGCTGAAATTCGACCTCGACCCTTCGGACTTCCGGGAGGGCCTGACGGCGGTCATCTCCGTGAAGGTGGCTGAGCCGCAGTTCGAGGGACAGACCAAGACCAAGCTGGGCAACAGCGAGGTGATGGCGGCTGTCTCGCAGGCGGTAAGCGCCGCGCTCGACCAGTATCTCGAGGAGAATCCGAAAGACGCCCGTGCCATCGTCGACAAGGTGGTGCTGGCAGCGACTGCCCGCCACGCCGCCCGCAAGGCGCGCGAGCTGGTGCAGCGCAAGACGGTCATGTCGGGCAGCGGCCTTCCGGGCAAGCTGGCCGACTGCTCCGACCGCGACCCGGCCAACTGCGAGCTCTTCCTCGTGGAGGGCGACTCCGCAGGCGGAACGGCCAAACAGGGCCGCAACCGCCAGTTCCAGGCCATCCTGCCGCTCCGCGGCAAGATCCTGAACGTGGAGAAGGCCATGGAGCACCGCGCCTTCGAGAGCGAATCCATCCGCAACATCTACACGGCCCTCGGCGTGTCGGTGGGCACCGAGGAAGACCCGAAGGCCCTCAACATGACGAAGCTCCGCTACCACAAGGTCATCATCATGACCGATGCCGACGTGGACGGCTCGCACATCGCCACGCTGATCCTCACGTTCTTCTTCCGCTACATGCCCGACCTGATCCGGAGCGGCTACGTGTACATCGCCACGCCGCCGCTCTACCGCGTGAAGAAGGGCAACGTGGAGGAATACTGCTGGACCGACGAGGAGCGTTCCGAGGCCATCGAGCGCATCGGCAAGGGCAAGGACACGGGCCTGCTGGTGTCGCGCTACAAAGGTCTCGGTGAGATGGATGCCGAGCAGCTCTGGGCCACGACCATGGATCCGGAGCGGCGCATCCTGCGGCAGGTGCACATCGAGAACGCGGCCGAGGCCGACCGCATCTTCTCGATGCTCATGGGCGACGACGTCCCGCCGCGCCGCGAATTCATCGAGCAGAACGCGAAATACGCGAACATCGACGCATAAACATACTAAAACCGACAATATGGATATTTTCGAAAGAATCGCGAAAGATTCGGGCGGCCCGCTGGGCCAATATCGTGACAAAGCTTTTGGTTACTTCATGTTCCCCAAGCTGGAAGGTGAACTGGGACCGCACATGAAGTTCCAGGGCGAGGAGATGCTCTGCTGGAGCCTGAACAACTACCTGGGCCTGGCCAACCATCCGGCCATCCGCAAGGTGGACGGTGAGGCGGCTGTCAAGTGGGGCCTGGCTTACCCGATGGGTTCGCGCATGCTGACGGGCCATACGGCGTTGCATGAGCAGCTGGAGCGGGAACTGGCCGACTTCGAGAAGAAGGAAGATGCCTTCCTGTTCAACTTCGGCTACCAGGGCATCGTCTCGACCATCGACTCGCTGGTCACACGCCACGACGTGATCGTCTACGACAACGAGTGCCACGCCTGCCTGCTCGACGGCATCCGCCTGCACATCGGCAGCAAATACAAATATCGTCACAACAACATCCAGCATTGCGAGATGATCCTCGCACGCGCCTGCAAGGAGGCCGAGGCCAATGGCGGTGGCGTGTTGCTGATTACCGAGGGCGTCTACGGCATGACCGGCGCGCTCGGCATCCTCGACCAGATCGCGGCCCTGAAGAAGAAATACAGCTTCCGCATCCTGATCGACGATGCGCACGGCTTCGGCGTGATGGGCCCGCACGGCCGCGGCACGTCCGAGCATTTCGGCGTGATGGACGACATCGATATTTACATCGGCGCCTACGCCAAGAGCATGGCCATCATCGGCGGCTTCGTGGCCGGCCCGCATGCCATCATCAACTACCTGCGCTACAACCTGCGTTCGCAGATTTACGCCAAGGCGCTCCCGATGCCCATCGTGGAGGGCTGCTTGAAGCGTCTGGAGATCATCCGCGGTCCCGAGGGCGACGAGCTCCGCAAGAAGCTGTGGACGATCACCCGCGCGCTGCAGGACGGCCTGCGCAAGCGCGGTTTCGACATCGGCGTGGCCGAGGCCTGCGTGACGCCGGTCTTCATGAAGGGCAACGTGGCCCAGGCGACCAACATCCTGATCGACCTGCGCAAGAACTACAAGATCTTCTGCTCGGCGATCACCTATCCGGTGGTCCCGGAGGGCATTCTCATGTACCGCATCATCCCCACGGCGGCCCACTCGCTGGAGGACGTGGAGTACACGCTCAACGCCTTCGCCGAAGTGCGCAAGAAGTTGGAGCAGGGTGTCTACGACGCCGAGGAGATGCAGAACATGAGCATCCAGTAAAGTCATGCAAGTCAGCGGCAAGGTCATCATCATCACGGGGGCGAGCTCGGGCATCGGGCTGGCCTGTGCCCGGTTGTTCGCTTCGCGCGGCAACAAGGTGGTGATGGCGGCCCGCCGGCTTGAACTGCTGGACGCTTTATCGGCTGAGATCCTGGCCGATCCTTCGACGCCGCCCGAGACGGAAATCCTGACGGTGCGGTGCGACGTTTCTTTAGAGGAAGATTGCCGCCGTCTCGCGGAGGACACGGTCGCGCGTTTTGGCGGCATCGATATCCTCGTCAACAATGCCGGTGTCTCGATGCGGGCGCTCTTCCTCGACGTGGATCTCTCGGTGCTCCACACGCTGATGAACATCAACTTCTGGGGGACCGTCTATTGCACGCGCTACGCGTTGCCGTACATCCTCAGGCGCAAGGGGTCCGTCGTCGGCGTCATCTCCGCCGCCGGCTTCGCCGGGCTGCCGGCCCGTTCGGGCTACAGCGCCTCGAAGTTTGCCGTCCGCGGTTTCCTCGACACCATCCGGATCGAGCATGTGAAAGATGGGCTCCATGTCCTGGTCTTCGCCCCGGGCTTCACCACCTCCAACGTCCGCATCGCCTCCCTCACGGCCGACGGCTCGCCCCAGGGCGCCTCGCCCCGCGATGAATCCAAGATGATGAGTGCGGAAAAGGTCGCCCGCAAGATGGAGCGCGCCATTGTCCGCCGCAAGCGCCAGGTCATCCTCACCTTCATCGCCCACCTCGAAATGTTCGTCCAGCGCCACCTCCCCCGCCACATGGACACCTGGTCCTACGCCTACATGTCCCGCGAGCCCGACTCCCCGTTGAAATAAACAACCCTGGCATCTGAGAACGATGGCGCTGCCTCGCAATCAAGCGCGTCAGCGCTATGAGGCTAATTCCGGATGACGTCGATGCGCCAGGTGAGGCCGACGTCGATGTTGTGGCGGCGGATGGCGTTGTCCCAGTAGTAGACGGCGTGGAGACGAAGACGGTCGTCCTTGAGGGGGAAGTATTCGAGACCGCAGCCGGCGTAGATGTACTGCGTGCCGGGGGCGATGACCAGGTCGTAGGCGCGGCCGTCGGCGTCCACGTTTTTGATGTCGTTCCTTTCGTAGCCGGCTTTCGCGCAGATGTTCCACTTGCCGACGCTCCAGATAATCTTGGAAATGAGCGACATGTCGCTCAGCAGCCAGTTCTTCTGGGTCAGGCCGGTGCGGTTCATCAGGTCGACGTCGAAGATTACGTTCCCGAAGATGAAATGATTGCCCAGGGCCACGTAGTTCACCATCTTCTTGTCCATGTCCTCCACCAGGTTGACGCTCCAGATGGTCTTCCACCAGGGCGCGAACTGCCCGCGCCAGGCCAGGTTGTAGGCGTAGACGTTCTGGAAGCCGAGCGACAGCGGCGAATTGCAGAACTGCGCCTCCAGCTGCTGCGCCTCCGCGAACTTGAACGCCCCCGAGACACCGAAGGTGAAGCCCTGGTAGAGGTTGTTGCAGAACTGGCTGTAGTAGTACACGTCGATCGGCGCCGCATCGTACTCATAGCCGCCGATCAGCACGGCATGCTTTCCCGCCAGAAGGCTGAGCCGTGGCGTCGCTTGCCAGTTGATATACATGAAGTCCGTGGCGTTGAACATGTTGCGCTCATCGAACACCTTCTTGTTGAGCCGCTGCCGGATGCGGTAGTCAAGCTTCGGGGTGATGTGCCCCATCATCTGGAAATTGAGATACTCCCCGACCGCCTGGCTGTTGTACTCACCGTCGGTGATTTCCTGGTGGAACGAAGCCCGCATATCGAAATAGAGCCGGTCGACGGCATGCTGTGCCGTTGCCAGCACGCAGACGCAGCAAAGGCAGAGCGTAAGAAGGAGTTTTTTCATAGTTGCTTAAAAATTGACACGAAAGTAGCTGAAAATTTTGAAATCCCAAGGAGATTTATCAAATTTGTATGATAAACTCAAATCATCCGCCATGAAATCCGTCCAAGAGATCCTCCATCCGGTCGTCACGCTCAAATTCTGGAAAGAACTTGTCATCATGACGCTGGGTATGGCCGTCGGCGCCGCCGCCGTATATTATTTCCTGATGCCCAGCCACCTGGTCATCGGCAGCATCTCCGGTCTGTCCATCGTGCTGTCCGAAGTGATGGGCGGCGTGAAGGTGTCGCTCATCGTGACGGTCATCAACGCCGTCCTGCTGGTCCTGGCCTGGCTGCTGATCGGCGCGGAATTCGGCGCCAAGACCGTCTACACGGCCCTGATCCTCGGTCCCCTCTTGGAAATGTGGGAGAAACTCATGCCCTACCAGAGCCTGATGGAACCGGGCGCCGTCTCGGTGATGAACGACCCGTGGTTTGACCTGCTCTGCTTCGTGCTCCTGCTCAGCATCTCGCAGGCCATCCTCTTCCGGATCAACGCCTCTACCGGCGGCCTCGACATCCTGGCCAAGATCATCAACAAATACCTGCACTTCGACATCGGCATGTCCGTGACTGTCGCCGGCGCGCTGATCTGCTGCTCGGCTTTCGCCATCAACCCGTTCCGGATGGTGGTCATCGGCCTGATCGGCACCTGGATCAATGGCGTGATCGTGAACTATTTCACCGATTCGCTCAACATGCGCAAGCGCGTGTGCATCATCAGCAAGGACCACGAAGCCATCCGGGAGTACATCACGAAAGACCTGCAGCGCGGCTGCAGCCTCTACCACCTGCAGGGCGGCTTCTCGCTGGAAGACAAGATCGAGATCGTGGTGCTGCTGACCAAGCAGGAATACGCCGCGCTCTTCAATTTCATGAAGGAGAACCAGTACGACGGCTTCATCACCGCCTCGAACGTCAGTGAAATCTACGGTAACTGGAACAGCCACAAGCGCCGCAAAGCCTGAGGCGCACCCCGTACCCCTACAGTAATGATTGGTGGAAGATGAGCAACGCCAGCCCTTCCGCCAGCGAAGCCAGGCCGATCAGGGCGATGGCAATGCCCGAGATGCGGTTGATAACAATCATCTGACGCAGCCGGAAACGGCCCCGGAAGTGGCTGATCGCGGTGCTCAGGCAGAACCACCAGCTCAGCGTCCCCAGGAAGATGCCGCCTAGCGCCAGGGCGATGGAAAGGGCGTTGTATCCCTCGCCCAGATCCATTTTGAAGAAGGCGAAGAGGCCCAGCATCAGCACCAGAGCACCCGGATTGGTAATCGTCATCAGCAGGCCGCGGACCACTTCCTGCGCGCTGGCGCCGGTAAGCTGGTTGCGCTTGCGCTGCCGCAGGTCCTTGATAGGGTTCTTGATGGCGATCTGCAGGCCGATCAGCAGGACGATCAGGCCGCCGATCAGGATGACCCAGTCGCGGTTCCGCTCCAGGAACTCGCTGACGAACGCAATGGAAAACAGGGAGATGGCCGCATAGAAGGTATCGCCGATCGAGGCCCCGATGCCCACCGAGAAGCCCGCCCAGCGACCGTCGCTGAGGCTCTTCTGGATGCACATGATGCCCAGCGGGCCAAGCGGGATGGAAGCCGCCAGTCCGATCAGGATCGCCTTGATAAAAAGAATGACCATGCTGTGCTTTGGCCCACAAAGATACCATTATTTCGTCAAATACACTATCTTTGTGAAGCTTTGAACACCCATCGTCCCGAAATAATGAATAATCGCAAACCCCGCGCAACGTCTGGATGCTGGCTGCTGGTGATCGGGTTCGGCCTGCTGGCGAGCCTTCCTTTCCTGGTGCCGCACCTGGGCTTCCTCTCCCTGGTAGCCTTCGTCCCGTTGTTTTTCCTGGACCGTCAGCTGCGCGAACAGGATGCCCGCCATTCCTTCTGGTACTACTACGCGGCCTTCCTGCTCTTCAATGTCGGGGCTACTTTCTGGATCTGGTTCGTATCGCCGGTGGGCGCCGTTGCTGCGCTGATCCTCAATGCCTTGCAAATGGCCGGCGTATTTGCCCTGGGTCGCTGGGGCGGACGGGTCGTCCGGCGCCGTGTCCGGAATCCCCTTGCTGCTGACGCCTGCTCGCTGGTTTTCTTCATCGCCGCGTGGCTGGCCTGGGAGCACATCTATTTCGACGTGGAGTTCTCCTGGACCTGGCTTACGCTGGGCAATGCGTTCCTCTATTCGCCGCGCCTCGTGCAGTGGTACGAGATCTTCGGCGCGGTCGGCGGTTCCGCGTGGATCCTTCTCTGCAACGCCGCAATCTTCCTGGCCCTGACTGCGTCCACGCGCCCGCAAAGGCGCTGGTGCGTGACCGCAGCCGGCGTGCTCGTGCTGGTACCCATCCTCTGCTCCGAGATCCGCTACGCCACCTACCGGGAGTCGGAAGACCCGCTGGAAGTGGTTGTCATCCAGCCCAATATCGATCCTTTTGCCAAATACGGCGTGCTGCCGCAAGCCGCGCTTGACGCGCGTCTGGTGGAGCTCATGGAAGCGAACGTGACTCCGCAGACCCGCTATGTCATCACGCCCGAGACCTTCACCTATAACGTGAATACCGACGAGCCTGCAGCCAATCCGTCCATCCAGCTGTATCAGCAGTTCCTCGGCACGCATCCCGGCACCAACCTGCTGCTGGGCGCCCTCACCATCCGGCACTACCAGTCTCCGGTGAAACCCACGCGCAGCGCCCGCTCGCGCGGCAACGGCTGGTGGTACGATCTCTACAACACGGCGATGGTGCTCGACGGCGCGCACATTTACGGGCAGTACTACAAGTCGAAGCTCGTGCCGGGCGTGGAAATCATCCCCTACGAAAACGCGCTGCCGTTCCTGGGCGATTTCCTGTCGAAGTTCGGCGGATCGACCAGCAGCTACGGGACGCAAAGCGAGATGGAAGCCCTGCCGGGCGGCGACGGCCGAAAGGTGGGTGCCATGATTTGCTACGAGTCGGCCTATGGCGACTGGTCGCGCGTGGCCACGAAAAAGGGAGCCGACTTCCTGACCGTCATTACCAACGACGGCTGGTGGGGCGACACGCCGGGCTACCGGCAGCACTTCAATTTCGCGCGCCTGCGGGCCATCGAGAACCGGCGCGATGTGGTGCAGGCCGCCAATACCGGCACTTCCGGGGTCATCAATCAGCGGGGCGACGTGCTCCAGAAGACACCCTGGTGGGTCGAGACCACGTTCACGGCTACCCTCAACGGCAACGACGCGCAGACGCCCTTTGTCCGGCACGGCGACCGCGTCGGACGGGCAGCTGGCTGCCTGTTCCTTATTTTGTTTGCGGCGTTGCTTCTGATGCGGCTGGCTTCCGCTTCGGGTAAGCGATCCGGGCGTGGTAGATCTGCTGCAGGTAGATCTTGAACGACTCTTTCACCTGACGGATTTCCTTGAGCGAGATGGCTGCCTCGGCCATTTGGGAATCGTCGTACTTGCTCTTGAGGATCCGGTCTACCAGGTTGGAGATGCTCTCTTCGGAGTAGTCCTTCAGCGTGCGGGAGGCCGCCTCTACGGCGTCGGCCATCATCAACACCACCTGCTCCTTGGTCTCGGGCAGCTTGCCGTTGTAGGTGAAGGGTGCGGTATTGGCCGGGTCGCCGCCGGCATTGCAATAGACATTGTAGAAATACAGGGTCCGCGAGCGGCCGTGGTGGCTGGCGATGAAGGCCGACACGTTGTCGGGCAGCTTATGCTTGCGGGCCAGGGCCAGGCCGTCGTCCACATGCTTGATGATGGCGCGGGCGCTCTCTTCGGGCGTCAGACCGGCGTGGTAGTTCACGCCTTCCGCCTGGTTCTCGATGAAGCACATGGGATTCTCCATCTTGCCGATGTCGTGGTACAGGGCGCCCACGCGCACCAGCATCGCATCGGCGCCAATCTCGCGGGCCGCGTGCTCCGCCAGGTTGGCCACCTGCAGGGAGTGCTGGAAGGTGCCAGGAGCCTTGTACTGCAAGTCTTGCAGCAGCTTGTTGTTGGTATCGGAGAGGTCCCACAAGCGGGAGTATGACACGAAGCCGAAGATCTTCTCGAACAGGTACACGAACGGGTAGAGCACGACGCTCAGGATGGCGCTGATGCCCAGGTAGAGGAAGTTCGTCGACTTGATGGCGTACGACAGGTTGCCAGCGCCAAGCTTGAAGGCCAGGCAGACCAACGACATGACCAGGAAGATGATCAGCGCATTGACGAACTGCTGCCAGCCGCGGTTCAATTTGCCGTAGGCGAACAGGCCTACGGAGCCGCCCAGCGCATGGATGAAGAAGAGCTCCACGCCGTTCTCGGGAATCACCAGCAGCGGCAGGATCGTGATCAGGTAGACCGCGTGGGAGAGGTCGTCGTGGTAGAAGGCTGTCATGTAGAGGGCTCCTGCGGCGAACGGGAACAGGTAGAGCAGCCGCTGGTCGACGCGGAAGAGGATGGACACCGCCAGGAACGACAGCAGGAGCAGCATCATCAGGAAGAGCAGCCGCGGCATCTCGTCGAAGATGCCCTTATTGATGAAGAAGAGCGTGAAGAAGAAGAGCGCCAGGATGGCCAGCACAATCAGGATATGGCTCACCATCAGCGCGTTGGGGGATCCGGAGTAGCCGAAGCTCATCTTGTACTCCGCTTTGTAGGAGTCCAGGATCTGGGCGATGTCGGCCGTCACGATTTCGCCTTCCGATACGATAAGTTGTCCAGCGTAGATCATGCCCTTGGTGGGCGAGATATAATTGACGGCTTCGCGGTGGGCCAGTTCCGTGGTATTCTCATCGAACAGCAGGTTCGGTACGATATAGGCCCGCAAGTTGAGCAGGCCGGCGATCGAGTCGATATCCATCTCGGGATAGCCGTAGACCAGGTCGGACTTGAGGACGCTGTACACGCGTTCGATGTCGTAGACGTCTGCAGCCGGGGTCTCGGTGATGCGTTTGTCGCGCTTGATGGAAATCACTTTGTCGGAGAGGTCGCCCTTGCCGAAGTCGGCGACGATGCCGCGGTCGTATGCTTCGTCAAGGTGGCCGTACATCTCGCGGGTCAGCCGGCCGGCGAGTTCGAGTTCCACAGCCCGGTGCGCAAACTGCTCCAGCTGGGGCGGGGCGATGGTGGGGTCGTAGCTGTAGAAGGCGATGGTCTCCGACGCGCGTTCGTCCTTCTCCTGCAGCATCTCGGCTTCGGTCTTGAGGATCGGGAAGTCGATGGGTGCGATGAGCGTCTCATAGACCCAGGGGCGGCCTTTCTGGTAATCGTACTGGAACTTGCCTTCCTTGGGGTACAGCACGATCATCAGGGTGGCCAGGATGATAAAACAGATATAGATCCGATAATTTTTCATATCTTTGTAGAGAGTCAATCTGTAAATTTAGTAAAAAAGGTTGTGATATGAAAAAAATCATGGGTGTCCTCCTCTTCTCGCTGTTCCTCCTGACGGCGGCGCAGGCCCAGCAATTGGTGGTCATTTCTTCGCCGTATCTGCATACGGACGATTCCGTGCTGGTATTTATCCCGTCGCAGTTCGCCGACAACTATGCGCCGGAGTATTGTGCCGAATGCAAGGGCGATCCGGACCCGCTGCCGGCGCTCTTCCTGCTGCACGGCTGGTCGGGCTGCTACCGTGACTGGTCGAACAAGACCAACCTGCAGGACGTGGCGGACGAAACCGGCTTCATCATCATCTGTCCGGACGGTTTCTACGACAGCTGGTACGTGAATGCGGACGATCCGGAGAAGATGCAGTGGCGCACGTTCTTCGACAAGGAGCTGTACCCGCAGATTATGGAGAAATACTACCTGTCGCCGGAGAAGACCTTCATCACCGGCCTGTCTATGGGCGGCCATGGGGCCATCAACCTCTTTCTCGATGACATCTCACGGTTCCGCGGTGCGGGCTCGATGAGCGGTGTGCTCGACCTCAATGCGGAAAAGGGCCGTCTCGGCCTGAGCGAGGCGCTCGGCGCGTACGTGCCGGAGAACAAGCGCCATGATGCCGAATCGGCCGTCAACCGCATCGAGCGGGCCGTCGGCACCGACAAGCTGATGGTCATCAGCTGCGGCTACAGCGACATCCTCTTCCCCTGCACCAGCGCTTTCTGCGACCGCTGCAAGGAGCTCGGCGTCCCCTACATCGAAATCGACTCCCCCGGCGTCCACAGCTGGAAATACTGGGACTACGCCCTCCGCCTCCACCTCTGGTACTTTTCCCGCATCCTCTACCGCGAGAACCTCGGATATTAGGCGGCCCCGGGCCACATGAAAAGAGAACGCAACAGGGTTGCGTTCTCTTTTCATGTGGCCCTTAGCAGATTTGAACTGCTGACCTCCTGCCTGTCAAGCAGGCGCTCTAAACCAGCTGAGCTAAAGGACCGGATTTGGGACTGCAAATATAGACATTATTTTTGAATTGTCAATACTTTTCGGGAGAAGTAATCAGAATGTCATAATCCCGGTAGCTGCCGTCGACGATGAGCAGCTCGCAGGGGATGATGGTGTAGGAACGGGATTCGTTGCCGCGCTCCACATGGAAGGAGAGCGTCAGCTGCTTGTCACCCGTGCGAAGCAGCGACTCAATCTGGATGGTGGTCTGCTTGTCGGTGGAGGGGAGCACGATGGGGATGACCATCGACTTGTCGAAGTCGATGTCGGTGGGCTTCCCGTCTTCGCCCATGGTGGTCGCCCGGCCGAAATAGTTCAGCAGCTGGTCTTCCGATGTGATCCGGTGCGGCAGGATGTCGATGACGGCGTCGTTACGGAAGAAGTAACCGGAGGCCAGCTTGTAGGGGACATCCAGCGAATGGTCGACTTTCAGCCCCGCGTTGGACCAGGCCAGGTAGCCCCGGCGCAGGTTGAAGGTCTTGAACTGGGCGGCGGACAGCGTCTTGGCGGCGGCAGTGCTGCGGCGGCCGCTCCGGCAGTACACCAGCAACGGGCGCTGCTTGTCGAACTGGGCCTCCGCCTGCTCCAGGAAGTCGTTGTCTCGTACGTCGATGTTGACCGCCCCTTTCAGGTGCCCTTCGGCAAACTCGGCGGGTGTCCGGACGTCCAGCAGTTGCGCGTCGGGATCGTCGTTGAGCATCCGTTGAAACTCTTCCACGGAGACGTTCTTATATCCGTTGCAGGAAACCAGGGCGAACAGCGCCAGGATGAACAGGATCTTTTTCATGGTGCGGGGTAGGGGCTGGTGTTAATCGTGTATGGTATTCGTATCGAGGTCGGTAGCCTTGCCGGTATAGTGCGGTGCGCGCTTCTCGAGGAAGGAATTGATGCCTTCCCGGTAGTCGGCGCCCTGGTACACCTTGCGGCGGTAGGCGTTGATGCGTTCGAAGCATTCCGACGGGATCACGTTGGCTCCCTTGCTCAGGATGCGGAACTGGCGCTTGATGGCGCTGATGCTCATCACGCTGTTGCGGCGCAGCGGCGCGAGGAACTGCTCCTCGAGCATCTGGTCGAGCTCCTCGGGCGGCGCGATGCGGTTGATCAGGCCCACGTTCAGCGCGTCGTGCGCGGTGATGGGCATGGCCAGGAAGAACATCTCGCGGGCCTTGTTGATGCCCAGCTGGTTGATGAAGTGCAGGATGCCGGAGGCGTTGTAAGGGATGCCGATCTTGGCGGGCGTGATGGCGAATGTGGCCGTGTCGGTGCTCACAATCATGTCGCACGACAGGCACAGGTCGCACGCGCCGCCCCACACCGTGCCGCTTACGCAGGCGATCACGGGGATCGGAATGTCCTGCACGCAGCGCAGCAGCCGCTCCATGGGCACGTCGTAGGCCAGCGGGTCCTCGCCATTCTGCGGCAGCTCGCGGATATCGTGGCCGGCACTCCAGACGCCCTTGTAGCACTGGGCTTTGATAACCACGCCCACGCACTCCTCGTCGTAGGCCTTGCGGATGGCTTCGCATAATTCTTCGCACATCTCTGCACTCAGGCAGTTGAAGTGCTCCGCGTTCTGCATCTCCACGTAGCAGATGCGGTCCTGGATGGTGGTATTGACAAGCATGTCCTATGAATTAATTGATCAAACAAAGTTACGAAAAAAGATTCTTTTCTTATATTTGTCCGACAGAAAACCATTGAACGAAATGAAACGCATCCTTATTCTCATGCTCTGCTGCATCGCCGTTCTCGGCGCTTGCAAGAAAAACGCGGACAACGCATCCCAGGCCCAGGAAGATACCTATCTGACTGCTGTCGACAAGTATATGACGGAAATCGGTTCCTACTATGCCCCCGGGGAATATACCATCCCGTACGCGCAGGTCGTAGCCGTCGAGGAGGCAGACCCCGAAAACATTCTCGTGTACGGCGATTTCCGCGTGGAGAATTACAACCAGGCCGGCGATACCCTGAAAACCGTCTCCGGCGGCAGCCACCCCGGCCTCATGCATGTGAGCAAGACCGAAGACGGCTATGCCGTCACGCAGTTCTACCCCGTGGGCGACGGGGCTGATTTCGAACCCACGGCCAAGATCATCTTCGACGAATATTTCGATGCTTTCATGGCCATCCAGTCCGACGATGCGGCCAGGAAGGCCACCCGCGAGAAGGCCATCGCCGACTACGTCACCGCACATTCGATCCCGGTGTCTTACTATCAGGATTTCGGCTGGCCGGCCGAGAAGATTCGCTGACCGCCCGGCAAGTAGCTCCGGCTACTTGCCGAAGTTCCACAGCACACCCAGGACCACCATGCGGCGGTTGTTGCGGGTGAGTTCGATCCAGCCGTTGAGACCATCTTCCGACTGGTATTGCGTGATGACCTGGTTGTCGAGCAGGTCGCGTCCCTGCAGGTAGATGCTTACCCGCTTGTAGTTCTTCTGGATCTTGGCGTTGAGGGCGCAGTACTTGCTGAAGATCGTGAAGAAGGTGGCGACCTTGCTCCGGTAGTTGGCATCGGCGCGGATGGACCATCCCTTCGGCAGGTTGAGGGTAACATCTGCCCAGAGGCGCCAGTCCGACGTCTGCTTGACGACCCCGCTTTCGCGGGCTTTCCGGACGGTCCCGTTGTAGTTGACCCCTACATCGGCCTTCAGGGTCTGCCCCTTCCAGCTCAGTTTCTCGGAGAAGCCCACGATACGGCTGTCCGCTGCGTTGACCCAGGTGAATACCTGATAGTCGCGGCCGTCTATGATCTCCTTGGTGAAGGTCTGGTCGATCTCGTCGTTGCGCAGGGTGTATCCCATGGTAGTGGTGGACACGAAACGCTTGTAGCGGAATTCGTACTCCAGGTTGAAGGCGGTCGTCGGGGTGGACAGGAGGGATTCCTTGCCCCGATAGATCTGCGTGAGGTAGTTTCCCTGACGCTCGTACCAGCAGATCTGGATGTAGGAGGGGTGCGCCACGCTGGCCTTATGGCGCAGGATGAGCTTGTGCATGGGGGAGATCTTCCAGTCGATGCGGGATTCGCCGACCAGGTAGATGCGCTTCAACTGGAGTTCCTGGGGATGCGTCTCGTCCGTCAGGCGGCGGGCGTACAGTTGCGGACTGTAGTCCATCTTCGCGGTGATCCCTTTCCACTTGAAGTTGCCTGCCAGGTAGGGCTCTATGCGCAGGGCCAAGAAATCGAAGTTTTCCCGGAGGCGGGTACTGTCGCGCCAGGTATCGGTCGCGGGATCGTAGGTGGCGCCCCGGTTCTGGTCGCGGGTGAAATCGCCCAGGATGCGTAAGCCCGGGTCAATCATCAGGCGGCAGGGACCGGAAGTGATGATGGAATCGGCCAGGTGTACCTTGGACTGCACCTTCTGGACGAGCGACCGGGGGGTGATGCGATAAGTCCGGAAATCTTCCAGTTCGGCGGAAATGTTCCCCATGATCCAGTCGCCTTCCTTGTAACGGTGGTTCTGCTCCAGCACGAGTTCCCCCTTCAGCACGCGCCGGGGAGAACCCAGCTCATGGGACGTCTTCAGCCCGACCTCGTAGTTGAGGTCATTCTGCTCGGACGTTTCAATATACATTTTTTCCTGGAACGTGTTCGGGTCTTGCACGATGTTTTTGAAATGGCCCTTGTACGTGGCGCTGTTGCCGCTGTCCTGGTTGAATTTGAACAGGATCCAGGCTTCGTATTTGCTGCGTGCGGCGGGTGTCCAGATGAAGGAGGACTTCAGTTTGATTTCGTACGGGGCCTTCAGGTTCAACTTTTGGATTTCATCGAGCTGCGTGCTCTGTTTTTCCGGGGACTCGCTGAGCGCAAGCCGGTACGAATCGGTCCACACGCGCTCATAGGAGCCGTTCAGCGTGTTTTTCCACTGGAACTTGCTGCCTTTGAAGTTCAGCCTGATCGTGTCCTTTCCCATGTGGCGGTACAAGTCGAAGTCGTCTTCGTAACGGGCCGGCATCATGCCGAAACCGGCCGCCGCGTCCACGGATCCGGACCACTGCGCGTGGAGCGGGAGTGCCAGCAGGAGCCAGGCAAGGACGAGGAGGGGACGGAGGGCTTTCATATCGCTATACAAAGGTAGTAATTTTTGGCTTTTTGGCGGGGATTCGTTATATTCGCTTGATAAATAATCTTTGCGCCATGATGAACCTCCACGAAGAAGCCATGCGGTGCCTGCTCTGCCAGGACGCTCCCTGTACCAAAGCTTGCGGAAAGGGTGACCCCGCCCGCGCCATCCGCGCCATCCGTTTCGACAACGAAAAGCTGGCCGCCCAATGGCTGGAAGGCTGCTCTGACGCTGCGCTGGCCCGCGCCGAAAAGGCCTGCATCCACTTCGACACGCCCATCCGCATCCGCGAGATCGCCAAGGCGCTGAGCGTCCAGCCTGGCCCCGGCGCCGCCGTCATGCCCGGCCCCGACCGGGCATCTCTCCCGTCCCTGGCCATCACCTTCTGCGGCATCCCCTGCGAAAACCCCTTCTTCCTGGCATCCTCGGCCGTCAGCATCAACTATAACATGGTGGAACGCGCCTTGCAGGCCGGCTGGGGCGGCGTGTACTACAAGACCATCTGCATGCAGGAGATCAAGGAAGTGTCGCCCCGCTTTGACGCCGTGGGCAAGCCCTTCATCGGCTTCCGCAATATGGAGCAGCTGAGCGAGAACCCCACCGACGAAGACTTCTACACGCTCCGCGCACTGAAACAGAACTATCCGGACAAGGTGATCATCGCCTCCATCATGGGCAACAAGGAAGAAGAATGGATCGAACTGGCCGAGCGCGCCGAAGCAGCTGGCTGCGACGCCGTGGAGCTCAATTTCTCCTGTCCCCAGATGCGCTATGAGGGCATGGGCAGCGACGTGGGCCAGAACGCCGAACTCGTTACGTTCCTGACAGCGTATGTCAAACGCAACGTGAGCATCCCTGTCATCGCCAAGATGACGCCGAACATCACCAACATCACCGGGCCCGCCGCCGGCGCCTTCTTCGCCGGCGCCGACGCGGTCTCCGCTATCAACACCATCAAGAGCGTCACGATGAGCGAGGAAGCCGCGGTCAACGGACATCACGCCATCTCCGGCTACTCAGGCCGCGCCGTGAAGCCGATCGCCCAGCGCTGCATCCTGGAAATGGCGTCGAACCCGGTTTGCAAGAAAGCGGAGCTCAGCGGCGTGGGCGGCATCGAAACCTGGCGCGACGCGCTGGAATTCATCCAGTTGGGCTGCCGCAACCTGCAGGTCTGCACCGCCGTGATGCAGTATGGCTACCGCATCATCGACGACCTGAAGCTCGGCCTCCAGCATTACATGGCGGAACGGGGCATCGAGAAGCTGAAAAGCCTCGTGGGTGAGCGCGTGAAAGCATTCGTGCCGGCGTCCGGGCTGGACCGCAAGACTGTCGTCTTCCCCAAGTTCAACCGCGACAAATGTATCGGCTGCGGCCGCTGCACCATCTCCTGCGCCGACGGCGGCCACCAGGCCCTCACCTTCGACCCCGAAACGCGCCAGCCCAAACTCGCCGGCACCCGCTGCGTCGGCTGCCACCTCTGCCGCCTCGTCTGCCCCGTCGGCGCCATCTCCCTCGGCAACCGCGTCAACAAGAAATGATTTCACACGAATCGCAAGCCTGCTTCAGCAGGCTGCGGCATCGTCTGCGAGCAGGTAACTCGTATTCTTGCCACCTTCATTGGATTTGACAAGGATACCCTTTTCGACGAGTTCGTTGATGTCACGCAGCGCGGTAGGCTGAGAAACCTTGCAGATTTTGGCCCACTTTGCTGTTGTCAGTTTCCCTTCGAAACCATCCCAAAGCCGGTTGACCACCTTAACCTGGCGTTCGTTCATGGCGACAGCCCGATGCTCCTGCCAGAAGAGCGCTTTCTTGACGACGCGACTAACCACTGATACGCTGCGCTGCATGGCGCCTCGAAGCGTGACCAAAAACCATTCGAGCCAGTGCGTGATGTCGGGTTCGTGCGTAGTCGTTTTTTCCAGGGCGGAATAGTAATCATTCTTGTTCCTGAGGATTTCCGCAGACATACTATAGAAACGATGGGGCATACCATCAGCCCTGGCCAGAAGCATATCGGTGATGGTCCGTGTAAGCCTTCCGTTCCCGTCGTCAAAGGGATGGATAGCGACAAACCAAAGGTGAGCTACGGCAGCCTTCAATAGAGGGTCGATGATGTTCTCTTCATTGAACCAACTGAGGAACAACTCCATCTGGTGCGGGACATCGGAGGATGGTGGAGCTTCATAGTGGACCTTTTCATTTCCAAAGGCCCCGGACACTACTTGCATAGGCTCTTCGCCAACTCTCCAACCAGCGACAGTGATAGGATACATACCACTGCGACCTGTGGGGAACAAGGCGGCATGCCAGTTGAAAAGCCTTTCGGCGGACAACGGAGCCGCGTTGTTTCTGACAGCATCGATCATAACTTGCACGACGCCCTCAGTGTAGTGATCTGGTTCAGGAAGACCTTCTGTAGGAATACCAAGATGCCGGGCGACCGATGAACGAACTTTGTCGGGATTTAAGAGAATTCCTTCAATTTCGTTGGACCGGATTACATCTTCGGTCATTACGTCGAGCGAGGTCTTGGACTGGATTTCAAAGCCGAGGCCTCCCATCATTCCGGCGATACGACCTTCCAACATCCGGACTTCAGACAGTAAATTCAGTATTCTTTCCGTGTCCCAGTGAAAAGTAGGCCAGTCGGGATATTGCCAGATGTAGTAGGGCCTCATATCGTAAATGTTTTGTGCAAAGATAGGAGAATGAAGCGAAAAACACAACTATTCCCTTCAAATTTTGAAGCGAAAAGCACTCGCATTCGCGCAAATGTGCTCCGACTCTCCACAAGAAAAGGGACCCGCGGGTCCCTTTTCTTGTGGAGATGGGCGGGGTCGAACCGCCGTCCGAATAAAGCGCCAGATGGCTTTCTACATGCTTATCCTTCCTTTATTTGTCGGAGACCGGCTGCCGGAGGGCGGGCCATCGGTCCCTTAGCTTCTGAAACTTAGGGCGCTGTAGAAGCGTCGGCGCCTGCATCCTTCCTGGATGATACCCCATGTACCGGCGAGGGAAGGCTAGAATCGCCGGCGGGATACTCGTCGCTACGGACCTGGTCCGCGCGATTAAGCTAATTTGCTTGGCAAATTAGGCAGCGAGTGCATAGTTGTAGTTGCCAGTTATGGCTTGCAGTCTGAGATTTACGAGCGGGGCTACGACGCTCGGCATGCTTACCGCCCGACATCATTTACCGTCAAAACCAGTACATCCCCAGTATTGGCGCAGCCTGTCTTGGCAGCGTTCACGATGCAAAGATGCAAAATTCCGTTGAAACGTTGCGTCCCGACCGCCAAATATTTTGCCAGAAACAGGTCCGGTGAAGCGAATAGTGACGGTAGCGTCCCAAAATTTGGCAGGGTACCATCAAAATACGGCCTTTTTTGACCGTAGCGGGTCAAAGATTGGGACGCTACCGTCTTTTCTCCGCATTCCCGGCCTCTCGGTCGAGGACTGGACCGTTGGGTTATAGTCTTGCAATAAGTTCGTTGGCATCCGTCGCCGGCATGGGGGAGATGCCAAACCATCGTTTCCCGAGGTCTTTTATCGATGCTCCTATGAGATAAACCATATTGTCAATTATGAGGAATCTGTCGTGAGAGTCTTTGAATAGATTGACTGCTATCGAAGGATATTGCGCATTATGTTTCTCCAGGTCCAGTTTCAATTCCTTTGTGATCTGCTTGGTATGGATGGTCGCCGTAACGTCTTTCCTGCGTTTGTCCAACATGGTTAAGACGGAATCATCCACATAGTTGTCTATGAGGACGATTCTCGTTCTCGCGCTCTTGATTAATCCGCAAACGAATTCGTATGCGTCATAGATCTGGCCCTCAAAGAATACCTTGGGTTTAGGATCAAGTTTCTTTTCTTCCAGCTTGGAATAGATGTCTTCAAACTTATGGTCTGACTCCTGTAACTTGTATTCTATCTGGCCAAGGCGCTGGAATACCTGGGCATTTGCGACCATGAATCGTCGCATGGCGACAAAGGCTTCTACAATCTTTACGCTGGCTTTATCCGCCACATCACTCTTCAGTATTGCGGCAGCCATGATTACGCCGTGTTCCGTGAATGCGAAGGGTGGATATTTTGAGTGTCGCCCCCTTCCATTTATGGCCGCATTTTGCGACCTTAAAGATTGCCATTCTTCTTTTGTCAACTGGAGCATAAATGCAGGAGGAAACCTGTTCGGGTTACGTCTTACTTGTTCTTTAAGCCTTTTTGTCTCAACACAATACAATGAAGCCAAGTCTTTGTCTAAAATGACATCTACTCCACGAATTGTAATGATTTGGCCTTCAATACCTGCCTGAGGTTTGGGCAGATTCGGGATATTTGCGGTTACTTCCGGATGGTTGCTTGTTGTCATCTTCGCCATAATAAACTATCTTTGCTAAAATCAAAGATAGTTCAACCGGCTATCAAGAAAAAATTCGGTTGAAAGATTTTTTGATTTTCGAGAAAACGCCGAAAAATATATAATTGTAAACCATGAAACGACGTACATTCTTGAAGAGCGCTGCGGCGGCGGGGGCGGCCGCGGTGATGCCGGCGGGGTTGCTGGGATTGGGTTCCGCCTGCACTTCCAACAATAGCGGAGCGGCTGCGGCGGCTGCCTGGGATTTCGATGAGGTGATCGACCGGGCGGGGACGTGGAGCATCAAGCAGCGGCGGGCGACCGACGGGAAGCTGGCGATGTGGATTGCCGACATGGATTTCCGGACCGACCCGTACGTGAGCCGGGCGCTGCGCGAGCGGCTGGACCGGGATGTGATGGGCTACACCTATGGGCCCGATGAGTTTTTCGATGCCATCGTGGGCTGGGAGCGGAAGATGCATGGGTTCGACGTGCCGCGGGAGTGGGTGGAGTATGCGCCCGGCGTGATCACTTCGCTTTGCCAATCCTACCTGACCTTCACGCAGCCCGGCGACCGGATCGTCGTCCAGCCGCCGGTGTACGATCCCTTCAAGGGCTACGCGCAGCGCCTCGGCCGGGAGGTCGTCGACAACCCGCTGATCTACCGGGACGGCCGGTACGAGATGGATTTTGAGGGCCTCGACCGCCTCTACGACAAGCGGGTGAAGGCGCTGGTGCTCTGCAATCCGCACAATCCGGTGGGCATCATCTGGCCCAAAGAGACCCTGGCCCGGCTGGCCGACTGGTGCGCCGCGCACGAGGTGATCGTCTTCTCCGACGAGATCCACGCCGACCTGGCCCTGTACGGCAGAAGGCATACGCCCTTCTGTAGCGTCAGCGACACGGCGGCCCGCATCGGCATCGAATTCTGTGCGCCGACCAAGGCCTTCAACCTGGCCGGCATCACCGGCACCGCCTATGCCATCATCCCCGATCCGGCGAAGCGGCAGCGCTTCCACGACACGCTGAGCAACGCCAAGCTCCGCGAAGCGTCGATTCCCACGCTTGTGGCGACAATCGCGGCCTATACGCACGACACCGATTGGCTGGAGGCGCTCAAGCGCTATCTGGAGGGGAATATCGACCGTACGGTGGCGGTGCTGGACGGGTCGCGGGGCATCCGTGCCATCCGGCCGGAGGCGTCCTTCCTCGTCTGGCTGGACTGCCGCGCGCTGGGCCTGCCGCAGCAGGAGCTGATGGATCTGTTCAATGAAAAGGCAGGTGTCGTAGTGAACAATGGCGCCGGCTACGGCCCCGGCGGCGAAGGCTTCATCCGCCTCAACGTCGGCTGCCCCCGCAGCATCCTCGAAGAAGCCCTCAAGCGGATTCAGGACGCGCTCCGCGCCTAATTCCAGGGCGGATAGAGATAGAATGCGTCTTCTCCGACGGATCCGGTGACCACGCCGCCGATGGTTACGGTGCCCAATCCCAGCGAGCTGATACTTGCACCGATACAATAGGGATATTGTCCTTCAGTGTTCTGCTTGTCTCCTCTAAATGCTGCTACCAACTTTACGCCGTCAGTAATGGTGATATCCCCGCAGTAGGAAAGTTCGCCGCAGCCGATGCCTGCGGCACCATGCGTTCCCTCCGCTTCCACGGCACCTCCCCGGATCAGAATGTTTCCACATTCGGAATAGTTATATCCACTTCCGATACCGGCGGCACCTAATTTATTGCTGTTAGAGCATGTGCCAGCAACAGCCGTAATATAGCCGCCATTGATGGTAATGTCGCCGCAGATGGAATGGTTATCTTCTTTTCCGTGTCCTGCACCGATGCCAGCTGCATACTCGCCGCCAACCGCGATAATGAACCCGCCATTGATGACGATGGATTGGCAGGAGCCCTTGCTCCCACAGCTACCGATACCCGCTGCGACCGATAGGCTGGCTCTCGCATTAATAAAGCCTCCGTTGATGGTAATGTTGCCACATGGCCCATTATTTCCCGCACCGATTCCTGCTGCATAATAATTTCCTTCCGCCATGATGATACCGCCATCAATGGTGATATTGCCACACGGTTTATTCAATCCACCCCCAATGCCGGCGCCGACGTAATTGGCATAGGCGGACAAGGCTCCGGATCCCTTGATGGTCAGCGTTTTCCCAACAGGGACAAAGATGCCGGGGTTGTCTTCCTCAAATGCTTTGATGTAATTCGTGGAGTTGTCTTCGAGGATGATGGTCGCGTCCCCCAGGCAAGTAAGACCGGCATAGTTCGCATAGCGGTCTTTCTTGTAATCGGTGCCATCGATGGTCACATTCCAGAGCGAAACGGTAGCGCCGTCGGCGATGGAAATTTTATGTGGAGCATTTGTCACGTTGAGCGTACCGGTAAGGGTTTCTCCATCCGTTGCCGTGTAATTCTCGTCCAGTTGGGACAAGTCGACGAGTTCCCTTTTCCGGGCATTGACATGGATGTTATAGAACCCGTCCTCGAAAGGATAACCGGCCTTCGTGTACGTATAGGTGTCTTCGCCGACCGTGCCGGTGATGTAGATCGTGGTGCAGGACTTCATCTGCTCGTACCCCTCGGGGATGTTGGGGATGGCGAGGTAGAGGATGCCTGGCCCGTTGGTCGTGTAGGTTGCGGCGGGGATGGGCAATTCATACTCGAAGGCCGCGATGACCATGGGCGTCGGCGAGGTCGACAAGGGGGTTAACGTGATGACCTTGGCTTGCACCTTGAGGTGGGAGGGGCTCAGCTTCGTCGTGCCGTCGGCCTTGTCGTACATCGTGAATTTCACGATGCACTGCTGGTTGATGAATTCGGCGTTCGTGGCGGTGATCTCGTGGGTTTCGCTGACCGACTTGACCGTGACCGTAGCGATGGCGTGGTCGCAGTGCGCGGCGATGTAGGCCAGGGTGCCGTCCTGCTGGGTATACTTGTCCGGCGTGAGATATTTCAGCGTCAGTTCATCGTCCTTGGCAGGTGCCGTGTCCAATTGTCCCGCCAGGGTGCAGGTAGTGCCGTCAGCGGAGATGTCGGTCGGCTTCAGCGTTCCCAGCAGGGTCTCCCCATCATACACGGATACGATGTCCTTGTCCTCCCATTTCGCAAGGATGGTGTTGCCCTCGGCAAGAAGTGCCTTCGTCTGCGCATTCTCGCCCATCGAAGCCACAACCCGCAACGTATAAGGAAGCCCCTCTACATCCAACATCGGCTCCTCGCCGACACAACCCCCGCAGGCAGCACACGCCACCAGCATCAAAGTCCATAGGCGAAAGGCTTTCTTCATTTTGTAGGAGCAATCTAACACACTCGCAAAAGTATAATAATCCGATACGACGCCCGTCAGCCTCCGTTCAAAACATGTCGGCCTCCGTTCAAAACGTCTCCCAACTGCCACATATGAGATTATTCTAAATAAATATTTCTACTTTTACACGGAACATCATAATTGCCAACAATAAATACACTATAATAATGAAAGAAAGACAAATCTACATTTCGCCTCAAAGCGAGGTCATTGAATTGCGGATGCAGGGGATGCTCGCCGCAAGTCAACCTAAGGTTGCCCCTAAGTTTATCAATCCTTTTACCAATGGGTCTGGCAATCCTATTGCCGAAGAGATGCTGACCTGGTAATAATGGAGGACCGCTATATGAAAAAAACTATCATCATTCTGAGCGCACTGCTCACGCTCGCGGCTTGCAACACGGAGATTATCGAAATCGAGACCGATACCAACATCGATGCATCCAAAGTTGTATTTAATATCAACGTCAACAAGTCCGATGGACTTGCCACCAAAGGTGTCAAGACAGATTGGGTAGACGGAGACGTGGTTTATGTGTTCTTTCAGGGGGGCAGTAGTAGTGAGAACACCTCCCAATATGTAAGGATGAGCTTCAATGGCTCTTCATGGACCTACAGCGACAAGGACAAGACAACCGTTTACAATGGTCTCAAACTTTATGCCTCCGGCAAGAAGCTGAGCGCAGTCTATATGCCGGACTTCGTCATCGGATCGGCTTACCCTGAAAATTACGGCAATTGGGGCATTGGCAGTGAAATCGGAGGTTTTATCCTCACGGCGGAGGAGGTTCCCTACACCGTAACTGATGTAAATAATGTCATGACCCTCGAGGCTACTATTGAGATGACGGCTCCTGACAACTTGGTGCAGGTATATGTCCCTAATGCAGGCGATCTCGGCGACGGCAACGAATTCGTGCTCAATATGACCAACGTGAAGCCCTTCACCTTTCGTAGTATCGCTAACGGCGGAAAAGCCTACTTTAACGTTGGAACCGTCAACTTCCCCTTGACCGGCTACTATGGCACTATGGGCGGTCAAACGGGTTATTACTTCTGGGGAATCCTGGCCAATCCCACTGCCGGCTCCATCAACTATAATTTCCAGTTGGTGGAACAAAAAATCAAGGTGGTCATAGAAAGTGGATATGAAACGGTGTACAAGTACGCCATCAGCTCCAAGTCCAAGACCGTAAACGGCAAGACCCTCACCGGCCCCACCGCCATCAAGCTTCAAAATCTTACGAACAATGGCAATTTCGTAAGCCTGGGTTACAGCGACGGCCCCCTCTGGGCTACGGGGAACCTTGACAAGACCACCGATAGTAAAATTGCAGATCCCCTTCTGGCGGGCCAATATTTTAAGTACGGAAATATAGACCCGTACAGCACATCACAAGCAAACTATACAGGTACGGAAAATCCCCTCTCTACCAGTAAAGATGCCGCATATCAAACGAATAGTAGCTGGAGAATACCTACCCAGGCTCAGTTTGAAGCTTTGTTGAGCAACTCTACGAAAAAATGGAAGAAAAAATGGACAAGTATTGGCAACGATAAGGGTGGCGAACTTATAACGAGCAACTTAAACGGTATCTCGTTGTTCTTTGCGGCCGCAGGTTTTGTCGAGTCTGATCATGGCTCTGGCGGTCACTATTGGTCGTCTACTCCTTTTGATAATAGTTCAGCTTGGCCCCTGGACTTCGACTCCTATGGAATCTATGTTACGGATAATAGTAAGGACCGTGATAGAGGGATGTCCATTCGTCCCGTGAAGAATTAATACCTCTTTCCTGACCCTGTCGGAGGCCCATTGAAATTGAAATCAAGAGGGTGACACAGTCAGAAGTGTCACTCTCTTTTTTGCTCATCGGAATTAAAAAATAATCCACCCCATCTGAAATGCCTTTTCTGATGATGATCCCGCAACAAACTGAAAGAAATATTTGGAATCTGTCGGATGAGTAGCTCTGTCATTTGCTCCAATGGATATCCTCATAATTAAAACGGATTCGTTTCGATTTTTGAGATTTATTTGTTTGTTTATGGGTTTGTTTGTATATTTGCTATCTGGAACGAAAACAATGGCCGACAACAATGCGACACTGGAAGAAGTAGGGGCTTTCTTGAATGAGTTTCAAGTTAAGGCAAAGGTGTTTGGCATTGATTATAACATTGACAAGGAGGAAAACCAGCAAACATTGTTTGACCTTGAAATTCCCGCGAGCAAGCGTGATGAGTACATCCTGTCGTTAAGGCCGGAGGATTATTACCAAGGGCCGGATGTTAATGACTACGATCCGGAAGAGGGCGATGTATGGATGTTTGGAATCGGAATTAAGAAGAAAGGTCGAGGCAAGAAGATTCCGATATATATCAAGATTTACATCACCAAGGTTGATGGCGCCGCTAACTATTGTATCTCGTTCCATATAGCCAAGTTTGAAATGACATTTCCATATAAAGCAACGTTATGAAAAGTCCCTTTACCGGCGGAGACGTCACGAAACGGTTTAAATACGAGACTTATACTTTCAGGAATGAAAAGTATACGGTCAAGCGATTCTATTATCAATGTGTCGATACCGGAAGGTCTTTCTCCAATGCCGAAGTTGACGATCAGGTGATGACGGATCTGTACGCCCAGTATCGTGAGCGGCATGGGATACCTTCTCCTTCCGATTTGAAGAACCTTCGCGACAAGTATGGACTCTCTGCTCATACGATGTCCAAGATAGCAGGGATCGGCATCAATCAATATGGCTTATACGAGAATGGCGAAATGCCCACCTTGGCCATCGGCCTGCGCCTGGCGTCCTTGTTTGACAGGGCTTCTCTTTTAAAGAGTATTGAGAATGCCCGCGAGAAGTTGGGAAAGGACTATGAACGGGTCAAAGAATCGGTCGAATCATACGCCGAGCCTGTATCCTATGCGATTGAGAAGGTATACTACATTGATTTTGAAGAAATAATGCCATTGGCTTTCCCTTCGGTCGCCCTATCGATGAAGAATTCCCGATGGGCCAAGTATGGCATCTGATTGATTATGGAAGATCCCAATAATATCAAGTTCAAGCTTGTCTCGATTACGAACGAGCAAACCACGGCGATTCCGGAGGAGTCTGCCCTCTCTTCTGTTTCAGAAGAATCGTTGCAGTTCCAATATAAGATGGGAACCGTGATTAAATGGGGAGAGAATACGATCACGGTCGTCCCCAGCATCCGTTTTATGTTTGAAGGTGCCGTCCTTTTTGAATCGAGTGCGGAATTCAACTACAAAGTTCTTTCACTCGAGGCAGTAATGGATGTGGATAAGGAGAATAAAAAGTTGAATATGAAGGTCAATCTTTTCCCTGATCTGCTTGGGGCAGCCTATAATTCCCTCCGGGGGATTGTGTATGCCCGTACCTTGGCGACGCCACTTGAAAAGTATCCTGTTCCGATGATCGATATCAATACCCTTCTGTCGAAGAATGGGATATCTGTCGTGGAGTAACAATATTGATGAAACTAAACTTGACAGACATGATCGACCCCCAGACCCGCGCGCGGATTATCGCGCTGATCCATAAGGAAGTTGTGCCGGCCATCGGGTGCACTGAGCCGATGGCGGTGGCGCTGTGCACGGCGCGCGCCACCGAGCAGCTGGGCTGCCAGCCCGAGAAGATCGAGGCGCTGCTGAGCGCCAATATCCTGAAGAATGCCATGGGCGTGGGCATCCCCGGCACCGGGATGACCGGCCTGCCGATTGCCATCGCGCTGGGCGCCCTCATCGGGAAGAGCAGCTACCAGCTCGAAGTGCTGCGCGACCTGACGCCTGAGGCACTGGAAGCCGGCAAACGCTTCATCGAAGAGGAGCGCATCGACATCCAATTGAAGAAAGGCATCTCGGAGAAACTCTATATCGAGATCATCGCCACGGCAGGGGAGAAGGTGGCCACGGCCGTCATCGCCAAGGGCCACACGAACTTCATCTTCGTGCAGGACGGGCGCCTCGACGACGCCACGCTGCAACGGCTTCTGCCCGCCGACGCGGCACAGGTCCCGGCCAGCGAAGACATCGCCCTCGATCTCAAGCTGGTCTACGACTTTGCCACTACTGTCCCCCTCGACGATATCCGTTTCATTCTTGAGACCCGCGACTACAACATGAGCGCGGCCCGTGAAGCCATCAAAGGCAATTACGGGCACAACTTGGGCAAGACCATCGACCGCCCGCTCTCCAAGGGCATTCTGGGCAACAGCATCTACTCGAAAATGATCTCCCGCACCGCAGCGGCCTGCGACGCGCGTATGGGCGGGGCCATGATTCCCGTGATGAGCAACTCGGGCAGCGGCAACCAGGGCATCTGCGCCACCAACCCGGTGTGCGTCTTCGCCGAAGAGAACGAAAACACCGAAGAGGAACTTATCCGCGCCCTGACGCTCAGCCACTTGACCGCCATCTACATCAAGCAGTCGCTCGGTAGACTGTCCGCGCTGTGCGGCTGCGTGGTGGCCAGCACGGGCAGCAGTGTGGGCGTGACCTACCTGATGGGCGGCGACTATACGCACTGCTGCGCGGCCGTGAAAAACATGGTGGCCAATCTCACCGGCATGATCTGCGACGGCGCGAAACCCTCTTGTTCCCTGAAACTGACCTCGGGCGTCTCGACTGCCATCCTGTCGGCCCTGCTGGCCATGGAAGGCAAGTGCGTGACCTCGCAGGAAGGCATCGTGGACGACTGCATCGACCGGACCATCCACAACCTGACGGCCATCGGCGCCGACGCCATGTGCCTGACCGACGAGATGGTGCTGAATATCATGACTTCCAAGGGCTGCTGACACCCATGCGCTCGCTCCGTTCCTTCTTTATTGCACTGTCGGCCCTGACACTCCTTTGGGCGGCCGAGTCATGTGACCGGCCGGCCCAGCTCGACCGTGGCACGCGGCAACTGCTCGTGGAGCTGGACGGCTATGTGGCGGCCCGGGACGTGTATGTAGCCCGCAAGCTGGACCAGATGGATGCGCTCCGCAAGCTGGCGGAAACCACGGATGATCCGCTTCTGCGCTATGGGACGGAGTTGAACATCGCAGACGAGTACTTCTCATTCAGTTTCGATTCCACGCAACACTATCTTAAGCATTGCCAGCAGCTGGCCTTGCTGCAACTCCGCGACCGAGACCGCTACAACGAAGCCTCCATCCGGCTGGGGCACCTGTATGCCAAGGCTGGCAACTATATGGAAGCCTACAACCTGCTGTACCAGCAGATTGACACGACGGAGCTGACGGAAGCGCTGAAGACGGACTATCTGCTGGCCCTGTATGATTTCAGCATGGATCTGGCGGGCAATTCCGGCATGGTGGAACGCCTGAACATCGCGGATGCGGCGTCGTTTCGCCCAGCCTTGTATGCGCGGATACCCCGCGATTCCGATGCGGGACGCACGATTCTGCGCGACGACTTGATGGCACAGGGCCGCTATGCCGCAGCCGACAGCGTCGGACGCATACTGCTTGCCGGAACCCGGCCGGAAGAGCATGCCTATGCCATCTATGCCTTTTACCTGTCGGAAATCGCAGAGCGACAGGGCCGTCAGGCCGACCGGATGGCCTGGCTGATCCGCTCGGCGGAGAGTGACCTGATCAATGCCGTCAAAGACTACGCCTCGCTCACGATGGTCGCCCAGAATATCCTGCCGTCCGACGTGGACCGTTCTTTCCGTTACCTGCGCATCGCCCAGGAGGATGCCCTGTTCTACAATGCGAAGCTCCGTCCCTGGCAGATATCCCGCTTCCTGATCCAGGTGCAGGATGCCTATGCGCAGCGACAATTGCGGATGAAGAAATGGACGGATGCGGCATCCATCCTGATGGCGGTGCTGGTACTGGCGCTTTCCGTCGTCAGCTGGTTTTATGTGTCACGTTCCCGGAAACTCGCGGCGATGCAGAAGGAGCTGGAGATCAGCAATGCCCGGCTGACCGCAGCCAATGCGGCCCTGAACGCCCTGAATATGCAGATATCCGATGCGGATCGGGTGAAAGAGGAATTCATTGTCTCGTTCCTGGAAAGCTTTTCCAATCAGATCCACCTGTTCCGAAACGAGGATAACCGACTCCGAAACCTGGTGAAGCGGGGGAGGGCCGACCTGCTGCTGAAGGATGCCGCCTTATCCAAGCGCTCCGAAAAGGCCCGGGAAGAATTCTACCGGACCTTCGATACTACGTTTCTGGCCATGTATCCTTCTTTCGTGGACCAGTTCAATGCGCTGCTGCAGGAAGATGCACGCGTGGATCCGCCGCGGGGTCAGCTCAATACCGAACTCCGTGTATTCGCCCTGATCCGCCTGGGCGTCGACGATTCGAAGCGGATTGCCGCCATGCTCGATTATTCGCTCAGCACCATATACAATTACAAGGTTTCAGTCAAGAACAAGGCAATCATTGACCGCGATCAGTTCGAGGAGCGTATAAAATCGATTGGAAAGTAGTGGATTAACACTCCTCAATCACTACTTTTTCTTCTCTATATATTACAACGAATCAGCTGATAAACAGTTGATTCGTTTTTCTATTTCACTACTTTATTATTCCTGTCGGCGCAGGCGATGTAAAACCTGTTTAATTTTGTATTGGCGAAATGCCAAAACAAAGAACCATCGAATTTTACCTAACAATCATTCATCAAAACGCTCATTAAAACCATCCAGCGTATGAAAAAAATTGCTGCACTGATCCTTTTAATAGGATTGAGCCTGACGGCTTTCGCACAGGGCATCACCGTCTCCGGTGTCGTCCTGGACAAGGACCGTCAGCCGATTGTCGGCGCTTTCGTGGTCGAGCAGGGAACCAGCAATGGTACTGCGTCGGGCCTCGACGGAGAATTCTCGCTCCGCGTGAGACCGGGTGCCGTCCTGGAGATTTCCTGTATCGGCTTTGTGACCCGTACCTTAACGGTATCGCAAGAGCAGAGACTGGAGATCATTCTCGAGGATGACGCCCAGATGCTCGATGAGACCATCGTGGTGGGATACGGCGTCCAAAAGAAGAGTGTCGTGACTGCATCCATCTCGAAAGTGGACGGCGATGCTCTCAACAAAGTCCGCGCTTCCACTGTCAACGACGCCATTAAAGGAAAGGTATCGGGTGTCCAGATCACCCAGGCCTCCGGCCAACCCGGTTCCGGTTCCCAGATCAAGATCCGCGGTATCGGTTCCGTCAACAATTCCGATCCGCTCTACATCGTGGACGGCATGCCGATCGACGGGGGCATCGACTACCTGAACCCGAACGACATCCAGTCGGTCGAGATTCTCAAAGATGCGGCTTCCGCAGCCATTTATGGCGCCCGTGCCGCTAACGGCGTGGTCCTGGTGACCACCCGCAACGGCGAGAAAGGCAGAGCCTCCGTTACCTACACCGGCAGTTACGGCTGGCAGAATCCCTGGCGCAAGAAGGAAGTCCTGAACGCCACGGAATACATGGTCATCATGAACGAGGCCCGCATCAACGACGGTGGCGCCCCGCTCTATTCGCCTGCTGACATCGCCGGCGCCGGCAAGGGGACCGACTGGCAGGACGAGACCTTCAATTACAACGCGCCAATCATGCAGCACCAGCTGTCCGTAAGCGGCGGTACCGACAAGGTCTCTTATTTCGTGTCCGTCGGCTACTTCAAGCAGGACGGCATCGTGGGCGGCAACTATGGCAAGTCGAACTATGACCGCCTGTCGATCCGTTCCAACAATGTTTACGTGCCCTTCGAGTCGACGGAACGCAGCTTCCTCAACAAACTCACCCTGACGGCAAACCTTGCCTATTCCAACATCAATTCGACCGGCGTGACTACGAACTCCGAATTCGGTTCGATCCTGGGTTCCGCAGTGGGTTTCAATCCCTCGATCCCGGTGTTCGCTGATGAGGTGACGGCCGCCCGCATCCTCGCGGAACATCCGACTGCCATCGTCTCGGCTGACGGCCGCGTGTATTCGCTGCCGCCCACGGGCTACCAGGAACTCACCAACCCGGTGGCCAACCTCGACACGCCATCGAATACCTACTATAAGACGCACAAGATCGTGGCCAATTTCAGCGCCGAACTGCAGATCCTTCCGTTCCTGCGGTTCAAGACCAACCTGGGCGCGGACCTCGCCTTCTGGCGTAACCGCGGCTACGGTTTCGAGCAGTACAAGAGCTCGATGAACCAGACGCTGACCAGCTGGGTGAACATGGGCATGAACGAAGGCCTCCGCTGGCAGGTGGAGAACTATTTCTCCTTCGACAAGGCTGTAGGCCGACACCACTTCTCGGCGGTGCTCGGCCAGTCGGCCATGAGCTACTCCTATATTTACGTGTCGGGTACCGATTACAACCTCAAGGAGACCAATCCGGCCATGGCATACATTGACTCGGCCATCGGAAGTACCGACGACGAGCGTACGAGCGGCGGAACTGGCGGTTATGACCATCAGCGCCTGGCTTCCTACTTCTTCCGCTTCGACTACAACTTCGATGAACGCTACATGCTGGAGTTCACGATCCGCCGCGACGGCTCGTCGAGATTCGGCCCAGGCCACAAGTGGGCGACCTTCCCGGCCGTCTCCGCAGGCTGGAACGTGTCCAACGAGCCCTGGTTCCGCGACGGCGGTCCCTCCTGGATCAACCTGCTGAAGGTCCGCGCAAGCTGGGGCAAGAACGGTAACGAAAACATCGGCAACTTCCGGTATGCTTCCCTGATGGATACCGGCCAGGAATACTACTTCGGTGTCGGCGCCGCTCCCTACGGCAACATGTATTCCGGTGCATCCCCGGCCGCACTGGCCAATCCGACCATCCGCTGGGAGGAATCCGAGCAAGTGGACGTGGGCTTCGACCTTCGGATGTTCAACGACCGGCTGAGCTTCGGCTACGATTTCTACAACAAGCGTACGAACGGTATGCTTATGGACAAGCCGATTCCGGCCTACGTGGGCCAGGGCGCGCCGATGTCCAACCTCGGCGACATGCGCAACTGGGGCCACGAATTCGAAATCGGCTGGCAACAGCAGGTGGGTGACTTCCACTATGCCATCAGCGCCAACGCTTCGCTGCTGCGCAACCGCCTGATCAATCTCGGCAACGAGTCGGGCGAAGCCGTGTACCAGAGCAACGGCGCTTCCGGTATCGGCGACTATGTGAAGGGTTCCAACGGCATGGTCTGGCCGTATTTCTACGGCATGAAGACCGACGGCATCTTCCAGAACTGGGGAGAAGTCAACGCCTACCGGAACAAGGACGGTGAACTGATGCAGCCCAATGCCCAGCCCGGCGACGTCCGCTTCGTCGATTTCAACGGCGACGGATATGTGAACGATGACGACCGTACGATGATCGGCAAGGGCATGCCCGACTGGACGGCCGGCCTGACGATGACGGCCGACTGGAAAGGCTTCGACGCCTCCCTGTTCTTCCAGGGCTCCTTCGGCAACGATGTCTTCGACTATTGCATGCGAGGTGACATTCCCGCGCAGAACCGCCCTGGCTGGGTGCTGGACCGCTGGATCGGCGAGGGTACCTCCAACCGCATTCCGCGCATGACCAATGCCAACCCGAACCAGAACTGGCGTTCTTCCGACCTTTGGGTGAAAGACGGTTCTTATGTCCGCCTGAAGACCGCCCAGCTCGGGTATTCGCTGCCGGCCAAGTTGCTCAAGACCATCTTCATCAAGAACTTCCGCGTGTTTGTGGCGGGTGAGAACCTGCTCACATTCACGAAGTACGAAGGCTTCGACCCGGAAATGGCCTCCGACGGTTACACCACCATCGGCGTGGACCGCGGCATCTATCCGCAGGCCCGCACCATCACCATCGGCGCTTCCATCACTTTCTAATGCTTAATTGAAATCGAATATGAAACTCAATAGATTTTTTGCAGTTGTCGCGATTTCCAGCCTGGTGCTGACCAGCTGTGGCGAGGAATTCCTCACGGCCCATACGACCCATCAGGGTGCGGCCGGTGCGGAAGCTACCGAGAATGCCATCCTGTCCTACCTGACGGCGACCTATCAGCCGCTGCTGATGGACTCCTACGCGAACTACAACTACAACCACATCTTCCTGCTGTCCGACCTTCGCTCCGACGACCTCTACAAGGGAGGCGGCGATGCCGGCGACCAGTCCTGGATGTACCACATGTCCCTCTTCCAGATTCCCGCCTCGGAGAGCCCGACCGGCATCTGGAGCCTTTACTACACGGCGATCGCACGTGCCAACAACACGCTGATGGCCATTGACAACGCGGTCGGTTTCGACAGTGACGCCGCCAAGCGCAAGCTGGCCGGATACAAGGCCGAGGCCCATTTCCTCCGCGCGTACTACCTGCACCACCTGTGGAAGCTCTACGGCAACATTCCGTTCTTCACCGAGCCCCTGTCAGATCCGTTCATGTCGCGCCAGAAGAGCGCCGACGAGATCTATCAGGATATCATGACGGACATCGCTGCCGCCGAGGCGGCCGCCACCGCTGCTGGCGAGGAGTTCCCGATGTACACCAACGGCACCATGAAGCAGGCCCGCGCCAACCTGGCCGCGCTCTATATGCTGAAGGCCCGCGTGGTCATGTATCAGAACGACCAGACCAAGTACAATGAGGTCGCCTCGAACATGGCAGCCATCATTACCAGCGGCCGCTACGGCCTGATTCCCTTCGATGCCCTCTGGACGGGAGCCGACGAGAATGACTTCTCGCCGGAATCCATGTTCGAGAGCAACCAGATCTCTGACGGCAAGCGGGACTGGGGCAACGCATGGGCCGGTTGCGGTACCAACCTGCCGGCTTATATTTCCCCGAATGAGCTGAGCGATCCCGTTTTCTGCGGTGGCTGGGGCTTCGGCCCGGTCCGCCAGGCGACCTGGGACATGTACGAGCCGGGTGACTTGCGCCGCGAAGGTTCCATCAACAAGTTCGCCGACGGCACTTACGGTCCGCGTTTCCAGAACACCGGCCTCTTCCAGAAGAAGTATGCCGCCCGTACGGCGCTCCGGTCGCCGATCGGCACCGTAGACCTCAACTATCCGAACAACCTGATCATCTTCCGCTATGCAGAGACCCTGCTCAACTATGCCGAACTCGTCGGCGTACAGGGTGCTGCGCCTGCCGGTGGCGTCACGCCGCAGGGGTGCCTCGACGAGATCCGTTTCCGGGCTGGCCTGGGTTCCATTCCCCTGACCTTTGACAACATCAAGTCCGAACGCCGCAAGGAGTTCGTGGGCGAGGGCATGCGTTTCTGGGATCTCATCCGCTGGGGTGATGCCGCCAGCGTGCTGACTGAGGATGACAATGTGTTCCAGAGTGTCCGTACCTTCAATCCTTCCAAGGACAAGTATCTGCCGATCCCACAGAGCGAGCTGAGCCGTACCGCCGGTACCGGCGAGTTTGAGCTCAAACAGAACCCGGGTTATTAATGGTCAAACCTGAAATGTCAATCAAGATGAAAAAGATATGTAAAGCCAGTCTGGTCCTTGCCTTCGTGGGTGTGCTCCTTTTTGCCTGCGCGCCGATGGACAAGGATGACTACAAGCTCGGCGACCCCGTCAGCGAGAGTCTGCTCTCCTTTACGTCTTCGCCTTCCGCTTCCACTCCGAACATCATAGTCCTGAAGAACACTTCCTCGACTGCGGGCGTTGCCTTGTGGGACCTGGGGAACGGTTCCACGGCCAAGGGTGACGAGGTTTCCGTGGCCTATCCTTTCAAGGGCGCGTACACCGTCTCGATGTCGCTCTATACCCCGGGCGGCAGCGCCACCATCTCCCAGGTGATTGAGATCGCCGAGGATGATTACGGCCTGCTCGATACGCCGGGCTTCAACGCCCTGACCGGCGGTGCCGCCGCCACGGAAGGCAAGACATGGGTCTTTGCCCGCTACACACGCGGCCATTTCGGCGTGGGCGACGTGAACGCTGCTCCTGAAGCGGGTGGCCCCGCCTGGTGGCAGTGCGATCCGAACGGCAAGGACGGCTGCTCGCTCTATGAAAACGAGTACACCTTCATCCAGAAGGGCACCAAGCTCATCTGGAAGAACCAGGGTGCGATCTACACCAACGAGAACGGCATGAACCTGCTTGGCATGGGCGGTACGCCCAACCCGGTGGTGGGTGATTTCGACGTACCCTACACGCCCGCCGACAACCTGACCTTCTCGCTTGACGAGGAGAACATGCTGCTGACGCTCAGTGGCAATGCCTTCCTGGGCTTCTTCACCGGCGTGAGCGAATACCACATCATCAGCCTGACGGAGCACGAACTGTATGTCTGGTGCGGCAGTGCGGCCGAGCCCGGCAATGCCTGGTATTTCATCTTCGTTCCGAAGGATGAACTGAAGGAACCTGATCCGGAGCCGGTGATTCCGCCGGATCCGAAACCCGAGCCGGAAGAGGCCTGGTTCCGCCCGAATGCCCCGACCAACCTGCTCCGCACGGCGGTCGACTATGAAAGCTGGTTCAGCGGCCCCGACTGGGGCGGCGGACTGGAGCCGGGCATCTCGATGAAGAACAACATCTCCATCACGATTCCCGACGGCATCGGCGGCGGTGAGTGGATGGGCCAGTTCAAGATCCGCACCCACATCCCCGCCGGGGCCCGAGAGCGCTTCGATTTCAGCTGCAACATCACTGCCACCCAGCCGGGTACGGCAACCGTCAAGATGACGGCCGCGGACGATCCCGCCGATGACGATTTCTTCTACGACGGCAACGTGTCCGTCGACGGAACGAGGCTGTTCGAAGCGGCCGACCACATGCTGTTCCGCGAGACCGAAAGCATCCTGCTGGTCTTCGACTTCGGCCGTTTCCCGGCCGGTGCGGTGGTCACGATTTCCGACCTGTGCCTCCAGAAGCACATCCCGCTCAGCGAGAAGCCCGAGGTGGTGAACCTCTGGCCTGCGGCAAACGTGACGACGAGCCAGTGGTTCAGCGGTCCGGACTGGTCCGGCGGACTGACGGCCGAAGTCACCATGCTTGAGGGCAACGGCTTTGAACTTACCGTCCCCGAAGGCGTCGGTGGCAGCGAGTGGATGGGACAGTTCGCCCTTCACACCGACATCGCGCTCCAGGCTTCGCATGATTATGAGTTCTCCTGCAATGTCACGGCGAACGCTGACTCGCAGTTCACCATGAAACTGACGAACGATCCTGAGGACGATGCCAAGGTCAGCTTCTACGACAACGCACTGGGCATGAAGAACGGCTCGACGGTAATCCGGAAAGTGGCCGTTAAGCCGGCTTCCGCTGATGCCGAGGCTGCCATGTTGATCTTCGACTTCGGCCGCACGCCTGCCGGCACCAAAATTGTGGTGACCGATATCGTGCTTCAAGAGTACATTCAATAAGGAATGGACAGGATGCTTTCCCTATTATCCATCCTGTTTTGGCTGGTATCCTGTAATCCGGTTCCGATCCCGGAACCGGAGCAGGATCCGGTCATCCAGTTCTCCGTCGCTGCGCTGACAGCCGATCCCGAAGGCGGTGCCTATACCGTCCGGGTGACGGCTTCCATGACCTGGAGCATCGCCACTGACGGCCAGGACTGGCTCACGCTCGCTTCCGCCACGCAGGTATATGCCGGCGAGAGCCTTGTGAAAGTCAACGTTGAACCCAACTTTTCCGGGAAACCCCGCGTGGCGGAACTTCGCTTCGCCAGCGGCGACCATGTCAGGGCGTTGTCTGTGACGCAGAACGAGATTCCGGCGGGTGCCTACGTGCCTGAAGGGTACCAGCTTGTCTGGTACGATGATTTCTCCGAACCGTCCGCCGACCTGACGAAGAAATGGCGCTATGAAAACTGGGCGCCCGGCCGGGTGAACCATGAACTGCAGCGCTATGTGCCGGACGACCGCCGCACCTCCTTCACGCATGACGGCGCGCTGTCCATCGTGGCCTGCAAGGACGGAGACCAGGTAATCTCGGCGCGTATGAACAGCCGCGAATCCTGGCTGTACGGTTATTTTGAGGCGGCCATCTGGCTGCCGAAAGGGAAGGGGACCTGGCCCGCCTTCTGGATGATGCCCGACGATCAGTCCAAGGGCTGGCCCGCCTGCGGCGAGATCGACATCATGGAAGAGGTCGGCGTGGATGCGGACATCACCTCTTCCTCCATTCACTGCACGTCCTACAACCATGTGAAGAATACGCAGAAGACGGCCTCCAGAAAGACGGAAGGCGCTGAAAGCGAGTATCATGTGTATGCGATGGAATGGACGGCTGATTATATCAAGACCTATGTGGACGGTGTGTTGTTGCTGGAATTCCACAACGACAAAGCGGGGAATGACAATACCTGGCCGTTCAACAAGAAATTCTATCTGACTTTGAATCTGGCATGGGGTGGCGACTGGGGCGGTTATGCCGGGGTGGATGAAAGCGCGCTTCCCTGTACCATGAAGGTTGATTACGTACGAGTTTACAAAAAGTAGAGAAAGATGAAATATACCCGAACCCTGTTACTGACGGCCATGCTCCTTTCAATGGCTGCCTGTACGCAGCAAAAGCCCTCGACGGTGGGTTCCGATGCGGCAGTTGAAAAACGCGTCGAACAGTTGCTTTCCCGTATGACGCTTGCCGAAAAGATCGGCCAGATGAACCAGGTGTCGGTCGGCGGGGAAGTGTCAAACTATGCAGAGGCCCTGCGCAACGGCCAGGTCGGTTCCATACTCAACGAGGTGGACCCGGCCAAGATCAACGAATTCCAGCGCATCTGCGTGGAAGAGTCCAGGCTGGGTATTCCCCTGCTGGTGGGCCGCGACGTGATCCACGGCTTCCACACCGTCTTCCCGATTCCGCTGGGCCTGGCTGCTACGTTTGATCCTGCGCTTGTGGAAGCGGGGGCTCGCATCGCAGCGGTGGAAGCGACGGGGCAGGGTATCCGCTGGACGTTCTCGCCGATGCTCGACATCGCCCGTGATCCGCGCTGGGGCCGGATGGCCGAAGGCAGCGGAGAGGATCCCTGGCTGGACGCCCGCATGGCGGAAGCCATGGTGCGCGGTTATCAGGGGGCGAGAATGGATGCGACCTCCATGGCGGCCTGCATCAAGCACTACGTGGGTTATGGCGCTGCGGAGGGTGGTCGCGATTACAACAGTACATTCCTGACGGAGCGGCAGTTGCGTAACGTGTATCTGCCGCCGTTCGAGGCAGCGGTGAAAGCGGGTGCGATGACGCTGATGACTTCCTTCAACGACAACGACGGCGTTCCATCCACTGGCAATACCTTCATTCTGAAAGATGTGTTGCGCGATGAATGGGGCTTCGACGGGATGGTCGTTACTGATTGGAACTCCATGGGTGAGATGATTTCCCACGGCTTCGGCCTCGACCGCAAGGACGTGGCCGGCAAGGCCGTGAATGCAGGCGTCGACATGGACATGATGACATTCGGTTTCATCTCTCATCTCGAAGAATTGGTTGCCAGCGGCCAGGTGAAATCGTCGGCGATCGACAACGCCGTCCGCAATATCCTGCGCATCAAGATTCTGCTGGGTCTCTTCGAGAATCCCTACGTCGATGTGGCGGCCGGCCAGGCCGTACAATATGCCGAGGAACACCTGGAAGCCGCACGTCGCACTGCCGAGGAGTCTGTCGTTCTGCTGAAGAACGACGGCATCCTGCCCCTGAAGCCTGAGGCGCTCCGGACGATCCTCGTGACCGGGCCGATGGCCGATGCCCCGCACGACCAGCTGGGTACCTGGGCCTTTGACGGCCAGAAGGCACACACGGTGACGCCGCTCCAGGCTTTGAAAGATCGTTTCCCCGGCCAGGTGGTCTATGTGCCGTACGGCTACAGCCGCGAGCCGCGCAGCCGGTTCGACGACATAGTCGCAGCGGCTCGTCGCGCCGATGTGGTACTGGTGTTTCTGGGAGAAGAGGCCATTCTCTCGGGAGAAGCCCACTGCCTGGCCGACCTGAACCTGATCGGAACGCAGAGCGAGCTGCTTGCCGCCCTGCGAGCCACGGGGAAACCCGTAGTGGCCACGGTGATGGCAGGGCGTCCGCTCACCATCGAGCGCGATTTGCCCAACTGCCGGGCGATGCTGTATGCTTTTCATCCCGGCACAATGGGTGGTCCGGCACTGGCCAACCTGCTTTTCGGCGACGTGAATCCTTCCGGAAAGACGCCGGTTACGTTCCTTCGCACGGTCGGTCAGGTGCCGATGTACTACGCCCACAACATGACGGGGCGTCCTTATCACGGCGAGACCCTGCTCGCTGACATAGGCCCGGAGGCGGGACAAACTTCCCTGGGCAACACGAGCTATTATCTGGATTACGGGGCGTATCCGCTCTTCCCGTTTGGTTACGGACTGAGCTACACGACGTTCGCGTATTCAGACATTTCCCTCGGCAGCGATGTGTATCCGGTTGATGGTACCATCGAGGTTTCATTTACTTTGCGCAATACCGGAGACCGGGACGGCACGGAGATTGTTCAGGTCTACGTCCGGGACCTGGTGGGTTCCGTCACCCGTCCGGTGAAGGAACTGAAAGCTTTCGAGCGCGTCCCGCTGAAGGCGGGTGAACAGCGGAAACTTCAGATCCGGATACCGGTCGCCGAACTGGCCTTCTGGGGCCTGGACGGTGTCAGGAAAGTAGAACCCGGCGACTTCCAGCTATGGGTGGCCGGGGACAGCGCATCAGGTGAACCAATTTCATTCAAGATACAATAAAAACGGATGAGGTGGTTTTTTAGGTTACTTTTTTGGATGGGCGTATTGCTGCTTTCGGCTTCCTGTGTCGAACAGCCGAAAGCAGTGTTGCGCTCTGTCTCCGTGGAGCAGGACGAAATCGTCCTGCCGGTGGGTGGAAGCGATACGCTGTATTTTTCCGTCCAGGAGACGGACTATGCGTTTGACTTGGAAAACGATGTCGTCCTGTATCTGGCGAAGGGATTGTTTCTCGTATCGACGGATTTCATGCTGACCCGCGTCGAGAAAGACGAGGTCCCGGGCCGATACCGGGCCATCATCACTGACTTGGGGCAGCGCGATGATTATGAGGCGGAAGTCCGGCTGGGCATCCGCCGTTCCGCTTATGAAGCGGAGTTGTCGGCCTCATTCATTTGCAAGTGCGAATTCGCTGGCCCGATGGGGCTGGTCCGGAAATCGGGCCTGCCCATCTTTTATCTTGACACGCAGTACGGCGCGAAAATCCTTTCAAAGGAAAATTACGTGAAGGCCACCGTGACCCTGCACGACGGCGACAAAGTGACCGATGCCCTCCCGTGCAACGTGCGCGGCCGCGGCAATACCACCTGGAGCTGGCCCAAGAAGCCCTATGCGCTGAAGATGGAGTCCAAGACCTCTTTCTTCGGCTTCCCGGCCCACAAGCGGTGGGTGCTCCTGGCCAATTTCATGGATCGCACGATGATGCGAAACCTGATAGCCATGAAGGTCTCTTCCATGACCTCGCTGGCCTGGACGCCGCGCTGCCGCAGCGTGGAACTGGTGCTCAACGGGGAACCGCAGGGGAACTACGTGCTCATAGAGCAGGTGAAGGTGGACAAGAACCGCGTGAACATCAAGGACGGATTCCTCTTTGAATCGGACTTCCACTTCGACAATGAGGTCCAGTGGGTCGATCCGCACGGTCGTTCTGTGGAGTTTTCCAACGGTATTCCTTTCGCCATCAAAGATCCCGACGAAGAAGATCTCACAGCGGACCTGGTGACGGAGGCCAAGATGCTGATCGACCGCACAGCGAAAGTTATTTACGGGCCGGACTTCGCCGACCCGGAGAAGGGTTACGCCTCGGTGATCGACGTGGATTCCTATATAGACTACTGGATCGTGTTCGAGGTGATGGGCAACCACGAACTCGGCAATCCCGGCAGCGTGTATTCCTACTGGGATCGCGGCGGCAAGCTGACGGCCGGCCCCTGCTGGGATTTCGACTGGGGCATCCTTTCCTACAATACTTCCCCGCAGGCCCGCAGCGGCCTGATCAACGGACAGGCTTGCTGGTATGCCCGCTTGTTCGAGGATCCGGCCTTCAAGGCGCGGGTAAAGGCGCGTTTCGAAGAATTGCTGCCGCAGTTGCAGACCATTCCGGCCTACATCGACGAACTGGAGAAACAGCTGGATGTCTCTGCGAAGCTCAACTTCCAACTTTGGAATCCGGCGCAGGATGCGTCTATGAACGGCGGCCGCATCATCAACGGCGACGAGAACATCCCGTTCCACGACGCCGTCGCCCGTCTTCGCAAGATTTACGAAGAACGTTTGACCGTCATTTCTGAAAACCTGTAGTTACTCCAGGTTCTCGAGCTGGATGCCCGGGAGGCTGGTCAGGCGCGTGATTACGTCGATGGGTTTCTCCCGCTTGGGCACGCGCATGGAAATCTCTGCCTTGTAGCGGTCTCCCTGCCGGGAGAAGGAGAGATATTTCGCGGAATTACCCATCTTCCGGATGGCGTCTTCCAGCGCTTTTTCGTCTGCTGAGGTGAGGATGGCCGTCATCTGGTGGAAGCCCAGCCGGAAGTGGCAGGCATTCAGGATTTCCGTGCAGATGATCACCAGCACCGTGCAGATGGCAGCCATCAGGACCATGCCGCTGCCGGCGCCCAGGCCGATGGCAGCCGTTACCCAGAGGCCGGCGGCCGTGGTGAGGCCCGTGATCAGGTTGGTCTTGCTCTTGATGATCAAACCGCCACCCAGGAAACCGATGCCGGAGACCACGCCGGCCGCGATGCGCGCTGCGTCGTATTTGGCGGCTTCAAATTGGCCGATGTCTCCAAAGGCGTATTTCGAAATGATCATGAAGAGGCAGGCACCGATGGCGACCAGCATGTGGGTGCGGACGCCGGCACCCTTCCCCCGGAATTCGCGTTCGTAGCCGATGGCGGCGCCCATCAGGGCTGCTGCCAGCAGCCGGGTCACCAGGGGGATGATCTCTTGTGTGAAAAGTTGGTTCATGGTATCTAAAAGGTTATTTTAATCGTAGGAAACTGTATCCGAAGCGCTTGCAGGCGGCCTTCTCGAGTTCTTCGCGGTCGTCCGGGTGGGCGATGGCGATCAGGGCTTTGGCCCGCTGGGCGAGGTTCTTGCCCCGCAGGTAGGCGATGCCCCATTCCGTGGCTACGTACTGGGTCTGGAAGCGGGTGGTCACCACGCCGGCGCCAGGGGTGAGGGTGGGGACGATCTTGCCCTTGCCCTTGTTGGTGCGCGAGGGCAGCGCGATGAAGCATTTGCCGCCTTCCGACAGCGAGCAGCCGTACATGAAGTCGTGCTGGCCGCCGACGCCCGAGAAGATCATCTCGCCGATGGAGTCGGCGCAGATCTGGCCGGTGAGGTCCACTTCGAGCGCCGAGTTGATGGCGCAGGCCTTCGGGTTCTGGGCGATCAGGAAGGGGTTGTTGGTGTAGGCCACGTCGTAGAACTCCATGGTCTTGTTGTGGTCGATGTACTGGTACATTTCCTTGGAGCCCAGGGCGAGCGCGGCGATGCTGACGCCGGGGTGCACCTTTTTCAGGGAGTTGTCGATGACGCCTTCCTTCATGAGCCGGATCACGCCGTCGGTCATCGCCTCGGTGTGCAGGCCCAGATGCTTGTGGTGCTTGATGCCGTTGAGGATCGCGTTCGGGATGCCGCCCACGCCGATCTGGAGGCAGGCCCCGTCGGGAATCTCGGCTGCCACGTTGGCGCCGATGGCCTTCTCAATCTCCGTGGGCTCGCCGAACTGCATGGCGAGGGGCGGCACGTTGCAGCGCACCGCCGCGGCGATCTTCGATTCGTGGACCAGGCAGCCGCCGTAGAGGTAGGGGATGGCCTCGTTCACCTGTGCGATCACCACGCGGGCGGTCTCCACCGCGGCCACGGAGATGTCGCAGCCGATGCCATAGCTGCAATAGCCGTTCTCATCGGGCAGCGAGCAGTTGATGAACGCCACGTCGATGGGCAGCTCGCCCTTGCGGAAGAGCGCCGGCACCTCGCTCAGGAAGCAGGGGGTCAGCGAGCCGTAGCCCTCGGCCACGTGCCTGCGCTGGTCGGCGCACAGGAAGATGCTGTTGACCAGGAAGGAATCCTTGTACTCCGGCTTGCAGAAGGGCGCGGGGCCTTCCGTGATGTTGAAGCCCGAGACGATCTGCACGTCGCGCAGCTCGTTTGCGCGGCGGGCGAGGGCTTCCTGCAGGAGCACGGGCACGGAGGTGCTGCCCTGGCAGCAGATGGTGTCGCCGCTGCGGACCAGTTGGACGGCTTCGTCGGCAGTTACGTATTTCATCGGCGTCTTTTATTTTTCATTTGCCAATGCAAAGCCTGCATCGAAGGCCTTGATGTTGGCTTCCACGATCTCTTCGCCCTTGCGGCCGAAGATGCGGCGGATGCCGTCGCGGAGATGCTCCGGGTCGAGGATGTCGAGCACGGCAGCGATTCCGCCCAGCAGCACCATATTGGCGCTGCGCGGCGAGCCTACTTCCTTGGCGATGGCGTCCACGTCGATGGCAATGACGTGCGGCAGCTTGTTCAGCTCGGCCATCACGCTTTCCATCGGGGGATAGTCCGGGATGTTGACGAAGGGGACGGTATTGGTGATGATCCAGCCCTGCGGCGCGAGGTACGGCACGTACCGGAGCGCCTCCATGGGCTCCAGCGACACGATGAGGTCGGCCGCCCCGCGGGGGATGAGGTCGCTGTGGATGGGTTCCGACGAGAGGCGGAGGTTCGACTGCACGTCGCCGCCGCGCTGGCTCATGCCGTGCACTTCGGCCTGCTTCAGGTACAGGTTCTGCTGGAGGGCGGCGTTGCCGATGACCGTGGCGATGGAGAGGATGCCTTGTCCTCCCACGCCGGCTAAGATGATATCTTGTTTCATGGGGATTACTTTTTGGCGTGTCTTCTGGCGGTCTGGATGCATTCGCGGCGGCACACGATTACGGAGACGCCGTGGTATTCGATCTCTTCCCGGATCACCTTTTCCATGTCGGGATAGTTCTTGGGCAGCGGCACGATGGTGCGGATGTGGGCCGGGTCCACGCCGAGGCCGGCGCAGATGGCCTCGATGCGGCCCGTCCCGGCGGAGTCCTGGCCGCCCGTCATGGCGGTGGTCAGGTTGTCGGAGATGCAGAGCACCACGTCGGCGTTCCTGTTGACGGCGTCGAGCAGGCCCGTCATGCCGCTGTGGGTAAAGGTCGAGTCGCCGAGGACACCGACGGCGGGCCAGGTGCCGCTGAAGGCGGCGCCCTGAGCCATGGTGAACGAGGCGCCCATCTCCACGCAGGTGTGGATGGCGTGGAACGGGGCCATATAGCCGAGCGTGTAGCAGCCGATGTCGCTGAATACGCGGGCGGTAGGGTAGTCCTTCTTCAGCACGTTGTTGAGGGCGGTGTAGAAGTCCCTGTGGCCGCAGCCCATGCAGAGGGCTGGCGGGCGCGGTGCGAGCACCTGGCTCGGCGCGAAGGTCGGGAGGGCGGGGAGGCCGAGGGCCTGGCGCACGTCGTCGGGCGAGAGCTCGCCATCGCGCACGACGGTCTCGTCGATGCGGCCGACGATCTTCGTCTGCGTGGGGAAGACGCCGCGGAGCATGTTCTCCACGAGCGGCTGGCCTTCCTCGAGCACAAGGATGGTCGGGACCATATCGGCCAACTTTTGCGCGAGCATGCGCGGGAACGGATACTGCGATACCTTCAGGACAGGGTAGGGGCAGCCGTCCGGGTAGTTCTCCATCAGGTAGTTATAGGCGATGCCGCAGGCGATGATGCCCTTCGTGTGGTCGTGGCCGTCGGCGAGCCAGTTGAACTTCGACGTGGCGGCGTCTTCCTCGAACTTCGCGTAGTCCTTGATGAGTTCGCGGTTGCGCAGGCGTGCGTTGGCGGGCAGCGTGACCCAGCGCTTCGGATGTTCCGGATAGTGGAGTTCGTTCTGCGGGCGGATGTCTTCCGCGGGCGTCACCACGGCGCGGGAGTGGGCCATGCGGGTGGTCAGGCGCATGATCACGGGGATGCCGTTCGCCTCGGAGTAGTCGTAGGCGGCGCGGGTCATCTCATAGGCTTCCTGCTGGTTCGACGGCTCGAACACGGGCATCATGCCGAAGGTGCCCCAGAAGCGGGAATCCTGTTCGTTCTGCGAGCTGTGCATCGACGGGTCGTCGCAGGCGGCCACCACGAGGCCGCCGTTCGCGCCCGTCATCGCCGATCCCATCAGCGGGTCGGCGCAGACGTTCATGCCCACGTGTTTCATGCACACCAGCGCGCGCTTGCCGGCATACGACATGCCCAGCGCACCCTCCATGGCGGTCTTCTCGTTGGCAGTCCACTGGTCGTGCACATGGCGCTCCTTCGTCAGCGGATGCCCCTGGATGTACTCGGTTATCTCGGTCGAAGGAGTGCCCGGATAGGCATACACGCCGCTCAAGCCCGCGTGCAACGCCCCCAGCGCCACCGCCTCGTCTCCCAAAAGTAATTGTTTATCAGCCATAATTCGAATATCGTTTCTTTATAGAATCCTTGAATCCTACAAAGTTAATAATTCGAAGCGATTTTTCAAATAATGCGAAACAAACTCCCGCCTCCACCCAGCCGCAGTGCCGGTAGCGTCCCATTCTTTGGGACGCCACCCTCAAAAATGGCCGATTTTGACGGTAGCCTGCCGGATTTTGGGACGCTACCGGCAGTGGCGCTACACTAAGCGGCCGAAATCGCTCCAGCCGGATTGCATTTTGCCGGTGTGGCAGTCCTGGATGAATTTGGACAGCAGGTTTTGCGCATATTTCTGCCGGCCGGTGTGATGGTAGTGCTGGATGCGGTCCACTTTGATGCGCCGGTAGTTTTCCGGAAAGGTTTTGAAATGCTTCCAGGCTTGTTTGTCGGCTTTGATGGCGTCCAGCACCCAGTCTTCGTACACGAAGTGTTTGGGATTCAGGTCGGGCGCCGCGGCCAGCCCTGCGGGGGTCATCTCCCCTGTTCGCACCAGCCTCCGGCAGCGCACCAGATTCTGTTCGCACCAGTTGCTGCCCTTCCGGCGCGGGGTGAAATGCTGGATGGGCTTGCCGTCGTCGATGCGCTTCATCGTGCTGTCGATCCAGCCGAAGCATAGCGCCACTTCCACGGCGTCCACATAGCGGATGACGCCGGGGCAGTCCGCCTCGGCCCGGTTGATGCGTAGCCAGAAATCGGGAACCGTCTCGTGGTTCTCCTGATACCAGCGATACAATTCTTCCCGCGTATGTATGTCCAGCAGGTTGGTGACCTCCATTACTTCTTCAGCCAGTGCTCCTTCAGCCATTCACGGACCGGCAGGTCGTAAGCCTTCAGCAGGCCCCAGGCCAGGATGATGGCCATGAACACTGTACCGGCGCCCACGACAATGTGCTGCCACAGCGGGGCGGCGGGATGCTGCGCCACCCAGTCCATCTGCATGTAAATGAGGGGATAATGTGTGATGTAGATGGGATAGGAGATGTCTCCCAGCCATTTGCACACGGCGGTACTCTTGGGATCTGTAGTCCTGGAGCCAGCGCCCGCCACCACAATGAGCGGGAACAGCAGTAGGATGCACAAGGCCTGGTAGCTCCCGTCCAGCACGCCCATCTTGCCGCCCACGCAAGGCATGGCCAGCAGGATGACAATGGCCAGGCAGCACCACCAAAAGCCGCCTTTCAGATGAATGGGGTTGTTCCGGACACGGAGAATTCTGGAAATGAGCAGGCCGCAGAGGAAGGGATACAGCAGGCGTGTAAAGCCGATGTAAATCTGGTCCGGCGTCAGGCTCCAGCCGCCAATCACGGTGTACTGCGGCTCTTTAAAGAGTCCGAAAACATTCCATCCCAGCGTCACATCCAGCGTAAAGAAGGCGCAGCATATCGCCAGGATGGCCAGTATGATATTCGGCAAACGCCTGAGAATAAATGCATAAAGGATATTGCCGATATACTCCAGCGTAAGCGTCCAGACGGGGCCGTTGAAGGAGTTGACCTCAGCCCAGCCACGGATATCCAGACTGTTGGGGCACGGTAGAATCAGCAGGCCCATCACCAGGCAGAGGAGGAACTTCCAGAACTCCACATTCTGCGTCTGCGGGAAGGCGTTACCGGTATGGAAAAACAGCGCAGCGCCCACCAACGTCCCGGCAATCACCATCGGATGCAGACGCGTGAGACGACGCTTGAAGAAGCCCCAGGTGGTCATCCGATCCCAGCGGTCATCGTAGGCGTAACCCACCACAAAGCCGGAAAGGACGAAGAAGAAATCCACCGCCAGGTAGCCGTGGTTGATGATCTGCTCGGCCGGGCCCTTGCTGTAGGTCTCGAAGATGTGGAACAGCACCACCATCAGGGCGGCCACGCCGCGCAGCCCGTCCAGTATCTCGTAACGGGGCTTGGATTCCAGGTATACGTTTGTCTTTGCCATAACGGACACAAATATAACATTCTCTTTCCACTCCCGCAAGCCCGCAGTGAATGTTAAAAATGTTAAATTTGTCATCCGATAGAGAGAAGATGTCCGAGCACTGGGAAATATACGCCGACTGGAATCCGTGGCACGGATGTACCAAAATCAGCCCCGGCTGCAAGTACTGCTATGTGTATCGGCAGGACGAGATGTATGGCAGTGAGGTCTCCAGCAGCGAGTGCCGGAAGACGGGGGCTTTCTATCTGCCCATCAAGCGGAAGCGCGACAAGACATGGAAGATTGAAAGTGGAAAGGTGGTCTTCACCTGTTTCACCTCCGATTTCCTTTTGAAGGACGCCGACCCGTGGCGGGAGGAGTGCTGGCTGATGATGAAGCGGCGGAGCGATCTCTGGTTCTATTTCTTTACCAAGCGGATCGACCGTTTCTTGGAGTGTGTTCCGGAAGATTGGGGCGACGGATACGACAATGTCATCGTGGGCTGCACGGTGGAGAATCAGGCAATGGCCGATTATCGTCTGCCTATCTTTCTGTCGCTCCCCATCAAGCACAAGAGCATCATCGCATCGCCGCTGATCACGTCGCTCGACCTCACGCCTTACCTGAACGAGACCATCGAAGAGGTCTCGGTGGGCGGCGAGTCCGGCGTAGACGCCCGGCCCTGCGACTACGACTGGGTGCTGTCCCTCCGCGAGCAATGCGTCGCCCGCGGCGTCCCCTTCCGTTTCCATCAGACCGGCGCCCATTTCATCAAGGACGGCAAATCCTACTATGTCCGCCGCTGCTACCAGCTAAGCCAAGCCCACAAGGCCAACATCGACTACAAGATCGGCAAGTACCTGGTGCCGGAGACCGTGCGATACGAATGGAAAGACAGCGACTATCACGATTGATGGATGGTTCCGACCTTCATCTGGATGATTTAAAACCGGCATTATTCTCGGTGCGGGTAGCGTCCCAAAATCCGGCAGGCTACCGTCAAAATCGGCCATTTTTGAGGGTGGCGTCCCAAAGAATGGGACGCTACCGGCACTGCGCGGGGAGAGCGTTGCAAAAATTCGGCGGAGGTGTTCCAACGAGGTGGGAGGGGCATAATAATTGCTGCAGTTCGAGAGCCGGAGCAAATGTGCCGGGAGATTTGTATGAAAAGGATTTATTTGCTCACTACGGAGCACCTGAAGAAGGGTTTGTGGTTCAGGGAAGATGATGATTTCAGGGTAGCCATGAACTTTGTCGCCATTCAAGCAGCCAGCAGCCCGGATGTGGTGGTGCTGGCGTTTATCCTGATGTCCAATCACGTTCATTTTGTTTTGGTGGGGACAGAGGAAGACGTCGAGGCGTTTATCAATGCTTTCAAGCAGCGCTATTCCATGTATTATCGGCGCAAGTACGGCGTGAGGGAGTTCCTTCGACATAATGACGTGGACAAACAGCCGATATCTCTTGGTGATGAGGGCCCGGAAAAGGCCATCGCCTATGTGCAGATGAACTGCGTGGCAGCGAATATCTGCAGCCATCCCAGTCAGTACCCATGGGGAACGGGAAACACATTTTTCAACCCAGCACCCATGACAGGCATGCGTCTCGATAATCTGTCTGGGCGTGCCCGTATGAAATTGATGCACAGTGAGTCCGACCAGCTTCCGGATGATTGGGCTATCGGCGCTGACGGCTACATTCTTCCATCAGCCTATGTGGAGGTCAAAGGCGTGGAGATGCTGTATCGCACGCCCAAACGAATGAATTACTTTCTGGTCAATTCCTCCAAGGCCAAAAAGCGCATGCAGTCTGATGAGAATCTTCCTTCCTTCCGCGATCAGACCATCCTGGCGGCCTTGCCCGACCTGTGCCGTAGTCTGTTCCAGAAAGATTCCTTCTCTCAATTGAATCCCGACGAGCAGTCGGAGTTCGCCCGCCAGATCCGTTTCCGTTTCAGTGCGGATGCCACGCAGATCGCCCGTGTTTGCGGCATAACGTACGCCGAGGCCGCCAACCTGCTGGACAGTTTATAGTCGTTGTGGTTGGCAAATGATGGTAGCGTCCCAAAATCTGTCAGGGTACCGTCAAAAACGGCCATTTTTGAGGGTGGCGTCCCAAAGAATGGGACGCTACCGTCACTTACTCCGAAACGATCTTTTCTTCCCAGGCTTTCAGGTAGGCAATCTGATTTGGTGTATGGAACCAATGTTCTCCATCAGGCATGATGGTAACCTGACATTGATGCTGGCTGATGAAGTCGCGGCCTATTTCCTCACTGACAACCAAATCAGTCTCTGGGCGAAGGATGTATGTGGGGGCATCCCAACATGTAATCGGGTTATTAACAACCCATTCGTAATAGTCGTTCTCGCGCTGGGGCATCAGCTCGATAAACTTCTTCATATCGAGAATTGGAGAGACAAGCAATGCCTGTTCAACTTTCATGTCTTGGAATGCCAGCAACGAGAACCACGAGCCAATGCTGTTGGCACGGACGGAAACATACTTCCAATTTCCGTACAAATAATCGCGAACCTCATTCAGCAGGGGCATCACATCCCAAGGCCCGCGCTCTACAGGCAAGTCTATACCCAGCACCTGATATCCTTTCGGCACAGCTACTTCCGCAAAGGCCAATGCCTCCTCCTTGCATCCATGCACCCCGTGTACATAAAGGAATACCTTTACGCTCTTTTCGCCAATGAGCAACGCTGGCGTAGAGCCGATCTTTAATTTAATAACCTTCATGTCTTGTAATTAGGAATGTACAGCGGTCGCTCCCCCTAAGAATTGTATTCTCGATCCGAACCTCGAAATGGCTACTTGGTTCAAGTTGCGACAGAATATATAAAATGCTCTGTCGCGAGCACTCACATTGCTGCGGATGGTTTCTCAGCCCACATTTAACTTTAGGGCAAGTACATTCCAAATAACTCAGTTCATATACCTTCCCTGGCTTAATCACCCTACCCGTATAGGACTTGTTGTTGTACCCTTCCGTATAGATTCTGTCAAAATCACCATTATACTTGGCATATATTTGCTTATGTATCTGGAGAACATGATCTTTTACACATTCGATGGCTTCTTCTCTATAGCGCATACCTTTGTTTCATTACTTTTCAACAAACGAACCCATCTCTATCAGATTGCCGTCGGGGTCGGCCACATAGCAGGTGCGCTGTCCCCAAGGCTCCGTGGTGGGAGGAAGAACCGGGGCGGCCCCATTCGCGAGCGCATGCTGGTATTCCTTATCGACATCGGCGAAAGTGGGTACATCGAATGCCAATTCCATCGTACCGTTGAATCCCTCGGGATATTGGAATTTCCGAGAGACCATCTGCTCGAAAGCGTCACGCGGGAAGAGGATGATGCGCGTGTCACCCAGCGTCATCTCCACGTTGGGCTGGATGCCGTCCCAATCGGTAGTGAATCCGAATGTCTTCGTGTAGAAATCGACCGTCGCTTTGTTGTCGCGGGTGAAAAGCCCTATGGCGTTGAAGTTGAATCTATTCATTGTTCTTATTCGTTCTTATGAAATGTCCCTCTTGTATGGCGGCAAATGTGGCGACGGCGGCTACAATGACGATGGGAATGATAGACCAAAAAGTCATGGGGACAGCAATGAAGAGCAGGAATCCCGTTGCCTTGTTCGCTATGGTGTGAGGGAAGCAGCAACGCCTGTACATCACGAGTGCCGAAAGCTGATTCACGACTTTGATCGCGACGATTCCCCCTGCCCACAGCCAAAGCCATTGCGGCAGTTCAAGTATCGGCAGGAGTTTCCAGGCACAACATGCTACGAAGCAGATGTCTGCCAGGCTATCCAGCAATGCACCTGTCTTGGTAACACACTTCTGCTTTCTTGCCAGCCATCCGTCGGCTATGTCGCTGATGCCGCAGAGAGCATAGATAATCCAGAACACCACACCCTCCACATCGCAAAAGAGCAGACCCAAAGCGCCTGCAATCCTGAGCAGCGTTATGATGTTCGGCAATTTTTTCATCTTATTTCCACTCTCAAGACCCTCATCGGACGATCGGAACCGGCCAGAGATTCATCTATGCAGGTCTCGCCGGTGGGGACGAAACCGCACTTCTCCATGACGCGGCCACTGGCGGGATTGTCGATGAAGTGGCTGCTGATCAGCGATTTAATGTCCGTCGTCCGGCGGATATGGCCGATCATCAGCCCTAGGGCTTCCGTGCAAATTCCCTGGTTCCAATAGGGTTTCCCCACCCAGTAACCCACCAGCGGCTCACCCTCACGGGACGGAAGATTGTTGCCTTCACAAGGCAAATAGCCCATTGCGCCGATGGCCTCGCCTGACGCTTTTAGTTCTATTGCCCAAGTGGTGTCATTGTGGAAAACGGTCCGGATCACCTCCAGGCTTTCCTCTAAAGATTTATGTGGCGGCCAGCCTGCACGAGGCCCGACATCCGGGTCGGAAGCATATTTAAACAATACTTCGGCGTCACTTTCGCGCCAAGGGCGCAGCAGGATTCTGTCGGTTTCCATTATTCTTCGTATCCCAATTGTCCGGGAAGGCGTAGCTTTTCTTTCGGCGGGAAGGTGGCCTCGTAGGCTTCGAAGGCTTCCGGATGCTCGTCAGCTACAAAATAGCCTTTTGGCGGGCAGTAAGTTCCCTCACGATTGCCCCAATAGCCTGGTATCAGTTCTTGGGCGAGGAAGTAAGGCACTTCTGACTCTCTCGGTTCTGCGTGATAGTGAATCTTCATCTTGCTGGCAAGGTCGAAGCCTGCATTCTTGTAGAACTCGATGTTTCCTTCCATTTGCAGAAGACCTATACCCTTCTCTTTCGCTGCCTCTAACGCATACTGCAACAACTTCAGACCATAACCCTTTCGCTTATAATCTGGATGAATGCTGATGGGGCCGAAAGTCCACGAAGGGAGTACCGTGCCGTCGTCAAGCATAATCTCTGCTTTCGAGAACATCACATGGCCGATGATCTTTTCATCCTCCTCCATCACAAAGTCCAGCTCCGGAATGAAATCCGGATTGTTCCGGTATTGGTTCAGCACGTAATGCTCTGTGCAGCCGGGTCGATATACATTCCAAAAAGCCTCTCGCGTGAGGTTCTCTACTTCGGAGTAATCGGCGGGTGTTTCGAGTCTTATTTCCATCATATTATTTCTTTTTTGCCTTTGGATTAGGAAGCGCAGGAATCGTGGCTTTGATAAGTGCCGTCAGATAATCCCGGTCATCCACATCGTTGATGTAGAAGTAGTCCTTGGCACCGTCATAAGGAGGCCGAAGAATAACTTCTTTCAAGACGGCACGCCCAGGCTCTGTCACTTTCACATAGAAGTTATTGTCGCAGATAAGGCCAAAGAGGACACCATCACAATAAGCGCAGTAGTCTCCCATCATCTTCTTCACGGCAATTTCCCCAGCGCCCGAGCATTGTTCAATGATGTATTGTACAAAGTCTGAATTGCACGCCATAGTATTCGTTTTTATATTCAAAGACAAAATTACTCTATCACAAAACTACGAGGATAAAAATCGCTGTAAAAGCGGCCGTCGGTGGCGGTGAACTTGAGCACGCAGTAATTGGGGTCGGTGACGCCGCCGGGATAGTACTGAGTGTCGCCTTTGCGCCAGATCATCTCTTTCGAAGCCGCATCCGTAAGCACCTCCATCGTGCCGCGCAGCATCATACCCTTGAAGCCCTTGGCGTCACAGAAATAGATGCTGGCCTTGGGGTTAGCCTTGTATTGAGCCACACGTATTGAGAAGGTGTTGGTTGTAAAGTAGAAGGTTTTGATACCCTCGCGTTTGCGTGGCTTCAGCATGGCCTTGGTCCAAGGGAAGCCTTCTTCGTCCACCGATGAAATGAAGGCTATCGGGAGCTTATCGGCCATTTTGCCGATGAGTTCCTTCACTCCGGCCAAGGCGGGGTTCTCCGGCATGGAGTCCGCCAGCGTCAATTCTTTGCGCCAACGCCTCAGATGCGGGAAATACATCTTCATCTGGCCGATGTATTCCTCTTTCGTGATGGGCTGCGGCAGGCCTTTGTTGACCTCGCCCACAAATTGGGCACAATGCTCAATCATCTCCTCCATTGTGCAGTCCTGCAGGAACTTGCCGTCCTTGTAGCAGTACATGCAATAATTTTCGTTTTTGCTTCCGTCGGCATTCGTGCCGAGGATTTCCGGGGTGAGCGGCATACCGCAGCTCTGGCAAAATTTCATTTCCATATTGATTGTTTTTACATTCTTGCTTTCTCGTCTTTGCCGGCGCCGGTGCCGCGGTACTTGCTCTGGGCGGCGTTGAAGTTGAAGCGCACGGAGAGTTTGATTTTCTGCGTATCCATCCGGTTGGTCTGCATGATGGTGTGGCTGCCGAAGTCGGAGTCCACGTCGTAGTGGGCCATGCCCAGCAGGTCGGCTCCTTCCAGGCGGAGGACCAGCGACCCATCTTTCAGGAGGGTCTTCTGCACGGCGGCGTTCACGTCCACGTAGGTGTTGCGCAGATACAGGTTCTGCGAGTAGCCGCGGCTGTTGATCTGGCCGCCCAGTTCCAGCTGCCAGCCACCCTTGAGCGTAAAGGTATTCTGCATCTGTGCGAAGAAGAGGGGCTTGCCGTTGAAGGTTGTTACGCGCTTGCCCGAAGCTTCGCGGGGGTCATCCACGGTAATGCTGAGCCACTGCGGCTGGACGCCCAGCGTATAGTTCATGTTCCAGCAGCCCACCGTCGGGGTGAGGTTCACGTAAGCGGCCATTGTACGGTACGGCTCCTCGATGTTGCGGGGCTTGACCAGCACCACGCCTTCCGTTCCGTAAGGGGCGCTCCAGGTAATCATGGAATTGTTTATGCGCGTGTAATTCACCATGACGGTCACCCATTTGTACACGGCGGCGAGACTCACATTGTGCATCAGGCTGGGCTGCAGCTGCGCGTTGCCGCTCTGCCAGATGTAGCGGCTGTTGTAGCGGATGGCGCTGGACAGCAGGGCGTAACCGGGGCGCGAGGTCTTGGCAGCGTAGTTCAGCATCACCTGCACGGGGCCAAATGCATTGGCGTAGGTCGCGTTGGGGAACCAGTTGCTGTAGCGGCGCTCCACCTTGGCGTCCGGATTGATGGCATCGTCGTAGGCGTAGTGCACATTTTCGTACCGCACACCGGCGCTCAGCTGGCCCAACTTGGGGATGTAGCAGCCGTATGATGCGAAGCCCGCGATGTTGTTCTCTTTCACGGCAGCCTGCGAGGCCGGAATGCCGATGCCGGTAATGGTGTAATTGTCGTGACGGCGGGAGAACGTCTCTTCCGTTCCCACCTGCAGCTGCCCCATCCAGATGGGGTAGGAAAGCACGGCTTTGGCGGCGTACAGCCGGCCGGAATTGTAGCTGGCCGTGCGGATGGAGGCATCGTGGGTCATGGTGCTGACTTCCGTGGAGGTAGAGTTGGCGCTGTCTTCCGTGCCATAATAGTCCAGGTTGACGTCGACGCCCAGCTTCTGGCCGATGGTGCCATTATAATAGAGGTTGGCGCCCAGGTTGTAAGGAACCTGATCCCCGATCACGTCCTCGGAGATCGTTGTGAGCTTGTCTATCAGCGTGCCATTCTCATATACATTGTCGTTCACCACGGTCTTCACATTGTAGGTCAGGTGACGGCCCCATTCCACCTTGCCGCCCAGGAAGTGGTTGTCGGCGATCTGCCAGTTTACGCCGGCATTTCCGTAGAGAGTACTGCCGAAATATTCGTTCTGGAGCGTGCCCTTGTCCTCAAATAGCCAGTCGGAGCCGTCAGGCTTTCTTCCGAAAGTCTGTTTCTCCAGGTAACTATCCTGGCGGGAGGTGTTGCGGGCATAGTTTACGCCCGCGAAGATATCCACCCCGCCCGTACGGAAGTTTACATTGAGGGCTCCATAGGGATCGTTTCCCTTGGCCCAGCGCAGGGACTGGGCATCGGAGGCGTTCAGGTTGAAGCCGAAGCCGTCGCCCTGGCGCCGGATGGTCTTGATGCGCACCACCGCACGCACCGTGGCGTCATACTGGGCACCGGGATTCGTGATGACCTCAATGCTCTGGATTTCATTGCTCTGCAGACGGTCCAGCTCCGAGGCATCGGTGACGCGGCGCCCGTTGATGTACACCAGCGGCGAGCCTTTCCCGATCACTTCCAGACCGTTCTGGCCTTTGATCAGACCCGGCGTCTTGGCCAGCACGTCTTTCGCGCTGCCCACATTTTCCAGCACCGAACCCCGCACATTGGTCTGCAGGCCTTCGCCGGTCAGCTTGGTCTTGGGCATGACGGCCTGGATGGTCGCTCCTTCCAGCATGGCGGTATCGTCGGCCAGGGTGATGACCGCGCCGTCGACAGGTGCCATATATACCGTCTTGTAGCCCAGCATGGCCACCATCATAATGCCGTCGGTTTCTTTTGTCACGATATTGAATGTCCCGTCTTCCCCGGTGACCACACCGCACACCACGGACGAATCGGCCTTTGAGAGCACGGCCACGTTGGCGTACGCCACCGGCTCGCCTTTTTCATCCACCACTTTTCCCTTCCAATCGCCCTTTGCCTGGGCCGAAACGGCTGCCAGCAGCAGCACGCCTGCAATAATCAGTCTTCTCATTTTTATGCTACTTGATTTTGGGTTCTATATTAATCACTTGTCGGCCTGACTTGATCAGCGTCAACTGGGCCATGAATTGTGCGGACAGCATCTGGGAGATGCGCTCCGCCGGATAATCTTCCGGATTCTTGTTGCAGAGCATGGCCAGGCCGCAGGCGAAGGTCCATTCCTGCTCGAAAATCTGCTCGGTCTGCTCCGGGGTGAGGCCGAAGGTGGCGGCCGTCTGCTTCAGGCACTCCAGCGCGATGGCATGCGCGACTTCACCGCTGCCGCCTTTCTCCAGAAACAGATAGTGGAAAAGGTTCGGCTCCTCTTTGGAGAACCGGATGAGCCTGATACCGAATTCCTTGAAAGCGGGATCGTATAGGACGGAATCTGCCAGATAGTCTGTGAATATCTTCTCGGCAGCCTTCCGGGCATCGCCATGGATATCCTCCATATTCTTGTATTCCCGGAAAAGCGGACTCACCGAGCATCCGAGTTTCTTCCCGATCGCCCGTGACGTCAGGGTTTCGGAGCCGTCCGTCCGAATGAGGTCGATGACGGCCTTCGTGATTTTCTCCTTATTAAAAAATACGGCTTTGGGCATAACACTTACTGTTTATGGCCGCAAAGGTAAATGGTATTTTTTAAAAAAGCAAGTGTTATGTAACAAATGTTTCTTTTTATCGCAAGCACCAGGCAAAGGCCCGGGCCAGGCGGCCTTCATTGTCCGTGAAATGATGGCCCTCTTCCCATACGAGCGTGGTGCGCTCGGGTCCCAACTGCTCCTGCAGCAGCGCATGGTATGCCCGGAGGTTGTCGCCAACGCGTGCGATAGCCTGGTTCTTCACGTGCTCCTCCTGTTCGCCCAGGCTCAGATAGATATGATCTGCCAGGGTGACATGCTTCCTGGCAAAGGGAAGCCAGCCGTGGATCCATACGGAAGGTGAGGCTGCTGCAATGGCCTGGAAGCTGTCGGATTGGGTGGATGCCCAGAGGGAGAAAAGTCCGCCGAGCGAGTATCCACCCAGCATGACGGGCAGCTTGCCATAGCGCCTTCGCAATTCCGGAATCAGCGACAGAAGCAAGTATTGCAGCGTCTCTTGCCCGTGTTTCCCGGCTTCCGGGTCTCGGGAAATGTTCCCGTCCGGCCAGGGCATCAGGTCGATGATCCAGTCTTCGAGTTCGATGGTGGCCAGCACGAAAGGGATCCGGCTCAGCGCCGCGATTTGCGCCGCTTCCGCTTCCAGCGTGGCATTTTCGTGCCGGGCCGAAGGCTGGACCAGCAAACAGGCTGGCTCTTCAGACCCGAACAACCGGCATGTCTTGCCGCCTATGGTTATGCTTTCGGGCATCGTTTCATCCCGATGATGGCTGCGATCACCTCCACCAGTCCCAGTACAAAATAGATGTTGCTCAGGGCATTGAATCCCCATACCCACCATTCGAGCACGATCCAGAGCATCAGGATGATGCCACAGGCCAGGACCGCCTGGTAAGCCCGCGGATGATTCTTGAACAGCAGGATGGCGGCGATGAGCTGGGTAATGCCGTTCACGATCAGCAGGGCGAAGCCGGACGGAATGAAATCCTTGAAAAACACATCCGGCCAGGGGAACTTCGCCCGCAGCAGGTCCAGCATCGGTGCACCGCCCCAGCTGATGCCCGTAGGATCCATCCACATCATCACGGCACCACCCACGGCGCCGATGCCGATGAACAGGGTCAATATTTTCAGAAAAGTCTTCATGATCTTAAAATCTCCGCGTATGCTTGCAATAGTCCTCATACTCCTGACCAAAATCCCGGCGGAGGCGCTTCTCTTCGCTGAGCACCTGCACCAACATGATGGCCAGAAAGGCAGCCCAAACTACGGCGGCCGGCCAGCACCAAAGCCATACAGCCACACCAGCCAAATAGGTAAGCGTGCCGGTGAGCATCGGGTTGCGATTGAAACTATACGGGCCGTCCGTCATCAGGTGCTGCGTACGGGGCGCCACTTCGTGCCCGAAGGCATCCATCGGGTTGCCTTTCCCGCGCGTTTTCATAAACACGATGGTCCAGACAGAGAGCGAGAGCCCGCCTATCATCAGCAAGCAGGCGATGATACCCCGACCGACTGGCACCGGCCAAAGTGCCGGCATCCCGGATACCCACCACATAAGGGCCGGAATTCCCACCACAAACAGCAGGAAGCCCAGCAAATATCCCAATACATTTCTCATAATATGCAAAGATACGATGTTTGGCGCAAATTGAGTATATTTGCCAAATATGGTACCTGTAAGTTCAATGATCGCGATGGGGGTTTGCGCCCTGGTGGGCGTGGCTGTGCCTGTCGCACTGGCCTGGTGGCTGGTGAAAAAGTATAAAGCGCGCCTGTCGACCATTCTCATCGGCGCCGCCACATTCATTGTATTTCCCCTGATGCTGGAGCCCATTGTGCACCAGCTGGTCCTGAAGGGGCCGCATGGTCCGGCCATCATGGGAAACGTCTGGCTCTATGCGCTTTACGGCGGGCTTGCCGCCGGCCTCTTCGAGGAGACCGGCCGTTTCCTGGCCATGAAGTTTCTGCTGAAGAAGGAACCTTCGAAAGCGTTGCCGGCCGTGGCCTACGGCGCCGGCCATGGCGGGGTGGAGATGATCCTGATTTTCGGGTTGACCATGGTTTCCAACCTCGTCCTTTCGGTGATGATCAACACCGGCGCGGCCGATACGCTGCTGGCCGCCGCTCCTGCCAATGCGCTGGAACAGGTGCAGGCGCAGTTTGAGCAGCTTGAGACGGCCGCCGCCGGCAGCTTTTTCCTGGGTGTTTGGGAACGTATCTCCGCCCTCATCCTGCAGCTGGGACTGTCCATCCTGGTGTGGACGGCCGTGCGGAAAGGCGGAAAATGGCTTTGGCTTTTCCCGGCCGCCTTCCTGTTGCATTTCCTGGTGGATGCCTGCGCGGTTGTCATTTCCAAGAACGCCAGCATGGTGTTCACGGAAGTGGTCATCTTTGCCATGGCTCTGGCGGTGGGCGCCATGGGATTCCTGCTGGCGCGAAAACTCAATCGGGAGGCCGAAAAGGCCTTATAGAAATTACAGCCGGGCGGCTTTCTTCCTGCCGAGCGTGAGCACGAGGCTGAGCGCCACGGCCAGCGCGGCGACGGGATAGACGAGGTACATCTTCCAGGTTTCCAAGAAGACGCGGACATGCTGCCAGAGGCCATCTCCGACAGTCAGCGGGTCGATGGGGTACAGGAAGGCCAGCAGCGTGACCAGCACACCGGCCGCCAGGCCGACAATCAGCGCCACAATGAGTGCCACGCGGCCGTGGCTGCGCTGGCGGTCCACTTCGTACTTGATGCCCTCCACGGCTTCCATCCGCCGGCGGGTCTCCAGCAGGAAGGTGGGATCGTCTTTGACGACAGGCTTGTTTTCTCGCAGGAATTCGTCTATCTCTTTCATGACTGGATGTACTGTTTCAGGTGGGTCCTCCCCATGGAGAGGTTGTATTTCACGGTGCCTTGCGGCATGTTGAGGATGCCTGCTATCTCCTTGATGCTCAAATCCTCGAAGTAGAACAGGGCGATGGCCGCCTTTTCTTTTTCGGGCAGCTTCTCCAGCGCCTGGTAGAGCTGCTGGTAGCGGAAGGACGCATCGGATGCGTCATCGGCGGGAACGGCGAAGGCCGCCTCCACGGGGGCTTCTTCCGGGCGGACCTTGCGGTGATGGTCGATGTAGCAGTTGTATGCGATCCGGAAGAGCCAGGTGCTGAATTTGGAGAGGCCCAGGAAGGAGCCGGAGGCTACGTACGCCCGCACCAAGGCGTCCTGGGCAATATCGTCGGCCAGGGCGGCGTTGCCATTGCACAGCGCAAGCAGGAACCTTCTCAAGGGCTCCTGCTCCACGCGCACCAGGTCGATGAACCGCTCCTGCGTCATGGGTTACTGCTTGGTCTCGTCGAGGGCTTTCTCTTCGGCTTCAATCTCCTTGGCCAGCATCTTCTTGCCTACGAAGTAGACGATGAAGAGGGCGATGCCGATGGCCAGCAGGATGGCGCCTGCAGTAGGGAAAAAGGGGATCATTTCACCCGCGAAATAGATCTTGCCTGCCTGGAAGCAAAGACCGGCCACCAGAAAGGCCACGCCGAGGAAGCTCGTTATACAGGCGGCGCTCAACTTGTCGAGCAGCTCTTTCTTGGCGGACTTGGGCTTCTGCTCTTTCTTGAAGTATTCCGGGTCGATGGTCGCACCGGACTCGATGGCCTTAAGCATGATTTCCGCCTTCCGGTCGGTTTCATTCTTTTTGCCGCGCTCGACCAGCCACACGATCAGAACCGGCAAGATGACACAGACGCAAATCGGGACCAAAACGGCTACAAACATGGAATCCATAACTAAAAACTATTTACAGTGTTCAACTTTCCGCCGCTTTTCCGGGCGGTTTCATCTGTTAGACGGAAGTACCCGCCAAAAGGTTGGAAAAAGTTGATAAATTTTTTCGGCTGTTGTCAGCACTCGCCGCGCATGACAATCGCGCACGGCCCGCCGACACGGATGCCCGGGATGCCGTTGGACTTCAGTTTCAGCGTGGTCTGGACGACGGAGGGGCGCTTCATGGCCTCACCCTGCAGGAAGAAACACTGGGCGCCGTCGCCGATGATATGGTGGTGATAGAGGTAGCCCGTGAGGGCTGCGTTGGCGGTGCCGGTGGCCGATTCTTCAGGGATGCCGTAGCGCGGCGCGAAATTGCGCACGTGCGCCGTGTACTCGTCGTCCGGATCGATGGCAAATGCATGGACACCCACCACGTCGAACTGGTTGCTGAACAATGTGAGCGCTTGCATATTGGGCCTGAGCGCCTGCAGGGTAGCGACGTCGAGCACCGGCAGGATGAGGTCGGGGAGGCCGGTGGAAACAGTCTGGACGGGCCATTCCCCCAGTTGTTCCGGTAACAGACCGCCCAAGCTCGTGAGTAGTTGGCGCAGTTGCACCGGATCATCGAATGTCTGCTCCAGCAGCGGCGAGGCCATCTGCATCATGACTTGCTGGCCCGCGACGACCTCCAAGTCGCCGGCCTGCGTGTGATTGATGCAGCGGGTGCCATCCGGCACGAGGCCTTCGCGGAACAGGACGCCGAACGAGGCAATGGTCGCATGGCCGCACAGGTCGATCTCACCGGCGGGCGTGAAATAGCGCGTCGTGAATTCCGCCGCGCCGTCGCGCCGCACGAATGCGGTCTCCGAATAGCGCAGCTCCGCGGCCAGCTGCCGCATCCATTTATCCTCCGGAAATGCGGCACCCTGTTCGATCAGCACCACGCCGGCGGTATTGCCCCCGAAGGGCTTGTCCGTAAATGCATCGACGATATAGAGTTTCATGTCCCAAAGATAAGCAAAAATCAGAAGCGCAGCGTCACATGCCCCAATGCGGTAAAGCCCGCGATGGGGATGAAGCCGATCTGGTAGTAGCGGTTGTCGTTGGGGTGGCCGCCACTGGCATAGATGGCGCTGTAGACCCAGCCGCTCTGCGCGACGCGGGCATTGAACAGGTTGCTGGCTTCTACGCCCAAGTCTATTTCCTTGAGGCCGAATCCCTTGGGCAGCTTGAACGTGTAACCCAGCGACAGGTCGGTCAGGCTGTAGGCAGGCAGCGATCGGTCGCGGTTTTCCGTGTTGTCGAGGTACATGCGGCTCACGTAACCCGTGTGCCATTGCGCCCGGAAACCCTTGATGTGCAGGTTGATGAAGCCGTTGAGGATGGCTTCCGGGGAGTAGGCGAGGGCCGCGTCGCCGTAGTGGATGACGGTCGTGCCGTTGTCCCAGTCTTCCACGTATTCGTCGAAATCGAGCAGCCTGTTGCGGCTCAGCGCGGCGTTGGCTTCGAGCGTCAGCCAGGGCGCCAGGTTCCAGCCTGCCGTCAGTTCGACGCCGGTGCGGTAGGAGTCCGGGATGTTGGTGGTGAGCGCTTCGCCGATGTCGCTCAGCTCGCCTGTCTGCACCAGCTGGTCGCGGTAGCGCATGTAATAGAGGTTGATGCCGGCGCGGGCCTTGGCGCCTTCCACCTGGTAGCCTGCCTCGAAATCGTAGAGCCGCTCGGCACGCGGTGCGGGGTATTTTCCGTTGTCGGTGAAGTTGTTGCGCTCGGGCTCGCGGTGGCTCATGGCGAACGAGGCGTAGGCGCGGTGCATGCCGTGGCTGTAGTTCAGGCCGGCTTTCGGGTTGAAGAAGTCGTAGCGTGCATCGATGTCAAGGTAGTGCTTCTGCGGCATGCCGTCGTCGTCGACATAGTACTTGTCGTTATAGCCATTGGTCTTGTAGCGGACGTGGCGGTACTGCAGGTCGCCGAAGATGTGCCAGTCGGGCGACAGCTGGTATTCGGCCTTGACGAAGGCGCTGCCGTCGAATTTCGAGGCGGGGGAGTCGTAATACTTGTAGTTGCCCTGTGCGAGCAGGCGCGCGGCCAGTTCCGGGTGGCCGATATAGGTCAGGTAGCCGTAGTGGTTGCCGATGAACTGCTGGAGCGAGAGGCCGGCCACGGCGTCCCAGCGCCCTTTCCGGTAGGCGAGGTTCGACACGAGGCCGAACGTGTGCTGCGTGAGGCCTTTCTGCCGTACGAAGTCGCTGCGCTTGACCTTGTTGCCCGCCGCGTCGGTGAATACGGGGATGCCGTATTTCGTCAGTTTGTTGTTGTAGCGGAACTCGTCGTACCAGCCGTGGCCGCCGGTGTAATGGGCGGTGGCCGAGAAATGCCAGGCGTCGGAGAAGTTGGCGGCGAAATTCAGCAGGTGGTGGTTCTGCCAGAAGTTGTCGGTGGTACGGGGCCAGAGGCTGCCGTCGTTCATCCGGTATCGTTCCAGCGTGTAGTCGAGCGGCTCGGCGCTTTGGATGATGAGCCTTTCATACAGCGAGTTGTAGCGGCCCAGCCCGGCGTCGTACAGGTCCTTGTAAGTCTTGATGCCCGTATGCATGCCGTAGGTGCCGTCCATCAGCGACAGGTCGTCGTTGCCGGCCGTCACGCCGTTCCAGGCCTGGCCGGTGGTCTCGAAGTTCCCGATGATCTTGTAGCCCAGGCGCCAGCTGCCGCCCAGGAGGGTGGCGCCGCCGTAATAGCTGCCGGAACGGCCCTTCGTACCGGGCAGGAAGCCGTCGGTCGTGGTCTGGTTGTAGGCGGCGTCGAGCACCAGCCGTTTCCAGAGCAGGCCGCTGGTAAACCGGGTGCCCAGGTGCAGGGTGTTCCAGGAGCCGTAGGAGATGCTGACTTCGCTGCCGAGCGTCACGGCGGGGGCCAGAGTGGCCAGGGCGATGGTGCCGCCGAAGGCACCGTCGCCGTTGGTGGAGGTGCCCACGCCGCGCTGGATCTGCACGCTGCCGAGCAGTCGGCCGTAGGAGTTCATGTTGGCCCAGAACACGGTCTGGTCCTCGGGGGAGTTGAGGGGCACGCCGTCGAGCGTCACGTTGATGCGGCTGCCGCCCGCACCGCGGATGCGCAGATAGCTGGTGCCGGTGCCCACGCCATTCTCGCTCCAGGCGAGGATGCCGGGCGTCCGGGCAAAGAGCAGCGGCAGTTCCTTGCCGCTGCTCGAGAAATCCCGCAGCTCCGCCCGGCTGATATTGGCCACGGCGAACGGTGCATCCTTCGACGCCCGCACGGCACTCACGGTCACTTCCTGCAGCCGTTCAACCTTCGTTGAGTCTATCTCCTGCGAGAACGATGGTCCTGTAGTAAGAAGCGAAACGATGACGAGTAATACTATATGCTTTTTCTTTGTCCCATTCATTGCTCCATTAAATGCTTCATTTTTCAATAGCCCCATTCGTTGACTACCAGGCGCCATCAGGCGCTAGCGGAAGCCGTTGCGGAGGCTTGTGTAATAGCAGGCTGGAGCGGTAGGGTTTGGGGCAGAGCCCCAGTTAAGAGATTCCTACGCGGGCATTACCCCGATCAGGTAGTGAGGGTATCATCTCAGCCGCGGTCCTTCGGCGGCCTTCGCCGCCCCGGGCGCCGCAGCACCCCTTCGCCTGCACCCTGCAGACTGGGCGCAAAGATACGAAAAAATCAATACTTCCGGTACTTCCAGACCTCGCGTTTGAGGTCTTTCATCTCGTCGAAGATGGGATCTCCATCGTAGACGGTGACGGTCTTGTCGTTGAAGACCACTGTCGGCTTGGTTTCGGGGTCGTAGGGCTCCCAGTGGAACTTCTTCACGTCGGGGTTGCCGTCCTTGGCAAAGGACACCCAGACGTCGCTCATGAAGTCGGCCAGCTTGTAGGCGCTCTTGTCTGCTCCTACCATAAAGCGGCCCAGCCAGATGTTGTTGAAAACGAAGGGCATCTCCGTGCAGTGGTTGGTGCCGAAGGTGCCGTCCATGTGCGGCGACGGTTTCGCGAAAATGTAGAGATACTGCCTGGTGTCCCCCATCTCATACCGCAAGTCAGCGTTTTTCCAGACTGCCGGGAGCATACCGTATTCGGAGTAATTGCAGCCGATAATGGTAGGGAGCCCCTTTGATATTTCGGCTACGCGCGGATTTTCGAGCGGATAAGGCAGCACCTCGCCGTCGAGCAGAGGCTGGAACCACATGCCGGCGCCATAGATCCGGTAGAAGAAATTGTCAGGGAATTGCGACAGGACGGCGTCCGTGGCAGCGGCAAGCAGATCTGCATACGGAATGGTCTGGATCTGGTCGATAGTCTTTTCGTTCAGCCCGAGATTCTCGACTGTCCGGCGGGCCATCGCACCGGCGGTCGCATGGTCCGCCAGGCCCAGCATGGAGCCGCTCTCGATGATGCCCTTGTTGAACAGGCCCTTGGCAGATGGCGTGGCCATCAGGATGTTCACTTTGCCGCCACCGCCGCTCTGGCCGAAGATTGTGACATTGTCGGGATCGCCGCCGAAAGCAGCGATATTCTCATGTACCCATTCCAGTGCCTTGACCATGTCCATCACACCCACCACGCCGGAATATTTATATTTTTCGCCGTAGTCCGACAAATCGAGAAATCCCAGTACGTTGAGCCGATGGTTGATGCTTACGAGAACTACGTCTTTTCGGGCCAGATTGGCGCCGTCATAGAACGGCAGTTCACTGCTGGCGCCCATGGCGTAGCCGCCGCCATGCAGCCAGACCATCACGGGACGTTTCTTTCCGTCGTTGATACCCTTTGTCCAGACATTCAGATATTGGCAATCGTCGCTCTGGGTGCCGTCGTCCCACTGGTAGAGGAAGGCCTCACAGTCGTCCTCCCAGGTCACACGCGGCCCCTGGTAGCATTGGTGCCCGTAGTAAAGCGCCGTCTGCACGCCTTCCCAGGCGTCCGGATCCTGCGGTGGCATGAAGCGATCGGCTTTGGCGTAGCTGATGCCTTTGAAAGTGTAAACGCCGTCTTCGATGTACCCGCAAAGGGTTCCGTAAGTAGTTTCTACCAGCGCATCGGTACTGTTCACTACCACGCTGTGGTCAGGATATTGTTTGCTGCATGCGACCAAAAGCATCATGCCAGCAATGATAAGGATTCTTCTCATAACAGGATGCGTTTCGAATGCAACTACTTGAACAGCTGCTGCGCGAAGGTGGTCAGGTAGACGCGCCAGTTGCGCCAGATGTGGCCGCCGTCGGATTCGTAGAAGGTGACGGGATAGCCTTTCGATTCGAGATAGTTCTTGAGTTTCAGGGAGTTCACCATGATGCCGTCAGCCTTGCCGCAGCCAATCCAGTAGAGCTTCGGATGGGCGGCAAAGACGGCATCCAGCGCCGCCTCGTTGCCTTCGGGCGTAGCCACGCCCGAGAAGAGGCCGACATAGCCGAAACGCTTGGGATAGTGCATCGACAGCTGGCAAGACTGGCGGCCGCCCATCGACAGGCCGGCCACCGCCGTGTTGGCGTAACCCTTCGCCACGCGGTAGTGCTTCTCAACGTAATTCATGATGTCGGGGAAGCTGTTCTCCACCTCGATGGTGCTCTGCGAACGGCTGTTCTCGAAGGTCGGCTGGAACATGTTCACGGCGGCGCCCGGCGCAGCCTGGTTGAAATACACGCCGTTGGGCATCACCACAATCATCGGCTTGGCCTTCCCTTCCGCGATCAGGTTGTCCATGATCTGCGCCGTGCGGCCCAGGTCGGACCACGCATCCTCGTCGCCGCCGGAACCGTGCAACAGGTACAGCACGGGATACTTCGCCTTGGGATTGTCTTCATATCCCGCCGGCGTATAAACCGTCAGACGGCGCTGCGCGCCCAGCGTCGGGCTATCGTACCAGACGTGCGACACCGTTCCGTGCGGCACGTCGTGCACCTCGTAGTACCAGCCCCTGTCTTCCGGAGCGGCGCTCAGCGTGAAGATGTTGGTCCAGGTGGCCACGTCACGGTTCTGGTAGATGTTCGAAGGGTCCATGGTCTTGCGGCCGTCCACCAGGAAGTTGTAGGAGTAGAGTTCGCCCTCCAGCGGTGCGGAGGTGTATGTCCAGACGCCGCCCGGCCCTTCCTTCAGGTCGACGATACCGGGTGCATCGTATGTCAGTTTCTGGCCGCCCATCTCGTACTCGACGGGCCGCGTGGGCAGGAAGTCGCCCGTCAGTTGCACCATCTTGGCCTTGGGCGCGAACAGACGGAAGGTGACGGAGTGGTCGGGGTTGATCTCGGGCGAAACGAGCCCGGTTCCGGGACCCAGCGCCTGCTGGGCGAAGGCGCCCACGGTCATGCCGAGGACAGCCAACAAAGCGATAATCTTTTTCATAAGGGTGATTCGTTTCCCAAATTTACACATTTTTCGGATTTTTTACATATCTTGCATTTTTCTAAGAGAAAACGACTATGTACAACGGTCTGAAAGAATATGTCAGGTTCCTGGAGGAGAAGGGCGAACTGCGGCGGATCAACGAGTTCGTGGATCCCGTGCTGGAGATTGCCTGCGCCACGGATGTCGAGTCGAAAAAGGTGGGCGGCGGCAAGGCGCTGCTGTTCGAGAACACCGGCACGGCCTATCCTGTCCTGACCAACATGATGGGCTCCGAAGCCCGCATCCGATACGCCCTGGGCGTGGAATCGCTCGAGGGTATCGGCGCGCACATCGACGCAATGGTGGACAGCGTGCTCGGCGTGAACAAGGGACTGCGCGACACGCTCAAGATGCTGCCGCTGCTGGGCCAGGCGGCCCGGTGGAAGCCCCGCATGCACAAGGGCCACGCCCCGTGCCAGGATGCCGTGCAGTACACCGCGCAGCTGAGCCAGATTCCCATCCTGCAGTGCTGGCCCCAGGACGGCGGGCGTTTCATCACCCTCCCGCTCGTCAACACGGTCAGCCCGATTACCGGCGTGCGCAACGTGGGCATGTACCGCATGCAAGTGTTGGACGACGCCACGACGGGCATGCACTGGCACATGCACAAGACCGGCGCGAAGCACCTCTCCGAATGCACGCACCGCCTGCCCGTGGCCGTGTGTCTGGGCGGCGACCCCGTCTATTCCTACGCCGCTACGGCACCGCTGCCCGAGGGTATCGACGAATACATGCTGGCCGGTTTCCTGCGCGGCAAACCCGTGGAACTGGTCAAATGCTTCACGCAGGACCTCCTGGTGCCCGCCGACTGCGACTTCGTGATCGAGGGCTACGTGCAGAAGAGCGAAGAGAAGTTCATGGAAGGGCCCTTCGGCGACCATACGGGCTTCTACTCGCTGGAAGACCTCTACCCGAAATTCCACGTCACCTGCATCTCGCACCGCTTCGACGCGATTTATCCCGCCACGGTGGTGGGCGTCCCGCCGATGGAAGACAAATACATCCAGGAGGCCACCGAAAAAATATTCCTTTCGCCTATCAAACTGGCCATCGCGCCGGAGATCGAGGACCTGTACCTGCCCGAGGAAGGCGTGGGACATAACTTTGCCATCGCCAAGATCCGCAAGCAGTATGAAGGCCAGGCGTTCAAGGTGGCCCATGCACTCTGGGGCGCCGGGCAGATGATGTTCAACAAGTTCCTGCTGGTGACCGATGAGGATGTCGACATCCGCAACTGGGACGCCGTGTTCGACACGATCTGCCGCAACGTCGACGTACAGCGCGACCTGCTCTTCAGCAGCGGGCCGCTCGACGTGCTCGACCACGCCGCGTCGGAAACGGGCTTTGGCGGCAAGCTTTGCGTGGACGCCACCCGGAAGGAGAAGGTCTTCACGGGCAGGAGGCTTGAAGAAGTCATTCAGGTACTGTTTGACCAAGGGGAGAGAAAGGCGCCTTGCTATCGCAAATTATGGCTGTTGGGCGCCAACTGCGACCCGCTGCGCGACGGCCGCGTACGCGACCATCTGATTCTGGACGCCACCTCCAAGAAAAATGCGCCTGGTTTCCGCCGTCGCTGGCCCGACATCGTGGCGCACGATTCCGAGATGGTGGCGCGTATGACGGAACTTCTGAAAGATTGATGGTTATGAAGAGTGTTGCGGTTTATTTGGGCTCTGCGCCCGGGTGCAAGGATATCTACAAGGGGCTGGCGTATGAACTGGGGCACCGTCTTGCTTCGGCTGGTGTGACGCTGGTGTACGGCGGCGCGGCCGTCGGCACGATGGGCGCGCTGGCCGACGGGGCCGCCGCTGCAGGCGGGCGCGTGATCGGTGTCTTCCCGAAGGGCTTCCGCGGCACGAAGGAAGTGCGCGAAAGCGGCCTGGAAGTCGTGCAGCGCGGTCTTACAGAATTGATCGAGACGACTGATTTCTCCGAACGCAAGCAGTTGATGGAAGTCCTTTCCGACGGCTGCATCGTCCTGCCCGGCAGTTTCGGCACCCTCGACGAGATGTTCACCTACGCCTGCGACCGTGCCATCGACAAGCACACCAAGCCCATCATCGTCTTCAACTTTGAGGGCTACTATGAACCGCTGAAACAGCTGCTGGCCAACATGCAGGAAGCCGGCTTCCTGAAACCCGTCATGGCGGGCGCCGTTACCTTCTGCGATACCATCGAAGAAATCGTCGGCCTTTGCCGTTGATGTCTCCGAATCGGGGATATCGGCAGCAGTCGAATCGTTTAGAAATAATTCTTGCTCTGCACCGTGATGTTCGGGTTGATCCGGACGAGTTGTTCGATCAGGGCTTCGGACTGGGCGGGGAAGAGTCGTACGTCGACGAAGCGGACGCCAGCTTCGTGGATGTTCAGGTAGCGGACCTTGCCTTTCTTGTTGGTCACGCGGGTGATGCGGTCGATGTCGGCAATCATCATCGGCTGCTTCCTGTTTTCAGGTGTGAACAGCGTCCCTTCCTCATCATCGACTGTGCATTTGACAGAGACCAGCGGAATCCAGACAACGGCGAAAATGGCGACCATGTACAGGATCATCCGCAGAATCTGCCAGCCGGTATGGTCGATGCCCATCATCGCAATATAGGCGACATAGCCTACAACGGCGGCCGAACCCAGGATCCAAGTCAGGCGTTTGGGATTCTTAACGTTGGAATATGTCGTTTTCATGCAGTAAAGATACTGCTTTTTTCAGTTTGTTCTTCCTTTTTTCGCTGCAATGTACACAATTGATTTTCAGCTGTTTATGAAAACTCCTCCCGTTTCCGGAGAAGGGGAGGAGTTGTCGTAACCGATTGACGGACTGATGTGTACATTGCAGCGAAAAAAGTGTATATTTGCAGAAAAGAACCGAAGAGCATGAAAACCAAATCGATTTTACTGGCGGCAGCTGCGCTGCTCTGCCTGATGTCCCTGGCGGGATGCGCTGGCGATGGAAACAAACTCCTTTCTTTCAACGATGTGATCACCTCGCGCCGGAGCGTGCGCAGTTATGACGCCACGAAGACCATCTCCGAAGCGGAGGTACGGAAACTTCTGGAACGGACGCAGGAAGCGCCGTCCTGGGCCAACATGCAGCCCAGCAAGTATTACGTGGCTATCAGCCCCGAGAAACTCGCGGCCGTGCAGGACATGGTCGGCGGCAACAAGGAACGGATCACGGGCGCTTCCGTGCTTATCGTATCCACCTTCGAGAAAGGTAAATCCGGTTTCTTCCGCGGCCAGCAGACCAACGAGCTCGGCGATTTCTGGGGCGCCTACGACAACGGCCTGAGCAACGCCTATCTGGTGCTGATCGCCCGCGCCATGGGTTATGACACCCTGATCATGGGTATGCGCGATGCAGGCGCCCTCCGCACCCTGTTCCAGATTCCTGCCGAAGAGACGGTGACGGCTGTTATCGCCCTTGGTTATCGCGCCGAAGAGCCTAACCAGCCCAAGCACCGCGACCTCGACGAAATTGCGAAGTTCTTCTAGCGCTGCAGCTGCGAGAGGAAGTGCGTGAAGATGTCGGGGCGGAGGAGTAGCGGGAAGACGAGGCCATAGACGGCGCCCCAGAAGTGCGCCGAATGGCCGATGTTGTCCACGTTCCGACGGGCCATCACGATGCAGTAGATCAAGTATATCGGCGCAAAGATATAGGCCGGTATAGGGATGGGTATGAGATAGATATAGATGCCCATCCGGGGTTCGAAGAGGATGGATGCAAACAGGATGGCCGACACCGCGCCGGACGCTCCGACAGCGCTGTAATACGGGTCGTTCCGGAATTTGAGCAGGTCGCCGACCGTTGAAACGACAAGGGCGGTCACATAGAGGACCACATAGAGAATCGGCCCCGTCGTTTCTCCGAACGCCACGCCGAAATACTGCTCCACAATACGCCCGAAACAGTAGAGTGTGATCATGTTGAACACCAGGTGCCCCCATCCGCCGTGTACCAGGCCATAAGTCAATATCCGGTGCCACTGCCGCCGGTTCCACACTGCATATGCGCTGAACTTCAATTGATTAAACGCAGTCGGCCTCGAGAAACAGAAGATGCTGACCGCAGCGGTAATGATAATGATGACGAGGGTTATCATAATGATGAAAGTTATGGCTTGTGCTGAACAGACGCGGGTGGTAGTTTGTTCCGGGAGCTTTTTTCGCGAGCGGAACGAACTACCAGAGCGTCCAGCAAAAGCCGGCGATCATATTATTTCTGGATATTGATCCCGGCGGCCTGTGCCACCAGGTAGACGATGGACTTGAAGACGATGCCGCTGTTGCGGGAGAGGCCGATTTCGCAGGTGCGGCTGACGGCGAAGCCTTCGTCGCAGCCTTCCACCTGGGCCTTGAGGTCGCGGAGGCCGTGTTCGTTGAGCTCGGGGAAGAAGAAACCGCGGTCGCCGGCAAAGCCGTCGCAGTTCGAGTCGACCACGACCACCTCGCGGGCGCAGTGCTCCGCCACGCGCTTCAGGCACGGATCGACGCCCATCTTCTTGGCCGAGCAGACGGCGAACAGCGCCACCTTCTCGTCCACCGGTTTCAGCGTCAGTCGATCCAGCATGTATTTCTCGATGAATTCCGTCGGTTCATACAACGGCAGTTCGTCGCCGAAGTTGGCCTTCATGGTGTAGAGGCAGGGACTCATGTCGCAGAGAATCGGAATCTTGCCGCCGTCGGAGGCTTTCAGCAGCGCCGCCTTCAGGTCGTCGGAAGCCTTCTGGCCCGCTTCCACATAGCCCTTGCTCGAGAAAAGCATGCCGCAGCAGAGCGCGTTCATATTCTCGGGATAAATAATCTGGAAACCAGCGGCTTCCAGCAGGGCAGCCGTCACCTGGGTGACTTCTTTTTCCTTGCGGTAGGCCTTCGTGGTTCCCATGCTGCGGGTAATGCAGGACGGGAAATACACGACGGGATTCCCGGTCGGGGCCTTCCCGTCATGCCCGGCTTGAGCGGGCATCTTGATCTTCGTCGCACCCGTCGGCATGTATTCGTTCCAGAGCGGGATGGCGCCGCCGGAGATCCAGCGGAGGCCGCGGGCCATGGCGCCGAAGACCTTCGTGCCGAAGACGGCGCGCAGCGCGTTGAGGCACTTCAGGCCGCCGCGCAAACAAGCCGTGACGCCGTCCATGTGCCCAGCCAGCCGCACGGCCCGCTTCTCGCCGCGCTCAGAGTGGCCCTCGTGCCGCAGTTCCTTGATGAGTTTGCCCGCATCGGCCTTCACAGGACAGTGGAGGTTGCACAGAGAGTCGGTGGCACAGGTCTGTTCGCCGGCATAGCGATACAACTTCTGCATCTCCGCAGCACGGTGCGGCTCCTCGCCGGAAGCCCGCAGCCGCTCGATCTCGCGGAACGCCGCCACGCGCTGGCGCGGCGAGAGCGTGAGCCCTTCGGCCACGCAGTACCCTTCGCAGAAGCCGCACTCCATGCACTTGTCCACCAGTTGTTTCGTAGACGGGCAAGGCTTCAGGTTGGAAATGTGCGCCATGGGGTCGGTGTTGAGGATGACCCCCGGATTGAGGATCCCCTTCGGGTCGAACAGCCGCTTCACCCGTTGCATCAGCCCGTAGGCCTGCTTGCCCCACTCGTATTCGACGAACGGCGCCATGTTGCGGCCCGTGCCGTGCTCCGCCTTCAGCGAACCGTCATACCGGTCCACCACCAGTTTCACCACGTCATCCATGAAATGCTTGTATTTCTCCACCTCGGCGGCCGTCGAGAAGTCCTGGTTGAACATGAAGTGGAGGTTGCCCGCCAACGCGTGCCCAAAGATGACGGCGTCGGCATAGCCGTCGGCCGCAAAGACTTCGCGCAGCCGCACGGTGGCTTCGGCGAGCTTCTCGATAGGGAAGCAGATGTCTTCGATGATGGCGGTAGTGCCGCTGCGGCGCATGCCGGCCACGGTAGGCAGCATCTCCTTGCGGAGCTTCCAGAGCGTGGCCTGCTCCTTCGCGTCGGTGGTGAAGGCCCATGCCAGTTCTGTGGGCACGTCCGCAATCCCCTTGGTGATAGCAGACACTTTCTGGGAGAGTTCCTCGGCGGAAGCCGCCCGCGTCTCGACCAGGATCACGCAGCTTTCGTCGCCGATGGTCTTCAGGAATTCGGGGATGCCAGGCGCAGAGTCGACGCTGCGCACGCCGGCACGGTCGATGAGTTCCACGGCGGAGACCAGCCCCTGCGCCTTGAGGATCTGTACGGCCTCGCAGGCCAGCGCGATGTTGGTGTAGGTGATCATCGCCAGCGCCTTGTGCTTGTGGTCCACTACGGTGTTGTAGGTGATGTCGGAGATGAAGGCCAGGGTGCCTTCCGAGCCGATAACAAGGTGCTTGACGATGTCGATGGGGTCGCTGTAATCCACGAAGGCATTGAGCGAGTACCCTGTCGTATTCTTGATCTTGTATTTGCGACGGATGCGCGATTCGAGCTCGGGGTCGGCGGCGATGTCGTCGGCGATCTTGCGGATGCCGGCCAGGAAATCGGCGTGTGTACGGCGGAACTCCGCGCAGGAAGCTGCATCTCCCGTATCCAGGACGGTGCCGTCCGGCAGGATGATGCGGATGTCCGCCATCGTCTTGTAGGAGTTCTCCGAGGTGCCGCAGCACATGCCGCTGGCGTTGTTGGCGGCGATGCCGCCGATCATCGCGGAGTCGATGGAGGCGGGGTCGGGTCCGATCTTGCGCCCGTATTTCACCAGATAGGTATTGGCGCGCCCGCCCCGGATGCCGGGCTGCAGGCGGATCTTCAGGCCCTCTTCCAGCACCTGCCAGTGCTGCCACCCATGCGAGACGATCACCAGCACGGAGTCGCTGAGCGCCTGCCCGGAGAGCGACGTGCCCGCTGCCCGGAACGTGACCGGGATGTCCTGCAGGTCGGCCTGGTGCAAGATGGCCGCAATCTCGCGCTCGTCGCGCGCCCGGATCACGAGCTTGGGAATCAGCCGATAAAAGGAGGCATCCGTGCCGTAGGCCAGGGTGCTGAGGGCATCGTGGAACATCCGCTCCTTGGGAATCACGGGAAGGAGCGCATCGTAAAATTTCTTGTATTCGCCGCTGATCATAACAGGGGTAGCAGTTCTAAAAGTTCGAGTGCGCGGATGTCTTTGGCCACCACCGTGCCCTGCTGGTCCAGCAGGTAGAGGTGCGGCACATAATCCAGGTCGTAGCGCATCCGCATGTCGCTCGTACCCTTGAAATCGTTGAGGAAGGTCCAGCGGGAAGGCTGCTGCCGCCGGACGTATTTTTTCCAGGCCTCTTCGTTGTGGCCCACATAGACCATCACCACCCGGATGTCGAGGTCGTAGAACTGGTCGTTCATGGCCTGGAGCTGGGCTATCTCGCGCTGGCACTGCTCGCAGTCGAGCAGGTGGAAGAACACCAGGGTGTACCAGTGCTTGCGGTCGTACATCGGCACGGTCTTGCCGCACTTCTTCTGGAGGTACAGCTGCGTAGCCCTGGCGCCTACCGGATTGAGGCGCGCCTTGGCCAGTGCGTATACGGTGCGCTCGAGGAATTCCGGCGACCAGTAATCGGGTTCCGCGGCGATATATTTCTCGGCCACGTAGAGCGCGCCCTGCTGCTTGGCGAAATTGTCGCTGGACCGCAGGTAGTTGAACAGTTGGAGGAACACTTCGGCATACAGCTTCGGGTTGCCCTGCACGCGGTCGGCGAACGCGTCGGCGATGCCCTCCACGTTTTCGATGGACAGGGGGTCGAAACTGCCGAATACGTTGTCAAACAGCCGCCGGTACTGCTGCACCTCGGTCTGCTGGATCTGAAGCAGTTGCGCAAGCGCATCGCAGTCGAGCCCGCGCCCGAGGATGGTGTTCTGGCTGTCGAGCAGGAACAGCATGGGGGTGGACAGGACGGCGTATTTCTTGTGGAATCCGCTCGCGGCTTCGGGGTCCCAGACGTGCACGACTTCCACGGCTGGGTTCTGGATGTCGGAGAACACCTCCGCCACGTATGCTTCCCACGCGGCGCGGTCGGCCTGCGTGTAAATGGCGAAGAGGGTGAGGGGCTCTCCCTGGTAGTTGCGGGCCAGGTCGGCCAGCAGCGGAGCTTCGCGGCGGCAGGTGCTGCAATCCGTGTCGTAGAAGAAGAGCACCTTGTAGGTGGACGGCGCTTCCCGGATCTGCACGGGGATGCTGTCGATGGATTGCATTTGCAGCGCGGGCGCGTCGGCGCCCACCAGCGAGCTGCGGTTGAACTCCGCGAAGGTGTAGATGAGCGGATAGAGGCTTTCGTTCTCCAGTTGGAGCCGCTGGTTGAGGAACCAGTTGTCGGCAATGTGGACGGCGACGGCCTCGTGGCCCATGACGGGCGAGTCGGTGAAGAAGTCGAAGGCGATGCCGGCTACTTTGGACTGCAGGTCGGGCTGCTGGCGTCCGACCGAGTCGATGAGCCGGTCGACACGCAGGTTGATAGTGTCGACCGGCTCGGCGAGCAGGGTCTGCAGATAGGCGGTCACGGAGGCATGGGTGTTGACGGGCTCCTGTGCGGCAGCCGTCCAAAGCCCCAGCAGTAACAGCAGGCTGGCAAGGATCCGTCGCATCGCTTAGGCCTCCTTCTCTCTTAATTTCAGGTACTTGTCGATGTCGACGTTCTTCGGGAGGAAGCACTTGGCGCTACCACCGTTGTTGAGGACGTCGCGGACGACGGTCGAGGAGATGAAGGAGTACTCATGCCCCGAAGGGATGAAGATGCTCTGGATCTCGGGGGCCATCTTGCGGTTGGCCTGGGCGATGACGCTCTCCATCTCGAAGTCGGTGGTGGTACGCAGGCCACGGATGATGTAGTCTGCACCCACCTTCTTGCAGAAGTCGACGGTCAGCCCGCGGTAGGAGCAGACCTCCACGTTGTCCATGCCGGCGACGGCATCTTCGATGATCTTTACACGCAGGTCGGGGTTGAAGAACCCGCTCTTGGCGCTGTTGTAGCCGACGGCCACGATGACTTTGTCGAACATCTGCAGCGCAGAGCGCAGGATGTCGAGGTGTCCCAGGGTGAAGGGATCGAATGATCCCGGGAAAAGGGCGGTTCTCATGGCTATCCGACGGATGGAAGTTTGGCGTAGATACCACCGATCGTCGTCCCGATCGGGAAGAAGTCGTTCGGATTGCCCTTGTTCACCCGGATCACGGCGAAGCCGTCGAAGAAGCGTATGGAATATTCTATGTTGCTCTCCGAAAGGTCGTCATACTTGTAGATGAAGAAGTCCGTGTCGTCGCCGCCGAATTGCGTTTCCACGTCGTCGGCCACTTTGGGCGAGTTGCCGTACCAGACGTTCTCGATCTCGAAGTGGACGTCCTGCCAGTCGTCGCCGCAGCGGGAGACGTCCAGCTGGCCGGAGGTGGAGCCGTCCTTGAAGTTGTAGCGATACAGACCGGCCAGCTCTGCGGAAGAGGTGCCGAACCGATAGGTTTTCAGTTCCTTGCGAGTAGGGTTGAGCATCACCTCGACCGGCTCGGGATCCTTGTCGCGCATGTCGTACAGGGCGGCGGTGCGCTTGCCGTTGCCGGCCGGGATCGAGAGGGACCACGGGATGTCGCCCTCTTCCTCCAGCGCAACGAAGAACAGGTTGCCGTTTTCGTCACGCGTGCCGACCGTCCGCCATGGGTTGCCGTCTACCGACAGGATACCGCAGAAGACGTCGTTGTCTTCCGTGCAGGTGAGCCGGATCTCGGCGTTCCCGACCTTGCCCTCGAAGCCATAGTTCTGGCCCTGGTCCTCACCGCGGTAGGTGATTTCCCGGTACGATTCGGTAACCATGTCGTCGATGTTCTCGATCTTAGTGAACTGGGCGTCGAACAGGTATGGGATGCCGCTTGTACGGCGGATCCAGTTTCCGAACGTGTCGTAGCGTGCCTCGAACGAACGGGTACGCGAGTTCTTCACGGCGCCGAACGACAGGTCGCTCCACGTGATGTCGCGCAGGGTCCTGCCGTCTTTCTCGTAGTTGAGGTCGATGATGACGGAGGGATTGTTGGCCGTTCCCTCGAAATACTCGTAGTGCGTGAGGTAATGATTCTCGTTGAACGTGCCCTCGAAGGTCTTGGGGCCTTCGCCATAGCAGTTGTACTGGCGCTCGTGCAGCAGGCCCTTGCTGTCGGTGAACAGGGAGTCGCTGTTCTCGAGCCGGCTGCCTTCACCGTCGGTGACGTACATCCGGTTGCCATTCATCTCCCCTTTCTTGTCGTAGGTCGTGTATGTCTCGTTGATGCGGTTCATCTGGGGGAAAGTCTCCTTGCGGTAGCAGGGACGGTTCTCCGCGTCGTAGGCGGTCTCAGAGATTGAGAAGACCTGGCCATTCGATGTGTAGGTACTCTTTACCTGGCGGCCCTGGGCGTCGTATTCGTACACACTGACGCTTTCGCCGTAGGGGGAGCGATGGGTGGACATGATCTGGCGGCCGTCGGTGTCATAGCGGTTCACCGTGGTGTAGTTCCAGGTGCCGTCAGCCTGATGCGCCTCGGCTTTCGTAATGTTGCCGTTGTCGTTGTATTCGTATTCCGTGATCTGGTCGGGAACGCCGTCCATGCCCCAGACTTCCTTCGTATAGCGGTCTTGGGCATCTTTCTCGCTCAGCGATTCGATGAGGGTGTAGCTTTCGTCTACCCCTTCGAAATAGGATTCCGTCTGGGAGACCAGGTTGCCTTTCTCGTCGTATTCGAAGATGCTGACCTCCGGACCGCCCTCGCCGTAGAACTGCGTGAGCTTGACGGTCTTGACGGGTCCCTTGACAATAGAAGCGGCGACGGGCGCGCCGTCACCGCTTTCATTGTTGCCATTGGATGCGCCTCCGGTGCAGCCGGCCAGGCCGACCATCAGGCAGATGGCCAGCAGGACCGCTACATCAGAGCGTTTTTTTTTACGTGAGCGGCTCACGAGCCAAATGATCAGCGCCGCTGCCAGCACCAGTAATGATATGGCCAGTGCCGGTCGGTAGGCCACCCAGGCCAGCGCGATCACCACGAGGCTCCAGACGAGGCCGACCAGCGTCGTTACGAGGCCGACGCCCGTGCCGATGATCTTCTGGACGAACGGAACCACCGCGAAGACCGTGCTGATGATGCTCAGCAGGCTGCGGAAGCCGCCCACCACGAGGATGATGCCCAGGATGCGGAGCAGCCAGAGCGTGACTCGGTTGGAGCCTTTCTGGTGCTCGATCATGTTCATGGCGCTCACGGTGCCCATCTCCACTTTCGAGAAGGACTTGCCGTTCTTGGCGATGTAGCTTTCGAAGGTGCCGTTCACGACTTTCTGCAGGAGGGAGATCGTTTTGGGCGAGGTCACCTGGTTGAAGGTGATGCGGACGTCGCCGACATGCGGGTAGTCCGGATCGGCGCCGATGTACACCTCGTTGCCGCGGACGGTCACCACGACAGTCGAGTCGGTGACCTTGGCCAGCAGTTGTTTCTGCTGCTCTTCGGTGAGGCTCGGCTGTGCCGGTTCCTCGCCGGAGATGGCCTTGATGATGCCTTCGGTCAGCCGGTAGGCACCGAAGGTGGCGTTGGCGGCGTACTGGTCTACGTCTTCGACGACACGCCAGACGAAGTTCTTGCCCTTATATTCGGGGTCCTTGAATTCGGCGGAATTGACCGGGTCGCTGGCCCAGCCGGGTTCGTAGGTGTACGTGGTCGTCGTTTCGGTGGCGCCGCCGAGTTTGTCCTTGCTTTCGGAGCTGCTATGCTCGATCCACTGATAGTATTCCACGTCGCGGGAGAGGCGGAATGCGTTCACGGCGATGCCGAAGGCGGGGTCGCGCAGGATCTCGTCGGTGGTGGCCACGCCGGTGGCGTGGATGGCCTTGCCTTCGAAGTCGCCGTCGATCGTGTTGATGTCGGACAGTTCCACGTAGTTCTTCTGGAAGTCCTTGAGGGCGTTGCTCGCCTTGACGGCGCGTCCTTCATTCCACCACAGGACGATGGTTCCGGCGATGATGAGGACGATGCCCCACAGGATGCCCTGGAAGGAGCCTTTTACCTTGCTGCCATAGGATTGGCGCGTTGTTTCCTGATATGCCATGTTTGTTCAGTTTTCGGTACGGTTAGTTTTTGGCGTTGACCTCGGCTTCGGCGTCCTTGATCATCTTCTCGTTGGCGGTCAGATAGATCTCGACGCGGCGGTTCTGGAGCCGGCCCTCCACGGTGGAGTTGTCGGCGATCGGCTCGCGGAACGAGCGGCCTTCGATGGTCATGCGGTCTTTGTTGATGCCGCAGCTCTGCAGATAGGCGGCTACGGATTCGGCGCGGTCGACGGCGAGTTTCTCATTGTATTCGGGGGTGCCGGTGTTGTCGGTGTGGCCCAGGATGGTGAGGTCGGTATCGGGCATGTCGGCGATATCCTTCGCGAACTTGGTGAGCTGGGACCGCGAGGCGTCGCTCAGGGCGAAGCTGCTGGTCTTGAAGAGGATGCCGCTCTCGAAGGTGACTTTCACGGCCTTCAGGTCGTTGGCGTCGGTCACCACTTCCACGTTGGCGTCCTCGAGCTGGGCTGCCAGTTCTTCGGCTTTCTTGTCCATCTTGTAGCCGATGAGCACGCCGACACCGGAGCCGACTACGGATCCGATGGCCGCACCGATAGCGGCACCTTTGCCGTCCTTGCCGATGAGGGCGCCTACGCCGGCTCCCACGGCTGCGCCGGAGCCGCCGCCGATGACGCCGCCCTTGGTCGCATTGTTCATGGTTCCGCATCCCGCCAGGAGGAGGGCTGCGCAAATCACTGCTGAAAGTATCTTTTTCATAGGTTAATATTTAAAAATGTTCTAGTCTTATTGCGTTAAACATACAAATTTATAAAAAAGAAAAATAGGGTGGGACGAGAAATAAAAAAAAGTGCCCGAAGGCACTTTCTATCTGGTCCAATCGATGGGCGCAAGTCCTTGTGATATAAGAACTTGATTGGCTTTTGAAAAATGTTTGCAGCCGAAGAAGGCGCCGCGGGCGAGGGGGGAGGGGTGCGCGGCTTCGAGGACGGTGTGCTTCGACGTGTCGATGAGCATTTTCTTCGAGCGGGCGTAGTTGCCCCAAAGCAGGAAAACGAGCCCCGTGCGGCGGTCGGAGAGGGTGCGGATCACCGCGTCGGTGAATTCCGTCCAGCCGATGCGGCTGTGGGAGGTGGGCTGCCCGGCGCGGACGGTGAGGGCGGCATTGAGCAGGAACACGCCTTGCTCGGCCCAGCCGCGCAGCGACCCGTTCTTGTGGAGCTGCACCCCGAGGTCCGTCTCGATCTCCCTGTAGATGTTGACCAGCGAGGGCGGGATGGCCACGCCGGGTGGCACGGAGAAGGAGAGGCCTTCCGCCTGCCCGGGTCCGTGATAGGGGTCCTGCCCCAGGATGACGACCTTTACCTGATCGAAGGGCGTGAGTGCGAAGGCATTGAAAATCAGCGGACCCGGCGGATAGATAGTCCGTCCGGCCCGCTTTTCGGCGTGCAGCTGTTGTACCAGCGCCTGGAAATACGGCTTTTCGAATTCCGGCGCGAGGACTTCCTTCCAGCTGGGTTCAATCCTGACATCCATGGCTCAGGCGGCGAAAACGAACGACAGCACTTCGTCGATGGTGTCCACGTAGTGGAATTCGAGCCCTTCGACGTAGAGCGGCTTGATGTCCTTGATGTCCTTTTCGTTCTCCTTCGAGAGCACGATGGTCTTCACGCCGGCACGCTTGGCGGCCAGGATCTTCTCCTTGATGCCGCCTACAGGGAGCACCTTGCCGCGCAGGGTAATCTCGCCCGTCATGGCCACATGGCTGCGGATCGCTTCACCGCGAAGGGCAGAGGCCATGGCGCTGACCATCGTGATGCCGGCGGACGGCCCGTCCTTCGGGATGGCGCCTTCCGGTACATGGATGTGCAAATCTTTCTTGGCCAACTCCTTGGCGGTGGTTCCCGCGAGCTGCGGGTGAGCCTTCAGATATTGGTAAGCGATGGTCACGGACTCCTTCATCACGTCGCCCAGGTTGCCCGTGGTCGAGAGCAGTCCCTTTCCTTCGCTCGGGCTGCATTCCACGAACAGGATTTCGCCGCCCATCTGGGTCCAGGCCAGGCCGGTCACCACGCCGGGCGCCTCGTTGCCTTCCTGGATGTCGTGGAAGTTGGTGGGCAGGCCGAGGTATTCCTTCACCTCGTCGGGCCCGATGACGGCGGGCAGCGGTTCTTCGAGGGCTATCTTCTTGGCGGTCAGGCGCGCCACCTTGGCAATCTGCTTGTCGAGGCCGCGGACGCCCGATTCACGGGTATAGCTGTCGATGATGGTCTCGACGGCCTCTTTCGAGAGCTTGAACTGTTCTTCGGTCAGTCCGTGGGCCTTCTGCTGCTTGGGGATGAGATATCCTTGTGCGATGGCTTCCTTTTCCTCGGCCAGGTAGCCCGACACGTTGATCATCTCCATGCGGTCCTTCAGGGCGGGATGGATGCCGCTGATGTCGTTGGCCGTGGTGATGAACAGCACTTTCGACAGGTCGTAGTCGATGTCGAGGTAGTTGTCGTGGAAGGTGGTATTCTGTTCGGGGTCAAGCACTTCCAGGAGGGCGGACGCGGGGTCGCCGTGGAAGTCCTCGGTCACCTTGTCGATCTCGTCGAGCACGATTACGGGGTTCGACGTGCCGGCGCGCTTGATGGTCTGGACGATGCGGCCCGGCATGGCGCCGATGTAGGTCTTGCGGTGTCCGCGGATTTCCGACTCGTCGTGCAGGCCGCCCAGCGAGATGCGGCCGTACTGCCGGCCGAGCGCGCGGGCGATGGACTTGCCGAGCGAGGTCTTGCCCACGCCAGGAGGGCCGTACAGGCACAGGATGGGCGATTTCATGTCACCCTTGAGCTTGAGCACGGCCAGGTATTCGATGATGCGCTCCTTGACCTTCTCCAGCCCGAAGTGGTCCTCGTCGAGCACCTTCTGGGCGTTCTTCATGTCGAGGTTGTCTTCGGAATAGGTGTCCCACGGCATTTCCAGCAGGAAGTCCACGTACGCGTACTGCACGTTGTAGTCGGCGGAGTTGGGGTTGGTGTGCTCCAGTTTGCGGAGTTCCTTCTCGAAAATTTCCGCTACTTTGGCCGGCCATTTCTTGTCCTTGGCGCGCTTGCGGAATTCGTCGAGGTCCTGCTGCTCGTCGTTGATGCCCAGCTCTTCCTGGATGGTTTTCAGCTGGTTGTTGAGGTAGTATTCGCGCTGCTGCTGGTCGATCTCCGACTTGACTTTCTTCTGGAGGTCGTCCTTGATCTTGAGTAGGTCGATGTGCTTGTTGAGCAGCACCAGCAGCTGGCGGGCGCGCTCCCGCAGGTCGTCGATCTCGAGCAGCGGCACCTTGTCGGTGGGCGGGTCGATCTCCGCGCTGGAGGCGATGAAGTTGACGATGAACTCGTATCCTTCTATATTCTTGATGGCGTAGCCCGCTTCCTGGGGCAGGTGCGGTGTCAGCTTGACGATCTGGATGGCGGCATCCTTGATAGAGCCGGCCAGGGCGTCCATGTCGGCGTCTCCCGGGCTCGGGATGCGGTCGCGGCGGTAGGTGACTTCACCCATCATGTAAGGTGCCGTGATGTTGATCTGGCGGATGTCGAAGCGTCTGACACCCTGGATGATGGCCGTGATGGTGTTGTCGGGCATCTCGATGGTCTTGACGATGCGGCCCAGCGTGCCGACGTGATAGATGTCGGCGGGGGTGGGGTCTTCCACCTTGGCGTCAAGCTGCGTGACGGCGCCGAGCAGCCGCCCGGTGCGGAAAACGTCGTTGATCAGCTGGATGGATTTTGCCCGTCCGACCGTGACGGGAATCACCGTGTTCGGGAAAAGGATGGCGTTGCGCAGCGGCAGGATGGGGAGCTGCTCCGGAAGGTCCATCTCCTTGAGGTCTTGGACGGGATTCTCGAGGTACATTATTTCTGTATGATCCATATTCGTGTCAAAATGTCAGTTAATGCGGCGGAATTTGCCGGTAGGCAATATTGTCAATAGTCGTGCCAGATAAAAAACTGAAAAAAAAACTCAGTTGTTTTTGATAATTAAAAAAATACACCTATTTTTGCATCCCTAAAAAACACAAGTTGACTTATATAATAATTCAAAAATTAAGAAACATATCATGACAAAGGCTGAAATCGTAAACGAAATCGCTAAGAGCACTGGTGTTGAGAAAATCAAGGTGCAGGGCGTAGTGGAAGGCTTCATGGAAAGCGTGAAGGAATCCCTGGCAAATGGTGAGAATGTCTATCTCCGTGGCTTCGGTAGCTTTACCGTGAAGACCCGTGCAAAGAAGACCGCTCGTAACATCTCGAAGAATACGACCATCGTAATCCCCGCCCACAACGTTCCTGCCTTCAAGCCGGCCAAGACTTTCATCGCAAAGGTTAGCGAAAAGTAATTCTTTTAAATATATAAAGTTATGCCGAACGGAAAGAAGCATAAGAGACACAAAATGGCTACGCACAAGCGTAAGAAACGCCTGCGCAAGAACAGACATAAGAAGAAATAGGTTGTCTCCTGAATTCTAATTGAAGATTAATCTAAAGCAGCACGCGTGCTGCTTTAGATTATTTTTGTTTTAGCATGGACAAAGATCTGATCATTGATGTAGGACAGTCCGAAATTTCGATCGCCCTCCTGGAGAACAAGCGCCTGATCGAGCTCAACCAGGAAAAGACCGAGGGCCGTGGCTACAGTGTGGGAGATGTCTACCTGGGTAGAGTCAAGAAGATCCTGCCGTCGCTCAATGCCGCATTCGTGGACATCGGCGACGAGAAGGACGCTTTCGTCCATTACCTCGACCTGGGCCTGAACTTCAAGGCTTTCGACCATTTTGTCCGTAACATCAATCCCAACAGCGACTTCACGCAGCTCTACCGGAGCACGAAGATCGACGATATCCTGGAGAAAGAAGGGAAGATCGAGCGTTTTCTCTCGCCCGGCCAGCCCATTGCCGTCCAGATCGTGAAGGAGCCCATCTCCACGAAGGGTTCCCGTCTCACGGCCGAGATCTCGATCGCGGGTCGCAACATCGTACTGCTCCCCTTCGCCGACAAGGTCAGCATCTCGCAGAAGATTTCGTCGCGGGAGGAGAAAAAACGCCTGGAGCGGCTGGTATACAGCATCCTGCCGCCGAATTACGGCGTCATCATCCGCACCGCGGCAGAAGGCAAGCGTGCCGCCGTACTGGACGCGGAACTCAAGAGCCTTATCAAGAAGTGGGAGGATTCCTGGCCCAAGATCGCCAAGAACAAGGGTGTGCAGCTGCTCTTCACGGAGAACAGCCGGACCACCACCATCCTCCGCGACTTGCTCAACGACTCCTTCACCAACATCTACGTCAACGACGAGGCTGTTTTCAAGGAGGTAGACGACTATGTGACGATGATCTCTCCCGAGCAGGAGAAGATCGTCAAACTCTATAAAGGACACGAGCCCATTCTCGACCATTTCGAGGTGAGCCGCCAGATCAAAGGTTCCTTCGGCAAGATCGTCTCGATCAAGTCGGGCGCCTATCTGGTGATCGAACATACCGAGGCCCTGCACGTGGTGGATGTCAACAGCGGCATCCGCGCCAAGCAGAAGGACCAGGAGAACAACGCGTTCGAGGTCAACAAGAACGCGGCTGAGGAAATAGCCCGGCAGCTGCGCCTGCGCGATATGGGCGGCATCGTCATCATCGACTTCATCGATATGGACGACCCGGCCCACCGGCTCCAGCTCTACAAGTATATGCAGGAGCTCATGGCGAGCGACCGCGCGAAACATACCGTTCTGCCCCTGACCAAGTTCGGGCTGATGCAGATCACCCGCCAGCGGGTCCGCCCCGCCACGGAGATCAACACCACGGAAGTATGCCCGACCTGCAACGGGACCGGCAAGGTGGGTCCGACCATCCTCTTCGACGAGGCGGTTGAGCGCCAGCTGGCCTACTATGTCAAGGAGAAGAAGCTGGATTCCTTCCTGCTCAAGGTGAGCCCGATTTTCGAGGCCTACCTGACAAAAGGTTTCAACAGCATCCGCCGCAAGTGGTGCCGCAAGTACGGCTGCAAGATCAAGATCGTCGGCGATACCGACTATTCGCTGCTCAAGGCGACCTGGCTGAAGGCCGATGGCGAAACGATAGAATAATCTATATATAGGTATGGCACGCAAGAAGAGACCCCAGAAGCACAACCTCTCGCCGGACTACCGGCGCGAGCAGCAAAGCCGGCTGGTACGCCGCTACCGGAAATCGGTTCTCTTCAACGAGAAGGAAATCTCCTTGATCAACCAGTTCTGTGAAAAGTATTCGGTGCGGAATAAATCGGCGTTTATCCGTAACATCGTGATTTCCCATATCTTGGAGCAGATGGACGATAATTATCCCCGTCTGTTCTGAAAATATTTCTCAAAAAAACTTAAAAAAAAGTTTGTTTTGTCGAAATAATGACTACCTTTGCAGTCCCGTTCGGGAAACGATAGGGCAAGATTAGTGAGTTGACATAGTGCTGCAGATGTGAGCCTGAGCAAGGCAAAACAAAAATTTAAAATTTTTGAAAATATTTTTGCGGATTAAAAAAATTCGCATACCTTTGCAGCCCGTTTCGGAAAGAACGGATAGTTCATTGAAAGAATAGGAAGAACAAGTACAAGCAAGTACCGATTTTAACACG